>Ga0208243_1001098_pt1 | contig 10294 bp, 10 predicted proteins | sample Subbio2Aug_QV12A_FD_184826 | JGI IMG/M metagenome (GOLD analysis project Ga0208243, IMG submission 184826) | Serpentinite rock and fluid subsurface biosphere microbial communities from McLaughlin Reserve, California, USA - CR12Aug_QV12A (SPAdes) | ecosystem: Environmental > Terrestrial > Deep...
CCCGCCGGTCCGTCACCCGAGAGCTTCGTGGCGCAGATGGGCGTGGAGGGGCCGATGGGCCGCAGCGTGCGCGACATGGCGCTCCTCCTGTCGGTCCAGGCCGGCTACGACGCCCGCGCGCCGCTGTCGCTCGACGGCAGGCCGGATTTCGCCGCCGATCTCGTTCCGGCGATCCGCGGCGTTCGCATCGCCTGGCTCGGCGACCTCGGCGGCAAGCTCGCCATGGAGGCGGGCATCCTCGACCTCTGCGAAGCCGCGCTGCGCCTCATGGAGGGGGCGGGTGCAGCGGTCGAGCCGCATCTGCCGTCCTTCGACATGGAGGCGCTGTGGCAGGCCTTCGTCACGCTGCGCCACTTCACGTCGGGCAGCGCCCTGAAGATTCTCTACGACGACCCCGACAAGCGCGCGCTGATGAAGCCCGAAGCGATCTTCGAGGTCGAGGGCGGGCTCGACCTGAAGGCGGCGAAGATCTTCGCCGCATCGCAGCTGCGCACCGCCTGGCACCGCCACCTGCTGTCGCTGTTTGCGCGTTTCGACTGTCTCGCGATTCCGACCGCGCAGGTCTTCCCGTTCCCGGTCGAGCGCCACTGGCCCGGCGAGATCGCCGGCCGGACCATGGACAGCTACCATCGCTGGATGGAGGTGGCGGCGCTCGCCACCATGGCCGGCTGCCCGGCCGTCAACGTGCCCGTCGGCTTCAGCCCGGACGGCCGGCCGATGGGCATGCAGCTCATCGGCCCGCCCCGTGCCGACCAGGCGGTGCTGAACCTGGCTGCCGCGTACGAAGAGGTGACGCCGCTCGGGGTGCGTTCGGCTTAGGGGCTGGCCGTCTGCTTCAGAACGAGCAGATGCTTCGCTTCCGCTCCGATCACGGGCGCGAGAGAGATGTGACCGTCGAACGTGATCAGCCGGCCTGCGTTCGCGACCGCGAGAGCAAGCAGATAGACGTCGGTCAACTGCTTCGGGCCGCGGATCGACGAGAAGTCGAAACGCGCGGCATCGGCCAGTGAAATCGTGTCCTGCCAGAACGCATGGCCGGCAGTACCGGTCTGCCGCGAGAGAAGCATCTGCGCGTCCGAAAGCGGGATTGGACTCGAATAGTTCGGGTTGGAAATTACCCGCAAGAAGCCGTTCTGCGTGATGGGGGTGTCGCCCAGCCGTCGCCGGCATCGCTCGACCACCACCGATGTGCCCGTTCGTGATGAATGTGGATCGGATCGAAGAGCGCCAGCAGCACGTTCACATCGAGCAGCGAACGCATGCCCTCATTCCCTGGACAGGTCGGACAAGTCGCATTCCAGCAGGAGATCGTCGACCATTTCGGGAGTCGAACGCCCTGACCGACGCGACAGGACTATCCAGCCGTTGCGCTCGGCCGTCGCGACCGGCCGCTGATCGCCGCCTTCTGGCGTTTCGCTCAGACTTCTCCGGGCGAGATCGGACAGGACTTTTCCTGCACTCATATGCTCGGCGTCCGCGATGCGCTTCGCCGCTTCAAGCACGTCATCGTCTATTTCGAGTATCGCGCGCATGTCAGACATCTAGCCTACGGCCCGACCTTCTTCAATGCGCACCCTCACAGCGGGATGTTGTCGTGCTTCTTCCAGGGGTTCTGCAGGTCCTTGTTGCGCAGCATCCTGAGCGCGCGGGCGATGCGGCGGCGGGTCGAGTGGGGCATGATCACCTCGTCGACATAGCCGCGCTCGGCGGCCACGAAGGGCGACAGGAAGCGGTCCTCGTAGGCCTTGGTGTGCGCCGCGATCTTCTCGGGGTCGGCGATGTCCTTGCGGTAGATGATCTCGACCGCGCCCTTGGCGCCCATCACCGCGATCTGCGCCGACGGCCAGGCATAGTTCATGTCGCCGCGCAGGTGCTTCGAGGCCATCACGTCGTAGGCGCCGCCATAGGCCTTTCGCGTGATCACGGTGATCTTCGGCACGGTCGCCTCCGCATAGGCGAAGAGCAGCTTGGCGCCGTGCTTGATCAGGCCGCCATATTCCTGCGCGGTGCCCGGCAGGAAGCCCGGCACGTCGACGAAGGTGACGATCGGGATGTTGAAGCAGTCGCAGAAGCGCACGAAGCGGGCGGCCTTGCGCGAGGCGTCCGAATCCAAGACGCCCGCCAGCACCATCGGCTGGTTGGCGACGAAGCCGACCGTGCGTCCCTCGACGCGGCCGAAGCCGGTGACGATGTTCCTGGCGAAGCTCTCCTGGATCTCGAAGAAGTCGCCCTCGTCGCAGGTCTTCAGGATCAGTTCCTTGATGTCGTAGGGCTTGTTGGCGCTGTCGGGCACCAGGCGGTCGAGCGACGGGTCGACCTCGTCGACCGGCTGGAAGCACTCGATCTCGGGGATCTCGGCGGTGTTGGAGGCCGGCAGGAAGTCGATCAGGCGGCGCATCTGCAGGAGCGCCTCGACGTCGTTGTCGTAGGCGCCGTCGGCGATGGAGGACTTGGTCGTGTGGATCGAGGCGCCGCCGAGCTGTTCGGCCGTCACCGTCTCGTTGGTGACGGTCTTCACAACGTCCGGTCCGGTGACGAACATGTAGGACGTGTCGCGCACCATGAAGATGAAGTCGGTCATGGCCGGAGAATAGACGTCGCCGCCGGCGCAGGGACCCATGATCAGCGAGATCTGCGGGATGACGCCGGAGGCCAGCACGTTGCGCTGGAAGATCTCGGCATAGCCGCCGAGCGCCGCCACGCCCTCCTGGATGCGGGCGCCGCCGGCATCGTAGAGGCCGATGATCGGCGCGCGGTTGCGCAGCGCCATCTCCTGGACCTTCACCACCTTCTCGGCATGGGCTTCCGACAGCGAGCCGCCGAAGACGGTGAAGTCCTTGGCGAAGAGGAAGACGGTACGGCCGTTGACGGTGCCCCAGCCGGTGACGACGCCGTCGCCGGCATATTTCGTCTTCTCCATGCCGAAATCGGTGGAGCGGTGCTCGACGAACATGTCGAACTCCTCGAAGGAGCCTTCGTCCAGGAAGACGGCGATGCGCTCGCGTGCCGTCAGCTTGCCCCGGCTGTGCTGCGCGGCGATGCGGTCGGCACCACCGCCCTGGCGGGCGATCTCTCGCCGGCGTTCCAGTTCGACCAGCACTTCCTTCATGCGATGCATCCCCAACCGTTGCGCCGTGCGTGTTGCACCGTGTTAGCACGGCGAAAGCCGAGCGCAATCCCCACTTGCGCCGCAGGCCATGGTCGGCGGTGCAGGCCGGGCGTGTCCCCCTGGAAGGGGCTCCGCCCGGCTGACCGTCTCGACCTACCAGCTGCCGGTGTTCGGCATCGAGGCCCACGGCTCCTGCGGCGCCAGCGCCTCGCCCTCCTGGAGCAGTTCGATCGAGATGCCGTCGGGCGACTTGACGAAGGCCATGTAGCCGTCGCGCGGCGGGCGGTTGATCGTCACGCCCTTGTCCATCAGGCGCTGGCAGGTCGCGTAGATGTCGTCGACCTTGTAGGCGAGGTGCCCGAAATTGCGTCCGCCCGTGTAGGCTTCCGGATCCCAGTTGAAGGTCAGCTCCAGTTCCGGGGCGCGGCTGGCGGAGGAGGTCGCCTTGTCCTTCGGCGCGGCGAGGAAGATCAGCGTGAAGCGGCCCTTCTCGTTGTCCATCCGCCGGACTTCCTCGAGCCCAAGCTTGTCGCAGTAGAAGTCCAGCGAGGCGTCCACGTCCGTAACGCGAACCATGGTGTGGAGATAACGCATGTGTTGATATCCTGACGATCTCGGGGTGGAATTCCGCCTGAGCATATGGCGCCATCCGGGCCGGATGGCAATCGGACGCGGGCTAAGCTTCCCGAAGCTTGCGCGAGCCTTGAATTCCCGGGCCGTTCCGGGAAAAAAATGTCGCCCGCCTGCTGACAGGGGCAGGCACGGTGGTATCCTGCCGTTGGGAATGAGTCGAGTTTGCGACGGAAGGTGCGTTCGGATGGGGGACAAATCCTCTTCGGAAGGGCGGGATCTGATCAGGGCAGGGTTCGTGAACGCTGGCGGCAGCAACGAGGCCGAGGATCTCACCGAGATAGCCGGCGCCATCAAGTGGTTCGACGTGGCCAAGGGATACGGATTCATCCTTCCCGACGAACCGGGATACGGCGACGTCCTGCTCCACGTGACCTGCCTGCGCCGCGACGGCTTCCAGACGGCGATGGAAGGGTCGCGCATCGTCTGCCTCGTGCGGCGTGGCGAACGCGGCTTCCAGTGCTTCAAGGTCCTGTCGATGGACCTCAGCACCGCCACCCATCCCAAGGAGCTTCCCGCGCAGCGCACCCATGTCAGCGTGCGGCCGGAAAGCGGTCTCGAGCGGGCCCTGGTCAAATGGTTCAACCGGACGAAGGGCTTCGGGTTCCTCAGCCGGGGCGAAGGCACCGAGGACATCTTCATCCACATGGAGACCCTGCGCCAGTTCGGCATCGCCGAGCTGCGGCCGGGCCAGGTCGTGCTCGTCCGCTTCGGGCGCGGCGACAAGGGCCTTATGGCCGCCGAAATTCACCCCGATGTTGGGACGCTGCCGTTCTCCAACTGACAAGGTGATTCAATGCGTCGACTGACCGGGCTGGCCGTCGTTCCGGCCCTTCTTCTTTTCGCCTTCCTGGCGTCGGCTGCGGGCGTGCGCGCCCAGGAGGCCGGCAGCCCGATGATCCTCCCCGTCGATCCCGCACCGCTCGTGGCGTCGACGGACGACGGCGAGGTGCGGTTCCAGATCGAAGTGGCGGACACGCCGGAAGAGCGCAGCCGCGGGCTGATGTTCCGCGAGCGGATGCCGGACAACCAGGGCATGCTCTTCGTCTTCCCGCAGAGCCTGCCGGTCGGCTTCTGGATGAAGAACACCATCCTGCCGCTCGATCTCCTCTTCGTTTCGGACAAGGGGGAAGTCCGCGCCGTTCTCCAGGGCGTGCCTTTCTCGACCGAGACGATCTCGCCGGGCGAGGCGGTGCGCTTCGTCCTCGAACTGAATGCGGGGACGGCCGAGCGCGAGGGCATCGCCGTCGGCGACCGCCTTTCCCACCCGATCATCGACGCCGCCGCCGGCGGCTGAGCGCAGGACCCTGGCGAGCGCATGCCCACCTTCCGTCACGACGGCCTCGACCTCGCCTATATCGACGAGGGAGACGGCGATCCGGTCCTGCTGATCCACGGCTTCGCGTCCAGCATCCGGGTGAACTGGGTCGCGCCGGGCTGGGTCAGGACGCTGCGCGACGCGGGATACCGCGTCGTCGCGATCGACAACCGGGGGCACGGCCAGTCCCAGAAGAGCTACGAGCCGGAGGACTACCGACCGGCGAGGATGGCGGCCGACGCCGCCGCGCTGCTCGACCATCTGGGCATCGCCAGGGCCCACCTCATGGGCTACTCGATGGGCGCGCGCATCTGCGCCTTCACCGCGCTGCTCCATCCGGACAAGGTCGCGACGCTCGTCTTCGGCGGGCTCGGCATCGGCATGGTCGAAGGCGTCGGCGACTGGGATCCGATCGCCGATGCGCTGCTGGCCGACGATCCCTCCGCCATCCCCGATGCGCGCGGGCGGATGTTCCGGGCCTTCGCAGACCAGACCGGCAGCGACCGCAGGGCGCTCGCCGCCTGCATCGCGACCTCGCGGGACCTCGTCACGGAGGCGGACGCGGCGCGCATCGCCCAGCCGACGCTGGTGGCGGTGGGCACGACCGACGACATCGCCGGCTCGCCGGACCTCCTCGCCGGTCTGATGCCGAACGCGGAGGCCTTCGCGATTGAAGGCCGCGACCACATGCTCTCGGTCGGCGACCGCACCTTCAAGGCGCGCGTCCTGGCGTTCCTCGCCGCCCATCCGCTGGAGCGCTGAGGCCGGCCCCGTCTCCGACGGCTGCCGGTCATCCGGTGATCGAAGCGGCGCCGGGGCCGCTTGCGGTCGGACCGTCGGAACCGGCCGGTCCCGGCCCGCTGGACTGCGAGCGGGGCGGCGGCGGCGGATGTCACAATCTCGCCCTGTTTCGGTCACAGAAAGTTAAGAAGTCGCTAAGCATTGGCTCGCTAGAGCTTGTCGGGTGGCCGTGTCGCGGGGGTGACCGGCCAGGATCGAAGGCAAGGCTCGCTGCAATCGCATGACGCGGCAGAGGGTGAACCGGGGAAAAGTGTGAATGTTGCAACGGATGCGCGCGCGCCAGGGATCTTTTCTGTCCCTCGCATCGGTGGCTCTCTGCGGCGTCGTCCTGGCATCCTGTGCAAGCCAGTCGCCGGTGTCCTTCTCCAAGGTCGCGAAACGGTCCAAGGAATACTTCCCCGAATCCGTCTACGGCGTTAAGGCGAGCCCGCTCGTCGTCGCCGACAAGACCGCGCGCGTGCCGCGCGGCGGCGGTCGCGATCAGCTCGGCAAGCCCTACAAGGTCAGGGGGAAGTGGTACAAGCCGAAGGAAGACCCCGACTACGTCAAGGTCGGTGCGGCGTCCTGGTACGGTGACGCCTTCCATGGCCGGCTGACGGCCAATGGCGAAGTCTACGACATGACGCATCTCACGGCCGCGCATCCGACGATGCCGCTGCCGAGCTATGCGCGGGTGACCAACACCACCAACGGCAGCTCGGTCATCGTGCGCGTCAACGACCGCGGCCCGTATGCCGAGGGGCGCATCATCGATCTTTCGAAGCGCGCAGCCGAGCTTCTCGACTACCAGCATGCCGGCGTCGCCAAGGTGAAGGTCGAGTATGTCGGCCGCGCGCCGCTGCACGGCCAGGACGACCAGTATCTGATGGCGTCCTACCGGCCGGGCAAGGACGGCAGCCCGTTCGACCTGCCGGGCGAGATCGCGAGCGGCGTGATGGTCGCCATGAACGGGCCGACGCCGACTGCCCGCGCCGACGCCGGACAGGCGTTCGCCTCCGTCGGTCTGGTCGCCTCGGCGGGCGATCTGCCGCTGCCGGCATTCGGGCCGGCCGTTCCCGAACGCCCCGAGATCGCCTTCGATGGAACCGGCGCGCGGCTCGTGTCGCTGTCCTACGCCGACGAGCGCGTGGCGCGTTCGGCCGATCCCTTCGGCGCCTTCGACGCCGGCATGACGCCGGCGCAGATCGTCGCAGCCTGGGAGCGCGGCCGCGGCGCGGCAGAACACACGGCGCCCTACGTCGCGGTGGGGACGTTCGCCGACCGGGCACAGGCCGAGGCGCTGGCGCGGGTCCTTTCCTCGCAGGGTGCGGTCGAACTGGCGGCCGAGCCGGCCGACGGAACCACCTGGTATACGCTCGCGCTCCAGTCCGACGGACGGTCCGATCTCGACGGGATGCTGCGCGCGGCGTGGGCCGCAGGCGCGGCGGATGCCATGATCGTACGCGAATAGCGCCGTTCTTTCGCAGTCGTTGCGAGCCTCGCCGCGCGGTCCGGCAAGGAACCGGCCCGGGCGCTGACGTCTTGCGGCGCGGCTGTGGTTGAAGTCTCCGCGTTTCCTTTGCTATCCTTCCGCACGGTGCTGCGGTTCTGCCGCATTCGGCCTCTATTCCTGCCGTGCGCCGGCTGGCGACGTCTGCAACGGGAACCGGTAATCATGGTCCGTCATCTGAGGATGCTGGCGGCATCGATCGTCATCCTTGGCATCATGTCCGTCCAGGCGCAGGCGCAGCTCTTCGAGAGTCGCGCCGGCCAGGCCTTCATGATCGACGCGGAGACGGGCACGGTCCTCTACGCGAAGGACCCCGACAAGCTCATCCCGCCGGCGTCGCTGGCGAAGCTGATGACGATGGAGGTGGTCTTCCACGCCTTGAAGAGCGGACGTCTGACGATGGACGACACGTTCTTCGTGAGCGAGCATGCCTGGCGGACGGGCGGCGCTCCGTCCGGAACCTCCACCATGTTCGCCGCGCTCAAGTCGTCGATCCGGCTCGAGGACCTGATCCAGGGCGTCATCGTCCAGTCGGCCAACGATGGTTGCATCATCATCGCCGAAGGCATGGCCGGGTCGGAGGAGAACTTCGCCCAGCTGATGACCGAGCGGGCGCGCCAGATCGGCCTCACGAAGTCCGTGTTCAAGAACGCGACCGGTCTGCCGGCCGAGGGGCAGCTGGTCACCGTGCGGGAGCTCGCCATGCTCGCGCTGCACATCTGGCGGGAGTATCCTGACTACTACAGATACTACTCCCAGCCCGACTTCACCTGGAACCGCATCCGGCAGACCAACCGCAACCCGCTGCTCAAGATGGACATCGGGGCGGACGGGCTGAAGACGGGTTTCACCGATGGGTCGGGCTATGCCATCGTCGGTTCCGTAAACCGCGAGGGCCGCCGCCTGTTCGCCGCCCTGAGCGGGCTGTCCAGCGAGAACGCGCGGGCCGAGGAGGCGCGCAAGATCCTCGACTGGGGCGTCCGCGCCTTCGAGACGTTCGAGGTCTTCGCCGCCGACGAGGTGGTCGGGGAGGCGCAGCTCTTCGGCGGCGAGAAGGGCAGCGTGGCGCTGAAGGCCAGGGCGCCGGTGGCGATTCTCGTACCGATCACCAATCGCGACCGTCTCGTCGCCCGGATCGTGTACCAGGGGCCGCTGCAGGCCCCGGTGGAGGCGGGCACGCCGGCGGGAACGCTGAAGGTGTGGATCGGCGACACGCTGAGCCAGGAGACGCCGCTCTACACCGCCGAGAGCGTCGGCACCGGCTCGCTGCACAGCCGGGCCATGGACGCGATCGGCGAACTGCTGGTGGGCTGGCTGCGCTGAGGCCATGCCCGGCGTGTCCGGCACACGTCCTGCGGCGTGGACCTTGCCGGGCTGCGGGACTATGTAGGCGAATGATTGCGCGAGCGGGGTCGGCCTTGCCGAACGGCGGACTGTTCATCACTTTCGAGGGCGGCGAGGGCGCCGGCAAGTCGACGCAGATCCGCCGGCTGGCCGATCGTCTGCGCGGCCTCGGGCACGACGTTCTGGTCACGCGCGAGCCCGGCGGCTCGCCGGGGGCGGAGGCGGTGCGGCACGTCCTGCTGTCGGGCGCGGCGGAGCCCTTCGGCCCGCGCATGGAGGCGCTGCTCTTCGCTGCCGCCCGGTCCGACCACGTCGAGCAGGTGATCCGCCCGGCCGTCGAGCGCGGCGCCATCGTGCTGTGCGACCGCTTCCTCGATTCCACACGCGTCTACCAGGGCGTGACCGGCGGCCTCGACGCCGCCTTCGTCGCGGCGCTGGAGCGCATCGTCGTCAACGGCATGATGCCGGATCTGACGCTGATCCTCGACCTCAGCCCCGTCGAGGGGCTGCGGCGCGCCGGCGCGCGGCGCGGCGCCGATGCGGCCGCCGACCGCTTCGAGAAGGAGACCATAGCCATCCACGAGCGCCGCCGCGAGGCCTTCCTCGACATCGCCATGCGCGAGCCCTACCGCTGCGTGCTGGTCGACGCGTCCGGCGGCGAGGACGAGGTCGCCGCGCGGATCGACACGGCGGTCGACCGTCTGCTCTCCGACCGCGAAGGCAAGGCGGCGGCGGAATGAGCTTCGAGCGACTGGCGCCCGAGCAGCACGACACGCTGGACGGCATCCCCGAGCCCGCCGAGAACCCCGTGCTGGTGGCCCACGGCGCGGAGGCCGATCGCCTCGCGGCCGCCTATCGCGCCGGCAAGATGCACCATGCGCTGATCCTGTCTGGACCGCGCGGCGTCGGCAAGGCGACCTTCGCCTTCCACCTGGCGCACCACCTCCTCAAGTATCCGGACGGTGCGGCCGCGCCCGACCGGCTGGCCGCGCCCGATCCGTCCTCGGCGCTGCACCGCATGATCGCCTCCGGCGCCCATCCCGGCGTGCTCTACCTGGCGCGGCCGATGAACGAGAAGACCAAGGCCTTCCGGACGGCGGTGACGGTGGAGGAGATCCGCCGGGTCAACCGCTTCCTGTCGATGACCTCGCACGACGGCGGCTACCGGATCGTCGTCATCGATCCGGCCGACGACATGAACGCCAACGCCGCCAACGCGCTCCTGAAGAACCTCGAGGAGCCGCCGTCGCGGACGCTCTTCATCCTGATCTCGCATGCGGCCGGCGGGCTCCTGCCGACGATCCGCTCGCGCTGCCAGACCGTGCGCCTGCACGGGCTGCAGCCCGACGAGCTTTCGCGCGTGCTCGCCGGCTTCGGCATGGCGGTGGCGGACGCCGCCGCGCTCGCCGCGCGGGCCGGCGGAAGCGTGCGCGAGGCGATCCTGCTCACCGAGTACGGCGGCCTGGAGATCGCTGGCGCCTTCGAGAGCCTCGTCGAGGCCGCGCGCTTCGATCCCGCCGCGGCGAACAAGCTCGCGGACGCGGTGGCGGGGCGCGACCAGGCGATCCCCTTCGCGCTGTTCAACGCCCATGCGCTCGACCGG
>Ga0208243_1001099_pt1 | contig 10294 bp, 8 predicted proteins | sample Subbio2Aug_QV12A_FD_184826 | JGI IMG/M metagenome (GOLD analysis project Ga0208243, IMG submission 184826) | Serpentinite rock and fluid subsurface biosphere microbial communities from McLaughlin Reserve, California, USA - CR12Aug_QV12A (SPAdes) | ecosystem: Environmental > Terrestrial > Deep...
GAATATTTTGAAGGGAAAGAACTGCCGGGCATAGCGGCGGTGAAAGCTTAGGGAGGTGAAAAGTGAAAGGTGAAAAGTCAAAAAACTTCTTCTTTTCACCTTTCACCTTTCACTTTTGACTTCAATGTAATATTTTCCCTACCCCAACTACTAATACTCTAAAAGGAACAAAAAATACCTAATTTCATAACAAATAAGTTAAACATGAGTACAAAAAATTTAACCCTTATTGTCATTGCCGCATTGATCCTGATTTTGGGTGGTTGTGGCTGCAGAGGATATAATGGATTGGTAAAACAGGATGAAGTGGTAAAAAATGCCTGGGCAAACGTCGAAAGTGATTATCAGCGACGTGCTGATCTCATTCCTAATTTGGTAAACACTGTGAAAGGTGAAGCCAATTTTGAGCAAACTACCTTACAGAATGTGATTGAAGCACGTGCAAGTGCAACACAGATTAAAGTAGACGCCAATGATCTGTCACCTGAAAAATTACAGCAATACCAAGCCGCACAAGGACAACTATCACAGGCATTGGGTCGTTTGTTGATGGTAACAGAGAATTATCCTAATCTGAGAGCAAATGATGCTTTCCGCGGATTACAGGCACAGTTGGAAGGAACAGAGAACCGAATCAAAGTATCTCGTAACGACTTTAACAAAGCCGTTGCTGATTACAATGTGAAAGCTCGCTCATTCCCGATGAATCTTCTCGCCGGTATGTTTGGTTTTAAAGTGAAAGAAGGCTTTAAAGCAGATGCAGGCGCTGAAAAAGCTCCGGAAGTTAAATTTTAATCATACAAACCACAGTGCGGATGTTATTGATCAGGAAACATAAGTAAACCTGATGCTTATTCTCACTGTGGTTTTTTAATGCATCATTGTCATGTTCGGACTCTTCAGAAAAAAACCAGATCGCTATTTCTCAGATACTGAGAGAGAGCGTATTGTTAATGCCATTCGAAATGCAGAACAAAGAACCAGTGGTGAAGTGAGAATCTTCATTGAGAATAAGTGTGAGTATGTCGATCCGTTACGTAGGGCGCAAGAGATTTTTGCTAACCTGAAAATGTATGAGACGGCTGAAAGAAATGCAGTACTTGTCTATATCGCCATGAAAGACAGGCAACTGGCTGTTTTTGGTGATGAAGGTATTCATCAGAAAGTAGGTTCTGATTTTTGGAATGCAGAAGTGAAAAAAATGTTGACTGAATTCAAAGAACAACATTATGCAGAGGGCTTGGCAACCATCATTGAAGATATCGGTGAAGCATTGGCATTTCATTTCCCTTATGAAAACAAAGGGGATAAAAATGAACTACCTGATGATATTGTTTTTGGTAAATAAAATCAATCGCTGATCATATGAATGACAGCAAACTGAAAGCATGAAAAAATTATTACTCTTATTCCTGACGTTTTGCTGGTTGGCAGTAGGTGTTGGACAGAATATTTTACCCAAACCCAATCCACCCAAGCTGGTGAATGATCCTGCCAATGTATTATCTCCTGAGCAGCGACAGATATTAGAACAGAAACTCGTGGCATTGGATGATAGTACGTCTAATCAAATTGCGGTTGTTTTGATTAAAACATTGGATGGTTATCCAATAGAAGAGTATGCTAATAAATTATTCCGTGAATGGGGAATCGGTAATGCGAAAACCAACAATGGGGTATTACTGATTGCAGCCATTGAAGACAGGAAAATCAGAATAGAAGTAGGGTATGGTTTAGAAGGAGCGATACCGGATGTGGTTGCATCCAGTATCATTCGCAATGAAATAGGTCCCAATTTTAAAGAAGGAAATTTTTATCGAGGTATTGATAGAGCCACAGATGCTTTAGCAAAAGCGGCGGCGGGTGAATATAAAGTCAAACGTGAACGCAAAGGATCAGGAGGTACTACCGGTAAATCTATTCTAACATTTGTCATTATATTATTTGTGGTATTGATGATCGTAGCCCGAGGTGGTGGCGGTGGTGGAAAAGGTGGCGGAATGATGAGCAGAAGAGGATATGGAGATATCGCAGAAGCTATTTTTTGGTCATCTGTTTTAGGAGGCGGTCGTAGAAGTAGTGGCGGCGGCTGGGGAGGCGGTAGTGGTGGCTTTGGTGGCGGTGGATTCGGAGGTTTTGGTGGCGGTAGTAGCGGTGGCGGTGGCGCCAGTGGAGGATGGTAAAATATAAACAATATTTTATGAGAAAGATTTTGATGGCAACGATGATGCTTAGTACCATCGTTGCAGTAAAAGCACAGCAAGTAAAATTATCGGTTGGTACAAAGTTTCAGGTCATTACAGAATCAAAAGGGAATAATATTACTTCTATGATGGGGCAAGACATGGAAATGTCTAATACCACAATCATATACCTGAATCATGAATTGAAATCTGTAGGAATTAATAAGTTTTCCATAGGTATGATCATCAAAAGAATTACAGCAAATGTTTCTATAATGGGACAAGAACAAAGTATTGATTCTGATGATGAAGCAATAAGATCTAATCCTGTATTAGCTGAGGCTTTTGAATCATTGGGGAAAGAAATAGAGATTACTGTCGATAGTGGAAAAGTGACCATGCAAGGAGAAATGTTGGAAGCGCTTAAAACGATTCCGGGAGCAACTTCTGAAGGCAGTGATGTAGGACGTATGTTTTTATTAATAAAAGAGGAAGATACCAAAGAGGGATATACATGGGTATCTAACAACTTTTCAGAAAGTGGCCCATCCGAAACAAACAATATCATCGAAAAAATAACAGATAAAGAAATTCAAGTACTAGCAAATAGCACGATTAAAGTATCTTCAACCATAACTCAAAATGGTATGGAGATAAAGCAGAAAACAGAAGGTACTGTAAAATCAACACGTATTTATGATCGTGCTACCGGATTGATGATTTCCGAGATGTCTACAAGCGATATCAAAGGTAATATGGAAGTGATGGGACAGCAGATGCCACTAACTAGTAAAATTGAAACCAAAACAAGCGTTAAGTTGTTATAAATTTGTTGATCCAACTTCAACTAAAAGGCCGCACCGGAAATTCCGGGCGGCCTTCTTCATTCAAATCGATTCAGCATTATTTTTTATCAGCAGGTAATTTGCTTTTCACGTAAGCTGCCATTTCAGAGGCACCAGCACTTTCTTTCTTTTGTGCTAATTCCTTTAACGCTCCATTGATCACAGGATCTGTTTGTGCTTTTGCCGATGCAGGTATCAGATCACGGAATTCTACGATAGCATCTACTGCTTTTTTAAATTCTTCCATATTCGTCAACTTAGCCGCAAATGCAGCATAAGTAGCACTCATTTGTACTTTAGGGAAAGACAAAGGCATTTTTTCATAGCTCTCTGATACGGTTTTGAATGCTTTCTCATCGCCATAAGTAATCAATACATTGGAAATGGCTTCATTCAAACGCCCCTTGGCCGGTTCTTTGCTTAACTCCTTGGTGATTTGTAAAGCTTCAACACTATCAAGATCAGTAAGCGCTTCTAAAGCAGCCCCCGCAACTGTATAAGAAGAGTCTCTGGTAGCTTCCTTAAAGAAAGACTTATAGCTTTGATTTTTTAAGTTGGCTAAATAAGAGATGGCTTCTGCCTTCACCATTTTTCTGCTTTCTTTTTTAGCGATCGCTTCAATTTTTGCAATAATGGCATCATCAGGTTTTACTTTGCCTAAGTTGGTAATGGCTAAAGAGCGAATTCTGAAATAAGGATCACTCAAGGCATCTACCAACAATTGAACAGCAGCAGGATCTTTTGTATTGTTACCTGCAAATGCAACTGCTTCGCGACGATCCAGATAGTTGCCCGCATGTTTGAATTGATGAATAAACTCAGCCAGTGTTTTATTATCTTTTTTATCTACCAATAATATTTTATCGGCATCCACATTGATTTGATCTGGCTTCGATTTCACTGTGAAGTTGAAAGTATCTGCTTTGTTTTCCATCCAAACCAACTGTCTTTTCTTTTCGTTACCATGCCAGATATCAATAGTAAAAGGAAGTTTGAAAACTTTATCACCAGCCTGAATTTGCTTAATGATCACAGAAGCTAATTGTATTTCTGCATTGTACTGATAACTGATATCGATTCTGGGATGTCCATTTCCAAAATACCATTGATTGAAGAACCAATTCCAATCTTTACCGGTTACTTCCTCAAAAGCAAGGCGTAGTTTATGTCCGCTTCCGGTACCAAATTTGTTTGTGGTCAGGTATTTGTTGAGCGAAGCAAAAAATGCATCATCACCTGTCAAATTGCGTAACATATGTAAGATGCGTCCACCTTTGTTATAGCTCACAGCATCAAACATGTCTTCTTTGTCTTTATAATAAAAGCGAACCAGATCACGTGATTGTTGGCCACTACCGATATAACCACGCATTTGATTAAAGTTTTCAAACATCGCTTCATCTTTACCATATTTGTGCTCTAACCATAATAACTGGCTATAATCAGCAAAGCTTTCATTCACGGTAAGATTACTCCAGCTTTCAGCTGTAACAAGGTCTCCAAACCATTGGTGAAATAATTCATGTGCAATGGTAGATTCCCATCCATTACCATCTGTTAATTCTCTGGCATCTTGTTGCGCACTTTCCTGATGCAGTGTAGCAGTGGTATTTTCCATCGCACCACTCACATAATCACGAGCCACCATTTGACTATACTTCACCCAAGGATATTCAACGCCTAATTTTTTTGAGAAGAAAGCCATCATTTCAGGTGTATCACCAAAAATTCTGCGTGCTACTTTTTCGTATGCTTTCTCTACGTAATAGTTTACTTCTTTTCCTTTATAAGTGTCTTTTACAACTGCAAAGTCTCCAACACCCATAAAGAAAAGGTAAGGGGCATGTGGCTGGTCCATTGACCAAGTATCTGTGCGGGTTCCATCCGTATTGGTTTTCTGCGCAATCAGTTTTCCGTTGGATAAGGAAACATATTTAGCAGGAACGGTCAAGTTGAATAATTGTGTTGTTTTCTGATTGGTACGATCAATCGTAGGTACCCAAACAGAAGTAGCTTCTGTTTCACCCTGTGTCCAGATTTGTGTGGGTTTATCTTTTTCTTCTCCTTTTGGATTGATGAAGTATAAACCTTTCGCATCCGTAATGGCGGCACTACCATTGGCTCTAAACTCATTTGGCTTAGCTGTGTAATCGATGTACACAGTATAACGCTCTCCTTTTTTATAGGTCTTATCCAATTGAATATTTAAAAAGAGACTATCATATTGATATGTAAGCGGAATATTTTTCCCGGCTTTTACAATAGCTACCTGATAGATGTTCATTCCTTTCGCATCCAGTTGAAGAGAATCGGTAGCGTAGAAATGTGGTTCAAGTGTGATCCATACTTTTCCATTCAAGTAGGATTTGTCATAATCAAATTTGGCATCCAGACGGGTATGCACCAGATTGTTGATCTTGGTGGGGAAGGATCTGTAAATCTTTTTCCAATCATCATTTCCCGAATTTTGGGCTACCGCAAGTAAGGGTAGAAAAGCAATAAGCAGTAATAAACGTTTCATATTTCAGTTTTAGAAGCCTTAAAGATAGTAGACAGAACTTGTGTGAATCGTTAAGAATTTGATCAGTGGTTGAAAGGTTATGCACCAAAGTATCCTGAGACAAGGAAAGTCTTAATTTTGATAGCATGAACCGTTACCTCTCTTCATTTAGTTGCAAAACTTGGTGCCTAATTACGGGGATATTACTTTTTTCTACGGTTAATGGTCAAACAGGACACTACTTATTTATACAAACTGAGAATAACCAACCTTTCTACTTACGACTGATGGGAGCCAATTTGAGTTCGAATGCAAGCGGATATCTGTTGATTCCTAAGCTTACCAACGGTGAGTACGAGTTGAATTTTGGTTTTGCACAAAGTGATAAAGAGCAAAAATTTGTGGTTAAAGTAGAGGGTAAAGACCTTGGATTCTCTTTAAAACAAGAGCTAGACAATACCTGGAGTCTTTTCAATTTGGTAGATTTTACCTTACTCAAGGGGCTTTCGGTAAACGTTCAGCCAAAAGAGGAAAAAAAACAGCCGGAGGTTGAAATGGCTACCGAACCTATAAAACCGATTTCAAAAGAGCCCACTACGGTAAAAGAAATGGTACCATCTCCGAAACCAGTAAAAGTTTTACCGGAGATCAAAAAAATTTATGATAAAGCCTCAGAGGAAGGAATCGACATGGTATTTGTAGTGTCAGGCACACCCAAGAATGATACGGTTATTTTATATGTACCGGCATTGAAACCAAAGGGAGAAGCCGGGATAATCGGAGGATCTATCAAGCTACAGGCAACAGATGATTCACAGGCTACCATACGATCTTTAACATATTCGGCTTTTACCAGACCCAAGTTATTCTGATGCGTTATTTCCTTGAACTTTCATATGACGGTACCCACTATAGTGGGTTTCAGGTTCAGGATGGACAGGAAACCATTCAATCGGCGGTAACCAGGGCATTAGAAACCTTGTTCAGACAGCCATTTTCATTAACAGGTTCCTCGAGAACGGATGCGGGGGTACATGGGCTGCAGAATTTTTTCCATTTCGATAGTTCATTGGAATTAATACCCAAACACAGGTATAACCTGAATGCTATATTGCCTCCAGATATAGCGATTACTTCCATTTATCGGGTAGCAGATAATGCTCATTGTAGGTTTGATGCGCTTCAACGAAGTTATAAATACTTGATTTACAGGCATAAAGATCCTTTTATGGTGAATCGGGGCTGGTTATTTCCTTATCCGGTTAATCAGGAGCTATTGGATCGGATGGCATTGATTCTGATGGAATACAGTGATTTCACCTCTTTTTCGAAGCGAAACAGTCAGGTAAAGACTTATATCTGCACCATTCATTCATCTTATTGGGAGCAGGGCAGCAATGGGGCTTTGACGTATCGGATTCGTTCGAATCGATTTTTGAGAGGGATGATCAGGGGTATTGTAGGAACCATGATGCGAATTGCAAGAACGGAAGTATCCACTCAAGCAGGAGAGCAGCTGTTCAGGTCTGTTATAGAAAGCAAAGATTGTACAAATGCTGATTTCACAACACCAGCAAAAGGCTTATATCTTGAATCGGTGACCTATCCTGATGATATGTTGCATTTGATCCAATAGTGAAAGACATTGTCAAGAGAAAGTCATGAATGATGTCAATGTTCAGTATGGGTCTTCTTAGTTAGTACCTGTTCTATTTTTTTTATCTCTTGAAACGCTTGTGCAGTAAGTGTTTTAACAAATTCATCTAAAATACTTTTCAAAAAGATTTGGTAAGAAGAAAACCGCGCTTATCTTTGCACCCCGCTGATAAAAAAGCGGATGTTCTTTGAAGGCAGCTACAGTGAATGGCGAAAGAAAAATCAAGAATTTTAAAATAAAATTTGGTGATTAAAAATACACTCCTATCTTCGCCGCCCGTTCGACAAAAACGGAAGGTTCATTGAAGCAGGAAAGAGGGGTTCGAAAAAATAAATTTCGAATAAAATTTGGCAGTAAAAATTAACCTCTTATCTTTGCCGTCCGTTTGAAAAAAACGGTAGTTCTTAAAACGATTTTGACAGCAAAAAAAGTTTGAAATTTCTTCAAATAATTTTGGCTGAGAAAATAAAGGCTCTTACCTTTGCAACCCCAACAAAATGGGTGGCTTGACAAATTGAAAATCATTCACTTGTCATTCTAAGCGAAGCGAAGAATAAGGCCAAAAGATCTTTGAAAGTTTGGAAGCAACAGCACAATTAAACATAATTACAAATTAGTTTACTTGTAAGGTTAACAGCAATCAAAAACAATTAACAACAAATCCGACGTTAATTTCGATTATTTGAGATTAAGTCAGATCAAACAACATTTACAATGGAGAGTTTGATCCTGGCTCAGGATGAACGCTAGCGGCAGGCTTAATACATGCAAGTCGTGGGGCAGCATGAATGTAGCAATACATTTGATGGCGACCGGCAAACGGGTGCGGAACACGTACACAACCTTCCTATAAGTGGGGAATAGCCCAGAGAAATTTGGATTAATACCCCGTAACATAACGATGTGGCATCACATTGTTATTATAGCTTCGGCGCTTATTGATGGGTGTGCGGCTGATTAGATAGTTGGCGGGGTAACGGCCCACCAAGTCTACGATCAGTAGCTGATGTGAGAGCATGATCAGCCACACGGGCACTGAGACACGGGCCCGACTCCTACGGGAGGCAGCAGTAAGGAATATTGGTCAATGGACGCAAGTCTGAACCAGCCATGCCGCGTGAAGGATTAAGGTCCTCTGGATTGTAAACTTCTTTTATCTGGGACGAAAAAAGGCGATTCTTCGTCACTTGACGGTACCAGATGAATAAGCACCGGCTAACTCCGTGCCAGCAGCCGCGGTAATACGGAGGGTGCAAGCGTTATCCGGATTCACTGGGTTTAAAGGGTGCGTAGGCGGGCAGGTAAGTCAGTGGTGAAATCCTGGAGCTTAACTCCAGAACTGCCATTGATACTATCTGTCTTGAATATTGTGGAGGTAAGCGGAATATGTCATGTAGCGGTGAAATGCTTAGATATGACATAGAACACCTATTGCGAAGGCAGCTTACTACGCATATATTGACGCTGAGGCACGAAAGCGTGGGGATCAAACAGGATTAGATACCCTGGTAGTCCACGCCCTAAACGATGGATACTCGACATACGCGATACACTGTGTGTGTCTGAGCGAAAGCATTAAGTATCCCACCTGGGAAGTACGACCGCAAGGTTGAAACTCAAAGGAATTGGCGGGGGTCCGCACAAGCGGTGGAGCATGTGGTTTAATTCGATGATACGCGAGGAACCTTACCTGGGCTAGAATGCTATTTGACCGTGGGTGAAAGCTCATTTTGTAGCAATACACAGATAGTAAGGTGCTGCATGGCTGTCGTCAGCTCGTGCCGTGAGGTGTTGGGTTAAGTCCCGCAACGAGCGCAACCCCTATCATTAGTTGCCAACAGGTAATGCTGGGAACTCTAATGAAACTGCCGCCGTAAGGCGTGAGGAAGGAGGGGATGATGTCAAGTCATCATGGCCTTTATGCCCAGGGCTACACACGTGCTACAATGGGCAGGACAAAGGGCTGCAACACAGCGATGTGAAGCCAATCCCAAAAACCTGCTCTCAGTTCAGATCGTAGTCTGCAACTCGACTACGTGAAGCTGGAATCGCTAGTAATCGTATATCAGCAATGATACGGTGAATACGTTCCCGGACCTTGCACACACCGCCCGTCAAGCCATGGGAGTCGGGTGTACCTAAAGTCGGTAACCGAAAGGATCTGCCTAGGGTAAAATCGATGACTGGGGCTAAGTCGTAACAAGGTAGCCGTACCGGAAGGTGCGGCTGGAATACCTCCTTTTAGAGACGGCTTTAACCGGCTGTTGCTTTCACAAACTTTCATTATTTAGTTCTTTAAAAAGTACTATTAGTACCCGAATCAGACCCGTAGCTCAGTTGGTTAGAGCGCTACACTGATAATGTAGAGGTCACCAGTTCAACTCTGGTCGGGTCTACTAGTTAAGCTTCAACTCTGAAGCTAAAACCATGGGGGGTTAGCTCAGTTGGCTAGAGCATCCCGAACTTGTTCGGGAGTGGTCAACGGTTCAACTCAACTAAAAAATGGGGGGTTAGCTCAGTTGGCTAGAGCATCTGCCTTGCACGCAGAGGGTCATCGGTTCGACTCCGATATCCTCCACATTAAGTAGAATAAGTGAGAGGGTGCGGTTTTTTAAAAGTTCTTTCAAACATTAGATGTTGGCATTAGGCCAGTAGGATCGAATCCTTAACATCTGCAACTGTATCAGTTGTATCCTGAATCTTGGTTCTTGAACCTTGATGCTTGTACACTTTTACTTTAGCTCTTTGACATATTGGGAAAGCGAAATCAATAACAAGAAGGTTATGACTCTTATGCAAGGTCATAACTGATAAATTTTTTAAAGCGAATAAGGGCGCATGGTGGATGCCTAGGGTCTGAGAGGCGATGAAGGACGTGGTAAGCTGCGATAAGCTACGGGGAGCTGCACACGAGCGTTATATCCGTAGATTTCCGAATGGGACAACCTAATATACTGAAGGTATATTACCCGCCGCAAGGCGGGAGCCAACCCCGAGAACTGAAACATCTAAGTACCGGGAGGAAAAGAAAACAACAGTGATTCCCCAAGTAGTGGCGAGCGAAAAGGGAACAGCCCAAACCGAGTCGGCGTGCCGATTCGGGGTTATA
>Ga0208243_1001101_pt1 | contig 10286 bp, 9 predicted proteins | sample Subbio2Aug_QV12A_FD_184826 | JGI IMG/M metagenome (GOLD analysis project Ga0208243, IMG submission 184826) | Serpentinite rock and fluid subsurface biosphere microbial communities from McLaughlin Reserve, California, USA - CR12Aug_QV12A (SPAdes) | ecosystem: Environmental > Terrestrial > Deep...
AGTACGCCTCCTGTCCCGCGGCGAGGTTGATGGCGGGGAGGTAGAGGGTCTTGGCGGTGCAGTGCTCGTTGGTGACGGTGAGGTTGGTGGCGGCGAGCGTGAGGCCGGTGGAGCCGCCGAAGAGGTGGGCCCGGACCTCGACGTGCTCGGTGAGGGCCGAGGGATTGGTGATGGTGTTGCCGCTGGCGGAGCCGGCGATCTCGACGAGGAGTTCGCCGCTGCCGGACTCGAGGCGGAGCTTGGGCGGCGTTACGGCGTTCGCGAGGGCGACCGCGGCGCCGCTGCTGGCGATGATCCAGCGCGGCGGGAGCGTGACGTCCTCGATCGACATGGGGAGGTTGGAGGTCTGCGTGCCGGTCGAGAATGTGCGCTGGGCCCAGGTGCTGTACTCGGTCGCGCCGTTAGTGTCATCGCGGTGGCGTACGCGGAGGGAGTAGTTGGTGCTGGGGAGGAACTCGGTGCGGCCCGCGTGGGAGTTCAAGAAGGTGCCGTCACCGATGTGGGTGTGGAGGCGCTCAACGCCAACGAGGCAGGTCGCCTGCCACACGACCTCTGAAGGGGAGACGGTCCAGATTTCCCAGTCCGTGCAGCGGTGGTTCGCGCCGACGGGCGAGAAGAAGACGTCGGTTTCCATGTGGACGTCGGCGCCGTTGACGACGCGCCCGTCGAAGGTGGGCTCGGTGATGATGGGTGTGCGCGGGTTGTTGGGCTGGGCGGGGGCGCCCTGCGTGAAGGACCAGGTCTGGATGTCGTGGACTTCGGCGGAGCCGCCCGTCGCCGCGGTGAAGCCGACCCAGGCCTTGCCGCTGTTGAGGGCGAGTGTGGTGGCGAGGTTGATGGAGGCGGTGACCTTGGGCGTCGTCATGTCCACGACGTAGACCATGAGGGTGCCGTTGCCGCCGCCCTGGCCGGGGATGTAGTCGATTCGGCAGGTCTGAGCGGTGCCGCTGGAGATGTTGCCCAGCGTGGTGTTGGAGCCGATGGACGCGGACTCCTCGGCGCTGTTGGGCAGCTGGCCCCGCGTGTGGATGCTGACGTGGTTGCCGTTGGGGTCGGAGACGTTGCCGGCGTCGCAGGTGCCGCTCTGAAACGTGTCGAACTCGATGGCGACGCTGTTGGGCATGTCGTGGTAGCCCAAGCGACAGCCGCCAAGCTGGATGGCATTCGCGGCGGAGTTCTGGATGACGAAGGCCAAGCCGTCGGCGCCGCCGCCGGAGAGCGTGTGGACGCGGAAGTTGAAGGTGGTGGAGAAACCACCGGCGACGGACTGCTCCGTGCTGTACCACGCCGCGCCGACGTTGGCGGACGTGGCGGGGGTAAGGCGGAGTGTGGTGCCGCCGTTGATCGCGGCGTTGCCAACCAGGTTGAGGCCATTGGCGTTGGGGAAGGTCGCGAAGTTGAAGTCCGCGAGCGCGGCGGGAACGAGCAGCGACGACGCGGCTAAGGCCAGGGCGTAGACAGAACGCATGTTGGGCTCACAGTGAAGAGACAGAGGGATGACTCGCCGTGCCCCCACGGCAGCCCCAGACTACCGATTCCGGGCAGGCGGTGTGGATTTCGGGATGCCGAGGGTCAGGAATGCGAGACTGGCACCGAGTTCTCGGGCTTGGCGGGGGGCAGGGTCAGGCGAACATCCCCCAAAGCCGGGAATTTCTCGCGCCAGCGGCGGACCTCGCGGGGGTCGACGGGGACGGACAGGACGCCGGGCTCGGGGCCGAGCTCGCCCGCGATGTCGCCCTTGGGGGTAACGGCGATGGTGCCGCCCGCGTACTCAAGCTTGGGGTCCCGCCCCGTGCGGTTCACGGCCAGCATGTAGGCCTGATTTTCGATTGCGCGGGCGATGGCGAGGGCGCGCCAGTGGTGCTGACGCGAGACGGGCCAGCAGGCGCCCAGCGCGAACGCGCCCGCGTTGTGCCTGAGGGTTGCGGCGCGGAACAGCTCGGGGAAGCGCAGGTCGTAGCAGATTGCGGGCGCGACGTTGAGGGCGGGCTCGTCCTGCGTCGCACTGCCCGTCCACTGCCACGTCATCACCTCACGCCCGGCGGCGAAGGTCTCGTGCTCGCCGCCGATCGAGAAGGGGTGAATCTTCGTGTATTCCTGAACGATGCTGCCTGTGGGGCCAACAACCGTCATCACGTTGCTCGCGCCGCAGGCCACCTGGTGGCACGCGGCGACGGTGCGGCCGCCCTGGACAAAGCACTGAAACTCTTCGGCCATTTCTACCAAGAACGCAAGCGTCTGCCCCGACTTGTCGTTGGTCTTCTGGATGTTGAAGGAAAAGCCTGTGGCGAACATCTCTGGAAGAAGAATCAGGTCGGCGGGCGCGACATCAGCCCGATCGAGGAGCTGCCTGACCCGCTCGTGATTCTCTGCCGCGTCTTCCCACGCGATGTCCAGTTGGATCAGGTGAGCGTGCGGGACCCGACCGGCCTCTGAAGGACTGCCCATATGACAACCGTATCAGCCCCCGATGCCTGCGATGCCCGCCCCACTCTTTCCTTCGCGAGGGCTTCACACGAAACCTCTTCCCGCGCTGCTCGATCGGCCGAATACTTGTCCGTGCCACCATCGCCCCTCATCCTCGCCTCCCGCTCGCCCCGCCGGCGGCAACTGCTCGAGGAGTTCGGGTTCGGCGCGCACGAGGCGACACACCCTGGGTTCGAGGATGCGGTCCTCCGCCCGGGCACTCAGAATCCCGCGGCGTGGGTCGCCAGTTTGGCGTACCTCAAGGCTTGGGCCAAGGCCAACGACCCCAGTTCGCGCACCAGGATGGTGATCGGGGCCGACACGGCCTGCCTCATGGACGGCAAGCTGATCGGCACGCCCACGACGCCCCAGGAGGCGGAGGCGATGATTCGTGGGTTCATGGGGCGGGACCACGAGGTGCTGACGGGTGTGGCGGTGGTGGACCGGCGTGGCGATGAGCCGGTCCGGTACATTTTCACCGACACGGCCCGCGTCCGGCTGGGCCGACTGAGCGAATCTCAGATCGCGTCCTACGTCGACTCAGGTGCATGGCAGGGTAAGGCCGGCGGGTATAACTACCGTGAGGCACTGGCCGCGGGGTGGCCGCTGAGTCATAGTGGAGATATGACCACGATCATGGGGCTGCCGATGGACCGGCTGGCCCCGCTCCTGACCAAGCTTGGGGTGCCCCGCACGGCGGGCGTCCCGCACATAGAAAAGGTCCCCGCGTGATTCAACTCGCCTCCGGAACCGCCCGCACTCTCTCGCACGATGCCTTAGCTCCGTATTGGGTGGTCGTTCCGGTGGCGGTGCTGGCGATGCTGGTGGTGGGAGGGCACGTGCTCCTGATTGACCGCTCCGACCAGCCCGCGGCCCGCAAGCGGATCCGGACGGTGAATGGGCTGCTGATGATGTTCACGGTCCCGGTCATCGCGGCGGGGTTCGGGTTCGTGCCCCCGGCGGAGGCGCGGCTGTTCCTCATGACGTGGATGCTGGGCGTTTGTCTCATCCTGCTGGTGCTGGTGCTCGCGCTGATGGATATCGCGGCGAGCATGCTGATCCACCGGCGCGAGCGGGTGGAACTCCAGCGTCAGATCGCGGAGGCACGGGCCCTCGCGGCCGCGGCCAAGCAGGCCCGCTGAGTGGTTGCCCTTCGCTGGCGCGGGGCGGTTAACCTGTGCTCGACGCAATGAGCACACTCGATGATGCACAGCTGAGCGAGAACCGGCCCAAGCCGCCCATGACGGGTCCGCTGGGTTCCATTGCGTCCAGTATCTATGGCGCGGCCGTGGCACACCGAAACCGCAGGTTCGACCGCGGCAAGGGCGTGGTCACGTTCGACCGCCCCGTCATCAGCGTTGGCAACCTCTCCGTCGGCGGGACCGGCAAGACCCCGATGGTGCTGCACCTGGTCCGTATGCTGCGCGAGAACGGGTGCTGGCCCTCCGTCGCGATGCGGGGCTATGGCCAACCCAAGGGCGAGGGGCTCAACTCCGACGAGGCAGCGATCTACGGACGGGCGTTCCCAGACCTGCCGATGGTCGCCCAGCCGAATCGGACGGAGGGGTTGTTCGAGCTCTTTGCCGGGGGCGAAGGCTCCCGCGTGGATTCCATCATCCTTGACGACGGCTTCCAGCACCGGCGGATCGCGCGTCAACTCGACATCGTGCTGGTCGATGCCACGCGCCCGCCCTTTGGCGACAAACTACTACCCGCGGGCTGGCTGCGCGAGCCGATCTCGAGCCTTTCCCGAGCCCACGCCGCGGTCGTGACGCACGCGGAGGCGGTGACCCGGACCGACGCGATCGAGATCGAAACCAAGCTGTGGAACTTCCTGCCCAAGGGAGTGGTCGCGGTTTGCCGGCACGCCTGGACGGGCGTGGTAGTGGGGGGTGGAGATGGCGCCGGATCGCAGGAGCACCCGACCGCTTGGCTCCGCGGCAAGCGCGTCTACCTCGCCTGCGCCATCGGCAACCCCGGGCCCTTCCTGGGCGCGGCCCGCGATGCGGCGGGGGGCATCGTCGGGGCGATGGTCCTCAAGGACCACGCGGAGTTCGCCCCACAAGTCGTCTCGGCCCTGATCGAGGACCTCCGGCGGCACGAGGCGGACGTGCTCCTGGTCACGGAGAAGGACTGGTCGAAGCTCCTCGGCGTGCCCAGGGACCGTTGGCCCTGCGAGGTCGCCCGCCCGCGGCTGGAGATGTCCTTCGACCGGGAGGGGGAGCAACTCCAGCTGGCCGTGCTGGACTGCGTTCGGCTGTTCAAGGATGAGGGCTGAAACGGACTCCCTGCAACTAATAGAGCCCGGGATCGGTACCGTCCCCGTGCCCCTCTCAACTCCGAACCCGGTACGATCCTCCCCAATGGCCCTCCGTCTCAAGCTCACCCCCATCCGCGGCAACGCGAAAGCCCTCCAGGTCACCGACGGTGCGATCAGCATCGGCCGGGGGCCTGATAACACCATTCCCATCATCGACGAGCGGGCGAGCCGGCGTCACTGCGTAATCGAGCTGGACCACCAGGGTTGTTGGATGGTGCGTGACCTGGGCAGCCGCAACGGCACCAAGGTGAACGAAGAGAAGATCTCCGCCGCGGCGATCCTCAAGCCGGGCGACGTGCTCAAGGTCGGCCAGCACGAGTTCCTGGTCGAGGGCGACCGGCCCAACATCCCCGAGCTCGCGGCCCGGGAGCTCGATGTCAACTCGGCCTACGAGCACAGCGAGGTCGCGAAGGACACGGGGCTCAAGGGCAGCCGTGAGGTGGGCTGGATGTTCGAGCTCGCCGACGTGATGAACGCACTGCCGCCCAAGGACAGCATCGCGGAACAAATCAGCATCGTGGACGCCAACGGCCGGCCGACCGACGTTCTCGCGGGCACGTCGGACGGTCCCAACGCGCTGCGGATGCTGCTGCAACTCGGCAGCAAGAGCCGCGCCACCGACATCCACATGGAACCCAAGCAGGAGGGTTGCAACGTCCGTATGCGTGTGGATGGCGACATGGTGCCCATCCTTGAGACGCCCAAGCGCGTGGGCGAGCTGGTCTTCGGCGTGGTGAAGGCCGCGTGCCATATGCACATGGCCGGGCGCGACGCCGTGCAGGACGGCCACTTCTCGACCATCTTTCCCGACCGGCGCGTCGAGTACCGCGTCAGCTTCACGCCCAGCATGTACGGCCAGAAGCTGGTGGTGCGAATCCTCGACCAGCGCGGCAGCCCCGAGTCGCTCGGCGATCTGGGCATGGTCAACTACATGTACGACCGCATCAAGCAGGTGTGCAGCCAGGACAGCGGGCTGATCCTCGCGTGCGGCCCCACGGGCTCGGGCAAGACGACGACGCTCTACAACGCGATCCGCGAGATCGACCGCACCACGCGCAACGTCATCACCATCGAAGACCCCGTCGAGTACCAGCTCGCGGGCGTGACGCAGATCCCGGTGGACGAGGGCAAGGGCAACAACTTCGGCCAGCTGCTGCGGTCCGTGCTGCGGCAAGACCCCGACGTGATCCTCGTGGGCGAGATCCGCGACGAGGAGACCGCCCGCACGGCGATGCAGGCGGCCCTCACCGGCCACCTCGTCTTCTCGAGCGTTCACGCGAAGGAAACCATCACGGCCGTGTTCCGGCTGCTGGACCTCAAGGTCGAGCCGTACCTCGTCGCCAACTCGCTGGACCTGATCCTGGCCCAGCGGCTGGTGCGAGTGCTATGCGACACCTGCAAACGCCTGATGCCCGTGAGCCCCGGCCAGAGCACGCGCCTGGGCAAGTACCTCCAAGGGAAGTCGCAGCTCTACACGGCCATGGGCTGTTCGCGGTGTTTGCGGACAGGCTACCGCGGCCGCCGCGCGCTCTTCGAGCTGCTGGACTTCAACGACGAGCTGCGCGACATCGTCCTCCGCGAGCCCAGCATCACGGCCATGAAGAAGGTCATCGAGCAGGGGCTCTTCTCGACGCTCCAGCAGTTTGGCTGGCGGCTCGCCGCCGAGGGTGTGACGAGCCTGGATGAGGTTGATCGCGTGGCGGGGATGTCGTGATCAGTTCGCCCTTGTTCGGCTGAGGCTTTCTTTCCGCAGAACCAATGCTGGTTGGCCGCGTCTGAACAGGCCGACATTGAGGTGTCGCTTGTGGAGATGCTGATGCGTACTGCCGTGGTTGTGATCGTGATTCTTTCCCTAGCTGGTTGTGCGTCGAGCACATCGAATCCGTCGAGCGTGCCTGCACCCGTAGCGGACGCCGAGCCCGAGGCCAGCGGCACGTTGCCGCGTCCGTGGGTCGCGACGACAACCTATCCCGCGAACGCCTCACTGGGCGAGATCAGCGCTTGGCTGCAGAGCGAGTACGCCCGGATCGGCCATGCGGATGCTGCACGCGAAGCCGCAGGCAGGCCACGCGAGAGCGAGGGCGGGTCACTGGGCCACTGCATGATCGACAACTCGCCTCGTGCTGATGTTCTCCCTGTGGTCGAGTGGACGCGGCTTGCCAAACGCTGTCAGGAAGAGATGCTCCACGGCACGCCCGAGCAGCAGTTCGAAGCGATCCTCATGCTCCAGGACGTGCGGGACGCGACCATCGGGCGCCCGGACATTTCGGCAACATTCCCGAGCGACTACGGACCCGCCGTGATCAATCTCGTCGCAAGCCCGGATGTGAAGGTCCGCCGCTTCGCAGCGAGTTTCGCGGGCAACCCGTGCTTCACGGCCGACCCGCTGGCCGCGGCCTTCCACGCGGGCTTCCGCGCCTGCCGCGGCGAGCTCATCGCCGTGCTCGATGCCGACCTTCAGAACGACCCCGCGGAAATCCCCATGATGGTGGAGCGACTCCGCGCTACAAACGCGGGCCTTGTTCAGGGCGACCGCTCGCACGCCCGCAAGGACAACATGGTCCGGCGGGTCGGGTCGTGGGTCGGCCGCTCGGTCCGCCGGTGGCTCCTGGGGGATGTCATCCGCGATACCGGCTGCTCGCTGCGCGTGATGAAGAAGGAGCTCGCCCTCAAGCTCCCTCTGGAGTTCCGGGGCATGCACCGGTTCATCCCGATCACGGCCAAGCACCTGGGGTACAAGGTTGAGGAAGTCCGCGTCACCCACCGCCCCCGCGTCGCGGGCGAGACCAAGTACGGGTTTGGCATCGTTCAGCGGGCTTTGCCGGGCCTGATCGACCTTTTTGCAGTACGGTACATGCGTACCAGGCGGCGCCCGACGACGAGCGTCGAGGTGGGCGCCGCCCCGATGAACGCGCCGGTCGGCGAGCCCAAGACCGCGGCCGCGCGGGAGGTTGTGCATTGAAGCCGGGACCCATCATCGCGATGCTCGTGATCCTCGGCCTGAGCATGTGGATCATGCTGTACACGTCCAAGCGAGTGCCGGAAACTCCCGGCGCGGCGGTGTTCGAGATGGTGATTTCGAGCCACAAGATCAAGGTGGAGCAGATCCGGGACAGCGCGGGTCAGTTCAACTTCCGCGTCCTGAGCGGGCCTGATGCCGGGCGAGAGATGAACGCGGCGGAGTGGCACGCCTGGGTTCAAATGGAGGGCAACGCCGCCGGGCGTGGGACGCTCCTTCGGCTGTTCAACGTTTCGACCGGCAACCAGTTCATCTGGATCGCGATCGGCCTGGGCGGCCAGCTCGTGTTCTCGGCGCGCATGCTCGTGCAGTGGCTCGCCAGCGAGAAGCGCCGGAAGTCCGTTGTTCCGGCCGCGTTCTGGTACCTCAGCCTGGGCGGGGCCCTGATGCTGACGTGCTACTTCATCTGGCGGCACGACATGGTCGGGCTCCTGGGCCAGACCATGGGGCTGGTCATTTACGTGCGCAACATCCGCCTCCTCCGGCTGGACAAAGCCCGAACCGCGGCATTGGCGGAGGGCGAACAGAAGGTCGAGCCTTCCGGCGCCGTTGCGGGGGCGACGCCGGTCCCCGCCTGAATCCCCTGCTTGCGTCATCTATCTGCACGGTTTTGCACATCGTCCGGGAACCTGAGTTGCGGCGGCCCCTTCTGTGGGTGACATTGCTTTCATGCAGGTCCTCCTCGATGGGCAGCCTTTGGTTGTCGACCGTCCGTCGCTCGCGTCCGCCCTTGAGCACGCCGTGGCGAGCGCGCGGGGACGAGGCCGCATCGTCGTGGAGGTCAAAGGGGACGGCGTTGTCCTGAGTGGGGATGACCTGTCGAGCCCCTCCGATTCGGAGCGGCCCTACCAGAAGCTGGACATGATCTCGGCGGACCCGCGGGTGCTGGTGCGGCAGACAGTGCTGGACGCCGTGGAGGCGCTGGAGAGCGTGCGGCACGAGCAGGCCCGCGCGATGGAGCAGGTGCAGACGGGCGAGGTTGGCGAGGCGCTGACGACACTCCAGGGCGCGTTCGTGACGTGGCAGGCGGCGCGGGATGTGGTGTCGCGCGGGGCGCAGCTGCTCTCGATCGACCTCGAGACTGTTGAGCTACAAGGCGTGCCCGAGGGTGTGACCTTCGCCACCGCGACCAAGGACCTCTTGACGCACCTCGCGCAGCTGAAGAACGCGCTCGAGCAGCAGGACTGGTCGGCGCTGTCCGACGTGGTTGGCTACGACCTTGATTCCGATGCCCAGCACTGGCACGCACTACTGACCGGCTTCGCGGACTACATCAAGGGCCTTTCGCCCGGGGCAGGGGTGTGATGACTTTGCCCGGGATCGTCGATCAGTTGATGGAGCGTGCGAGCACGGCGCTCGTGTCAACCCATTACTTCGAGGCCGAGTCGCTGTGCATGAAAGCGCTCTCAAAGTGCGCGGCTTCCAACGACTTCGAGCGGATGGCCCGGATCTGTCTGCCGTTGCAGGAGGCCCGCCGTCAGAAGCGTCAGGACGCCGTGGACGCGGGGATGACTTGCATCATCCAGTCGCTGCCGGTGCGGGGGGACCCGATCGCGCCGGGGTGCTACCTGCTTGAGCCGCCGCTGATCGGCATCGAGGCGGTGACGATGCGGGAGATTTGCGACCGCAAGAAGGTGCCGGCGCTCGTGCTGTGCAAGGAGCCGCGGACCAGCGCGGGCAAGTGGCCGATGGTGGGCGTGAGCGGGACCGACCGCGAGAGCCTGGTGGTGCGTGTCCAGGTGTCGCCGCCAATGGAGTTTGACGGGCCCGACCTGCGGGGCCAGACGCAGCCGCGCCAGGGGCCGAATGCGTCGTGGTTTATCGCGACGCAGGAGGCGCTGGGAGACGCCGCGGTGCTGAAGGTTCGGACGGACCTGCCGCCGGACTGGCGGGCGCTGGACCTGTTCGAGATGCTGCGGGCCGTGCCGGACCATGAGAAACTGGTGCAGGCCTTGATGCAGGCGTGCGAGGTCGCGGCCAAGAGCCCGCTCAGCGAGAAGCCGCGCCGGCGCGCGGTGTTCGACGACTGGTCATTCTGAGTATGGTGTGCGCATGCGTGTGCCCTTCACGCCCCTGCACCACTCGTTCCCCGAGTTCGATGCGCTGACCCGCGCCGAGTGCGACCGGTACGTCGCGTATGTGCGGACGACGCAGCCGTGGCTGGTGGGCGTGTGGCCGCCGGTGGTGGGCGTGCTGTCGGGGATTGCGGTGATCACGGTCCCGGCGGTGACGGGGCAGCTCGGCCGGTCCGGTGTCAATCTGCTGATGGCGAGCGTTGGCGCGGTCGGAGCCTTCGTGTTCGTGTGGATGCTGCTGCGAGATGTGCTGCTGTGGTGGTTCGTGCGAGGGCAGGTGTTGCGGGCGCGGTGCCCCAAGTGCAAGTACAGCCTGCAAGGGCTGCCCATCATCGAGATCGGCGATGGGCTGGACCCCACGATGCGGTTCGTGCGGTGTGTGGAGTGCGGGCGCAAGCACAAGCTG
>Ga0208243_1001103_pt1 | contig 10281 bp, 9 predicted proteins | sample Subbio2Aug_QV12A_FD_184826 | JGI IMG/M metagenome (GOLD analysis project Ga0208243, IMG submission 184826) | Serpentinite rock and fluid subsurface biosphere microbial communities from McLaughlin Reserve, California, USA - CR12Aug_QV12A (SPAdes) | ecosystem: Environmental > Terrestrial > Deep...
CACTGCCAACCAAGGTTTAGTGTAGCTCCCACTCCAGCATGGATTACCCCATCACTTACAACCGTCAATACATCTTCTTCCTTAAGAATAAAATCACTTTCCAAAATAACTCTATTGTTGATGGTCCTCTTTTTTTTCTCCACCACCACTCTTCCATTGTTACAATATATAAATATTGGTGGATTATCATATTCTACTACATAAGCCCTGCCATCCTCATAAACCTGAATAATTGTGAAGGTGGAATAAGCTAATTTTCGGACATTACATAAAGGAAGAGTATTTACTATTGTATCAACTGTTTCCTCAATTGTTGCACCCTCCTTTAGCATGGTTCCAGCTATTTTAGATGTAAGTGTAGCTAGTATGTTTGCCTTTACACCACTTCCTAAGCCATCAGAAACTACAATTATTACACTATCATCTGTAGAAATTATCTCAACCTTGTCTCCACATAGCTCTTCTCCAAACTTGTTTATGCTGTGAGAGGCTATGTCAATAAAATAACTCATTCTGTATCACCATCTTCTTCCCTAGCAATTTCCTTAAGTCTTGTTAATATAATTTTCGTCTCTGCAGTTGTTTCTCCTAGCAAACTAGCTATTTCTTGAGCAACACGCATTTGCTTTTCGATTACCTTTTGGGCAGCATTGATGGTTTTTTCCTTAACTCTTATTAGCTCCTTTTTATTTTTTTCTTCATAGGTTATATCCTTCATTATTGATAATATAACGTTTTGCTTTTCTAAGTATAAAAGATCCTGCTCAAGAATTTTGTCGTTATGAATAAGCTTCTGTCTTGTAAGTCCTTCTTTTGTTTCTCTCACTTTATAGAAATTTTCTACTTCAGTAATCATCGATATAGGTTGGTCCTTAACTTCACTGGCCTTTACTTGAAAAATATCCTCTGCAGCTGGATTTAGCTCCTTAATTCTTAATTCATTATCTAAAACCATTATTATATTTGGGCTGTTTTCAAATATTACATTTGTCATACCCTCAGCCTTACTTCTCATATAGGGGAGACACATACCTACCTCCGCCATCTCCTCATAAACAGCTTTGGCTTTTTCTCTGCAGGTATTATAGCCACAACCACCACAGTTTAGCTCATCTGACTTTTCGTGCTTTCCTATCTCCTTTAAAATTTTTTCCAATTCCTTTTCGCTGGCTACTCTTTTGGTAATCTTCTTGTGAAAGAATAGCTTTGAAAAGCTTATTTTGGGGGGAATTTGTAAGAGCTCCCCAACTTCATCCTCATTGAGACGTACATATTCCTTAACTCTTTTCCTGCTATTGTAATAATATTTTTCTTTTTGTGGCATAGCAGGACCGCCTATGCAACTACCCCTGCAAATATTTACTTCAATACAAGCCCCCTTAAGAATACCACTCTCCATTCCTTCGAAGACCTCAATACAGGATTCTACTCCATCAGCCAGTATAATATCATACGGACTTTCCTTTTTATTTTGCAAAAAGCTTTTTATTACTCCACCACCAGTTGGAAAGCCTCTTCCTCTTACATAGCTTTTTTTATTAAAATCCTCAGGGATTAGTTTTGATAACTCAATCTTTTCTTCATTAAACCACTGATGAAGCTCTTCGAAGGTAAGGACTGCATCAATAATTCCTTTATGCTGATAACTAAGGGATTCAAATTTCTTAGCAACACAAGGTCCTATAAATACAATATAGCTATCTGTCCCATGTATCTCCTTTAAAAGCTGTCCATGGGCAATCATTGGAGAAACTATAGGAACCATATGCTTTATTAGAGATGGATAGTAGTGTTCAATCAAATAATTTGCTGAAGGACAGCAGGTTGTTATAACATTCTCATATTCACCCTTTTCTATATAATCCTTATAAAGATCAGCCACAACTTTTGCCCCTATGGCAGTTTCTTCGACAATTTGAAACCCTAGCTTTTTTAGTCCAGCTACCATTTGTCCTTCACTTTCCATATTAAAGGCGCCAACGAAGGAAGGTGCGATACTTGCAATTACTCTCTTATTCAGATTTATAGCTGCCTTTACCTGTTGCAAATCAATTTTTACATTTCTCGCTTCCTGAGGACAAACGATCAGACATTTACCACAGGCTATACATCTTTCCTCAACAATTATAGCTTGCTCATTCTTTATCCTAATTGCCTTAACAGGGCATGATCTAACACACTTGTAGCAATTTTTACAGTTTGATTTTGAAAAATCTAATAATCCCACTATTATAGCCTCCTACAAACATGTTCATCAAAAAAACCTGTAACGGTTTTTTCACAAACCGAAAGGATTGGTAAATCATCAACCTTAACTGAAACTGCCTTTGTACATTCTCCAAGACAGAAGGCGGCCTTAACAGTAATCCGATCCTCTAATGCTCTCTCAGTAATTAAATTTTGTAGTCCAGTAATAATGTTGTAGGCACCCTTTAGGTGACAGGCACTTCCTATACACACGTGGATTGTTGTCATTTCCTCACCCCTTTTATCTACAATTTACTTCGCCAATTACAGTATACTTTAATGTTAATTTTTTATCAATCTTGCTTTTGAGTTTTTTCGCCTCTGTTTAATTAAGTTTTTGTCATATCTCAAAGTCATTAAAAATATCCTTTTGAGATAAATAAATCTCCATACACAATCCTATGGCTAAAATTAATAATTATATATGCAGTACATAAAAATACTTATATCATTTCCCTTTAAAACCTCATTTGAGGATATGTGACAAATCCTATATATAAAATAACCTGGTTTAAATCCATGGCTGAAACTCGAATGCCTTTACGAATTGTGAAGACTGATTTGCTGGACTTTTTTATAGTATTTGAAGGCGTTGTCAGATTATATATCTCGAATGATGGTGAGACAGCAGAAAAAGTGCTTGAAAATATAAAGGATATAATACAATCTGTTTTAGGTGGTGAATATCCATGAGTATCAAATATGTTTAAGAGAGTTTTTTCCAAGGTCTCATACATGGTAATCGCATTTTATGTCATCAAATAATCCATAAGGCATTAGAAAGTGGCTTTAGTATTCAAGTAATTTATAATGAGGTATTTTTTCCTGTTATGATACGAATAGGGGAGCTTTGTCAGAAAAATGAGTTTACTATTGCACAAGAACACTTAGCAACAGCCATCACACAAAGTGTTATGTCTTCCGTTTACTACATTGTATTTGGCAAAGGAGAAAAAATAAAGAAAGGTAATTTTCTTTTAACTTGCCCTGTAAATGAATTACATGAGATGGGGGCTAGAATGCTTGCAGATTTGTTAGAGATATATGGTTGGGATGTCAGATATTTAGGAGCAATTATGCCTAGTTTATCTGTTATAGAAATTATGCAACAGGAGCAGCCTTATATTTTAGGAGTTTCCTGTACAATGACCTTCAACTTGAAATATGCAAAAGAGTTAATACAGAAGGTTAGATTAGAGTATGAGAAAAATATACCAATTATTGTGGGCGGGATGATTTTTAATATCGACGCCAGCTTGGTGAATCTTGTTGGAGCAGACTATCACGGAAGAGATTTTAAATCTACGATAGAAAAACTAAATGCAATCATTTTAAAAGGTGATGAGAGTTATGCTGTGGCAGAATGATGGTATAGCTGATTTATTAAAAAATTACTTTGATTTTTGCCATGAAGGGGTTCTGGTATTTTGTGAGGAAGGTGAAATTCAAGCCTATAATAGCAGTGCCGCCCTCCTATTGTCCCTTTCTGAACAATTGGATAAAAAATTTCCATTAAATGATTTTATCGAGTCCAATAGCTCTATGAAATTAAAAAGCTTTATGGAGGCATGCAAAAACTCAGTATAAAGCAAATTGGGAATTAAATTTTTTGGTTAAAGGAAGTATTTTTCCAATCAATATGTCAGGTATATATAAGGACAGTTACTATCTCTGCATATTGAAAAAAGAACCGGAAGAGATGCTTAAACTATAAGAAAACTTAATGTCCATCAATAACGAATTAACTAATCTACATCGAGAAGTAGAAAAAAAGAAGCTGAAGCTGCAACAGGCAAATAAGATAATTCAACATTTTTGTGATGAACTTGAAAAAAAAAATGTGATAATGCATGTGATAATGCAAATGGAGTAAATATGGCAAAGCAGGTTCAAAAGGCCCTATTATCAGATATTGTTTCAAACTACAAAAACTTAAAAATTTCTCAAAAATACGCACCAGCATCTAATATTGGCGGTGATATATATGATGTGGTAGAAATTAAAGAGGATATGATTGGACTCTTTATCGCCGATGTCTCAGTTCACGGGGTTGCTGCAGCTTTAATCATGGCAGTATTGAAAAATATCTATAGAAATATTTATATGAGCTATGAAGATCCCAAAAAACTACTAACAGAAATGAATAAAGAATTTATAAAAATTTTTAACAACGAACCCTTGGGAATGTTTGCTACAGCCTTCTATATCATATTGAATCTATAATACCAAACCCTGTCTTACTCTTCAGCAGGTCATCCATACCCATATATATAAAGAAAGTGGTGACAGTATTGAACTGGAGCTTTCTGGGCTACCTATTGGTGTTTTAGAAGATACTAGCTACGAAGTTGAGCATGTAAAATTTCAGCACGATGATAGAATTTTTCTATTACCGACGGTCTGGAGGATTTCTTAGAAGAAGTTGAAGAAAGCGATATTTGTATCACGAAGTTTCAATGGGGAAATATCATCCAGCATTTTTCAGCTATATCAGATAAACTGGAAACCAAACAACATATTCAAAAAGATGATGTATGTTTGATGGTTGTAGAAATTAAATAGAATACAAGGTATAAAAATAAGCCCAAAGAATATCCTGGGCTTATTTTATTTTTGTATTATTCTTTTTTATAGGGCTTAGCCTCTTCCAATTTGGGAGTTAAATATTCATCTATTTCTAGGTAAACATGACCTGATTCATAGGTTTGATTGTCTAGTCTAATATATACCTTTGATACATTAAAATACCCACCGAAGGTATTCGTAATGCTATTTAATATCTGACCCTCTAAATATATCCCTGCATTCATCTCTGTGACGAGACTTCTACTAAAGTCTACTGTGACTGTTCCTTCTTCTGGATTATATATGATTTCGTTGATTTTCACATTTTCCCCAATTACCTTATTTACGTCTTCACTAGGCACTTCCTTAAATCTTTTTTCGATTACTTCCTTTAGGTCATCATTTGTTTTAAATTCTATTTCAGCATCAACATAAACGATCTCTTCGTTATTGAAATCTGGATAATAGAAGCGCATTGCTTGCTTATAGCTAGTATTCCTTTCTACTGCTTCTAATGTTGTAGTTATTTCAAAGGCTTCACTTATAAAAACCGACTTTATCAATCCAACACCTTCTGCATAATAATGCTTGTATACTGCTTCACCATCCTTTTTTGTTGTTACCTCAATAGCTTTATAGTCCTTATGAGGAGTATCAACCGCTACATCTACCCCTGTTATTTCTCTTGTTCGTCCTTCTGAAAGTGACCACTTGGTGCCTTGTACCAGTGGTTCCTTTAATAATACCTCTATGTTTTCTGCCTCATCAGCCTTTTGAGAGCCTCCAGTAAGCCTTTCCATAGTATTATAAAAAACGTACATTTCCTCCATAGAGCTAAGCAGCCTAACTTCACCCTCATTTACCTCATATATTTGTGCTACAGTAGTACCAGGATTACTAACTCTTAGCTGTGCTCTATTTCCCTCAATAAAGTCAAAATATACTTCTTTTTCAGCATATTCATTTCCTATGCCCTCATAGGAAAGCTTGGTATTTTCCAAAAATGGAAAGTAGTCTTCAACCTTTTTTTCCTCATCCACTGGCTCCTGTACTGGCGGTTTGGTACAGCCTACAATTAAAGCCAATATAAATATTATTAAAAATATCCTCTTCATTTTCGTCACTCCTTCTTCTAATAAGCATTACTATTGTTTTACCCATATTTTTATAAATTATAGCAAACCCTATCATCACAATGCCCACCTCCAGCTCTTTTATACATTAGTATATAACTATTATCTGAATAAAAAGCCTTCATTAATCTAAAAATACTATTAATGAAGCATCTAAGCAAATAAACTTAGGGAGGGTATAATTTAATGGCAAAAAATAAGCATAAAGAAAAGCATATGGCTAAACCTATTGAAAATAATGATACTGCAGCATGGGCAAATACTAATGAAATGAAGCCCCTTTCGCAGGTAAGTATACCCCATGAGATTCAAGTAAGAAATGCTAAGGAATATGTAGATACAAATCAAAAATAAACTATATCACTTCGAGCCTTTTGTTTAAGAAAAAAATAAGCATTTTTTCCTCAATTAATTTATATGGGAAGGTCCTTATGACCTTCCCATATAATTATTATAATAATGGATTTTCTGATAGCTTCTTATACCTAGCATATCTTTCAGCTGCATACTCTTCTGCTAAATCAAACATTCCATCTGCAACCTCTGGGAATACATTCATAAGCTGTGAATATCTTACCTCTCCATTAATGAATTCCTTAAAGCTATTCTTTGGTTCCTTAGAATCTAAAATGAAAGGGTTCTTACCTTCCTTTTTAAGCTCTGGATTATATCTGTATAGATGCCAGTATCCAGCTTCTACTGCTCTTTGAGACTGTAAAATACTAGTTCCCATTCCTGTTTTTATTCCATGGCTTACGCATGGTGAATATGCAATTATCAGTGATGGTCCTTTATATTTTTCAGCCTCACTAATAGCTTTAATGGTTTGATTCATATCAGCTCCCATAGCAATTTGAGCAACATATATATTACCATAGGTCATTGCCATTAAGCCTAAATCCTTTTTCCTTTGCTTTTTACCTGCTGCAACCAGCTTTGCAACAGATGCAGTAGGTGTAGCTTTTGAGCATTGACCGCCTGTATTTGAATAAATCTCTGTATCCATGACGAATATATTGATGTCATCACCCATAGCTAAAACATGATCTAGTCCACCGTAGTCAATATCGTAGGACCAGCCATCTCCACCAATTGCCCAAAAGGATCTCTTTATTAGGTAATCCTTCTTTTGTAAAATCTCTTGAAGCATAGTGTTGCTCTTATAATCTGTCCTTTCAAGAGCTGCAACTACCTTTTTGGAGGCTTCCTTTGAGGCTTCTCCATCATTCATATTATCAAGCCAGCCTTGGAAGGCAGCCTTAACCTCTTCTCCAATAGATGTATTCATAGCCTCCCTCATTACATAAGCCAGCTTTTGTCTTATTTGCTCAGCCCCTAAATACATACCATAACCAAATTCTGCTGCATCCTCAAAAAGTGGATTTACCCAAGCTGGCCCTTTACCTTCAGCATTAGTTGTATAGGCTATTGAAGGCGCATAGGCTCCCCAAATGGAGGAACATCCTGTGGCATTTGATACTACCATTCTATCCCCAAAGAGCTGTGTAAGCAGCTTAATATATGGTGTTTCTCCACATCCCGGACAAGCACCATTGAATTCCAGCAACGGTCTTACAAACTGACTACCCTTAACAGTTTTAGGGTCCATTAGATTATCCTTATCGGTTATAGTTAGTGCAAACTCCCAGTTTTCGGCTTCCATCTCAATTTCCTGTTCATTTGGCTTCATTATTAAAGCTTTACCCTTTGCCGGACAGACGTCAGCGCAGTTACCGCAGCCGGTACAATCTAGGGGGGCAATTTGTATACGGAATTGCAAATGATCTATTCCTTTTCCACTGGCTTGCTTTGTCTTAAAGGTATCAGGCTTTCTGGAAGCCTCCTCGTCATCTAGCAGGAAAGGTCTAATTGTAGCATGAGGACAGATATAGGAGCATCTACCACACTGTATACATTTGTCAATTTGCCATTCAGGGATCATTGGAGCTATGCCACGCTTTTCGTAAGCTGTAGTTCCAAGGGGGAAGGTGCCATCCTCCATTCCTTTAAAAGCACTGACTGGTAACTCATCACCCTCATGTCTAGCCATTGGCCTTTGAATATTCTTAACATAGTCTGGTTCTTTTTTGATAGGCGCTGTATTTTCCTTAGCATCCTTCCATGAGGCGGGAACGTCTATCTTCACTAGTGCTTCAATAGATCCCTCTAAGGCAGCAACGTTCATATCAACTATACTTTGTCCTTTTTTACCATACATATCTTCAATTGATTCCTTTAAATAAGCTAATGCATCTTCAACAGGAATAATATTAGCCAGCTTAAAGAAGGTGGATTGCATTATCATGTTTATTCTGTTGCCAAGGCCCAGCTTTGAAGCTATTGCCATTGCATTAATTATATAAAATTTTATGTCGTTGTTAGCAATATAACGTTTAATTGAAGCTGGTAGCTTATCCTCCAGCTCCTTAGTCTCCCATGGACAATTTAGAACAAAGGTTCCACCCTTCTTTAAGCCCTTTAAAATGTCATATTGATACAGGAAGGACTTATTGTGGCATGCAACATAATCTGCATTATATACAAGGTATGGGGATCTTAAAGGCTTAGGACCGAATCTTAAATGTGAAACGGTTGTACCTCCAGACTTCTTACTATCATAGGAGAAGTATGCCTGTACATGCTTATCAGTATTCTCTCCAATTATTTTGATGGCCGTCTTATTTGCTCCAATTGTACCATCAGAACCCAGACCCCAGATTCTACAGCTTATAGTTCCTGCTGGAGTCGTTTCTACAATGTCTCCCTCAGGCAATGAGGTGTAGGTAACGTCGTCCACTATACCAATAGTAAACCTATCCTTTGGTTTGTTTTCCTTTAAATTATTAAATACAGCTATTATTTGAGATGGCCTTGTATCCTTAGAGGAAAGTCCATATCTACCGCCAACTATAGCTGGTCTATTGAGGCTATCCTTGAAGGCCTTAACCACATCTAGATATAAAGGCTCACCTATTGACCCGGGTTCCTTTGTTCTGTCTAAAACAGCTATTTTCTTAACAGATTTCGGTATAGCACTCAAGAAATGCTTTTCTGAGAAGGGGCGATATAATCGTACTCTAAGGGCACCAACCTTTTCACCCTTAGCATTTAGATGATCTACTGTTTCATAAATAGTATCGCTGACTGACCCCATTGCAATAACCACATACTCAGCATCTGGTGCACCATAATAATCAAATAGCTTATACCTCCGTCCAGTCATTTCTCCTAAGCTATCCATGTAGCCCTGTACAATTTCAGGGACTGCATCATAAAAGGAATTTGTGCCCTCTCTTTGCTGGAAATATATATCTGGATTTTGTGTCGTCCCCCTTGCTACTGGATGCTCAGGGCTTAAGGCTCTGTTTCTAAAATCTTCAACTGCCTTATAATCAATTAACCTTCTTATGCTATCATAATCAATTACCCCTATCTTTTGATATTCTGCAGAGGTCCTAAAGCCGTCAAAGAAGTGAATGAAGGGAACTCTAGATTTTATTGCTGTCAAATGGGCAATCAAACCTAGGTCCATAACCTCCTGTACATTTGAGGATGCTAATAATGCAACACCTGTTTGTCTGCAAGCCATTACATCCTGATGATCCCCATAAATTGATAGAGCGTGGGTTGCTATTGATCTTGCTGCTACATGAAGTACCCCCGGTAAAAGCTCTCCAGCCATTTTGTAAAGATTAGGTATCATCATTAAAAGACCCTGCGCTGAAGTGTAGGTAGAGGCTAATGCACCTGATTGTAGAGCCCCCCTCATAGCAGCTGCAGCACCTGCCTCTGACTGCATTTCAATAACCTTTAAGGGCTGATCAAATACATTTTTCTTTCCATGAGCAGCCCATTCATCTACACCCTCAGCCATTGAGGTGGATGGTGTTATGGGAAATATAGCTGCCACCTCTGTCATTGCATAGGATACATAAGCGGCGGCCTGATTTCCATCCATAGTTTCAAGTTTTTGCATATAAAATTTCTCCTTTATATAAATTTGGTTAATTCATATTAAGGATTATTATTCCACTTAATAATATAAAAATACAGGTAATCAGCTTGATTATTAAATAGTAGGGCTGATTACATAATTTGCAAAATAAAGGCCATTTTTTCTATACTGACTTATGGATTACAAAATTGACAATTACCAGGATCAGCTTTTTCTATCTCATTTGGATAATATACCTCTTCATTGTAGCCACATTTCAAACAGCTATAAACATAAGATAGTGTCAGGTTCGTAGCCATACCGCACCAAGCACATGGTAAGCCTGACTTTCTTTCAACAAGCTTAAATCCTGGCCATAAGCATTTAGGACATATATTATAT
>Ga0208243_1001106_pt1 | contig 10259 bp, 8 predicted proteins | sample Subbio2Aug_QV12A_FD_184826 | JGI IMG/M metagenome (GOLD analysis project Ga0208243, IMG submission 184826) | Serpentinite rock and fluid subsurface biosphere microbial communities from McLaughlin Reserve, California, USA - CR12Aug_QV12A (SPAdes) | ecosystem: Environmental > Terrestrial > Deep...
TGCAAGGATGCGTGATCTGAGTTACAAGATTGCCACACCTGACGGTCTTGTGGAAATGGAAAATCAACCTGCATACCTGCGAAAAAAAATTGAGCTGAACGATCCTCCTGCTTCAAAAGATTCAGAAGTTTCGAGGTATTCTTTGTTCAAAACCGAGAATAATTCTGTTGAAATGAGGCAGAACAATTCTTTTTTGCACGACAACGTTGACTAAAATAAATTAAATGAGCTTAACTGAAAAAATCAACGAGGACATCAAGAAAGCCATGCTTGCCCGTGAAAAGGACAAGCTGGAAGCATTGAGGGCTGTAAAATCTGCGCTTCTGCTTGAGATGACCAGCGAAGGAGGAGGAGGAGAAATTTCTGCAGAAACAGAAATAAAAATCCTTCAAAAGCTTGTGAAACAGAGACGGGAAACCGCGACAATTTACACTGAGCAAAACCGTGCTGACCTCGCTGCGACTGAAACTTTTCAGGCGGATATCATTTCTGTTTATCTGCCTTCTCAAATGACTGCTGACGAACTAAAGCCCATCATACAGATCATAATAACAGAAACCGGCGCCAGCAGCATTAAAGACATGGGTAAAGTAATGGCTGCTGCTGCAGGAAAACTTGCTGGAAAAGCTGACAATAAAACAATATCCCAGATAATTAAAGAGCTACTGGGAAACTAAAAACCACTTGATTTATATTGACAAAAAAGCCTGCATTTCAGGCTTTTTTGTTTTTATACACCCGCCGGAGTGAATCATTTTCTGTAAGGATTGAAAAACATTCAATTGTCTGCTTTTTTTTCAATTCCCGAAATTTATACTGATTCCAGATAATCCAACTAAATCATCTTATTACCCTGATTATGAGTACACTGAAATGTTATGATATCCACAAATACCAGAAAGCAATCATCTGATATTACGCTTCCGTTTTGCAAAATATTTAAACTTCATTAATTTCACCCCCTTATAAATCAATTTTTCCAAATTTTAAAGATAACCTGATCATATACTAATTTACAACCCATCAATCCATATGAAAAACATCTTCATCTTCACATTTCTGGCATTGTTTTCGGCCATCACTTTTGCACAAAAATCGCAGATAAAATTTGGTAAAATTGATTCTGATCTTTTGGCACTTAAAGCCTATGATGCAGACACAAGCGCAGGAGCCTTGATTATAAACGACATCGGAGACATCAGCATTACCTACAATGACCTGACCGGTTTTGCAGTAAATTATACGCGTCATTTAAGGGTTAAGATATTCAATTCAAGCGGGTTTGACCAGGCTAAGTTCAAAATTGAATACTACAAATCCGGCTCATTGGAAGAGAAAATCACCAAACTCCGAGCATCAAGCTTTCACCTTGATGAGAATAACAAAGTAGTAAGAACTGACCTTGATAAGGACAATATCTTTACTGAACATATCAGTTCCAAAGAAAAGAGCAAGAATTTCTCAATCCCAAACATTAAGGAAGGCAGTGTTTTTGATCTTGAGTACAGCATGACATCCGAACTTTTTGGGCTATTGCCTGAATGGAATTTTCAGCATGACATTCCGGCACTTATCAGCGAGCTAAGCGTTTCTATTCCAGAATACTTCAATTATAAAAGGCTGTTGAAAGGATACCTTACCCCAACTGCAACAGACTCAAAAACAACAAACCGCAGTATTATATGGGTAAACAGCCAAAGCACAAGCAGCGTAAATTACACCGAGTACAATACTAAATATACCTTCCTTAACGTGCCTGCTTTAAAGGAAGAAGCCTACATGAATGACATCTCGAATTTCATAGCAGCCATAGAATTTGAATTGGGATCTATTGCATTTCCTCAGAATTACAAAGACTTCACAACAAACTGGGAAAAAATAGGAAACGATTTATGGTTTGATGAAGATTTTGGTGCACCCTTAAAGCGCAGCGGCCCACTAAAAAAGGAAGCAGAAGCATTACGAATTGCTTACCCTGATCCTTTCGAAAGAATGGTTAAAGCACACGAATTCATCCGTAACTCAGTTAATTATTCCGGTGCGAATGGTATATATCTGAGCGAATCATTGCGAAAAGTATGGGACGAAAAGAAAGGAAAATCATCAGATATTAACCTTCTGTTGATTTCATTGCTGAATGAATGCGACATCAAAACCAATCCTGTAATTCTCAGCACAAGAAGCAATGGAATGCTGCACCCCGGACAGCTCATGGTCAATAAGTTTAACTATGTAATCGCTGAAGCAATCATCGACAGCAATAGATACCTTCTTGATGCTACTGAAAAAAACCTTTCCTATGATATGTTGCCCTTACGCTGTCTGAATGGCAACGGTCGTCGCATATCGAGAGAATCCAGTGAAAACGATTGGGTAAATTTAAATACACCGAAAGAAGACAGCAGAACCTATTACAATAAAGTAACCTTAGATGCTTCAGGAAACCTCAGCGGAGATTTCAGCATTATGGAAAGCAGGTACTTTGCGCATAACAGAGCTACTGATATCCGCGAAAAAAACAATGAGGAAGAATACATCAATGAGTTTGAAGCAGAAATACCGGGCTTGCAGATCGGAGATTATACAATTGAAAATCTGAATGACAGGACCAACCCGCTCTATTTAAAATTTAAGGCTGATATAAAAACCAATCCTGAAAATAACACTAAGGATATAATTTATTTAAGTCCAACATTGGGAATGGGTATTAGCAGCAATCCATTTATTACCGAAGAAAGGGTATATCCTATTGATTTTGTTAATCCCTGGTCAAGTAAAAATATATGCATCATAGATTTACCTGAGGGTTATGAAGTAGTTGAAATGCCTAAAAACATAAGTCTTTCGTTGAGCAACAATAAGGGTATTTTCAAATATATTGCAGTGGTAAACGGCAATCAATTGCAGTTTCAAAGTGTATTTTCAATAAAAACACCCCTGATAACTTTTCAGGACTATGGAGAAATCAGAGAATTATACGCTCAGATAGTGGCTAAAAATGCTGAAATGGTAGTACTGAAAAAACTGTAATTATGAGAGGATTCAGGATTTATATTTTTCTAGGGTTGATTTTTCTATTAAACCCTGTTACTATTATTGCACAGAATTTTGCAACTTCTCTTATTCCTGAAAATCTGCTGAAAGGATCTAATTCTGTAATCAGAGAAAGTCGCACAGTATTAACCATTGACTCGAAAGAAAGAGTAACCGTAAATAAATATTTTGCTGTAACAATTCTCAATAAGAAAGCAGAAAATATGGCAGTGATGCTCTTTTCGTATGTAAATGCAGATAAAGTAGACATCAAGAGAATTTCAGTTTACGATGCAAACGGCAAAAAGATAAAGTCAGCAAAGCAATCAGATATTATTGATCGCAGCGCGGGTGGCGAAACTTCTCTATACTCTGATTATAGACTTAAGGCATACAGGCATGTACCTTCATCATATCCATACACATTTGAATATGAATACGAGATTCAACTGCAAAGACTATACAGCCTGGAGTATTTCAAACCTTATATATCTGAAAACCAATCAATACAATACACAAGTTTGGAACTTGTCAACCCTCAGGATATACCGTTGCATATTGCACTAACCGGCAATGTTGAAGCGTTGGAAACAGCAAAAACCATCACCGGGAACAAATGGGAATTCCGCAATCTTCCTGCCCTGATTATAGAGCCGTATTCAACAATAACCGACGAAATACTACCGGGCATTTTTCTATCGCCTCAATATCTGAGTTATGATGATTACAAGGGTATGGCTGATACCTGGCAGAGCTATGGCAACTGGCTGACAGGTTTATTGAAAGGAAGAAGTTCATTACCATCCGCTTCAATTGAAAAATACCGTAAAATGACAACTTCTGCGACAAATGAGCGGGAGAAAATCAGGATTTTGTATAAATTTCTGCAATCCAACACACACTACATAAACATTTCGCTGGGAATCGGAGGTCTGCAACCTCACCCTGTAACCGATGTCGAATCTTTGGGATATGGTGACTGCAAAGACCTGAGTAATTATATGATTTCAATGCTTGATGCTGTTGGCATAAAGGCTCATTACGCTGTTGTACAGGCCGGAAAGAAAGATTATCATTTTATTCCTGATCACCCGGGTCATCAGTTCAATCATGTTATCGTATGTGTTCCACAAAAAAATGATACCATATGGCTTGAATGCACAAGTCAGGATATTCCCTTCGGAAGTCTTGGAGATTTTACAGATAACCGATACGCCTTGTTAGTTGACGGAACTGCTTCCAAACTTGTCAGAACCAAGGAATACAGGCAGGAGGACAATCACTTAAGTTCAAATTTAATCATTACACCTTCATTCCCCGATGCTACTGTTTCAGGCACAATCCGGTACAAGGGGATATTCATGGGCTCAAGTGCTCATTATGCAAAACAGACCCTACACGAACAGCAAAAGTGGGTAACTGAAAACCTTGAATTTACCAATTTCACATTGAACAACCATAATATTAAGGTGTACGATGTACAGGAGCCCAAGGTTGAATTGCAGTTTGAAGCAGAAATCAGATCTTTTTTTTCAGGCAACAACGACCGGCTTTTTGTTTCACTCAATCTTAACAATAAGATTTCTGCACCTGAACGTATGCGCAATCGCAAAACCCCACTGGTAATTTACTATCCATATCATTGTCAGGATACAATCACAGTTCGGCTACCATCGGGTTATGAACCGGAATCAATACCTGAATCTACCATTTCAGAACCTGAATTCGGGATGTACAGCATGAAATCTGTTGTTAAAGACGGAGTCCTTACTTGCATAAGAGAATTCAGAATAAACAAAGGCCATTTTCCTCCGGAAAAGTATCAGGCGTTTCAGGCGTTTATGCAACAGGCGGCTCTGGCAGACAGCAAGCAATTGGTACTGATCAGAAAGCAATAAAAAAAAGCCGGCTAAAAAGCCGGCTTTTTTTAAATTTACCTTTGGGGTCAGATGTTATGCACCAAGCATAAAACGTTTGAAACCACTTACAGTAAGGCCTTTGTCAAGTTTATGAAGGAATTCGCCGACAGTTAATTTGTTATCGCGAACAAACTCCTGATTTAAGAGTGTGTTTTCTTTGTAAAACTTATTCAGTTTACCAAGAGCGATTTTTTCAACCATTTCTTCTGGTTTACCTTCAAGACGAGCTTGCTCTTTACCAATTTCGATTTCGCGTTCAATGGTTTCAGCAGGAACATCATCTTTATCAACAGCCACAGGAGCCATTGCGGCAATCTGCATAGCTACTTCATGACCAGCCTGATCAATGCCTTCAACTCCGGCTTTATTCAAACCAAGAATAGTAGCAAGACGGTTACCTGGGTGATTGTAAGCGAAAACGCGGGCTGCACGAATAACTTCGAAGTGAGCCAGTTCCATTTTCTCTCCTGTTTTACCAACCATTTCGGTGATGTTTTCAGCAACATTACGACCATTCAGGTCAATTGCTTTAAACTCATCACTGCTTGAAGGTTGATGTTCGATTGCTTTAGAAAGTAAAAGATTGGTAAAATCAACAAATTCCTGATTTTTAGCAACAAAATCGGTTTCACAGTTAAGCATAAAAATAACTGCATAATCTTTTGCTTCGTTGGTTTTTGCGATTACAATACCTTCGTTTGCATCTTTATCAGCCCTTTTGGTGGCTAATTTCTGGCCTTTCTTACGCAGATAATCAATTGCCTTTTCAAAATCACCTTCATTTTCCTGAAGAGCATTTTTACAATCCATCATGCCTGCTCCGGTCATCTGGCGCAATTTATTTACATCAGCAGCGGTTATATTTGCCATAGCTTCAATTCGTATTTAAAGTTAAAAATTATTTTCTGAGACCTGGACCACCTGGTTTTTTGCCCAGCGGTTTACGGGTACCTGGTTTGCTTCTGCGTCCTTCGCCACCTGCTTCACCAGCTGGTGTTTGTTTTGTACGAAGACGTTCAGTTCTTGCAACGCTGCTTTCGTCATCGTCATCATCAAGATCAAAATCACCATCAGCACGACCTGAAGTACCATCTTCTCTGTCTTCGTCGCGTTTATCGCGGTCGATTTTGCGCTCCATCAAACCTTCTTCGATAGCCTGAATCATTTTACTGATGATCAGTGAAATAGATTTTGAAGCATCGTCGTTGGCCGGAATCGGGAAATCTACAAGATTGGGATCAGAATTGGTATCAACAATTGCAAAAGTGGGGATATTGAGTTTTCTGGCTTCAGCGATGGCAATATGTTCTTTAACGATATCAACCACGAATAAAGCTGCAGGCAAACGGCTCAGGTCTGCGATAGAACCAAGGTTCTTTTCGAGTTTAGCACGTTCGCGGGCAATCTGAAGACGCTCACGCTTTGAAATACTTGTAAAAGCAGTTCCAACCATCAATTTGTCGAGAGAAGACATTTTGCGGACGGCTTTGCGGATGGTTGCAAAGTTGGTAAGCATTCCACCTGGCCAGCGCTCAGTAACGTAGGGCATTCCTACAACTTTAACGTGATCAGCCACGATTTCCTTAGCCTGCTTTTTGGTAGCAACAAAAAGTACTTTCTTGCCCGATTTGGTGATCTGCTTCATAGCAGCAGCAGCCTCGTCGATCTTGGCGATGGTTTTGTAAAGGTCGATAATATGAATACCGTTGCGCTCCATAAAAATATAAGGAGCCATGTTTGGATTCCATTTGCGTTTCAAGTGACCGAAATGCGAGCCGGCATCCAGTAATTCTTCAAAAGTTGTTCTTGCCATTTAAATTTTTGTTATTTGTTTACATTCTGTGAAAAACAATCACCGGGTAGCTCTGATTTAGGCTGCTTTAAAGCAGCAAAGAGGTCCCGGCAATTTAGATACTAAACACCATTTGAGATTAGCGCTTGCTGAACTGGAATTTCTTACGGGCTTTTTTCTGGCCTGGTTTTTTCCTTTCAACCATACGTGGATCCCTGCGCAACAGACCTTTGGCCTTAAGCGGGGGACGCATTTCAGGATTGATTTCGCAAAGTGCTTTGGAAATAGCCAAACGAAGAGCTTCTGCCTGACCTGTAATTCCACCTCCATCAAGATTCGCTTTGATATCATACTTTCCAAGTGAATCAGCTATCTCGAGTGACTGGGTAACAACATACTGAAGTGTACCTGTTGGAAAATATTCTTTGTAATCCCTTCCGTTAATGGTAATAGTGCCATTACCATCTTTTAAATAAATACGGGCTACAGCAGTTTTGCGTCTGCCAAGGGTGTTGATTACTTCCATGTTATTTGATTGAATTTAGATTAATCAATTGTGGCTGCTGTGCCTGATGAGGATGTTCAGTTCCAGCATACACTTTAAGGTTACGATACAATGCATCTCCGAGCTTGTTGCTAGGCAACATACCTCTTACGGCATGCTCGATGATCCTCTCGGGAAATTTTTGCATAAGTTCCCATGGAGTTGCAAAACGCTGTCCGCCAGGATAACCTGTATGACGAACATAAACCTTTTCGGTCATTTTTTTGCCCGTGAGCTTAATTTTTTCCGCATTGATTACGATTACGTAGTCGCCACAATCCAGGTTAGGGGTAAAGTTGGTTTTGTATTTCCCCCTGATAAGGTTGGCAACTTTGCTCGAAAGACGACCAAGAGTCTGTCCATCGGCATCAACCAACACCCAATTCTTCTGTATGTTATCGGGTGTAGCCGACAAAGTTTTATAACTTAATGTGTTCATTTTTTTTGATGATTTATTGATTGAAAAACAATAAAACCAGTTACCTGCAAGCTGATCACGGGCATGAGATTCAACTTACTGCAACTCGCCCTGTTAATGGAATAGCTTAAGTCGCTTCAGGTTACGGCCGTTCACGGGTACACTTTCCCCTTAAAAAGGGGTGCAAAGGTAGAGGTATTTTTTTGATATAACAAATTTGTAAACAATAAATTGTTGATAAATATTCTAAAGGATACTCTCCCTTAATTTACCCGCTGAAATGTATTATTTGTCTCTTTTCAGAATGTTTGTTCAGAGCCGATGCGTGAAAGTCAATAGCGAAAGATCCTTATTTTGATTTGCCCGCAAATTTAGCAAATTTTATTCGCCCCCTTCGGGGACGCCAGTTCATCATTACGTCCGCTATCCGTGGGTTCCATTACATTCCACCCACGGTTATTTAAAATTCGCCCCCTTCGGGGACGTTGACAAAAACATTCCACCTATGTGTTCTATGTTTCTATGTGGTTCAATAACTTAAATTGAATTAAACAGCCAGAATCCCTGCATCCAACCGAAAGCCCTGCTAATGATTCTTTCTTACCTTTGCACTTCCAAGTAAGTTTTTACCATGTCAATACAAGTTTCAAAAATTACCAAAAATTACGGCGGGCAACTTGCCCTTAATGATGTTTCATTTACCATTAAACCAGGCGAAATTGTTGGTCTTCTGGGTCCGAACGGTGCAGGAAAATCAACCATGATGAAAATACTCACCTGCTTTATCCCGCCTTCATCGGGCAAAGCAAGTGTTTATGGTTTCGATATTCATGAGCAATCGCTTGAAGTCAGGAAAAAAGTAGGTTATCTTCCCGAAAATAACCCACTCTATTCCGATATGTATATTAAGGAGTATCTCGAATTCGTAGCTGGCATTCATGAGTTGGGAAAAAACTCAAAAAAGCGCGTCAACGAAATGATTGAGATGACCGGACTCGGGCATGAACAGAAAAAGAAGATTGGTGCGCTTTCAAAAGGTTACCGGCAAAGGGTTGGCCTGGCACAAGCGCTCATTCATAATCCTGATGTGCTTATTCTTGATGAACCAACATCGGGACTAGACCCCAATCAGTTGGTTGAAATCCGTAACCTGATATCGGAAATCGGCAAACAAAAAACCGTGATGCTTTCCACACACATTATGCAGGAAGTGGAAGCCATGTGCAATCGCGCCATTATTATAAACTTTGGCAAAATTGTGGCCGACGACACCACCGATCATCTGCTGAATAAAACAGAAAATACTGAGATGGTTGTGGTTGAATTTGATCAGGAAGTGAAAGCCGAATTATTGAAATCAGTTAAAGGGGTGCTGAAAATCAGTAAAGTTTCGGCAAATACATGGCTGGTTGAATCGGGCAAAGACCTTGATGTGAGGCAGGAATTATTCAGATTTGCAGTTGAAAAAGGTTTCACCGTTCTTTCCATGCAAAAGCAAAGCAACCGGCTTGAGGATGTTTTTCAGCAGCTAACCAAAAAATAGATCAGGAAAAAGAGATCGCATCTGTTACTTTCCATTTTTGGGTTCTTTTTGTTTGATATTCTGTTTTTTCAGCAGCTTAACCTTCCTTTTTCCTTTTTTCTGATTTTCCTGCATTATTGCATTCAATAAAAAAACTACCTTTGCAGCGCCGGTTAGACCCGGAATGGAAAGATTTGATTGATTGCAACCATTAAAAAAAATGCTAAAGCATGTCCTGCCGTTGATCTTGATTTTCCATCTCACCTATTTATTATATTAAAGTTCGCTATAATGGCTTACCTCTTTACATCCGAATCCGTTTCGGAAGGGCATCCCGACAAGGTTGCCGATCAGATTTCAGACGCACTGCTCGATGAGTTTCTGCGCTTCGATCCAAACTCAAAAGTAGCATGTGAAACCCTGGTTACTACAGGGCTGACTGTTTGCAGCGGAGAAGTGCTCACCGAAGGATATGTTGACCTTCATAAAGTAGTACGGAAAACCATCAAAGATATTGGTTACACAAAAAACGAATATCGTTTTGAAGGTGAATCGTGTGGCATTATTTCTACCATTCACGAGCAATCGGCCGATATTAACCGTGGTGTAGTTCGCAGCGACCCTGAAAACCAAGGCGCCGGAGATCAGGGAATGATGTTTGGTTATGCCACCCGCGATATGGTAAACCTTATGCCGATGCCCATAGAGCTTTCGCATATGCTTTTGCAGGAACTTGCAAAAATCCGGAAGGAAGAAAAAGTAATGACTTATCTGAGGCCGGACTCAAAATCGCAGGTTACTGTTGAATACGATGACAATAATCATCCCATCAGAATTGACACCATCGTAATCTCTACACAACATGATGATTTTGCTGACAAATCCCTTCCCGAAGAGGAAGGTGATGAGCTGATGCGACTTGCTATTGAAAAAGATGTGCGGGAAATTTTAATTCCACAGGTTGTTGCCCAATTGCCTGATCGCATTAAATCGCTGTTTGATGATCACTTTACCTTGCACGTAAATCCTAC
>Ga0208243_1001108_pt1 | contig 10218 bp, 9 predicted proteins | sample Subbio2Aug_QV12A_FD_184826 | JGI IMG/M metagenome (GOLD analysis project Ga0208243, IMG submission 184826) | Serpentinite rock and fluid subsurface biosphere microbial communities from McLaughlin Reserve, California, USA - CR12Aug_QV12A (SPAdes) | ecosystem: Environmental > Terrestrial > Deep...
GATCCGGGTCGTCCTTCGTGCCGAGCCAGAACACGACGGTCATGACCGCGAGCGCGAGAGCCCAAATCACGGCGACGGTCCGCCAGCCATAGGCGATCATGACGAAGGGCGCGGCGAACTTGGTGACGGCGGCGCCGACATTGCCGGCGCCGAAAATGCCCAGCGCCGTCCCTTGCTTCTCCTTCGGGTACCACTTCGACACATAGGTGACGCCGACCGCGAAGGAGCCGCCGGCGATGCCGACGCCGAGCGCGGCGAGAAGGAAGGTCGGATAGTCGTACGCGAAGGTCAGCAGCAGCGTCGCCACCGCGGCCGCCAGCATGGTCGCCGCATAGACGATGCGGCCGCCATACTGATCGGCCCAGATGCCGAGGATCAGGCGGATGAGCGATCCGGTCAGGATCGGCGTGCCGACGAGGAGACCGAACTGGGTCTCGGTGAGCCCCAGGTCGCGTTTGATCTGGACGCCGATGATGGAAAAGATCGTCCAGACAGCGAAGCAGAGCGTGAAGGCGAGGGTCGACAGCCAGAGCGCACGGCTCTGGTCGGACCGGGATGGGGCTGACGCGATCGTCATGAGGGAAGCCTTGGGTGGCTGTGGCTGCGAAGCCGCGAGGAACGGCGTCACCCAAGTCCAAACGGCGTCACTCTGTATTGATTGAAATCAAGCACCCCGCCCATCGCACCAATAATGCGCCAGTATTGATGTCGCCGATATCCGCCTTTGACAGAAATTTCTCCTGCAATTGATTGCTTTCGTCTTTCTGTTTGACATTTGTCAATTTCTAATGCAGAGGATGGCGGCGGAGACTCTGACATTGCGCGCTGAAGACATCCATACCGTGCGGTCCCTGCCGCTCTTCGCCGATATCAGCGAGTCGCAGTTCGGCGCGCTGATGGGCGCGGCTTTCCTGCAGCGCTTCCCAGCTCAGACCCAGCTCATCCACGAGGGCGACCAGGCCGATTTCCTGCACGTGATCGTGGAGGGCATGGTGGAGATGTTCTCCACCAGCAACGGCGAGGAGACGACTATCGGCTTCCTCGAGCCGGTCTCAACCTTCATTCTGGCGGCGGTGCTGGTGGAGAAGGTCTATCTGCAATCGGCCCGCACCCTTGAGCCGTCGCGTATCCTGATGATCCCCGCCCAGGCGATCCGCGACGTCTTCGCACGCGACCCCGCCTTCGCCGGCCCGGTCGTCCGCGAGCTCGCCGAGCGCTACCGCGAGGTTGTGCGCCAGCTCAAGAGCCAGAAGATGCAATCCGGGCTGGAGAGGCTCGCCGCCTGGCTGTTCGCCCGCGGGGAGCGCCGCGGCGACGTCATCGAGACCCGCATTCCATTCGAGAAGGCGAAGCTCGCAAGCTTCCTCGGCATGACCCGCGAGAGCCTGTCTCGCAGTTTCGCCTCGTTGGCCGATCATGGCGTGACGGTCAGGGGCCGGGTGATCTTCTGCAACAGGCCTGATGCCCTGGCGCGCCTCGCACGCACCGAGCACTCGACTCACGACCACTAGGCCAATTGCCAGCCAACACCGAAGGGGCGACGCCCCTCTGCACGGCACCAGCGCCGCCCGTGCCGACCAACGAGAACACGTCAATGGTGCAGATGGTTCGGTTGTTCTGCTCGCGAGGACCCATTGTCTGTTTCTCATTGGGCATTGCGCCGTTATCGGCCGCCGAAAGTCCGCTTCCGGCATCTGGCCAAACTTCCGCTTTAGAGGCGCAAAGCGGACGTCCGTGGCAAGGGCTTTGTGGTCGCGCCGCGTAAGTCCACAGCGACCTGGGCCGCCTTCGAGCGAGGCTGTGGGCACCTTCATTGACCACAAATGGCGTGCTCACGGGGAGATCACGAACCCGTTGCCAAGGCGAGCTGAGCGCGATCGTAAGTCACCAGTGCATGGCTTTTGCTCGCTCGGTTGATGCGATGCGAGGTGGCTCATGTGGTGGTCGCCGCCTTGCGGAACAGCTTGAAGATCTCGCGCCCAGCGTCCTCAGCCGACATCGTGCCGGCCTTCGAGAACCATTGAGGCATCCAGTTATAGGCGCCAAATATCGCGTTCGAGAACAGGCGCGGGTTGCTGACGTGAATGGATCCGTCACGCAGACCGTCCGCAACGATCGAGCGAACCCTCAGCTCGAACTCCTTCTTCAGGCCTCTCAGCTTTTTTCGATAGTCGGCGTTGAGAGAGCGATCCGTGACGAGCGCCATGCAGACGCCGAAATCAGACAGGATGATGTCACAGTAGATCTGAAAGAAGACCTCGAGCCGGTCGATGGCAACCGCGTCCGGCTTGTCGATCGCGGCCAAGGCCGCATCGAGCTCGTCCAGGGCCAACTGCAGTATCTGATAAAGAATGTCTTCTTTGCTATCAATATAATAGTAAATTGTCGGCTTGGTTACATTGAGGGCGGCAGCGATCTTCTCGATGGTCGTCTGATGAAATCCGTCATCCGCAAACATTCGCGCAGCTTGGCTAAGGATTAAGCGCCGCTTCGCGTCGTGCAGATCGTGCCGGAGGCCGGCATCTCTCCAGTTTGACGCCGTGGCTCGCTTCTTACTCGAACCGCTCATCGTCTGCCTTCTTCCGTGGCGAGTTGTCGGTCTCGTCTACCGCGCCGTCGGCCATCGTCCAACCGGCTGATTGACACTCTACCTACACGTAAGATTTAACCTACCCGCAAGTAGACAAACGACTGAGCGGCAGCCGCAAGCCGCGGGAGGAACCGATGCATCGTCGTCTTTTCATGAAGACCAGCGCCGCCGCAGCCCTGGCTGCGGGGTTACCGGCTGCGCCGTCGCTGGCGCAGGAACCCGCCGATTTTCACATCGCAGCGGTGCTCGCCTTTTCCGGTGCCTACGGAATCATCGGCAAGGACATGCGCCAGGGCGTCGAGATCGCCGTGGCCGAGCGCCAGGGCCGTGTCCTGGGCAAGCCGATCCGCATCTCGTGGGAGGACGACGAAACGCGTCCGCAGCCCGCCGTGCAAAAGGCGACGCGCCTTTTGGCGAACGGCGCGCAGATGATCTTCGGCGCCGTCGGTTCCGCATCGACGCTCGCCCTCCAGAGCCTCGCCGACCAGCGCAAGGTGCCGCTGCTGGTCACGATCTCCGCAGACGACAAGATCACCCGCGTCGGCGGTTCGCGATACACGTTCCGCACATCGAACACGCTCGGGATGGAAATCCGGATGTGCGTGGAGTTCGCGAAAGCCCGGGGCCTGAAGAAGATCTACGGCGTGACCGCCGACTATCAGGCGACACGCGACGGCTGGGAGCTCTTCCAGGCAGAGGCGAAGAAGGCCGGGATCGGCATCGTCGGCAACGACTATGCGCCCCTCGGCAACCGCGACTTCTCCGTCATCGTCGACAAGATGGCCAAGTCCGATGCCGACGGCATTGCCGTGATCATCACCGGCAACGACGCGGTCACGTTCCTCAAGCAGTCCGGACAGGTCGGCCTCGGCAAGACCAAGGCCCAGTTCGGACCCGTGCTTCAGGACGAGACGCTGGCAGCAGCAGTTGGCCCGGCCTCCGTCGGCGTCTTCTCCGGCGTGCGCTATCACTTCAGCGTCGAAAACGCCGCCAACAAGAAGTTCGTCGAGGCCTATCGCGCCAAGTACAACGAGTGGCCCTCCAGCTTCGCCGGCGAGGCTTATGACGGCATGAGCTGGTGGCTGGACGTGGTCGACGCCACCAAGAGCTGGGATCGCGAGAAGTGGGTGGAAGCCTTCCGCACCAGCACCCGCGAGAACTCCGTCGAGGGCCGGAAGGTGATGCGCACCTGTGATCATCAGGCGGCGCAGGTCGGCCTGTGGGGCGAGGTGGTCGAGGGCCAGGCGCCTCTGCCGCCACTGACCATGAAGATCACCAACACCTTCGACGCGGCCAATCTCTTCGAGGCCTGCTGATGAGCCGGAGGCGGGTCCCAAGGCCCGCCTCCCCGCACCTTCCCTTCTGAAAGACTGGTGACACACCCGTGTCCACGATCGTCATCGGCCTCAGTCTGAGCTTCCTCCTGTTCCTCCTGGCGGCAGGACTGACGCTCATTTTCGGCATGCTCGGGGTGATCAATTTCGCCCACGGGGCGCTCTACATGCTGGGCGCCTATGTGTGCTTCCAGATCGTCAACTGGACCGGTTCGTTCTGGATCGGCCTCATGTTTGCGCCGATCGTCGTCGCGGCACTCGGCGCGGCGATGGAAATGGCGGCGCTCAAGCCCGTCTATGAGCGGGACCACATCTACCAGTTGCTGCTGACCTTCGGCTTCATCCTCGTCATCGAGGAAGCCGTGAAGATTGTTTGGGGGCTCGACTATAAGCAGGTGCCGACACCGGATGTATTCTCCCAGCCGGTCGCGCTGTTCGGCAGCCAGATTCCCTCTTACCGTCTGTTCATCATCGGCTTCGGCGCGACCGTCTCGCTGGCGCTCTTCCTGCTCTTGGAACGCAGCCGCCTCGGTATGGTGATACGAGCCGCCAGCTCCGATGCTGACATGGCGCAGACCCTCGGCATCGACGTAGCGAAAGTTCGCACGGGGGTGTTTGCCCTGGGAGCGGGCCTTGCGGCCCTCGGCGGCGTCGTCGCCGCACCGCTGGTGCCAATCGAACTCGGCATGGGGTTCAGCGTCATCATCGACTGTTTCGTAGTGGTGATCATTGGCGGCCTTGGCAATATCCGCGGCGCCATCCTGGCCGCCCTCCTGCTCGGGATGGCACGGGCCGCGGGCTTCACCTATGCGCCCGAATGGGTCGAACTGATCACCTTCGTCCTGCTGATCGCAACGCTGATGACGCGGCCGGCCGGCCTGTTCAGCCGCAAGGGCCGCGCCGCATGACGACGTCCCATCTCGGCCGGCTGGCGATGGCTGCCATCATCGCAGCCATGATCCTCGTGCCGGTGATCCAGACGAGCGAGGAGAGCCTCAACCTCGTCAGCCTCATCCTGATATGGGCGCTGTTCGCCATCGGCTTCGATCTGATCTTCGGCATGGCCGGCATGCTATCCTTCGGCCATGCGGCCCTGTTCGGTTCGGGCGGCTATGCGCTGACCCTGCTGATCACCAAGGCCGGCGTCGGCTTCCTGCCGGCGCTCGGCGCCGCCGGAATGGTCGGGGCCGTCATGGCCTTCGGACTGAGCATCTTCGCGCTTCGCGTGTCGGGCCTGTTCTTCTCGCTGCTGACGCTCGCCCTCGCCCAGCTCGTCTACATCCTGGCGAGCACCAAGCTGCGGAGCCACACCGGCGGGCTGGACGGCATTCCGGGCGTTCCGCGACCGGAGCTGTTCGGCATCGATTTCTACGACAACCGCAACTACTACTACTTCCTGATCGTGGTCTTCATCGTCGGCATCGCGGTGATGGCGCTCCTGCGCGCCTCGCCTTTCGGCAAGGCCCTGCAGGCGGTCCAGGCCAACGACGTGCGCGCTGCCCAGATCGGCTACAACGTCCAGCGCCTTCGCCAGTGCGCATTCATGATCTCGGGCTTCTATGCCGGCGTCAGCGGCGCGCTGCTCGCGTCGCTCATGTTCTACATCAGCCCGCAGATGCTGCACTGGACGACGTCCGGCGACGTTCTCATCATGACCGTGCTCGGCGGCAAGGGAACGCTGCTCGGGCCGATCCTCGGCGTCGCCGTCTTCGAGGTGCTCAAGGAGAAGCTGAGCCAGTACACCCAGCATTGGTACGGCATTCTCGGGCTGATCTTCATTCTCTGCACCATCTTCCTGCCGAACGGGATCGCAGGCCTGTTCGCTCGCAAGGCCGCCGGTCGCCCGGGGGATGCGCCATGATGAGCAGGGTTCGGAACGGGGCCTCGGCCGGTGGCCTGCGCTGCGAGAACATCCAGGTCGCCTTCGGCGGGCTGAAGGCCGTGGCCGGCGTCAGCTACGACTTCAAGCCGGGGCACCTCTACGGGCTGATCGGGCCAAATGGAGCCGGCAAGACAACGCTGATGAACGCCCTCTCCGGTCACGCGACCCTGTCGGGCGGGCAGGTCTTCCTCGACGGCCGCGACATCACCCGGCTGTCCGTCCATGCACGGACGCGCGCAGGCCTCGGACGAAGCTTCCAGATCACGAAAATCTTCTCTGGGATGAGCGTGCTGGAAAACCTGCAGCTCGGGGCTTTCGCGAACCGCTATCGCGTGCAGCCCTTCTGGATGCCGTCGAGCCGTTTCAGGGATGTCCGCGAGGACGCCGAGAAGGTGCTGGAGCAGGTTGGACTGACGAAGCTCGCCCACATCTCGGCCGACTATCTCTCTCATGGCGACCAGCGCGCGCTGGAGGTCGGCCTCACGCTTCTCAGCGATCCGCGCGTGCTCCTGCTCGACGAACCTCTCGCAGGGGTCGGCCATGAAAGGCTCGACCAGGCCATCGATCTCATCCGCCGCATCGTCGCCGGGCGGACCGTCCTCCTGATCGAGCACAACATGGACGTCGTGATGCAGGTCTCGCACGAGATCGTCGTGATGGTTCAAGGCCAGCTGCTCGCGTCGGGTTCGCCCGACGACGTGCGGGCCAATCCCGCTGTTCGGGCGGCGTATCTGGGAGAGGGCGAATGAGCGCACTCGCCCTCGAGAACTGCGACGTCTTCTACGGCAAGGCGCAGGCGCTCCATCACGTCTCCATCGACGTCGGTCGCGCCGAAGTGGTCTCGCTCATCGGCCGCAACGGCGCCGGCAAGAGCACGCTCCTGAAGGCGGCCATGGGCCTCAATGCGGTGCGCTCCGGCCGGCGCATGTTCGACGACCGCGACGTGACCGCGCTCAAGCCGCACGAGCTGGGGCGCCTCGGCATCGCCTTCGTGCCGGAGAACCGGCGGATCTTTCCCAACCTGACGGTCGAGGAGAACCTGCGGATCGCGACCGTCATGGGACGCACCGGCCCGTGGACGCTGGAGCGCATCTACGGCCTGTTCCCCCGCCTCGAGGAGCGCGCGAGCCAGGGCGGCGATACGCTGTCCGGCGGCGAGCAGCAGATGCTGGCCCTCGGCCGCGGTCTCCTGACCAATCCCGAGGTCCTGCTCCTCGACGAGCCGACCGAGGGCCTCGCGCCGCTCATCGTCGACCAGCTCGTCGAGGCCATCCGGGTGATCAACGCCGAAGGCATTGCGATCCTGCTGGTCGAGCAGAACCTGAAGGTTCCCCTCAAGCTCGCGCGCCGCCAGTTCGTCATCGACAACGGCCGGGTCGTCTGGTCCGGCACCACAGCCGAACTGCAGGCAGACCGGGCCCGCATCGAAACTCTCATCAGCGTCTAGGATCGGGCCATGGCCGACGTCTACATCATCGGGATCGGGATGACGCGCTTCGGGCGCTATCTGGACTCCCGGCTCGAGGCTATCGCGCGCCCGGCGGTCGAGGAGGCACTGAGCGATGCAGGGATCGGGCGCGGTGACGTCCAGGCCGCCTTCTTCGCCAACACGGCGCAGGGCGTCGTCGAAGGCCAGCATCTCGTGCGCGGACAGCTCGTGCTGAGAGCCCTGGGCTTCGAGCACATTCCGGTCATGAACATCGAGAACGCCTGCGCCAGCGCATCGACGGCGCTCAACGCCGCCTTCGCCTTCATCGCCTCCGGCCAAGGCGATATCGCGCTGGCGCTGGGCGCTGAGAAGATGAACGCCGCCGATCGCGCCAAATCCTTCGCCATCTTCGACGGCGCCTGGGACGTCCACGACGTGGACGCCAGCGTGAGCCGCCTCGCGGCGCTCGGCAAGGATCTTCCCCTGCCGGCGGGCGCGGGCCAGAACAGCGGCAAGCGCAGTGTCTTCATGGACGTCTATGCGTCGCTCGCGCGCTACCACATGCACCGGTTCGGCACGACGCAGCGCGACATCGCCGAGGTGTCCGCCAAGAACCACCGCCATTCCGCTCTCAATCCGAAGGCCCAGTATCAGGACGCGATGACAGCCGACGACGTACTGGCGGCGCGCGAGGTGTCCTGGCCACTGACGCTCCCGATGTGTGCGCCGATCAGCGACGGCGCCGCGGCCGCCATAGTCTGTTCCGCGGCCAAGGCGCGCGAACTCGGCGCCACGCGCGCCATCCGCATCGCCGCCTCGGTGATCGGGTCCGGCTCGGACCGCGATGCCGACGACCTCGATCATCACCTTTGCCGCCTGGCCGCAACCAGGGCTTACGACATCGCCGGTGTCGGGCCGTCCGACATGTCGGTGGCGGAGGTCCACGACGCCAGCGCCTTCGCCGAGCTGCACCAGGCAGAGTTACTCGGCTTCTCCGCCATCGGTGATGGAGGCCGCCTCGTCAGGAGCGGGGACACGACGCTCGGAGGGCGGATTCCGATCAATACGTCAGGGGGGCTCGAATCCCGTGGCCATCCGATCGGCGCGACCGGGCTTGCCCAGGTCTACGAGTTGGTCATGCAGCTCCGCGGCGAGGCCGGTCAGCGCCAGGTCGACGGCGCCCGCCACGCCATCGCCGAAAACGGCGGCGGCTTCCATCGCTACGAGGAAGCCACCGCCTGCATCACCATCCTCGAGCGTTGAGAGGAAGCCCATGCGTCTGATCGACTTCTTCGACCGCGGCGTGGCTCTGGACCCCACGCGCACCTGCCTGAAGGATGCGACCGTCTCCCGCAGCTATGGCGACGTTCAGCGGCGCAGCTACCGCATCGCCAACGCGCTGGCGGCGGCGGGCTTCGCGCCCGGCCAGAAGGCGGCGGTCTACAGCCCAAACGGAGCGGTCGCCTTCGAATGCATCCTCGGCATCGTCCGGGGCGCACAGGTCTGGGTGCCGATCAACGCCCGCAACACGGCCGGTGAAAACGCCTATATCCTCGACAATTGCGACGTCGAGGTCCTATTCTACCACAGCGAATTCGAGGCCAACGTCCAGGTCTTCCGCAAGGACTGCCCGAAGATCCGCTCCTACGTCTGCATCGACCGGGCGGGCGCCGACGCGCCGTTCCTGGAGGACTGGATCGCCGAGGCTCCGGAAACCGATCCGGACATTCCCGAGGACCGGGACGCGACCATCTCCATCGTCTCGTCCGGAGGCACGACCGGACGGCCCAAGGGCGTCGTCTGGACCCATCTCGTCTGGGAGACGATGATCGCCAACTTCTTCACCGCCATGCCCGTCGGCAAGCCGCCGGTGCACCTGGTGGTGGCGCCCATGACCCATGCGGCAGGGATCGTCGGTATCATCCTGATGGCGGCGGGGGCGACGCAGGTGATCCTGCCGGGCTTCGACGCGGGCAAGGTGGTGACCGCCATCGAGACCGAGCGGGTCACCCATCTCTTCCTGCCGCCCACCGCCATCTATGTCCTGCTGGCCCACCCGGGCCTGAAGGACCATGACTTCTCCTCGCTGGACCATTTCATCTACGCCGCCGCGCCGATGTCGGTCGACAAGCTGAAGGAATGCCTGGACGTCTTCGGCCCGGTCATGACGCAGTCCTTCGGCCAGGCGGAGGCACCGATGCTCTGCACCTTCCTGTCTCCACAGGACCATCTCGTCATCGGCGACCCGCAGAAGGAAAAGCGCCTGGCGAGCTGCGGGCGCCCCACCTTCATGACCCCGGTCGCCATCATGGACGATGACGGCAAGCTCATGCCGGCGGGCGAGCGTGGCGAGATCGTCGTGCGCGGCAATCTCGTCATGCCGGGCTACTACAAGAACCCGGATGCGACGAGGGAGGTCTCCGCTTTCGGCTGGCACCACACCGGCGACATCGGCTTCAGCGACGAAGACGGCTTCGTCTACATCGTCGACCGGAAGAAGGACATGATCATCTCGGGCGGCTTCAACGTCTATCCGAGCGAGATCGAGCAGGTCATCTGGGGCCATCCGGCCGTCCAGGATTGCGCCGTGATCGGCGTTCCCGACGACAAGTGGGGCGAGGCGGTCAAGGCCGTGATCGAGCTCAAGCCCGGAGCGAGCATCACGGACGACGAGATCATCGCGCTGTGCAAGACCAAGCTGGGCAGCGTCAAGGCTCCGAAGTCGGTCGAGTTCTGGGACAGCCTGCCGCGCAGCCCCGTGGGCAAGGTGCGCAAGAAGGACATTCGCGAGACCTTCTGGAAGGGGCGCGAGCGGGCCATCTAGAGCACCGCCGCGAACGGGAGACACCGATGAACATCGCCATGGTTCTCGCCAATGCAGCCAGGGCCTTCGCCGATCGCCCGGCGCTTTGCCGCGGCCGCGAAACGGTCCACAGCTACGGCGCCTTTCTCTCACGCAGCGCCTCGCTCGGCACGGCGCTCC
>Ga0208243_1001109_pt1 | contig 10212 bp, 8 predicted proteins | sample Subbio2Aug_QV12A_FD_184826 | JGI IMG/M metagenome (GOLD analysis project Ga0208243, IMG submission 184826) | Serpentinite rock and fluid subsurface biosphere microbial communities from McLaughlin Reserve, California, USA - CR12Aug_QV12A (SPAdes) | ecosystem: Environmental > Terrestrial > Deep...
TCACTCCGGCTCATAACCTTATTAAAAACAATGAACTTGCAGCCTTTCCCAACCCAGCAAAAGATATGACATCTATATGCTTACTTCCCGGAGAGTCAGATATTATCGTTTCAATTTCGGATATTGGTGGCGCGTATCTTCCCCAAGCCAATTATTCTGAAATTATAAGTGATCAAAAACTTACACTAAAGTTAAAGGAATGTAAGAATGGAGTATACATTATCCATTTCAGATCGAACAAAAGAACGGGAAACATAAAAATTATAATCACAGCGTAGTGTTTCAAACCCTCTAGGTAATTATCTTTCAAAGCACTGACGAAAAATATAAGGCATAAAAAAAACCGGCAGAAGCCGGTTTTTTTCGGTGGTATCGGCCGGGATCGAACCAGCGACACATGGATTTTCAGTCCATTGCTCTACCGACTGAGCTACGATACCCCGTTTTGAGGCTGCAAAGGTAAACAAGAATTAATCAATTTAACAAATATTTAAAAAAAAAATACTTACTGCGCCTGAAAATCAGGTATTTTTGCGGAACTTATTTCAACTCAGGCTCTACACTGTTTTATTCCGACCAGCTGAAGTAACGAAAAAGAATATGCCCCATCCGCCTGAATTCGATCACAAAAAACTTATCATTGACCTTGGCAATACCAGGGCTAAAGTGGCTGTTTTTCAGGGAGATAATCTTATTGATTTACAATATTTCGAAAACCCCACTCCTGAAATAATCCTGAAATCTGATCTTGCGAAACATAGTTTCAAGGCAGCAATTATCAGTTCCGTTTCCTCTCCGACTTCAGGTTACCGTGAAGCTTTTCCTGAATTGACATTTATTGAATTCGACAGCAACACACCTGTTCCAATTACAAATTGTTACCTCAGTCCATCAACTTTAGGGTCAGACAGGCTTGCGGCAGCAGTCGCCGCACACAGTCTGTACCCCGGAAATGATGTCCTTGTAATTGATGCTGGAACCGCCATTACTTTCGATTTTATTAACAAACAGGGGGAATATCAGGGCGGCGGAATCACCGCAGGAGTAAATATCCGCTTAAAGGGGCTTCATACTTTTACTGAACGTTTACCGTTAGTAGAAGCAGAGTTTCCTGAATTTCTTATTGGCCGCAGTTCAAGTGAATCAATACTTTCGGGTGTGATGAATGGAATCAGGGCTGAAATCGACGGTATTATTCAGGAGTACAAACTTTTGTACCCTGAACTCGTTACAATATTTACAGGTGGGGACATGTTTTATTTTGAAAAAAAAATGAAAAACAACATCTTTGCAGCCCCTAATCTGGTATTAACCGGCTTAAATCTAATACTTGAATACAACCTTGAAAAGTAACCGCACTCTAAAAACCCTGCAGGCACTGGCATTGCTCATTTGCACCATTCAGGTATCCGGTCAGACCCGGATAAGTTCACCTTACTCCAGATTTGGGATTGGTGATTTAATGAACAACAATGGTGTAGTGAATATGGCCATGGGGGGCATCTCCTATGGACTGAGCTCACCATATTTTGTCAATCCGGCAAATCCGGCAACCTACACTTCATTCGACACGCTCTCATTTGTTTTTGATATCGGAGCGTACGGAAGCCAAACCGAACTGGTTACAACCAATCTAAGTCAAACTGCAAATTTTGCATCACTTGCTTACCTGAAGTTCGGTTTTCCGGTGACCAGATGGTGGCGGAGCAGTTTCGGACTTTTACCTTATAGCAACACAGGCTATCAAATGCTCGATAAACAGGAAGAAGAGAATATTGGAAGTGTAACACGCAACTACCAGGGCAGTGGTGGAATTAATCAGTTTTATCTGGGAAACAGCATTGCAATCAATAAGCAACTCAGCATCGGGTTAAACCTTACATACCTGTTTGGAACCCTTGAAAAATCAAGTGCCACAACATTCCCTGATTCAGCATACAGGATGAATTACAAGGTTATAAATTCAACCAAAGTGCATGACCTGAGTTTAAATTACGGTTTGTTTTATAAATGGCAGGGTAAAAACGGATATCATCTTGGTGCCGGCCTTGTTTTTAGTAACGGAGCAAATATCAACGCTACTGAAAACCGGATTGGTTACAGATACTTCCTCTCAAGTTCAGGCGTTGATAATGTAGTTGACACTGTATTGAATGAACCCAAGGTTAAAGGCAAAATCTTTTTACCTGCTTCTGTTGGAGGTGGTTTAACCTTCGGGAAAACAGAAAAATGGCTGGTAGGTGCAGATTATCAGTTGCAAATGTGGAATAAATATTCGTACTTTGGCGTGCCTGATTCGTTAAAAAACAGCATGCGAATCTCAGTTGGAGGACAATACACACCATCAGTATCAACAGTTTCAGGTTACCTGCAGCGTATAACTTACCGGGCAGGATTCAGGTACAGCAACAGCTTCCTTGAATTGCGGGGACAACAGATTGATGAGTTTGGCATAAGTTTTGGTCTTGGGTTACCGATTCCTCGCACCAGATCAACAGTTAATCTTTCAGCTGAGATCGGAACAAGGGGTACAACCAGCGAAAATCTGATCAAAGAGAACTTTGTAAGATTTACATTAGGACTCTCAATATTTGAACGCTGGTTTATCATAAGAAAATACGATTAATCAATTAAAAACAATAGTCATGAAAACGGGTATCAAAACATTCTTCCTCGCTCTGATGATAGGACTCCTGTCATCATTCTCTGTGAATGCACAGGTTGAAGAAGAATCTGAAAACGGAACCAATGCGGGACCAAAATACGGTGCAGACTCAGCCAATTGTGTGATGCATATTTCTTTGTACCGGGAATTTTACAAACAAAATAATTATAAAGATGCTTATCCGCACTGGAGATGGGTATTCGAATTCTGCCCTATTGCATCGCAAAACACCTATATTGACGGAGCTAAAATGGTTTCAACCAAAATTGACGAGACCAAAGATGCAGATCTTCGCGAGAAAATGATTGATACACTTATGATGGTTTACGATCAGCGAATAAAGCATTTTAACCGTGAAGGGTATGTGCTGGGCCGAAAAGGAATTGACCTCTATACCTATCGTCCTGACAAAACCGAACAGGTATATCATATATTCAAAAAATCAGTTGAACTCTCTGGCAATAAATCTGAAGGAGCTGTACTGGTCTATTACTTCAGGGCTGTAATCGGAATGGTTGAACTCAACAAGCTGGAGAAATCAACCATTGTTGACTCTTATGACCAACTGAGCGAGATTATTGACTTTAACCTGAAAGCCAATGCTGAAAAACCAAAACCTCTTGCAAACTGGGAAAACATCAAAGCCAATGTAGAATCAACCTTTGAGCCATTTGCCACTTGCCCGGATCTGGTTGCCATATACTCCAAAAAATTCGAGCAAACTCCCGAAGACGTTGATTTACTCAAAAAAATCACCAATATACTTGAGCGCAAAGGATGTGTAAAAGAAGAACTTTTCTTTCAGGCTACCGAAAGTCTGCACAAAGTTGAGCCGGGAGCACAATCTGCGTATCTGATGGGAACCCTCAATCTGGAGCGTAATAACCTGAGCAAAGCTGCTGAGTATATGCAACAGGCTGCTGAACTTTATGATAACAATGCAGATAAAGTGAAGGCTTATAACATTCTGGCCAACATAAACTTTAACCAACGCAACTATGCACAGGCAAGGTCAAATGCGCTGAAAATACTTCAGATAGACCCCAATTACGGCAAAGCTTATCTGCTTATCGGCGACCTATATTCATCAAGTGCATCAATGTGTGCAGAAGATGATCTTGGAGGAAAATCAGTATTCTGGGCCGCAGTTGATAAATACATTAGAGCCAAAAGTGTTGATTCTTCTGTAGAGTCAGATGCCAATGCTAAAATTGCTCAGTTTTCTAAATTCTATCCTGCTGCCAGTGACCTGTTCTTCCGCGATATGCAGGAAGGAAGTTCTTACACCGTAGGATGCTGGATTAATGAAAGTACTACTGTCAGGGCTGCTAAATAATTGGCTCGGGTGAAAATTAAAAGAGGATATCATTTTCTGACTAAAGTGCTTCAAAGCGTTGCTGTAATTTTGATTACAGCAACGCTTTATAGTTGCAGCAATTCGCTTGAAGAGATTGCAAGACTCAATCAACCCGATACCATACCTGTTATGTATGCCCGTGATGTAAAAATTTCGGAAAGTGAATCGGGCCGGTTAAAATATACACTTACGGCACCATTGCTGAATCAGTATGATGAACAGGGCGGTTCAGTGCTTAAATTTCCTGAAGGCTTTCGGGTGGTTTTCTACGATTCACTTAATCCTTCCGCAATCAGAACAGAAATAACGGCCGATTATGGTGTAAACAACGAGGGCCGCCGCATTATGGAGGCTTCACGCAATGTTGTTATTATTAATTACCTGAAGGATGAAAAACTCAACACCGAATATCTTGTCTGGGACCAGAACACTAAAAAAGTTTCGTCAGATAAAATGGTAACCATTACAACAAAAGATAAAATACTGTATGGCGAAGGAATGGTTTCTGATGAAACCTTTTACAACTGGACCATCAAAAAACCAAGAGGCGAAATGTACATTAATGACAGCGAATAGTTTGCGAATGGTATCTTTGCCAACTATCCGTCATCTTAATTCAATTGAACACACTTTGACAAAGCATCATTTATGCAACAGGAAAGCAGAAACAAGCTTCCCGGGAAGCATGAAACCCTGGCGGGAAAGCTCTTTTCAATCAAACATGCAAATCCCCAACTAATTCACTAAATTTGCATTCATATTACCAGTCATCTAAATGGAATTAATTGTTCCCATCATAATTGCCCTTCTGTTTTCAGCCTTCTTCTCGGGCATGGAGATCGCATTCGTTACAGCGAACAAACTCAGGATTGAAGTCGAAAAAAACAAAGCTCTTCTTCCTGCCAGGCTCCTGTCAGGACTGCTGAAAAAGCCATCACGTTTTATTGCTGCATTGCTTTTGGGTAACAATATTGCACTGGTTGTTTATGGAATCTATATTGCTGTTCTGCTTGAGCCTATTTTGCTGAGAGTATTGCCTGAAAGCCCTGCAGCTATTGCTCTGCTTCTTATTTCGCAGACCATTATTTCTACACTTATTGTGCTGCTTTTTGCCGAATTCCTGCCTAAAGTCCTTTTCAGGATAAATCCCAACAGGATTCTCAATTTTTCTGCTGTCCCGTTAAATCTGTTTTACTTTGTATTTTATCCTGTCGTCATTGTTTTTATCGGAGTATCCGAATTCCTTCTGAAATACATTTTCAAAGCAAGAATTTCTCACCCGGAATATTCTTTTGGAGTGGTTGATCTGGATCATTATCTTAGAGATTCATCGTCGCAACAACCTGAAGAAAGTGAAGACTATCAGGAATTTAAAATGTTTCAGAATGCACGTGATTTGGGCAACATCAAATTACGTGAATGCATGGTTCCCAGAAACGAAATCATAGCAGTTAGCAAAGATGAAAATCTTGAAATACTCCGGGAGTTATTTATTTCATCGGGGCACTCGAAAGTACTGATTTATCAGGAAAGCATCGACAACGTCATCGGCTACACCCATTCACATGATCTTTTCCGAAAACCCGGTTCAATTGATGAAATAACCAAACCGGTTATGATTGTCCCGGAAACCATGCCGGCAAATAAGCTTCTAAGTATGTTCATGAGCGAAAGGAAAAGTGTTGCGCTGGTGGTTGATGAATTTGGGGGAACTGCCGGAATGCTGACCATCGAAGACATTATTGAAGAGATATTCGGAGAAATTGACGACGAATACGACATCGAAGATTCTGAGGAGGTACAAATCAGCGAAGATGAGTATGTGTTCTCTGCCAGACTTGAAATTGATTATCTCAATCAAAAATATAAGCTTGACCTTCCAGTATCAGATGAATATGAAACACTCGCCGGCCTGATAATTTCGCACTATGAAGATATTCCTTCGGAGCAGGAAGAAATTCAGATTGATGACTTTCTATTTGTAATAACCCGCGCCAGCGAAAGCCGGATTGAAGAAGTCAGGCTCATATTTAATCCAACCTGAGGTTTTAAACTACTTTTTAAGGCCTTACAGCAACATAATTTCGCTGTTTATCCACAAATTTACAGGCAGTTGCCATTTTTATTTTTATCCTTAAACAATTATTGTAAATTTGCACCCACTTTCTTTACAGCGATAACAGGCAAAAACAAAATAAATATCCAACCTATTAAAACGCCTGTTTACCAACACTTTTGAAATGCAAATATAAAAATAATTTTGTTTTGTTTTTGCATACTTATTATTTTATTTGTACCTTTGATGTACCTTATTAGTTTAATTTGTACCTCAAAGATCATGAAAGCGAAACAAGAAACCTCCGTAACACTTAGGCAGAAGCTACTTACGGACAAAAAAACAAAGAGTTTGTACCTTGATTTCTATCCGGCAATAACAGACCCGGCAACAGGAAAATTAACAAGGCGCAAGTTTTTGAATAGCTATATCAAAGTTAGACCAAAAACAGACTTAGAAAGGCAATTGAATGACGAACGGTTAACGGCCGCCAATGCAGAAAGAACAAAAATTGAGGCAGCTATTCAACGGGGGGAATACAGCAAGCCGCAAAGCAAGATATATTTATACGATTATTTTCAGAACTACATAGAAAGCAAAGATATACAGGCCAGCATTTACAAAGGATGCCTTTTGTATCTGAATGAATTTGAGGGCGTAAATAAGATTAAGTTGGTTAACATTGATGATGATTTCATTAATAGATTTAAAGAATATCTGCAAACAGCAAAAAACCGGAAGAACGGTAAAACCCTAACCAAGAATTCAGCGGCTAATTATTTTGTTGTTTTTCGTGCTATATTGCACCAAGCGTTTAAAGATCGTTTGCTAAACGATGACATAAGGGCAAGGCATGAAAATATCAAAAAGACCGAAACACACCGGGAATACTTAACCCTTGATGAACTCCGGGCAATGGATGCAAAAGAATGCCATAACGTTGTTTTGAAACGTGCCTTTTTATTTTCTGCAATGACCGGATTACGTTATTCAGACGTTGAATCTTTAAGATGGAATGAAATAAGATTTGAATCAGGACAAACATACATTTATAAGCGTATTAAAAAGAGCCAAAAAGAAGAGCGTATGCCGATTAATGAGGATGCTGTTAAGTTCATGGGTGAACGTGGCAACAATGAAACAAAAGTATTTGAAGGACTTGAATACAGTTATCATATGAATAATGAACTCCGGTTATGGGCTGCAATTTCAGGAATAGAAAGACACATCACATTTCATTCAGCCCGGCATACATTTGCCACTTTGCAAATAACTTTAGGAACGGACATTTATACAGTTTCCAAATTGTTAGGACATGGTGAACTGTCAGTAACCCAGATTTATTCTAAGGTGATTGATCAGAAAAAAATTGAGGCAGTTAACAGAATAAAGCTTTAAAACAAATGCCCCGGAGTGTTTGCAGACATGAGGCGGAGCGCAATAACTTGAATTATGAGCAGAGATAATGAAAAAATAATTAGTTCAGAAATAAGTCATTGGGTTGAAATTCTTCCTGATTTACAAGATTACTTCAATTCAGATATAATCACGGGCTTATTAAAGGTCGTTTCAATAATGGTAAATACAGATGATGAAAAGATAGATAAAACGATCTTGTCAAGGTTTGTATCCGGTTTGGCACTCATCCCAATTTATAACACAATTAGAGACCCCGAAATCTTAAAGGTAATTAATAGGTTCGCGAAACCTATTATCACAATGGTAATAAGCTGGTTAAAAAGCCCAGAATTTCAAAGCGATTTAATAAGGACGGAAGTTACTGGAACTGGAAAGTATCGACCAAGTGATGATACAGAGTTTTTAATAAGCATAGATGAATTATTGCTTCATGGTAAAAAAACTGGCGCATTTCTGTTAAATCGATCAGATGTTGTTTCCCTTGAACACAACTGGAGAAGCTATTTAAAATCGAAGTATAGAATAAATCACGATAATTGCGCCCAGCCGAAAGGAGATAAATTAACTCTCCCACAAATTGCTTTAAAACTTGTTTATAACAGGGTATTGTTGCAACACCCTGATTCAGATAAAAACAACAGTGCAAAAAATATAGCAGCAGAACATGGCTTCAACGCAGGAACTTCAGGAGTACAATTGTATCGGCATTGGAAACGGTTTTGGAAAGCTCCAAACGAACGAACTGGAGTAGAGGGTAAAAAGAACATTAATGAAAGAATAAAGGACATTAATAAAATATTGCCATTTCTGGGTGACAAGACTGAAGCAACTCAAGACCTTAAGTCATTGAATAATAAACTATAACAAAATATCAATAATTTTCCGAACCCCTTATAACCCCTTATAACACATTGGCTTGTCGGACTTTTGCTAAGCAAATCAAACTAAGCAAAAATGACAGACCAAGCATTTGTATTTCAATTACCAATTACCGAATTTAAGGAGATTATTAATTCCGTAGTTGAAGAAGCCGTAAACAAAGCGTTTTCAGCTGTTAAACCACAAGAACCCGAGTATCTGACTATTGATCAGCTCCGGGAATACCTTCCTCAGAAACCCGCTAAACAGACCGTTTATCAGTGGGTTCACTTTAAACAGATACCATACCATAAGAGAGGAAAAACGGTATTGTTTAAGCGTACAGATATTGATAAATGGATAAATGATACAAGGCGCACCACCATAGCAGAGGCAGAAAGGAGAGCAGCCAATGTATAAAGAAAAAAACAGCCCGACCGGGCAAGGTCAGGCAGGGCAAACGGTAACAGAACAGGGCAAAGATAGTAATACCTTACCAAGAAAGCAAATTTTAAGGCCAGTATTTAATGACCTCAACAACCCGGCTATTATCTTAAGCCACATTGAGCAACTGAAAATTAAAAGCGAAGCGACTCCACACGTCGAAATATTACACCAACTTATTGAACAAATTGAGCCGTTGGACTTTGAAGTATTAGCATTCCCACAGGTTAAGAAACTAAGGGAACAACTGGAGCAATTACCTAACGAAAGCGAGCAGGCTAAGGATATACGCAAACAGTTAGATAAAATCAGAGTGAATACAAAGCATTACCGTATTTTATCAATTAAAAACGTATCAAAAACGGCAACAAATAATCGTTGGGGCTTATGCAAAAACCACGATTTTATTTACTTATACAACGGTACGTTTTGGGCTGAAATTGACAAGGACGAATTTCAAAAGTTTTTAGGCGAAGCTGCCGAAAAAATGGGCGTTCGCTGGGATAATGCACAGGATTACCAATTTAGGGAACAGTTATTTAAACAGTTCCTTGCAACTGAATATTTGAGCACCCCCCCAGGCGACAATAAAAAGGTACTGATTAACCTTCAAAACGGAACTTTTGAAATAAGCCCACAAGGGACGAAATTAAGACCGTTTGACCGTTCGGACTTCATTACCTACCAACTACCATTTGAATACAACCCACAGGTAAAAGCACCGTTATTTGAAGCGTATCTAAACAAAGTATTACCCGACCTTGAACGCCAAAGGGTATTAGCTGAATATTTAGGCTTTGTATTCATTAAACACGGGAGCAATACACTTAAAGAGGAAAAAGCCTTAATACTTTACGGTACTGGAGCAAATGGGAAAAGCGTATTTTTTGAAATAGTTACGGCAATGTTCGGGCGACAAAATGTAAGCAACTATTCATTGCAAAGTTTGACAGAGGAAAAGGGATTTTACAGGGCAAAGATTAGCAACAAGTTAGTAAACTATGCAAGTGAAATAAACGGCAAACTGGAAACAAGCTTATTTAAAGCAATGGTTTCAGGCGAACCAGTTGAAGCCTGTTTGAAGTACGGGCAACCCTTCACAATGGAAGATTACGCAAAGTTTATTTTCAATTGCAATGAGTTACCCAAAGACGTTGAACATACAAACGCCTATTTCAGACGGTTTTTAATCATTCCTTTTGATGTTACTATTCCCGAACACGAACAGGATAAAAACCTACACGCCAAAATAATTGAAAAAGAACTTTCAGGCGTATTCAATTGGGTATTGCAAGGGCTTAACAGGCTATTGGAACAAAGACGGTTTTCAGATTGTGAAGCAGCCCAAAAAGCCGTTGAACAATACAAATTTGAAAGTAACAGCGTACAGATGTTTTTGAATGAAAACGAATA
>Ga0208243_1001110_pt1 | contig 10203 bp, 9 predicted proteins | sample Subbio2Aug_QV12A_FD_184826 | JGI IMG/M metagenome (GOLD analysis project Ga0208243, IMG submission 184826) | Serpentinite rock and fluid subsurface biosphere microbial communities from McLaughlin Reserve, California, USA - CR12Aug_QV12A (SPAdes) | ecosystem: Environmental > Terrestrial > Deep...
GGCTGGGTGGAGGCGGCGAATTATGCCGAAAGCCGTCCGGCGACGCCCGAGGAACTGACGCGCTACCATGCGCCGGATTACGTCGCCGCCGTGCAGCGCGCCGAGCGGGTGCTGGCGATCCCGGAGGATGAGTCGGTCCGTTATAATCTCGGGCGCGGCGGCAATCCGATCTACGGCACCATGTTCCGCCGTCCGGCCACCGGCGTCGGCGCCAGCCTGATGGCGGCGCGGCGCCTGTTGCAGCAACCCGGCATCATCTACAGCCCTGGCGGCGGCACCCATCATGGCCGCCGCGCCCAGGCTTCCGGCTTCTGCTATTTCAACGATGCCGTGGTGGCGATCCTGGCCTTGCTGGATGGTGGCCTTGAACGCGTGGCCTATGTCGATCTCGACGTGCATCACGGCGATGGCGTGGAAGAAGCCTTCCGCGACGATCCGCGCGTGCTGTTCATCTCGGTGCATGAAGCCGGGCGCTGGCCGCGTTCCGGCGCCGCCGAGGACCATGGCCTTGGCAACCTGTTCAATTTCCCGGTGCCGCCAGGCATGAACGACACCGAGATGGCGCATCTGGTGGGCGAGGCGATTGTGCCGCTGGTCGCCGGGTTCCGGCCCGAGGCCCTGCTGGTCCAGTGCGGCGCCGATGCCCTGGCCGAGGATCCCCTGGGCAAGCAGCTTCTGTCCAACCGGGCTTTGTGGCAGGCGGTGGCAGCGCTCAAGGGCCTGGCGCCCCGGCTGTTGGTCACGGGGGGCGGCGGCTATAATCCCTGGTCGGTGGCGCGTTGCTGGAGCGGCATCTGGGCCGGCTTGAGCGGCCAGGAAATACCCGACCGGCTGCCGGCGGCGGCGGAAAGCCTGCTGCGCAGTTTGAGCTGGAACCATTCCTCCGGGCGCAATCCGCCGGAAAGCTGGTTCACCACGCTGGTGGATGCACCGCGCCCGGGGGCGTTGCGCGACGAGGTGAGGGGGCTAGCCGCCCAGGCTAAAAGTGTCGGGGCTAAAAGCATTGGTATATGAGGGGATTATGCTGCGTCGTTGTTTTCTTGCTTTAACTCTTGTGCTGGCCCTGCTGAGTGGCCAGGACGTTTTGGCGCAGCCGCAAACCGGCCTGCCGGTCTCTGATCTGGTGATCAACACGGCGGCCGGGCCGAAGAAATTCCGTGTCGAGCTGGCGAACACCGATGCCAGCCGCAGCCGGGGCATGATGTTCCGCACCCAGATGGCGCCCGATGCCGGCATGCTGTTCGATTTCTTCACCGAGCAGCCGGCCTCCTTCTGGATGCGCAACACCCTGATTCCGCTCGACATGATCTTCATCAAGGCCGATGGCACGATCCTCAATATCCACCAGCGCGCCATCCCCCATGACGAGACCAGCATCAACTCTGCCGGCCCGGTACGGGCGGTGCTGGAAGTGAATGGCGGCACCGCCTCGCGCCTCGGCATCAAGCCGGGCGACAAGGTCGACCATGCCATTTTCGGCCGGAAGCCCTGAGCATAAAGCCCTGGCCGGAAAGGCTAGTCCGAGGCCCGGGCGGCATGCTAATAACCGGCGCGATTGCGGGGTGTAGCTCAGCCTGGTAGAGCGCCTGCTTTGGGATAATACGTCCCATCTCTATTTCACCTTTCTTAGCAAAGACTTGTTGGCCGTTGCGTTGCCAGCGTGACGCATGCGTGACGCGAGCGCGTCCATCGCCTGGCTCTTGGCGGCGGTGTCCATGTGGGCATATCGCATGGTGGTGGTGATCACCTCATGGCCGAGGATTTCCTTGACCACCTGCAACGGTACCCCCGATTGCACCATCCAGCTCGCAGCGGTGTGGCGCAGGTCGTGAAAGCGGAAATTCGGCACTCCGGCACGCCGGCAAGCGGCCGCAAAAGCCTTCTTCACCGATTTGACCGGCTCCCCCTTCAGGGTGAAGACCGGACCTGATTCCTCAGGGCCCAGGCGCCGCAGCAGCTTCACCAGCTCGGCCGGCGCCGGGATCGTGTGGTTCTTGCCGCCCTGTTTCTTGCTCTTGATCTTCATCTGGATCACCTGGTGCTGCAGGTCGATCTGCGACCAATCCAGGGTGAGGATGTTTCCGGCCCGGCAGCCGGTGAGCAGGGCGAACTCGATGATCGGTCGCAGGTGGTCAGCCGAGGCATTGAGCAGCCGGCGGGCTTCTTCGTTGCTCAGGTATCGAACCCGTATATCCGCCTCCCGGAGCTTGAGCGCCTTCCAATCGACCTTGCCGACCTCGATCTCCAGGTGCCGGGCGGCGCGGTTCATTACCGCCCGCAAGGCGCTAACCTCGCGGTTGATGCTGGCGGTGGACATAGGGCGCCGCACCCTGGCCTCGGGATCCTCGCCGGGGAAAGAGCCTCTGCGCATCTCGCCTCGGCGCTTGGCGATGTAGCGGGCGACTATGGGCGTGCTGATGTCCCTTAGCGATCTGTCTTTACCAATGATGCGGCTCAGTGTTGTGCCCATGTAAAGCAGCGTGGGGCCATAGGGGAGGTGGGCAGCATGCGATTTGTAGTACCAGCCGAAGGCTTCATCGAGAGTCAGGCTGGCCCTCTGGCCCAGGATCGCGCCCATAAGCGCATCATGGCGTAGCTTCGCCTCTACGACTTGCGCGTCTTCCCGGCAAGCTGTTTGCGTACTGCCTCTAAACCGACGACCTTTAAGGGTGAAGTCGTACCACCAGTGGTCACTGTCGTCGCGCTGATAGAGGGCCATGGCACCTTGCTCCGCTCGATGAACTCGCGTAGGTCGGCCGGGTCGAAGCGTCGGCTGCGGCCTATCAGGACATACCGAAGCTGCCCCATGCGAATGTGCTTGTTCAGGGTCTTCTCTGACTTGATCCCGAGCATTTGAAGGGCTTCGGCAGTGGTGTACAGCAGACGCGGCAGCGGGGCGCTTGAAATGCCCTCAATGATTTGCCGCTGTTCATTCACTTGCCGAAACCCTTCGATGCTCAATCAAGAACGCTTGGTACGGCGGGCCGGCGATGACTGCTTCGCCGAGGCCTGGATTAGTTCGACGGTCCTGCTTATCACAGCGACGATCCGTTCTTCCTGATGCTCGCCCTGCCAACAAATGCGCATCGCCCGGAGCTGGTGGCTGAGCCCCTCAATTGTGGCGGCGGGAGTTTCACACACTCTATCGAGTGCGGCGCAAGCATCTGACATGGCGTCGCAGGCGATTCGATCGACGCGCGACCATGCTTCCTTGTCCGCTTTGGGGTCATGGGGGTTGGGGCTCAAGCGTTCGGCAATTGCGCTAAGGCGCTCATATTCCGCCCACAGTTTTGCATGCTGATCAGACGGCTTAGCCTTCGCTATCTTGCGCAGGAAGGATTGCTGTTCATTAGCTCGGCGCTGATCAGCGTCGGCCTGTTCCTGTTGGCGAGCGGCTTGTTCGGTGGCTCGAACGCTTTCAAGCGTAATGCCACGGCTGCGCAGTGCTTCGGCCATAGCCTCGGCGGCGCCTTGAACGTAGGCGCGATATTCTTCCTCGGTTGTGATCTTGAGGGACTTGGCGATATCGGAATAAAGAGTCATGACGGAGCTCCCATGCTAACGGCCATGTGGCCTGAGCCAGCGGTTACGCCGCTGGCGCCGGGAGCTGATAACCTGTGCTTGGACAGGCGGGCTTCTTCCCCTTGCGGGTATTTTATCCGCCGCACTCCCGACTGAAGCTGGGACGCATGCGCGTCACGGAATTCGGGCGCGGTTATTGCCAAGCACATAGTGGAGTTATCAGCTCCACCTGTAATGGTTTCACGCCGCCCGATTCCCGTCAATACCGAAAAATTCCGCGAAAAACGCGGCCCGGAATCGCAAGTGCTATCTATATAGCAATGAGGAAGCCTGCGCACTACCGAAGGGCGCTTCAAGCCTCCAAAAATCCGCTGATATCGGCGCACTTGATCAGCCATTAGACCCACCCAGTCTTGTAAGGCGCCAACAGGGACGATACCGAGAATGGCAGGGCGGCTGGCATAGAGCCGATCACTACCGGCGTGCGGTTCTCATACCAATGGGCCGCCAGCAGCAAGAGGGCCTGCTTGATCGCCTTCGGGATGTTCTCCGCGTAGTCTTCCGGGCTGCCGCCGCCGGGCTCGTAGCCGCAAGTGAACCGCACCCTAATAGCTTCGACCTGGCACCGTGCTGCAGGCCAGGTTTTGCCATAAGCGGGGACAATGAGCGCGGGCTCTGCTTTGACGACCTGATAGTCCACAGTGGAAAGGGTCTGCAGTACGCCGCCGGTATCGAGGTAGGTGACGGAAACCACTTCTTGCAGCGGCGGCATCGGCAAACGGATTGCGCCGCATGGAAACGCAGTGAAGGCGAGTTCCCATGTTTGAGCCGCAAGGGCTCGGTTGAGCCACCCATCCCTGCCTTCAATATGCTGGCGTGCCGCCACAATCAGCGAAGAGAGTAGGGTGTCATCTTCGCTGATATCAACGCGAAGCTGCGCCTTTAGTTCAGCAACAGTAATCGGCTCGGCCGGCGGGGGCTCAATCAGGGTGAGGGTGGCAAGAGGATCAGCCAGCATTGTCCGTGCCCCCCTCGAAAGAATCGCCGCCAGCACGGCGGTTGTAGCCCTCTTGCTCTCGAATCTCATTGGGGGTGAGGATTTTCTTATCGACCGCAATGGCGTGGTTTTGCCAACGGGCGGCGTCATCCCCGCGCAACAAGCCAGACAGATCAATGGAAATTTCCAGCGACTGGCGCTCATCATCGCTCAGTAGCGAGCGCGACATTTCCGCCTCAAGCTTCTTGACGATTGGTGATAGCGTGAACTGTGCAAACCAGCGACCAGCGGTTTCGGAATTGGTGAAGCTGGAGTGATCCCAGATGCCAACCAATGGCGGCGGCACGTTGAATATGCGGGCAAGCTCTTCGGTCGAGAAGCGACGCGATGCCAGCAATTCGGCATCCTCGGGGCTGATGGTGAGCTGGTTCCACTTTGCCGCCGGGCCTTCCAGCAAGAGCACCTTGCCGGCCTTGTTGGCGCCTGCATAGAGTTGCGAGAGATTTGCCTTGATCTGCTCTTTCTGCGGATCGGATAGATTTTGCTCCATCGTCAAGATGCCGCTGGGATTCACGCCGTTCTCATAGAGCGAGCCCGCGAAGTCCTGCACGTAGAGGCCGGCCGCGATACCGGCGGCGCAGCGCTGAAGGCGACTTTTGCCGATCAGCCCGTCATCGGTACGGTCACGCAGATGCAACACCTCGCCTTCAAGCAGGCGCTTCGCCCGGCCTGCGCCCCCAGCCAGTGAATTGTACGTGGTGATGTCGTAGGCAAGCCTGCCGCTGGGCAGAAGCTGCACTGCGCACCATTCCCACGGTACCGGCTCCAGCTCCACCACATTGCCGCCGCCATCGGTCTTTATGCCGGATAGGCCGTTGCCTCGCAGCAGTAGTTGCGCGACAAGCCATTCGATATAGTCGGGCCAAGCAGTATGCGAATTCACACCATTGCGCACCAGGCGCATGAGAGGATGATTGGGCATTTCCTCTCGGCCATCGGGCACGCGGCGATAGACGTAAACGGGAAGAGCCGAGGAAGCGCCGGCAATGACGTTGACGCAAGCGAGCGCTGTGGCGAGGTTCTCGGCTGTAGTGGGGCTGATCAGTCGCCCAGGACCGCGCCCCAGGCCCATGGAAGGGATGTAGCCCAGCGCTGTCGATACGCCCTCAAGCGCAACGGCCCGTTGTTCGCTTTTGCCGCGCAGCATGGCAACGGCATCGGCCAGCCTTTGCAACACGCTCATCGCACGATCTCCAAGAAACGGCGCAGCATGATTAGGCCCTCGGGCGCCTGCGAACGCGCATGCACCTCTGTGCTCTCGTAGGCCGGCCAGGCGCTGACCACACTGATTTCCCGCAAATCAATGGATCGCAGTTCGCGCCTGGTGCCGGCCCACCGTTCCCCGCCCTTGCGGACAGTGAAGCCAAAAGACATTCCGCCCAAGTCGCCGCGCTCGGCCAGCGCAAGCACGTCGCGGCCGATGCTGGTGTCGGGCAAGTCGATAGCAAAGGCGAGGCCCCGCGCATCCTCGGACAATTTCAGCGTGCCGCTCTTGGTTCGCGCCAGAACGGCGCGCGGGTTGTGGTCGGCAAGGGCGAGGATATCGCTTCCAGCCCGCAGGCTTTCTGCGAAGGCACCAGGCGCGATGATCTCGGTGAAACCGCCGATCTTCGCCTCGACACCAAATGTCGCTGCATAGCCTTGAAGCTGGCGCCCTGCGGCGCGCAGCTCCCCGGCGTAGCGGCGCTCGAACGTGCCGACCACAGGCATCGCTTAACCAGTCACAAACGTGGTGTCGGCGGTGAAGCTCTCGGCGTGGCGCACCGCGATATCGGCGGTGAGCAAGCCGCGAACCATGACGTTGCCCTTTCGGTAGGCTGTCGTCTCGTAGGGATTCACGAGGATTTCGACAGCCGACCAATAGCCGATCAGCAGATCCTGCCAATTGCCGAAGATCAGGGCCGAATTGTCGTTGGTCGAAGGGCTGCCGGCGCTTTCCAGGTTCGACGGCACGTTGTTGGACACGGCCGCTGTGTAGCCTGCCAAGCTATTCGGGCCCTCCATGATGTAGCCGGCCGCAGCATCACCGCTTTCCTTCAGAGTCGAGCGGAGCTTGCGCACCACCTTGGGGTTAGTCGCCCAAGCCAGGCTACCCATATCGGCATTGGCAACGCCGATATCCTCCAGAGCCCCGAGAACGCCGGCCCAGGTGGAGCCGTCGAAACTGCCGATATTTGCCGTCTCCAGAACGCCATCAGGCTCGTTATTGCCGCCGCCCTTGATTGAGGCCTTATCCAGCGCCTGGGCGAGAACGTCCGCAAAGTCGGCACGGATCAATTGCTCGATATCTGGCGAGGTCTGTAGCAGCATGTTGCGGCTGAATTCCGTGAGGGCGCCGACATGCTTCGGCGTCATCGAGACGCTGCGGAATTCCTGATCAGCGCCAGTGAGCGCCGCATTCTCGGCAATCCATTCGGCGGTGCCGCTGGCCTTGAGGCCTGGAATATCGACATTGCCGACCAGGCCGGAAAGGATACGGGCACCCAAGCCGCGCGTGATCATGCGAGCGCGGAGAATGTCGATATACTGATTGCCGAGGTGATCGGTCGCCACGAGATTCGAGCCGGGGCCGCCGCCGGGCGCGGTCGTGGTGATCACGCGCTGCTCGAATACCTGCATTGGCACCATGATGCCGCCGCTCGATGGCACGAAACCACGGCGGTGCAGCTCCTGGCTGACCTCGCGTTCGCGGCCGGTGTCGATGTTCTGGGCGAGGTCAGGCACCATCATTGCGATTGCAGCGCGCAGCGAGAAACTGCGCAGCTCAGTATCGAAGCGGCCGTCGCCGCAGCCGCCGATCTGTTCGCCAGTGGCGCGGCGGTCCATATCGTCGATGAAAGCCTGCCGCTCAATCTGGGCGTCGATTTGCGCCAGCTCGGCCTTGACGGCATCGAAGCGGCTGCGCTGTTCGGTCGAGAGGTCGCCGCTTTCGCCCTCGGGCTTGGCGTCCATGCTGCGGAGCTCGGCAATAAGCCGGGCGCGCTTTTCCTTGAGGTCTTTGATCTTCACGGTCTTTGCCTTTCTATCTGGCCCGCCAGGTTTCGGCCTGGCGGGCGCTGAGCGATGCGGCGTCTCTCGACGCTGCGGGTTAGGCCCTCATTGAGAGGGGTAAGCGGGGCGTCTCACGACGCTCCAGAAAATTCCTGCCTTGCCCGGCGCCTGACGCGGCTGGGCTTGGGTCACGACGGGCAGGGCGCCGCGGCGCCTGAATACTGCGAGCTTGGGCGGATTACAGGATATGAACCGAACACCGTCGGCCCCCCTCCCCATCGATCTGCCCTTGGTGTGCTTGGCGCGCTCGCGGCGCCACATGAAGCCGGAGGGGATTTCAAAAGTCATTCCGGCTCTCCGTCGAGCGGCATGCCGTCGCGCAGTCGCTCCAGATCGAAAATCAGTTCGACGGCCAATGAGTCGGCCGGGACTGTGACGTAGGGCCGATGTAACCAGTTCGCATCGCGGGCGCCCTCGATATATCGCGGAGGATCACGGCGAGATGGATCGGAACCAGTAGTTGCGATAGCAAGGCGGTCGCCGTCGAAGCCGATCAGCACGGATTGCCAGTGCGGACCTCCTGTTTCTTGCTCGCGGAGCCTGCCTGTGAGCGGGTTTCGCTCTGACATTTGCCTTGCCCGGTCGGAAACGCATTTTCCGACGACCGGAGCAATCATTGCCGCGATGTTCGGCTCCATTCGGGCACAGCTCACAAGATAACTTGCCACCTTGAGGTGCAGCACGTCGTAGAAGCTGAAAGTCCAGCGCGGGCCTACCTTCTGTCCGATGTCGAGCATTTCGCGCGCGATCCAGTTCCGAATGGTCTTCTCTTCCATACGGGCGAGCCGTGCGGCATCGCTCATCGTGATGTTTGAGAGGTCAAAGTGGATTGGGGTGTCGCCATTGCTCATTTGAGTAATAGAGCATGAATTGCTCAAATGAGCAATTGGCTTTTAGAGACTAAAAACCGCAACCCTTAACCCTGCGGGAGGGGGTAAGGCCGGCTCTTTTGCGTGTTGTCCCAATGACATAGCCATAGCGACCAAGCCGTCTATGCGCTCGCGGGCGCGCTCCTTGCTGAGCTTGCGATTACCTGCCGGGTCGGTATCCACCACCGCGTTTGCCAGGTTCCAGGTGAGAATCGGGTTGCCATCATGGCCGATTCGGCGGTCGAGGATGGCCGTCTCCAGCGCCGCCAGAGCCGGCGAGAAATCCTTGAAGCCCTGGCCGAATTCCTGCAGGGGAAGGCGGATGCCCTCATCGGCCATGATGCGGCGCAGCTCTTCGATGCTCCAGCGGTCATATGCGACGGCCTGCAGGCGATAGAGCTGCGCCACCTCGGCAAGCCGGAAGGCAATGGCGCGTTTATTGATGCTGCGGCCTGGTGTCGCCTCGATCAGTCCCGCGCGCGCCCAAGTGCGATAGGGCACGCGGTCTTGATCCTCGCGCTTGTCGAGTTCGTCAGCAGGGCACCAGAAGAATGGCAGGATGGCGCCGCCATCGTCGGGAAAATACAGCACCAAGGCCGAGAGGTCGCGTGTGCTCGACAAGTCGAGCCCCGCCCAGCATCGCTTGCCCAGCAGAGCGCTCCGGTCGATCTCCCTCTTGCAAGCCAGCCAGTCGGCCGCATGAATGAATCGATCATCGGCCTCCACCGGTTGATTGAGATAGAGCAGGCGGAAAGCAGATTCGCGGGCAGGGATGCGCTGCGCCTGCATGGCGCTGGTGCGCATTTCATCGAGGCTGCGGAAATCACCAAGCGCTGGGTTGCAGGCATGCCACGTTGCCTCCGACCACGGGTCGGCATCCATCGGCGCGGCGTAGATCGTGGCGTGGAAAGTCGGATCAACCACGCTGCCTTCATTCACTTGCCTGCCATAGTTCACCAGCTCAGACATGACATGATGCGGATCCGCATTCTGTGTCGAGATTATCACGGTGAGCGGCTCGGCGCGGGCTGCGGTTGAGGTGGTAAGCACGTCGAATAGATCGCGGTTCGGCGCCTGGGCCAATTCGTCATACACGATGAAAGATGCCGAGAATCCGTGCTTGGTTTTGCTGTCGCTCGATAGCGCGTTGTATGTCGTGCCGGTGATGCTGTCCTGTAGCTCCTTGTGAAAGTCGCGCACGATCACCCGGGCGCCCATCCAGGGCACGGCCTCGATAATCGCTTTCATCTCGCGGAACATGATCGCGGCCTGATTTTTGTCGGCTGCCGCGCTGTACACCTGGCCGCGCTGCTCAGCCTCAGGGCCGCATAGGTGGCAGAGCGCCAGGCCCGCCGCGAGGCCGGTCTTGCCGTTCTTGCGCGGCATCGTCAGCAGCGCTGTGCGCACGACGCGGCGGCGATTGGACCCGCTGCGATAGATCGCATTGATGATCCGCCGCTGCCACAGGCGCATCTTCATCGGCCGGCCGGCCATATAGCCTGCCGTGACGGGCAGGGATTCGAGAAAAGCGATGACGCGACCGGCGCGGTTCAACGCCTTGCGCTGCCACGGGTGGCGCTCGGGCGCCGCCGGCGGCGATGCTTTGGATGCCTTCGCTACGGGCTTCGCGCCCGGTCCTCTCAATCCCACTTTGCCCTCTGTCTGGCCCTCTCGGGCACTGAGATGCGGCGCCGTCCGGCGCTG
>Ga0208243_1001112_pt1 | contig 10194 bp, 9 predicted proteins | sample Subbio2Aug_QV12A_FD_184826 | JGI IMG/M metagenome (GOLD analysis project Ga0208243, IMG submission 184826) | Serpentinite rock and fluid subsurface biosphere microbial communities from McLaughlin Reserve, California, USA - CR12Aug_QV12A (SPAdes) | ecosystem: Environmental > Terrestrial > Deep...
AAGCCGCTGTTCCAGTGGGTGCTCGACACCCTGCTGAGCGTTGAAGAAATCGACCTCGTGGTCATCAACACCGACGCTCGCCACATCCTGGCCGAGAACGGCCTGGTCGACCGCGAGCGCGTGCTCATCCGCGACCGCAAGCCCGAGATCTGCGGCGACTTCGTCAGCATGAACCTGGTGCTGGCCGATGACGTGGCCAACGTGCCCGCCGACATCTACCTGATGACGCACACCACCAACCCGCTGATGACGGCGAGCACCGTCCGCCAGGCCATCGCCCTGCAGAAGGAAGGCATGGCCAGCGGCGCGCACGACTCGGTGTTCACCGTCAACAAGCACCAGACCCGTTTCTACCGCGCCGACATGAGCGCCGTGAACCACGACCCCAAGAACCTGATCCGCACCCAGGACCTGGAGCCCTGGTTCGAAGAGAACTCCAACCTCTTCGTCTTCACCGGCCAGAGCTTTGCCGCCGCCAACGCCCGCATCGGCCTGAAGGCCCGCATGCTCGAGCAGCGCAAGACCGAGTCCATCGACATCGACGACGCCGAGAGCTGGGAGATGGCCGAGGCCATGTCCATGTACGTGGCACGCAACGCCGCAGACAGCGCCAACAAGGGAGCCTGAGCCATGAAAGTCCTCGTGACCTGCCCCCCGATGCTGCGCATGATCGACGAGTTCCGTCCGATCTTTGCCAAAGCTGGCGTCGAGCTGACCACGCCGAATGTGGTCCAGACCCTGAGCGTGGAAGAGCTCAAGCAGCTCGTGCCTCAGCACGACGGCTGGATCATCGGTGACGACCCCGCCAACCGCGAGGTGTTCACCGCCGGCAAGGCTGGCAACCTGAAAGCCGCCGTCAAGTGGGGCATCGGCGTCGACAACGTCGACTTCGCCGCCTGCAAGGACCTGGGCCTGCCCATCATCAACTGCCCGAACATGTTCGGCGGCGAGGTGGCCGACGTGGGCATGTCCTACATCTCGGCGCTGGCGCGCGAGACCTTCCAGATCGACCGCGGCGTGCGCAACGGCGAATGGCCCAAGCCCCGCGGCCTGTCGCTGTCGGGCCGCACGCTGGGCCTGGTCGGCATGGGCGACATCGGTCGCAACCTGGCCCGCCGCGCGCTGGCCAGCGACATGAAGATCGTGGCCTACGACCCCTTCTACAAAGAGACCCCGCCCGCTGGCGTCGAGATGGCCCCCTGGCCACAGCGCATCGGTGAGGCCGATTTCATCGCCTTCACCTGCGCGCTCACGCCCAGCAGCCACCACATGCTCAACGCCGATGTCCTCAAGCAGGTCAAGCAGGGCGTGCGCATCGTCAACGTGGCCCGCGGCCCGCTGATCGACGAGGCCGCGCTGATCCAGGCCATGCAGGATGGCGTCGTGCACTCGGTGGGCCTGGACGTGTTCGAGGTCGAGCCGCTGCCGATGGACTCGCCGCTGCGCAGCATGCCGAACACCATCTTCGGCTCGCACAACGGCTCCAACACCGTCGACGGCGTCGTGCGCTGCAGCCTGCATGCGATCGACACGCTGTTCGGCTTCCTGGGGGTGGCCAAGGCATGAGCACGCAGGGCGAGCGCGTCGCGTTGATCACCGGTGCCGCGGGCGGCATCGGGCGTGCGCTCGTCAGCGTGTTCGAAGCCCAGGGCTGGCGGGTGGTCTCCACCGACCGCGTGGCGCTGGACCGCGCCTCTCACGTGATGGGCAGCCTGGCTGACCTGTCTCGCCCGGACACGACCGGTGGCGCAGCCCTGATCGCGGCGTTGCGCAACGAGACCCGCGGCGAGCTCTCGGCCATCGTTCACAACGCGGCCTTCCAGGTCGTCAAGCCAACCGCCGAGCTCACACCCGACGACTGGCAAACCACGCTCAACGTCAACCTGATGGCGCCCTTCTGGCTGACGCAGGCCTTCCTGCCCGAGCTGGTGGCACGCCACGGCAGCGTGCTGGCGATCTCCAGCATCCACGAGCGCCTGACCAAGCCCGGTTTCGTGGCCTACGCCACCAGCAAGTCCGCGCTGTCGGGCATGGTGCGGGCCATGGCGGTCGACCTGGGCGGCCAGGTGCGCGTCAACGCCATCTGCCCGGCGGCCATCGGCACCCCGATGCTCAAAGCGGGCTTCGATGGCAAGGCCGAGGCCTTCGCGCAGCTGGAGGCCCACCACCCCATCGGCCGCATTGGCACACCTGAAGAGGTTGCAGAACTGGCTGCCTTCATCTGCTCCGACCGAAGCCCGTTCATGACCGGGGCCTGCCTCGACCTGTCGGGTGGCATCAGCGGTCGCCTGCACGATCCGGTATGAGCATCGTGAGCACCGCGAGCCCAGGCATCATCAAGCGACTCTGGGACTCTCCGACCTTCACCACCTGGGGCAGCCTCGCTTCGCGGCTGCTGTCCACGGTCGTGGTCCTGCCTCTCATCCTGGTCAAATTTTCTGCCGCCGAAGTCGTGGTCTGGCAGCTGTTCGCCACACTCAGCTCCCTGCTGCTGCTGCTCGACTTTGGCCTGGCGCCCACCTTCACCCGCATGCTGGCCTATGCACGCGGAGGCACCTCGATCGAAGAGCTGACCAACATGCGCGAGGTCAAGCCGCGTGCTCAAGGCGGCCCCAACTCGGACACCTTGGTCGCGGTCTTCTCGACATTGCGCTGGCTGTATGGCCGTGTGGCCTGGCTGCTGGCTGTGCTGCTGGTGGTGGGGGGCACGCTGTCGCTGGTCCACCCGATGCAGGCCATCGGCCACGACCCACACGCCTGGATGGCATGGGGCGTGTGGATGATCGGCAGCGTGGGCATGGTCTGGGGCAATGCCTTCGGAGCAGCTCTGCAGGGCATCAACCGCATCGCCGTTCTGCGGCGTTGGGAGATCGTCACCGCCTTGCTGCAGATCGGCACCTCGTTCGTCGTTCTGTTGCTGGGGGGCAAGCTGCTGGAGCTGGCCTGTTCGGCCACGTTCTGGATCCTGATGAATGTGGCCATCACCCGGCGGGTGCTGCGCGAGCACGCGCCCGAGCTCGCGCGCGCCGAGCCCAAGCCACAGCCACTGATCCTCAAGGCCTTGCTGCCCGCGGCCTGGCGCAGTGGCGTCGGTCACCTCATGAGCCTGGGCCTCATCCAGGCCAGTGGCCTGGTCGTCAGCCACCTGGCCAGTGCCGAAGAAGCCGCGGCCTACCTGCTGGCGCTGCGGGTCATGACCATCCTCATGGGCTTCAGCACCACGCCGTACTACAGCAAGCTGCCTGCCATGGGCGAGCTGTACTCTCGCGGCCAGCAAGGTGAGCTTTTTGCCATGGCCCAGCGCGGCATGCTGCTGGCGCACACGGTGTTCGTGGCAGGTGTTTTCGCCGTGCTGGTGGCCATCCCTTTCTGGCTGTCCGAGATCGGCGCTTCGGTGGGCTTCGTGCCCGACCACGTGTGGGCCCTGATGGGCGTGGCGTACCTGATCGAGCGCTGGGGCGGCATGCACATGCAGCTCTACAGCCTGACCAACCACATCGTCTGGCACATCGCCAATGGCATCACTGGCTCGGTCATGCTGCTGGCGGCCTTCCTGCTCTACCCTCACCTGGGCATCGTCGGGCTACCCCTGGCCATGTTGCTGGCCTATTGCTGCTTCTACACGCCTTACGCGATCTTCCTGTCGCAACGGCACTACCGCTATAACCTGCTGCGCTTCGAGCAAAAGGCCATCGCGCTACCAGCGCTCGCACTGGCGGGCCTGCTGGCGCTGTTCTGGCTGACCAAGCCCTGGCACCCGGCCGCCCGATCGGCGCTCACCCATCTCATCTGACTCCACACAATGAGCACGTCCCGCGCCCCTGTCGCTCGCAAACCAGTCGAGATCATCACCGTGGTCACACCGTGCTTCAACTCGGCCAAGTACATCGAGGAAACCGTCGAGTCGGTGATCAACCAGCGCGCGGTGCGCGAAGGCCGAATGAAGCTGAATTACTGGGTGATCGACGGCGGCTCCAACGATGGCACCCAGGCCATCCTGCAGCGCTACGCCGACCAGGGCAAGCTGAACTTCATCTCCGAGAAAGACTCCGGCATGTACGACGCCCTCATCAAGGGCTTCCAGCGGGCCCGGGGTGAGCTGTGCTGCTACATCAACGCAGGTGATTACTACCACCTGACCGCCTTCGACGTGGTCAAGGAAGTCATGGACGCGCACGACGTCTCCTGGCTGAGCGGCTGGCACGTCATGTACAACGAGCGCTCGCAGGTCATCAACTTCTACCTGCAAAAGCGCTTCTTCCGCTCTTTCATCCGCAAGGGCATCTACGGACGGCTGCAGCCCCACATCCAGCAGGAATCGACCTTCTGGCGAACCGAGCTGCTTGACCTGCTGGACTTCGACAAGCTTCGCTCGTTTCGTTACGCCGGGGACTTCTACCTCTGGCACAGCTTCGCCTCGCAGCACGAGCTCTGCAGCGTGGCGGCCCAGCTCGGCGGATTCAAGCTGCACCCCGGCCAGCTGTCGTCGGCCATGGACAAGTACACCGCCGAACTGGAGCGAATTTGCGGCCACAAGCTCTCGACTTGGGACCGTGTCGTCAGCACCCTGGACAAAATCGTGGCCAAGCTGCCTTCTCGCAGCGTGCTCGCCCCGATTGGCTACGAGCGCGTCATCCGCTGGGATCGCGACCGCAACCTTTGGGCAGCTGCGGCCCCCAACCAGTGATCAGTGACGCAAAAGAACAAATCATGGACCAGTCCAACCCTCACGTCGCCACCAGCCCGACGCTCAACCCTTACAAGCGTCTTCTCGGCGTCCTCTTTGAAGTCTGGCCTGACGCAAAGGATCGCCTGCGATGGGACCTGCAGCCAGAGTCACGCATCAGCCGCCAGCGCATGCAGGCCTGGCTCAATCGTCATCAGGGCAAGAAGGCTGTCATCCTGTGCAACGGCCCGAGCCTCAATCAGGTGGACTTCGATGCGCTCGCCCGCTCGGGTGTGTTCACCTTCGGGCTCAACAAAATCAACCTGCTGTTCAACCGAACCGCGTTCCGTCCATCGTGCATCGTGGCGGTGAATCAGCTGGTGCTGGAGCAAAACGCCGGCTACTACAATGAGACCGACATCCCGCTGTTCATTGCGCATTACGCAAAGGACCTGGTGAAGATGCGCGAGAACGTGCACTTCATCCATTCCGTGTTCCAGCGCAAGTTCGCACGCGACTGCTCGATCAGCGTTGGACAGGGCGCCACGGTCACGAACGTGGCGTTGCAACTCGCCTTCCACATGGGCTTCAGCGACGTGGCCCTGGTCGGTTGCGACCACAGCTTCGCCGAGAAGGGCCCCGCCAACAAGACCGTCACGGCAGGCAAGGTGGACCACAGCCACTTCGACCCGAATTACTTCGCTGGCGGCGTGAAATGGCAGTTGCCAGACTTGCTCCAGTCCGAGGTTTCCTACACCGTGGCGCGCGAGGTGTTCGAAGCGCATGGACGTCGCCTGGTCAACGCCACAGAGGGCGGGAAACTCGAGATCTTCGAGCGCACCTCATTGAACGAGTTCCTCAAAGCATGAAGTCATCCCGCATCACCGGAGGGCCGCCATGAACAACTCAATGGGTTTCGTGCTTGCCGCATTCCTGCTGTGCCTGCTTGTTTTCAGGAGGGTGACACTCACGCTCACGCGAAACAAGATCGTTTGGTACCAGGACCCCGTGATGCTCTTCACAGGCGCATGGTTGATCCAGAGCGTCACCTATGCCTTGCCGATTTTCGAGAACCGCGAGGACCTGGAGGCCAGGCACGTTCTGTACATCTTGCTGTGCCACCTGGCGTTCTTCGTCGGCGTGCTGCTTGTGCCCCGTGCGCAAGCAAAACGCAACCCTGCCGAGGCCGCAGCCCAGATCACTTTCCCGATGCTGGCCGCCATCGGTTTGGCCGGCCTGTTGGGCAACTTCGCCATCACGTATGACGGCCTGCACGCAAGCCCGGTCAGCCTCATGGACCGATTCACCTCTGATGGCATCGAGTTGATCCGCCGGGAGCGGTTCAACATCACCTCCATCAAAACACTGGGTCCGTTCATTTCCCTGGAGTTCCTGGCCGCGGCCACAACCATTTTCGTCTGCATGATGACCGCAGGCGTGGCGCAGCAGTTGGACCTCAAACGCTGGCAGAGGCGCGCGCTGATTGGCGCCACGGTGGTTTCTTTTCTGTTCGTGATCTTCAATGCGCTGGTCATCTACGGTGGACGCATCGGCGTGGCCATGCTGCTGCTGGGGACCGTGCTGGGCGCCCTGATGGACCCCAAGCGCGCCCTCTTTCGCTTCATTGACCGCTCTCTTGGCCGGGCAAAAGGCGGCGTCTACACCCTGCTGCTGGCCGGCGCACTGGGAGCGATCTGGTTCTTCGCCACAGCATTCGTGAAGGACCGCATTGGCGAAACGCCGCCGCTCGCAGCCCTGTACCAATATCACCGGGCGTCCCCGACGCCCCTCGTCGAGGAAGTGATCGGGAACAACGAAAGCCTGCAATACGCGCTGCTCAGCTTCAGCTATGTGACGGTTCCGCTGACCACGCTGACTTACTACTACGACATGCCAAATGGCCAGTTCCCTGGCCCGTACTGGGGGCAGTACAACTTTTCGACGCCCGTCACCTTCGCGATGCGGCGCATGGGCATGGTCAGAGAGCAGATGCCGCTGCAGGACATCCGCAACGAAGCCACCCGTTACCTGCGGGTGATGGGGTATGGCGACAACGTGTGGCCCACCCTGCTGCGAGACATCGCGCTCGACGTGGGCTGGACAGGGGTCCCCGTCATCATGCTGTTGCTGGGCTGGGGGGCGGAGCTGATCATGCGCAGCGCTCGCAAGGGAGACGGCAACTTCATCGTGAAGGTGCTGGCCTTGCTGACGTCGGTGTTGCTGGTCTTTTCGATCGCCCACAGCCTCTTCGTCCTCGATTCTTTCCAAAAGGCGTACTGGTTCTGTTTTGCGCTGCTCATCTACCATCGCATCATGGCGAGCTGGAAAAGCCCTTTCAGCAAGGCAGATGAAAGGTTGTCGCCCACACCATGACTCGCACTCCCTTGCCATGATCCGCCCCGCTGAACAACGGTCACCTCGTCACGCGTCGACAAAGGTGTCCGCCCCCACCCCCGGCCCGGCCCCCTCGAATCTGCAGGTGGCCGCGCAAGCCTGGAGTAGGGAGTCCGGCGAGGCCAGCACATCCCCGATGCAAGTGCTGCTCTACGGCCTGAACTACGAGCCCGAACTCACTGGCATCGGCAAGTACTCCGGCGAAATGGCCCATTGGCTGGCCAGCCAGGGGCACCATGTTCAGGTCGTCACCGCACCACCGTACTACCCGGAGTGGCGCATCCGAGAGGGGTACACCGGCACGCGTTACACCCATGACCAGTCTGCCCATCAACCGGGGCTGTCGGTGCTGCGCTGCCCCCTTTGGGTGCCCGCCAAGGTGAACGGCAAGACGCGCATCCTGCACCTGATGAGCTTCGCCATTTCGAGCGGGCCAGCGCTGTTGTGGATGGCCGTCAAGCGCCGGCCTGACGTGATCATGCTCGTGGTGCCCACGCTGGTGTGCGCGCCCGCGGCCCTCCTGGTCGGCAAGCTGTTGCGCATCCCCGTCTGGCTGCATGTCCAGGACTTCGAGATCGATGCCATGCACGCCATGGGCCTGGGAGGCAAAAGCGGCCCGATGCGCAAACTCGCGCTCGGCATCGAATCCTGGCTGATGAAGCGCTTCGACAGGGCATCGAGCATCTCTCCCAAGATGCTGGAACGGCTGGCCGCCAAGGGGGTTTCTGCGAATCGGATCACCGAGTTTCCAAACTGGGTCGATGTGTCGACGATTCACCCGCTTTCAACCGACCGCGCGCATAACCCGATCCGCCAGCAACTGGCCCTGCCGCAGGACGCAGTGGTGGTGCTTTACGCGGGCAACCTCGGACAGAAGCAGGGCATCGAGATCGTTCTCGATGCGGCCCGCGCATTGCAAACCGATTCGCGCATCCGATTCGTGGTGGTGGGAGCTGGCGCGGCCGAATCATCGCTCAAGGCCTACTCCGCTGGCTTGCCCAACGTGCAGTGGCTTCCCTTGCAACCGCTCGAATTGCTCAACGAACTGCTCAACATGGCCGACATCCACGTGCTGCCGCAGCGTGCCGACGCAGCCGACCTGGTGATGCCATCGAAGCTCACCGGCATGCTCGCCAGCGGACGCCCCGTGATCGGCACCGCGTCTGCCACCACGCAATTGGGGCAGGTCCTGGACGAATGCGGCATCCGGGTCGAGCCTGGTTGCGCAAAGGCACTGACCCAAGCCATCACGCAGCTGGCAGCCGATCCCGAGGAACAGCGCCGCCTGGGTGAACTCGGCCGGCAATACGCCCTCACCCACCTCGCCCATGAAGCCGTGCTCCGTGGTTTCGAGAAGGGACTGGCAACCTTGACCGCGCAACAACTTCAAAGGCAGGCCGCATGAAGCCCGTGGCTGTGCTGATCGCGGCCTGCTCGCCCGGATTCCCGGTCGAACACCTTGGCGCCACCAAGAAAATCGAACTGGTTGCCAAGCTGCTGCAACGACTGGGCTATGACTTGCACTACGTGGACAGCGGACATCCAGAAGACCGCTTGACCGCCCCCGTTCTGGGCCAGCCAGCCAGGGTCGGCGACACAGCGGTGACGCTGTGGCGCCCCGCCTGCCTGCCCAATCGCAAACTGGGCAAGCTCCTGAATGTGCTGAGCGCTGCCCCCCTCATCGATGCGTTGGCTGCGCGTCGGCCGCAATTGATCTGGCTCTACAACTCCTACGCATTCGAGGCCCGCTGGGGCATGGCGCTGCAAGCCAGCACAGGTGCCAAGCTGATCCTGGAGCTTGAAGACCTCCCGCTGGCAAGGCATCGCGGACTCAACCCGAAGCCCCGACTGGACCAGTGGTACTTCGAACGGCTGCTGCCACACGTGGACCTGGCCACCTTCGTCAACGCCACGCTGATGGAGCAATACCGGCCTCGGGTGCGCCAGAGCCTGCTGTTGCCCTCGGTGCTGCAAGACGCCATCACCCAATTGCCAGATCGACGTCGTTTTGCTTCCGAAACCCATCGGCTGGGCTACTTTGGCGGGCTCGAGGCTGACAAGGGCGTGCAGGTGCTGCTGGATCTCGTGCCAAGCCTCCCAGCGAAATGGAAGCTGGTGGTCACGGGCGTGGGCAGCCTGTCAGGTGCATTCCGGGAGATCGCCACCCGACACCCCGAAGCGATTGAATTTCACGGGGCCGTGCCTCACCAGGAAGTGGTGCGCCTCATGTCGGACTGCGACGCGATCGTCAACCCTCACGCCGCCATCACCGAGATGGACAACGGGGTCTTCCCGTTCAAGGTCTGTGAGGCACTGGCCAGTGGCGCCTTGCTGATCACCACCCCTCTGCCAGCGATTGACCTCGAACTGATAGGGCACGTCGAGGGCTTCGACGGCACGTGTAAAGGGCTGATGCAGGCCCTTCAGCGAGCACCCGCCCTTTATGCCCAACGCCACGAAGCGCTGACCACCCTGCGGCAGTCGGTCTGCCAGCGCTACGGAGAAAGCGCCGTGTTCGAACGTGTCAACCAAGCCATCCATGCCATCGAACACGCCTCTTGATGTACAGGACCTGAGCCGCTTCCGGCTGCCATCGGGTTTCCGTGGCCGCCCAGGCTGGTACGTCCAGCTGTGGTGGTTGGTGCAAGCCACGCTTTTTCGCTGGTCTCCCCAGTTCGCGTACGGCTTTCGGGCGATGCTGCTGCGCGCCTTCGGCGCTCAGGTTGGACGCAACACGGTGATCCGTCCGACCGTGACGATCACCTATCCATGGCAGGTCACCATTGGCGAACATGCTTGGGTGGGCGACGACGCCATCCTCTACAGCCTGGGGCCCATCGTGATCGGTGACCATGCTGTGGTGTCGCAACGCAGCCACCTGTGCGCTGGTGACCACGACCACGAGCAAGTTGACTTCCCCATCCGTGGACGCCCGATCACCATCGGGCCGCAAGCCTGGGTCGCCGCAGACGTTTTCATCGCCCCGGGCGTGACGATCGGCGAAGGCGCGGTCATTGGCGCCCGCAGCTCCGTCTTCGGCGACATGCCGGCGCGCATGCTGTGCATGGGTTCGCCGTGCCGCCCCGTCAAACCTCGCATCCCTGCCACGCGCCCCTGACCCGACCACCATGAAA
>Ga0208243_1001113_pt1 | contig 10188 bp, 7 predicted proteins | sample Subbio2Aug_QV12A_FD_184826 | JGI IMG/M metagenome (GOLD analysis project Ga0208243, IMG submission 184826) | Serpentinite rock and fluid subsurface biosphere microbial communities from McLaughlin Reserve, California, USA - CR12Aug_QV12A (SPAdes) | ecosystem: Environmental > Terrestrial > Deep...
AATTTTGTATAAAAAGGTTGCGCAGGAGCTAAATGGTGCCAAGTCAAAGCCAGGTATGCATAAGGAAGTTCTTGGGCTTGAGTACATCGATAAGGTTATAGATATAGACCAATCCCCTATAGGTCGAACACCACGATCTAACCCAGCAACCTATACTGGAGTATTTGATGATATAAGGGATGTCTTTGCTCAAACTAATATGGCAAAAATGAGGGGTTATCAAAAAGGCAGATTCAGCTTTAATCTTAAGGGTGGACGTTGTGAGGCATGTAGTGGGGATGGTATAATAAGAATAGAAATGCATTTCCTTCCTGATGTGTATGTGCCATGTGATATATGTAAGGGTAAGAGGTATAACAGAGAGACTCTGGAGATTAAGTATAAGGGAAAATCTATTTCTGAGGTACTGGAAATGAATGTTGAGGAGGCTCTTGAGTTCTTTGAAAATATACCTAAGATAAAGAGGAAAATGGAGACTCTTTTTGAGGTAGGACTTGGCTATATAAAATTAGGACAACCCTCCACTCAGTTATCTGGTGGTGAGGCTCAAAGGATAAAGCTTGCTTCAGAGCTAAGCAAGCGAAGTACAGGTAAAACCCTATATATTCTCGATGAACCCACTACTGGGCTTCACTTTGCAGATGTTCACAGATTAATTAATGTTATTCAGAGACTTGTAGACACAGGTAATACCGTCTTAGTAATAGAGCATAACCTTGATGTAATTAAGACCTCAGACTATATTATAGATATGGGTCCCGAAGGGGGAAGCGGTGGCGGTTTAGTTATTGCAAAGGGTACTCCAGAGGATATCATCAAGGTAAAGGAATCCTATACAGGACAATTCTTAAAAAAAATACTTAAATAGTTCTACCATAAATAAGCACATTACACTATAGGCAGGGTTGCTTTACTCCGTTAAAATAAATAGTAGAAGGTTTATTCTAAGGAGAGATAGAGATGGGTAGTTATTTTAGTGGAGGCAATGCTATTAAGATAGAAATTGGCTCTGTACCACCTTACCTGTCTATTTGGGGGACAATTCAAGCTTCATCTGAGGAAGAGATTGTAGTTGAGATAGAAGGTGTTTACGCCCAACGGGAGGTTAAAAAAGCAAAATGTACTATAGCTGTCGCTACAAAGATATATGTATTTGAAACACTGATAAAAGAAGCCAACAATAATAAAATAGTATTATTGACCCCCGAAAAAGATAAGGTTTCTGTGATGCAAAGAAGAGAATTTCTAAGGGTAAATACTGATATACCAGTAAGCTGTTTTCTTATAAATAATAAAAATACTAAATTAGCTGGAGAAAAATTTTTTCCAGCAGTTGTAAAGGATATAAGTGGCGGGGGGGTTCTTTTGAATTCCTATATTAGTCTCCCATTGGGAACTCCTTTAGTATTTGAAATAGAAATAGATAATAGTCCGATGGTTTTAACAGTAAGAGTTGTAAGAAATAAAGAGAATCATAACAATTGTAGTAGAGATATAGGCTGCGAGTTTATTGGTTTAGATGAATCGGATCGGCAGAAAATTATTTCCTATTGTACAAGACTTCAAGTAAAAAGGAAAAAAAAGAAGGTGGCGAATTAAGACTTCGCTTCCTTCTTTTTTATATATAAATAAATCGATAGATTTGGTTTAGATATCGACAATTATACTCCTTATTTCATCATCCTTGGTAACAATTAAGCTTACTACATCTCCCACTTTAACATCATCAAAGTCAATTAATAATTGCTTTGATTTTCTTTGTAATAAAACTATGGCATTATCAGAAAGAAGAAGAGACTCAAAGACCTCACGGCTATTATCATCCAGGTGCTGCTCAATATACATTGATTTGCTATTATAGTCTATAGAAATAATTTGGCCATAAATAAAGTATTCTCCTTTGAAGGGGTCACAGACTTCAATATATATAGCTTCAGCTGTAGGAGACAGATTCACCTCTTGAGTTTCCTGCTTCCACTCCACCTGTATACTAAGAGCTTCCGCTATAGATCTTAGGGGGACATAAATTCTGTCATTATAAATAAAGGTGTTTTCTTGTTGTAGGATTTCTTCATGGTTATAAACTATTTTTCCAGGGTTTTGATAGACCCTAATGTCATTATAATACCCCGCCGCCCAGGTAATAGTTGTGTTAGCGCATAATAATAAAAACAATAAAAAGGATAAAAATGATACCAATTTCTTGATCATGTGAAAAGCCTCCTATAAATTTTATTATTATGAGTATAGACTCAAAGAAAAAGTATTATACTATTTGTTTATACTTTTTATTATATTATTACTATACTAGCCCTTTGACTTAAGGTTTTAAAAATTTGGGTTTGCAGGGTGTACATATTAGTTAGGAAGAGACTTTCTTATTGTAAGAAAACCTTTTCGCTGAAAAATAATTTATTAAAAGTGTGATATATATAGTAAAATAAAAACAGATATTCAACATAAAAGCTAGAAGTCAAATTAGGAGGTTGTAATATGTTTGACATAAAGGAACAGCTAAAAATTCTTCCCGACTCTCCTGGTGTGTATATAATGAAGGACTTGGAGGGTACGGTTATATATGTAGGAAAGGCAATTTCATTAAAAAATAGAGTGAGACAGTATTTTCAATCTGTTAAGAATCATCCGCCAAAGGTACAAGCAATGGTGGTGAATATAGCAAGTTTTGAATATATACTCACGGATTCAGAGCTAGAGGCACTAATTTTAGAATGCAATCTAATCAAAAAACATAAGCCCAAATATAATATACTTCTGAGGGACGATAAAACCTATCCCTATATTAAGGTAACCCTTGAAGAGGAATACCCTAGGATTATAAAAACTCGAAGGGTAAAAAAGGACAAGGGCAAATATTTTGGCCCCTATACAAATGTAGGGGCTTTAAATGAAACGATAGATATAATACACCAAATGTATCCCATACGAACCTGCAAGAAAAACATTAGCAAAATGATAGAGCGTAGAGAAAGACCCTGCTTAAATTACCATATAAAGAAATGCATGGGGCCCTGTAGAGGTGTGGAGGGCAAGGAGCAATACCAGCAAATGATTCAGGAGATAATACTTCTTTTAAATGGGAAGGAGGAGGAGCTGGTAAAACGAATAAATGAAAAGATGAAGGAGGCTGCTAAAAGGCTAGACTTTGAGAAAGCAGCTTATTATAGAGATCAGCTTCATGCTTTAGATAACACCCTAGAAAAGCAGAAGATAGTTTCTACTAACCTGCTGGATCAGGACGTTATTGCTGCGGCTATAGGTAAGGAATTGACTTGTGTGCAGGTATTTATGGTCCGGGAGGGCAAATTAGTGCATCGTGAGCACTTTCTTTTGGCAACTCAGGAGGAAACAAAGGAAGAAATACTATCCTCCTTTATTAAGCAGTATTATATGGAGGCCGGCTTTATACCAAAGGAGGTCTTCATTGAAGCAGAGCTAGAAGAACAAGGACTGATTGAAGAATGGTTGAGTAATAGGAAGGACAGTAGAGTAAGGCTAAAAACCCCAGTAAGGGGAGATAAAAAGCAGATGATGGAGCTTGTGGCAAAAAATGCTCTTATGGTATTGTCCCAGAATACAAAGCTTTCCGTAACTGACCAGGCTCAGGAGGAGGTTCTCTTAGAGCTGCAGGAGCTGCTGCAGCTAGAGGTATATCCCTTCAGGCTTGAGGCATACGATATTTCTAACATCCAGGGACTGCAATCTGTAGGTTCCATGGTGGTTTTTGAAAATGGCAAGCCTAACTATAAGGATTATAGGCGTTTTAAAATAAAAACTATTACAGGACCTGATGATTATGGAAGTCTGGAGGAGATAATAGAAAGACGTTTTAAGAGGGGTCTTGCTGAGGCAGAAGAGGTGCTTGCGGGTAAAAGCAGCATGAAGGAAGGGAAGTTCTCAGTATTTCCAGATATCATAATGATGGATGGAGGTATAGGGCAGGTAAATAGTGCATTAAAGGTGTTAAGGGAATTATCTATAGGTATTCCTGTATGTGGAATGGTAAAGGATGATAGACATAGAACTAAGGGTTTAGTGTATAACGGAGTAGAGATTATATTGGATAAATCCTCTAAGCTATATCGATTAATTAGTAAGCTACAGGATGAGGTCCACAGATTTGCCATTGAATACCACAAATCCTTAAGAAAGAAGGATATGCTGCAATCACAGATGGAGGAGATAAAAGGGGTCGGAGAAGCCAGAAGGAAGGCTCTAATAAAGCACTTTAAGGATATTCAAAAAATTAAAGAGGCTTCAGTGGAGGAGCTATTGCAAGCAGAGGGAATTAACAAAAGAGTGGCAGAGGAAGTATTTAATCATTTTCGTATTAAAAATGATTAAATAACGAATAGCGAATAGCTAATAATGAATAACTAATAGTGAATAACTAATAATGAATAATTAACAATAAATAACTTATTATGAATGATTAAGAACTTTAATCTATGAGTACATTTGAAGAAAGTAGTTTTATGTCAAAGTAGATATTTTAAGTCTTTAACAATTATACATTATTCATTAATCATTATTCATTAATCATTATTCATTAAAACCGGGAGGGGTAAACATGAGATATATAACCGTAAGAAAAATGGTGGAGGATTTAAAGCTTGAGGAAATAAATTTTCCAGAGAACGATAAAAAACATATCACCACCACAGAAATAAATCGGCCAGGTATACAAATAGCAGGCTTCTTTGATTACTTTGCATATGAGCGAATTCAGTTAATCGGAAAGGTAGAATATAAATATATGAGCACTCTGACGCCAGAACAGAGGCTAGAACGCTTAGACAAGCTATTGTCCTATGATATACCCTGTATTATTATAAGTAGAAACCTACCTATATATGATGAGCTATTAATGGCAGCAGAAAAGTATCAGCGAAAAATACTTCGTAGTAATAGAAATACTACGAAGCTTGTAAGTAAGCTGGTTAATTATCTAGAAACTGAGCTGGCACCTATAATAACTATGCATGGTGTTTTGATGGATATTTACGGTGTTGGGGTTTTAATTACTGGAAAAAGTGGAATAGGTAAAAGTGAAACTGCTGTGGAGCTAATCAAACGTGGACATTTACTAGTTGCAGATGATGCAGTTGAGGTAAAAAAGATAGGGCAAGAGGTTTTATTAGGCTATGCTCCAGAGATTATACGTCATATGATGGAGGTAAGGGGCATAGGGATAATAGACATTAAGAGTATATATGGTGTTGGGGCAATCAAAGTAAGCACATATATTGATTTGGTAATCCATCTAGAGGAATGGGAGCCAGACAAAAATTATGATAGGTTAGGCTTAGATGAGAAGTATCGTGAAATATTAGGTATGAAGATTAGTGAGGTTGTTCTACCCATAAAGCCTGCCAGAAATGTAGCTTTACTAATAGAGGTAGCGGCGAGAAATTATAGACAAAAGGAAATGGGTTATCACGCAGCAAAGGAATTTGATAAACGATTAACAAGTCATATGATGAATAATAATGGATAAAAATTTAGCAAAGTATTTGGCTTGAAATTAAGACTACTCTGAGAAGGCAGAGTAGTTTTTTCATATTAAAAAATATATATGAATTTATTACAAAAAAAATAATTGCTCTAATAGCCTATTATGTGTATAATGTAATTAGAAATACAAGTTAAGTAACAATATTAAACAATAATAATTATTATCAATTCCAACTAATCTATTAATTTTATCTAAGTAATACAACTCATTATATTTTTTTTGCAAATTTCGATGTTAAAATTTTAACGTTACAACCAAAAAAGTAAAAAATTCCCTTGTGAAAATAATTTAAAAATTACGAAAATTCAAAATAATAGCTAAGATTTTACGAAAATAGGTCAAAAATTTAACAAAATAAAAAGTAGTAGTATATAAGGAGGCTCATTATGGGAAAAAACATTTTAACTGAAGAAAACTTTCAAAAGCTGCAGGCTGCTATTGATGAAAATCGTAGCAAAAAGGGAGCGTTAATGCCTGTACTGCACGAAGCTCAAAAAATCTTTGGCTGTATTCCATTAGAGGTTCAAAAAAGGATTTCAGAGGAATTATCGATTCCTTTAAGTGAGATTTATGGTGTGGTAACCTTCTATTCTCAATTTACATTGGAGTCAAGAGGTGAGTATGTAATAGGTGTTTGTTTAGGTACTGCCTGTTATGTAAAGGGGGCACAGCCTATTATTGACAAAATCAGTGAATTAACCGGGACTAAGGTTGGTAAAACCTCATCTGATGGTAAGTTTACTCTAGAGGCTACAAGATGTATAGGAGCCTGCGGATTGGCACCAGTACTAACGGTAAATGAAGACGTTTATGGAAGATTAGTCGTAGCGGACATACCTGCCATCGTTAAAAAATATTAGGTTTAAGAGTGAGGAGGCCGTAAAATGAAATCCATTCAAGAGCTAGAAAGAATTCGCCAAGAGGCACTAGAGAAGGTTAATTTAAGAAAAGACAGAAAGGGTACTAGAATTGTAGTTGGAATGGCTACCTGTGGAATATCTGCTGGGGCAAGACCTGTTATGATGGCACTGCTTGAAGAAGTAAAAACTAGAGGCTTAGATGATGTAGTTGTAACACAAACAGGCTGCATAGGTGTTTGTCGTTTGGAGCCAATGATCGAAGTATACAAAGAAGGTGAAGACAAAACCACCTACGTTGAGCTAACAGCAGAGAAGGCAAGAAAAATAATTCTTGAGCACATAGTTAATGGTAAGGTAGTAGATGAATATACAATTGGTGCATACGAAAAATAGAAGTTTTACTCAGTCAAACATAAGGAGGTTTAAGTATGGAATTATATAGATCCCATGTATTAGTATGTGGAGGAACAGGATGTACCTCTTCAGGCTGTTTAAAAATAGTAGATAAGCTTAATGAGGAGCTAGATAAGCATCAGCTTGATAAAGAGGTTAAGGTAGTAAAAACTGGATGTTTTGGTCTTTGTGAAGCAGGGCCTATAGTAATTGTATATCCTGAAGGCGCCTTCTATAGTCAGGTTAAGCCAGAGGATGTTGAAAAGATTACCGAAGAGCACATATTAAAAGGTAGAATAGTTAAGGAATTATTATATAAGGATGCTGTTGAAGAAGGAAAAATTAAATCTATAGATGAGGTTAACTTCTATAAAAAGCAACAGCGTATTGCATTGAAAAATTGTGGCGTAATAAATCCTGAGGTTCTTGAAGAATATATTGCCTTTGATGGATACAGAGCACTAGCAAAGGTATTAACAGAAATGACACCAATGGAAGTAATTGAGCTATTAAAGAAGTCTGGTCTAAGAGGTCGTGGAGGCGGAGGCTTCACCACTGGTATGAAGTGGGAGTTTACTGCAAAGGCTCAGGGAGAACAAAAATACGTGGCATGTAATGCTGATGAAGGTGACCCAGGTGCCTTCATGGATAGATCTATACTAGAGGGTGATCCACATGCCGTTGTTGAGGCAATGGCAATAGCTGGTTATGCTATTGGAGCGGATAAGGGCTACGTATATATCAGAGCAGAATATCCAATTGCTGTAAGTAGACTACAGATTGCAATTGATCAAGCAAAGGAAGCAGGATTATTAGGTGAAAATATTTTTGGAACAGACTTCAAATTTGACTTAGAAATTAGACTTGGTGCTGGAGCCTTCGTTTGTGGAGAAGAGACTGCTTTGATTAACTCCATTGAAGGAAAAAGAGGTATGCCAAGACCAAGACCTCCATTCCCTGCTCATAAGGGTATCTGGAATATGCCAACTCTGTTAAACAACGTTGAGACCTATGCAAATGTTCCCCAAATCATCTTAAATGGAGCAGAATGGTATTCAGGCATAGGAACTGAAAGGTCAAAGGGTACAAAGGTATTTGCTCTAGGAGGTAAAATTAATAATACTGGTCTAGTAGAAATAGCGATGGGAACTACCTTAAGGGATGTAATCTATGAAATTGGTGGTGGAATACCAAATGGTAAGGACTTCAAGGCTGTTCAAACTGGTGGACCTTCTGGAGGCTGTATACCGAAGGAATATTTAGATACTGAGATAGATTATGATAATTTAATTGCATTAGGCTCAATGATGGGCTCCGGCGGTATGATAGTTATGGATGAAGACAACTGTATGGTTGATATAGCGAGATTCTTCCTAGACTTTACTGTAGAGGAATCCTGTGGAAAATGCCCACCTTGTAGAATAGGTACAAAGCGAATGCTAGAAATCCTAGACAAAATTACAGAGGGTAAGGGCGTGCCAGAGGATATTGATAATCTGCAAAGACTTGCAGAAAGCATTAAAGCATCATCACTATGTGGATTAGGTCAAACTGCACCAAATCCTGTGTTATCAACATTACACTATTTTAGACACGAGTATGAGGCTCATATCAATGAAAAGAGATGTCCTGCTGGGGCGTGTCAATCACTGCTGAACTATGTTATAACTGAAGGCTGTAAAGGCTGTACTTTATGTGTGAAGGAATGTCCTGTCGATGCGATAGCTGGAGAAAAGAAGGCCTTACACTCAATTGATACAGTAAAATGTATAAAGTGTGGTGCCTGCTTAAGCAAGTGTCCATTTAAAGCCATCGTCAAAAAATAATAGCGATACCCTCACTTATTGAAAGGAGAGTTTGACTTGGATAAAATAACTTTAACCATAGATAATATTAAAGTAGAAGTTCCTAGTAGTTATACAGTACTAGAAGCAGCTAAAGTTGCAGGTGTTGACATACCAACCCTATGCTATATGAAAAAGGTAAATGAGATTGGTGCCTGTAGGGTATGCGTTGTAGAGGTGGAGGGCAATAGGAACCTTCAAGCTTCCTGCGTATTTCCAGCCGCTGATGGTATGGTAATAAAGACTAACACTAAGAAAGTAAGAGAAGCAAGGAAGGCAACTGTTGAATTAATTCTATCAAATCATAATAGAGAATGCTTGACCTGTGCTAGAAACAGAAATTGTGAGCTTCAAAGCATTTCAGAGGAATTAAATATCACCTCAATACCTTTTGAGGGTCATGTTTCAGAATCTACTATAGATCAGGAATCTCCATCTATAGTAAGAGACTCTAGCAAGTGTATATTATGTGGTCGTTGTGTAAATGTTTGTAAAAATGTTCAGGGTATAGGTATCTTAGATTTTACAAATAGAGGCTTTGAAACAGAAGTTGCCCCAGCCTTCGGAAAAAGCATGAAGGATACTCCTTGCATTTATTGTGGGCAATGCATTGCAGCTTGTCCAGTAGCTGCATTGAGAGAAAAGGAAGATATAGAAAGAGTATGGGATGCAATTGAAGCTAAGGATATGCATGTTGTAGTACAAACAGCACCAGCTGTAAGAGCTGCTCTAGGTGAAGAGTTTGGCTTACCGATCGGAACTAGAGTAACTGGTAAAATGGTTGCTGCCTTAAAAAGACTTGGCTTTGACAAGGTATTTGATACAAATTATGCTGCAGATCTTACAATTATGGAGGAAGGACATGAGCTACTACACAGGCTCCAAGAGGGTGGAGCATTACCACTAATAACCTCCTGTTCTCCAGGCTGGGTAAGATACTGTGAGTTTAATTATCCTGAGTTTTTACCAAATCTATCAAGCTGTAAGTCTCCTCATCAAATGATGGGTGCTGTAATCAAGAGCTATTATGCTGAAAAACATAATATAGACCCAAAGAAAATATTCGTAGTATCTATAATGCCTTGTACTTCAAAAAAATCAGAGTCAGCTAGACCTGAAATGGAGGTAAATGGATTAAGAGATGTAGATGCTGTAATAACAACTAGAGAGCTTGCTAAAATGATTAAGCAAGCTAGAATAGACTTCAATAGGCTTAAGGATGAAGAATTTGATCCAGCCTTAGGACACTATACTGGTGCTGGGGTTATCTTTGGTGTAACAGGTGGAGTAATGGAGGCGGCCTTAAGAACTGTAGCAGAGGTGCTGGAGGGAAAAGAAATTGACTCTATTGACTACCATATGGTTAGAGGCGTTGAAGGTATCAAAGAGGCAGAGGTTACAGTTGGTGGTAAAACTATAAAGCTTGCTGTTGCCCATGGTACTGCAATGGCTGGAAAGCTACTAGATATGATAAAGAGTGGAGAGAAGGAATATCACTTTGTTGAAATAATGGGCTGCAGTGGTGGATGTGTAACTGGTGGTGGTCAACCTCATGTAT
>Ga0208243_1001115_pt1 | contig 10165 bp, 10 predicted proteins | sample Subbio2Aug_QV12A_FD_184826 | JGI IMG/M metagenome (GOLD analysis project Ga0208243, IMG submission 184826) | Serpentinite rock and fluid subsurface biosphere microbial communities from McLaughlin Reserve, California, USA - CR12Aug_QV12A (SPAdes) | ecosystem: Environmental > Terrestrial > Deep...
GCGGCTTTTCCTCATCGCCGGTTCCGGCGGCGGCGCGGCGCTCGAAGGTCTCAATCATGATGAAGGCGAGCCGCGAAAAGGCCTCCGCGAGATCGCCGCGCTTGAATTGGCGGGAGACGACGCTTCGCGCCAGCGCCTCCGCGAGGGAAGCGAAGGAGGTCAGGCGGCGCGCCGCGCCGATGTGATCGGCGGAAGGCTCCTCGCTCTTCTTCTTCGTCGCCGCCGCTAAGGCGTGGGCGAGGCGGTCGAGTTCGTCGTATTCCTCCTCTTCCACGCATTCGAGTTCTTCGATCAAATCCTCGGGAAAGGCGTTCAGGCCCTCGAGCCGCAAGCCGCCGTGGCGCATGACATGCCGATAGACGGTGCCGGCGCAACGTTGCGGATTGCTCAGTCCCCTGCCCGGCCGGACGAAAGAAAGGCCCTCGGCGAGCGCCTCCCCGTCGAGCGGCGTCAGCGGGCCGACCGCAACGAAGCTCCCGTCCGGCAGCGGCGCGAGACGCGCCGCCAGCGCCGCGCCGATGGCGCCGTCGGGAATGTCCGCGTCGAACAATGACAGAAGTTCGCCGCTCGCCAAATCCTCAGCGAGGAGCATCTCCGGCGTTGCGCGCGATTTCAGCCGCAGCAGGCGGAAGCTCGATGTCGCGAGCGCCGCCATCGCGGCGCGCCCTTCAGGACTGGCGTCCGCGCGACGCTGGCGGAAGTAGCGGTCGATGGGCGTAAAGCCCGTCAGCGAAGGCGCGAACAGCAACAAATTGCTCGAAAGCGCGAAGGCCTCCATGATCAAAACGGCGCTGGAGGCGTCGTCGCGATTCAAGCTCTTCTTGGACAGCCATTGCAGCGCGGCTTCTTCGATCTTCGCCGGGGAGAGGCTGCCGATGGCGTCCAGGCAATATTCCTCGATCAATCGCGCGAGACGGGCGTTTTCGCCTGTCGGCGCGTCGTCGCTTTCAGGCGTCGCCTGCGATTTTGCTTGCCGTCGCGCCGCCTGCCGCATTTTTCTCGAGCCCCTCGAATCGAACGCAGGCGCTAAGCGTATCACGCAGCAAACCTCCTTCGAGGGGCGCGCGCGGGCCGTCCACTGGACATTTCCCCAGATTGACGTCGCCGCGCGTAGATTGGGCGAGGATGGTCGCGTGAGGGGCGCTTCGTCCAAGAGAGCCGACTTTTCGGCGATCGTCCGTTGGAGTCGTCAAGAGACTCTTCTTGCAAAACGTTCTTCCCTCGTCTCCTCAAACAAGGGTCGGGTGAGAGCTCTCTTGGCTCGAGTTGATCGTCGACGGCCGGGTGCGGGACAAGTTTGCCGTTCGTTCGATGCAATGATTTGAATGCGCCATGAGCGGCGGCGGCGACAGGACCGCATCGCGCCGAAGACGCCAAACGCGGCTCTGGTTCGGATTGACAATATGTTACCATTATGACACCCCTATGAACATGGACGACCGCCGGCTTCAGAAATCAGCAGTTGAGGCCGTCACCGAGTTGATACTGGAGACGTTTCGGTTGAACGGCCGCCTCTTGGAGGCAGGTGACGAACTCGTTCGCCATCTTGGACTCACCAGCGCGCGCTGGCAGGTGCTCGGCACAATCGACGCCTCGCCCGTGCCGCTGCCGATTGCTCACGTCGCGCGCAACATGGGGTTGTCGCGTCAGGCGGTGCAGCGGTTGGCCAACGAGATGGAGAAGGACGGCCTTGTCCGCTTCGCGCCCAATCCTCATCACGAGCGGGCAAAACTCGTGCTTATGACAGATCAAGGCAAGGCGGCGTTCCGCTCCGCCATGGCCAAGCAGCGTCGGTGGGCCGAGCGTTTAGCCGAGGGGTTGTCTGTCGACACGATCGCGGATGCGGCGCGCGCGGTCCGTGAACTGCGTCAAAGGCTGGAGAAAGGCTGACCCCATGGAGTACGGCTTGTTGAGATTTTTCCACGTCCTCGGCGCGGTTCTCATTGGCGCCGGGCTCATTGGCGTGTGGCTGGCCGATTTGCGCTCTCGGCAGCTCAGCGAGCTGAAGCCTTTCTCGGAAGCGGTACGCAACATCGCGGTCTTTTACGACGGCCTTGTCGTGCCCGGCGCCCTGCTGCTGCTGATTTCCGGAACTTGGATGATCGTGAAGTTCTATGGAGGCTGGAATTTCTTGCATATCCCATGGCTTGCCGGGATGGTCGGGCTGTTCGCCTTCGAGTTCGTCGAGGGCAACACGATCACGCGCCTCTATTTCATGCGGCTGCGCCGCCTGACGCGATCGGCGCTGGATGCCGGCCATGCGACGCCCGAGCTCGAGCGCGCGCGGGGCGAGCTGGCGCCGACGTTCACGCATTTCCTCGACCTGCCGATGCTGTTTCTCATCATAGCGCTCGGGACGATGCAGCCTACGAACTGGATGTTGTTCTTCGCGGCTCGATTGCAGCGATCGCAGTTGCGACGCTGCTGACGCTCGTCGTCCCCCGTCTCTATCCTTGGGGTTCGGAGGCGCTGTCTCCCTGACCGCGGCGCCGGAAAGGGGAGCTTTACACTTACTCGCTGGTTCCAGATCCGAGGGCGCGAAGTCGAGATCAACGAGCGGCGGCTCGAGGCGCCGATCCGGGAGGGGCTGGGGCGGCCGGTCCCTCTCTTGTCACGAGCGTCCTCTCTCGCGGAGAGGGCCGCGCGCCGGCCTGAGAGAGCAGCGATGTCGCCACAAGCAGACCGCTTGCCGCAACGCTCCCCGCCGACTTCTTTCCCCTGCCCGGCGCATTTCGCGCCAGGCATTCCTCGCCGAACAAACAAGTCGACGTCTCGCGTCCTCCGCGTGCGCTTCGGCCCTTCGGGTGCGGCGCGGTCCGCCCGTGGCTCAGGATCGCTGTCAGGCCCGATCGGCGCGGCCTTAAGCGAAAGAGCAAACGCCATGAGCTACGAGATCGCTTCCCTTCCCTTCGACTCCCAGCCTTCGGATCATCACGAGAGTTCAGCCTCCTCGCAACTTCTCGACGAACTAGCCTTGCATGGCTATCGTCCCTTCGAGGACGAGCCTGATCCGCGTCCCCTGCCCTCCTCCGACGCCGCAACGCTCGCACTCGAATCTTTGGTCGAAGCCCTGTCGGGCCTCTTCGTCGACACGCGTCTCGAAGCTGATCTTCCCGATTTGCTTTGGTCGGTCGTCAATCTCTTCCACCGCAAGGCGGAGCGCATCGGCCGCGACCTCGATGACAATGAAAGCGCGCAACGCCGCTCCCATGGCGAGCAGGACGGCTCGGAAATTCGTTCGGTCGAACTCGAACGGCGGATCGCGCAAGGGCTCACGCTCACCGAGCGGCGCAACGCCTTCGAATTCTTCCGCGATCATCTCACCGAACTCTACGCGACTGAGACCGGCTCATCCTGGCGACCGCGCGCGGGTTCGGTCGTCAATCACCGGGCTCTGACCTCGGCGATGATCGACAGCCGCGATTTCCTCAACGCGAAGAAGCTCGCCGAGACGCAAGTGTTGTTGCCTCCCGGTGTGCGCATCGCTTTCGCGGGCGGACCCGACTGCAACGACCACGCGCGCATCTGGGCGACGCTCGACAAGGTGCGCGCCAAACACCCGGACATGGTCCTGCTCCACGGCGCCGGCCCCAAGGGCGCCGAACGAATCGCCGCCTGCTGGGCGGACAATCGCAAGGTCGCGCAAGTCGCTTTCAAACCGGACTGGACTAGGCACAAGAACGCTGCGCCCTTCAAGCGCAACGACGTTATGCTCGAAGCGCTTCCGATCGGCGTCATCGTCTTCTCAGGCTCCGGCATCGTCGAGAACCTCGCCGACAAGGCCCGAAAGATGGGCATTCCCGTGTGGCGCTTCGGAAAGGACGGTGCGTGAGCGTTGTCCAGGCACACGCCTTTGTTGGACAGCTCAAATGTAAGCGTCGTGTTCCGACCGACGCTCGCTCGCATCGGACTGTTATTTTGACAGCCGTACATAATGACGAAAAATTGCATTAAATCAGATATTTGTTTCATGAGAGGCTTCTCGTTGCGCGGAAAATGGCGGTCCTCAGCCGCGTTAACTTTTCGTTAACTCAAAAATCGTTGCGACATAGAGAGAATCGGGCATAATTCCCGCTTGAAATTCGGTATCGCGCGGAAAAGCGTTATTCCGGGAAATGGCGCCGATGAACGTGACGACATCTGTCGACGAGATGGACGGTTTCAGCTTCCACGAGATTATTCTCCAGCAAGGGGAACTGATCTCCGACAAGCTTAACATGCTCCGCTTTGAGCACTATCCGCCTGACGCCACCAAAAGCTTGCGCCCGTTCTCGCTGGCGGAGGTTGCCTATTTCCTGGGTGTAACGCAGTCCAACATTAAGAAGCTTCATCTCGAGGGGAAGGGACCGACTCCGACAACCTCCGTTTCGGGACGGCGGACCTACACTGCCGAGCAAATGCTCGAACTGCGGCACTATCTTGATCGCCATGGGCGCGCCGATTTCAAAAATTATGTTCCGCACAGGAGGAGTGGAGAGCGATTGCAGGTCATCGCCGTCGTTAATTTCAAGGGCGGCAGTGGAAAGACGACGACGGCTGCTCATCTCGCACAGCACCTGGCCCTCACTGGACACCGCGTCCTGGCCATCGATCTCGATCCACAGGCTTCGCTTTCCGCGCTTCATGGCATTCAGCCCGAACTCGACAGGAATCCCTCACTTTACGAGGCTCTTCGCTATGACGAGGCGAGAAAGCCAATCTCCGACGTTATTCTATCGACGAATTTCCCCGGTCTCGACATCGTGCCGGCGAATCTGGAACTTCAGGAATACGAATATGACACCCCCCTCGCGGCGTCGAACAAGTCGTCCGTGGAGGGGCGGATGTTCTTCACCCGCATTACCGATGCCCTGAAAGAAGTTGACCAGCGTTACGACGTCGTTGTGATCGATTGTCCGCCGCAGCTTGGTTATCTCACGCTGACGGCGCTGACCGCGTCCACCTCTGTCCTGATCACCATCCATCCGCAGATGCTCGATGTGATGTCCATGAGCCAGTTTCTGCTCATGTTGGGGGGTATTCTCCAGTCTATCAGCAGCGCAGGAGCCGACGTGCGGCTCAAATGGTTTCGATATCTCGTGACGCGCTACGAGCCAACCGATGGTCCTCAGGCTCAGATGGTTGGATTCATGCAGTCTCTTTTTCCCAAGCAGATGCTGAAGAACCCGATGGTGAAATCGACGGCAATCTCGGATGCAGGCATTACCAACCAGACGCTGTACGAGGTCGAACGATCTCAATTCAACCGTGCGACCTATGATCGTGCTTTGGAAGCGCTGAACGCCGTCAACGAGGAAATATCGGCTCTGGTTCACCAGGCTTGGGGGCGCAAATGACCTTTGTTTTGACAGCCGTGCAGACATCTGGAATCGCCTGTAACTCCGGTGCCTTTTCGCCGAAGAAAGGGGGATAGCGTGGCCCGCAAGAACCTCCTGGCGAGCGTCACAGGTACGGAGACGCCCAAGGCCGATAGCGAAGCCCGATACGAGTACGCCCGTCGAGGCGCGTCGCGCTCTATGATGATTTCGATCGATGAGATGGCGGAGAACGCCAAGAAAATGATTGCGGGAGAAGCTATCGTCAATCTCGACGTCGGCGTGCTCGATGAGTCTTTCGTCTCCGACCGCATCGAAGATGACGACGAAGACTATGTCCTTCTTCGGGAGGCGATCAAAGAGCACGGTCAGTCGACGCCGATCCTGGTGCGACCCCACCCGCAGATTGCGGGCCGCTACATGATCGTGTTCGGCCACCGCCGCGCGCGGGTCGCCAAGGAGCTCGGCATCCCTGTTCGAGCTGTCGTCAAGAACCTTGAAGACATCGCTCATATCGTTGCGCAGGGGCAGGAAAATAGCGCCCGGGCAAATTTGTCATTTATCGAAAAAGCGCTGTTCGCCAAAAAGCTACTCGATATGGGGCAGAGCAAGGACACGATCAAGTCCGCATTGACTGTCGACGACACCTTGTTATCCCGAATGCTTTCCGTGGCGGAGACAGTTCCTGCCGCCGTGATCGAGGCAATCGGCGCGGCTAGGACCGTCGGTCGCGACAGGTGGGAGGAACTCAAGAAGCAGGTGAAGCAACCTGCGAGCGCCGACTTTGCTAAGGAGATCGTGCGGTCGGATGAATTCCAGTCGAAGGACGCGATAGATCGTTTCAATTATCTCCTCGCGCGACTGAAAATGGCGCGAAGGGGGTCCCGGAAAACGGTGCGTTTGAAAAACGAATCAGCCTCCTGGGCACCTGAAGATAAGACGGTCGCGGCGAACTTCCGCAACACGGGAAACACTTTCAGCCTCTCGCTCAAATCGAAGAATGCGGGCGAGTTCGGCCGATACATTTCGTCCAATCTTGATTCGCTCTATCGGGCGTTCAAGGAGGCGAAGGTCAGCAGTGAAACAGGAGACTGAACCGCAAAAGAAAAAAGCCCCCGAACGTCGCCGCCCGGAAGCCTTTCTCTGATTTAAGCACTCCGAGAATCTCACTTCCGCGAATCACAGTCAAGAGTTTTGGCGCCAATTTCGGCGAGCGGATTTCTTTTGCCTGAACGAGGCAAAAGTTCATGCGCACACATTCAACGACGCCCTTTGGGCGGCGACCGCTGTCGCTTGCCATGGTGGCGGCGCAGGCGGCGACGCGAGATTTCGCGGCAAAACCCGACGCGTCCGAGACTGTCGTCCATAAATGGCGGCTGTTTCGCGCGCTCACTGAAGCCAAAGCGCCGCTCGGCGTCACCGATCGGGCGCTATCGGTCTTGCACGCATTGCTCAGCTTCCATCAGGAAACGGCGCTGACGCTGCCCGAAAGCGACCCAAAAAAAGCCGAGAGCGAGGATGATTCGCCTGGCCCCGGCGTCGTGGTGTTTCCGTCGAACAGAGAGCTCTCCATCCGCGCCCACGGCATGGCGCCGGCGACGCTGCGCCGGCATCTGGCGTCGCTCGTCGAGGCCGGGCTGATCATCCGGCGCGACTCGCCGAACGGCAAGCGCTTCGCGAGACGCGGGCAGGGCGGCGAGATCGAAAGCGCCTTTGGTTTCGATCTGACGCCGCTGATTGCGCGGGCCAGCGAGATCGAAAATCTCGCCGAAGAAGTCCGTAGCGAGAACCGCGCGATCGCGCTCTTACGCGAGAAGATCACGATCGTGCGGCGCGATATCGTCAAGATGATCGAGACCGGCATGGAGGAAAGCGTTCGCATCACGCCGCTCTCGATCGAGGGGCAGGATGTAAGCGACTGGGAAGGCCTTTACGGGCGTTACCAGGCCCTATCGGCGCGCTATTCGCGCAGCCTCGGGAGAACCGGGCTGGTGGCTTTGGCGGGCGAATTGGCTGCCTTCGCGATCAATATTCAGAACTTGCTCGAAACACACATAAAACAGCAAAAAAGAAGCGCCAATGAGTCCCAGACTGAGCGCCATATACAGAATCAAATCACAAACATTCCTGATCTTGAACCTGACCTTCAAGAAGGCAGGGCCGAACCGCCCGGGTCAATGCGGAAAGACGACGGAGCCGAAACAGTCGGATCGACGGAAACAACGACGCCTAATTTGAGAAGGGGCGATCGCCAACCGCCCTCGCAACGAACCTATCCGCTAGGCATGGTGTTGCAAGCCTGTCCCGACATCGTCGATTACGGCAAGGGCGGCGAGATCTCCTGCTGGCGCGATCTGATCGACGCGGCGGCGATCGTGCGCTCTGCTCTTGGCGTCTCGCCGGATGCCTGGTCGCAAGCGCTGGAGGTGTTGGGCGAACATGACGCCTCGATCGTCATTGCTGCGATCCTCCAGCGCGGCGATGAAATTAAATCCGCCGGCGGCTATTTGCGGGTTCTGACTGGAAAGGCGCGGGAAGGGGAGTTCTCGCTGGGGCCGGTGCTGATGGCGTTGTTGCGCGGCAAGGCCGCAAAGGCCGCGCGTGAACGGCGGCAGGCGGGGTGATCGGACTGTTCCGCGACGCGTTTTCATGGTCCGATCTTGGTGACTATCGTCTCTGTTTGACGGAGCGCGGACGCCATGACCGATACGACGACCCAACTCGCCATCCTTTCCGATGCGCTGGTCAAAATCATCGAGCTTGGCCCAATGGCCGCGGAAGGGAAGGCGTCGCCCGCCGATCTTTTGACCCGGTCGGGCGACATCGCCGCACAGGCGCTGACGGCCGCCGCCACCTATGGTCAGTTGCCGCCATTCGCGGAGCCATTGGCGCCTCAATTGACCGACGACAGGCAATGAAGCGTCCGCAGGCGTTGCGCGTCAGAATCGAGACCGTGATTGACAAAGGCGTCCATCGGATTTCCCCAAGCCGCAACGAGGGTTCAGCGGGGGAGGGGATGCGCTTTGGCGAAGAGGAGGGCCGCTACGAAAGCTTCACGCGGTATATCAGGGTTCTCGGCGGCGATCTCGTCGAGGCTGTCGCCGTGCAACAACCGCGCTTCGATGGCATACGCCGTGATGCGCGTGCCCTTGATAACCGGCGCGCCGCCCTTGATTTCTGGGATGCTTTCGATCCAGGCATCGCGCACGTCGGCGTCATCCCATGCTCGATTTTCTGAGCGGATTGGATGAGCGCGCGCGCCAGGGCTTTTATGTCCCTTCGCATAGGCCAAAGCATCGTCGAGGCCCGCGATCAGATTGCCGAAATCTTTCCCGTCCATACCGCTACCTCCCGAATTGGGCGCAAATTGCCGTGGTGAGCGCCGTCGATCCTTTCGGCGAAGCCAACATCGCGGCTGTCGAACAATCGCGAATGGCGCCGGGATTTGAGGCTCTCAACTAAGAACGGAGAGCGTGCCGCTAAGCGCCAAGTGATGTACTTCGCGGCGTTGTCTCTAGGCAGCGAGAGCTTCGAGCACTGCTTTGGGATTACGTCTCAGAACAAGGAGCAGGGTGCGAGCTGCGCCACTCGGCGCGCGGGACCCATCCTCCCACTTTCGAAGCGTGCCGACGGCTGTTCCGAGAATCGCCGCGAATTGCTTGCGCGTGAGGCCAGCCTGCTGACGAATCGAAATAATATCGGCGGCGGTTGGCGCCGGGTGGACCTGGAGGCCAGGAACCGCCTGGCCCCGCGCATGCGCCGCCGCTTGTTCCAAACTCTTCACAAGATCGTTGAACAGTGCTTCTTTCATTTTACTGTTTCCTTGCGAGGATGGTTTCAACGAGACGCCGCAGCACGGCCTTCTGCTCGCTGGAAAGATCGTCTCGCTCGTTTTTGGCGTAGGCCAGCAGCAGATAAATCGGCAACGTCTGGTCATAGACGTAGTAGATGACCCGTGCGCCGCCTCTTTTTCCTCGTCCCGCCAGGGGAACCCTGACTTTTCGAAGGCCGCCAGTTCCCGGGATGAGATCGCCGACTTCCGGGCTTGCAGCCAGGAGGTCAACAATTGCGCTCCGCTCGCTTTCGGTCATCAACCCTTCGGCGCGAGACAGGTAGATTTGCGTCTCAGCGACGGTATGAAGCGGCTTCTTCACGAGCCGAATATGCCCCAATGGGGCACTTAAATCAAGGGTGGTTCGCGCCGCGCAAAGGCTTTTACAAACCTGCGGCTTTGGTGAGATTGACCCGGAACCGGTCGCGTTTCCTCTGGTATCGACGCGTCATTTCGGCGGAGGCGTGGCCGAGATGTTTTTGCACATGCCCTTCGTCGATTTGCGCCGAGGAGGCGAGGCCGGCGCGCAAGGAGTGTCCAGAGAAGGCGAGACGGCGCTCACCCTCGCTCAGATCGCCGCGAATGCCGGCGGCGAGGGCGGTTTTCTGCACCAGGCGGGCGACATGTTTGTCGGTCAGCCGCTCGGGCGAGACGCCGCCATTCTTCCGCGCGATCGGCCGGAAGAGGGGGCCTTGGCTGATCCGCCCGAGCCGCATCCAGGTTTCGAGAAGTGCGACGGGACAGGTTTCGGGACGCGAGCCACGACCGATTTCGACCTCGCGCCAGCCGGTTTTGCCGGATATCTGCAGCACCGCGCCGCCTTCAAGAATCTCGACCCACCCCGAGCCGTCTTCGGTCTGGTCGGGGCCACAATCGAGGCCGACGATTTCCGAACGGCGCAGACCGCCGGCGAAGCCTAGCGCGAGAATTGCGCGGTCGCGGATCCCACGCAGATCCATCTCGAGCGTCGCCAGCATCGCCAGCAGCTCGTCGGCGAAGATCGCCTCCTTCTGGACCG
>Ga0208243_1001116_pt1 | contig 10164 bp, 11 predicted proteins | sample Subbio2Aug_QV12A_FD_184826 | JGI IMG/M metagenome (GOLD analysis project Ga0208243, IMG submission 184826) | Serpentinite rock and fluid subsurface biosphere microbial communities from McLaughlin Reserve, California, USA - CR12Aug_QV12A (SPAdes) | ecosystem: Environmental > Terrestrial > Deep...
GTCCTGAATTCAGAGAGGGCAGGGGAGTAATACCAATTTTGCTTCTGGCGAATTTATTTCTTGGTGTTTTTTACAATCTGAGTGTGTGGTTTAAACTCACCGACAATACAAGGAAAGGCGCATTGATATCGGTTATCGGCGCAATAATAACCCTTGTTCTGAATTTTATTCTGATTCCGTTTATGGGCTACATGGGTGCTGCCTGGGCTACACTTATCTGCTATGCTTCCATGATGGTGATTTCCTATATGATGGGACAAAAATATTACCCTGTTGATTACAACTTAAAGGGCGCCGCCATTTATTTACTGATATCGTTGGGGTTGTATTTTGTTTCCACACTTGCAGATACAGGAAATGTAGCAATAAACTATACGATAAATACAACGCTCTTATTGTTGTTTCTGGGAGTGATTGTAATCAGAGAAAGGAAGTTCATTAAAGAGGTGATGCACAAAGCCTGATGCTCAAATCACCATATTGCTTACTTTTGTGCTGTAAATAATAAAGCGGCATTCCCGTTTTCCGAAAAACCTGCTATGAGAATTAAAATTGTAAATACTTCTGATAATGCATTGCCTGCATACGAAACCGCAGCTTCTGCCGGTATGGATTTAAGGGCATCCCTTGAAGAACCGGTGCTTATAAATCCACTGGAAAGAGCCATTATCCCAACAGGATTGTTCATTGAGCTGCCAATGGGTTTTGAAGCGCAGGTTCGCCCGCGCAGCGGACTGGCTGCAAGATCGGGAATAACAGTATTAAACTCACCCGGCACCATTGATGCCGATTATCGGGGAGAAATAAAAATAATACTGGTAAACCTTTCTCAGGAATCATTTACTGTAAAACATGGCGACCGCATTGCTCAGATGATTATTGCAAGTCACGAAAAAGCAGAATGGGAGGAAACAATGGAATTAAACAGTTCCGACAGGGGAGCAGGAGGTTTCGGTCATACCGGAACACATTAATGCTAACGCTTCATCCCTTGATTTTTTAAGAAAATTGATTTTAACATACTCCAAATGTCTGTAAAAAAACACATATATCTCTTTGCCTTATTATTGATTCCCTTATTTGGCTGGGCTCAGGATCTTCCTGAAGGAGGAGAAGAGACCTTCAGCAAAGAAGACATCCGTGAATTCCGGGAAAAGCAAAAATCAGATAATCTGTTTTTTGAAGCAAACCGTGCCAAACTGACCGATAATCCTGAAAAAGCTTTCACACTTTTTGAAGAATGTGTTGCCAATGATCCTTCAAATGATGCAGCCTGGTACGAATTATCGCAATTATATTACACCAAAGGTGATATTTCGGGCGCAATTAATGCTGCATCAAAAGCTTATGCACTAAGCCCTGAAAATACATGGTACAGTATGTCGCTGGCAGTATTGTATCAGAACAATAATCAAAATGAAGATGCACTGAAGATTTTTGAAACACTGCTTAAAGCGGAACCCGATAATGTAGATTATTCCTACGAACTGGCTAACCTGTGGATTAAACTGAACAAACCTCAGGAAGCATTAAAAATCTACGATCAGCTCGAAAAAAAGACAGGTGTAAACGAAGATCTGAGCATGCGTAAACACAGGCTTTATCTGGCTACAGGAAAGTCGAAAAAAGCGCTTGAAGAACTCGAAAACCTTGCCCGCGCTTATTCATGGGACAGCCGCATACTTTCCATGCTGGCTGAATATTACATACTTCAGGGAAATACAGAAGGAGCCCTGAAAACCTACAAACAAATACAGGATGTTGCGCCCGATGATCCGTTTATCGATATCTCTCTGGCCGATTTTTACCGGCAAATGGGAGAAATGGAAAAAGCAACAGAAGCGCTGAAAAAAGGATTTTCAAACCCATATCTTGATGCAGATACCAAGATACAGGTTATGATGTCGTATTACTCTCAGATTAAAGATTACGAAGGAATTGAAGATGATGTTGCTCAACTTTCGGATATTCTTGCCGGGGCACATCCCAATGAACCCCGCGTGATGATTCTCAGGGCTGAAATCCTCATGATTTCAAATCAGTATGAAGAAGCCAAACAGATTTATCTCCGGATTATTGAAGAGGATCCCGGAAAGTATCAGATTTGGGAAAATCTTCTCAGGTGCAGTGCTATTCTTGAAGATTATGCTGACCTTAACAAGGATAGCAAACAAGCAATGGAATTGTTTCCGGTTCAGCCGATACCTTTTTACTTCAATGGTGTTGCTAATTATATGCTTAAAAACTATGATGAAGCGCTAAAATCACTTAATTCAGGGGTAAAAGTAATTGCAGGCGATAAAAAATTAGCTTCTGATTTCTATAGCCTCATAGGCGATGCACACCATTCGGCCGGAAATAACAACGAATCTTTTGCTGCCTATGAATTGTCGCTGCAATCTAATCCCGACAATGCGCTTGTGCTGAACAACTATGCTTATCATCTTTCCATAGTTTCGCAGCAACTGGATAAGGCCAAACAAATGGCCGAAAAAGCACTGATTCTCGATCCCGGAAATCCCTATTATTTAGATACTTATGCATGGGTGCTCTATAAAAAAGGAGACTTTGCCGGTGCGCTGATTTACATTGAACAGGCTTTAAAAGCGGGTCAGGATTCAAGTGCAACAGTCTTGGAGCATTATGGTGACATTCTTTACAGGTTAGAGCGTAAAAGCGAAGCTCAAACAGCCTGGAAGCAAGCTATGGAAAAAGGAACCGGCTCAGAGTTTCTCGAATCAAAAGTAAAAGATGGAAAGCTTTATGAGTAAACTAAATTATAACAAGTACATTAAACTTTTGCTGTTGCTGTTGTCAATTGCAATTTTATCATCGTGTTCGACTTCGAAGCGTACCATAAAGACGCCACTTAAAGAGCAGGGCGCGGATTTTTTGTTTGAAAACCTTAAAAAGAATGAGCTAAGGTATGAGTATTTGTCGGCCAGATTTACCGCGACTTATATTCAGGAAAAAAACCGGACTGCATTCAGTGGTCAGATCCGGATTCATAAGGACAGTCTTATCTGGATTTCAATATCACCTGCACTGGGAATTGAAATGGCAAGAATTCTTATTTCCAATGATTCCATACTGTACATGAACAGAATGGAAAATACTTACTTCTCCGGCAACATTGATTATATTAATTCGTTAATCAACAGCACATTGGATTATGATATGCTACAGTCTTTTCTCACTGGAAATGACTTTTCGTTTTACGAAAACTCATCATTTAAAGCAGGCATAGACAATCACGAGTATAAACTCATCACATCCGACAGAAGAAAGCTGAAAAAATATGTGAGAAACAACCGTGAAATAAGTATTCCGTTGCAGAATATCTGGCTGAATGCCGAAACATTTAAAATCAGCCGGGTACTGATTAAGGAGCTGGTGCAGAATGGCAGAAAACTGGAAGGTAAATATGAATATATCTTATCTGAAGGACAATTGGTGCCTGCTTCCTTGCGTTTTGATCTTGAAACTATCGACTCTAAAAACACCATTGAACTCTCATACTCAAAAATAAACACTTCAGGCATTTTGCAATTTCCATTCAAAATTCCTGAAAAGTATAAAAGGGTTAACGGGTTTTAATTTCAGGAAGGTTAACTATGAACATGGCTTTTTCTCCGCAATCTCACATCAGGTCGATAACGTTGGCTTTGGTATTTCTGCTGAATTTTACAGCATATACTTCATTAAAAGCTCAGGAAAGTAAAACCCGTCTGGAGCAACAAAAAGCCAAAATTGAAGAGGAAATTCAATATACCAATAAACTTCTGAATGAAACAAAGAAGACCAAGCAGGTATCGCTTAATCAGCTTGTACTGATAAACAAACAGATTACTAAGCGTGAAGAATTGATAGGGGCAATTTCAAACGAAATACGCAATCTCGACAAGCAGATAAACCAGACCAGCGATACTATAAAACAGCTTAACCGAACAATTGTCCGCTTAAAAGAAGAATATGCACGCATGATATATTATGCGCACAAAAATAAAAGTTCGTACAGCCGTTTGATGTTTATTTTTTCGGCAAAAGATTTTAATCAGGCCTACCAAAGAACCAAGTACTTTCAGCAATACAGCAGCTACAGGCAAAATCAGGTAAGAGTTATCAAGGAAAGCCAGGAGGCATTAAAGCGTAAAATTGCTTTGATAGAGGTACAGAAAAAGGAAAATCTGTCGCTAAAACAGATGGAAGAGAATGAAAAGCAAAAGCTTGGCAAAGAAAAATCAATTCAAAATCAAACAATTCAAAACTTAAGCAAGCAGGAAAAAGACTTACTGAAAAAAATAAGGGAGAATGAACGCGCCGCCAAACGGCTTCAAAAAGCAATAGAAGATATTATTGCTGCAGAAATAAAGAAAGCCAGCGAAGCGGCAAAAAAGACCGGCACAAAACCTACACCTGAGAATAAGTTTGCATTAACTCCGGCCGAATTGCAGCTTTCGTCAAATTTTGCAGGCAATAAGGGAAGACTTCCATGGCCAACAGAAAGGGGTGTTATTGCTGCAACATATGGCGAGCATGCACATCCGGTTCTTAAAGGAATAAAAATCAAGAACAACGGCGTTGATATTGCAACAGAAAAAGGACAGGTAGCGCGCTCGGTTTTTGATGGTGAAGTTACTTCTACAATGACACTTCCAAACTACAACAATGTGGTGATTATCCGCCACGGTGAATTTCTCACGGTTTATTCCAACCTTGATGAATTATTTGTTAAGAAAGGGGATAAAGTGAAGACAAAGCAGAAAATCGGGGTTATTCATACCGATGATTCAGGGAAAACCAGAATTCATTTTGAATTATGGCAAGGAAGAACACCTCAAAACCCGGAGTTATGGATACTGAAATCCAGATAAAATATTTTAATAAAGAGTGATAACTGTCCACATTATCACTAATTTTGTGCAGGTTTAAAACTTCATAACATGATGAACGGAATTGTTTTAGGTGTAATAGGTGGCTGGCAAATCTTTGTTATCCTTCTTGTAGTGTTGCTGCTGTTTGGTGGCAAGAAAATTCCTGAACTGATGAAAGGCATTGGAAAAGGCATTAAAGAGTTTAAAGATGGCCTTTCAGGGGATGAAAAAACAAATGAGGAAAATAAAGATAAATAATTCAGTGACCGGAAATTGCGCAAGCACCAAATTTCTTTGTTGAAAAAGATAAAATTAAAAAACCTGTAAATCAATGATTTACAGGTTTTTTTGTGGAGCGTAGGGGAGTCGAACCCCTGACCTTTAGACTGCCAGTCTAACGCTCTAGCCAACTGAGCTAACGCCCCGTTTCAGAAGTTTGCCTCCTGAATTGAGGACTGCAAAATTAAATATTTTTCTGATTTATCTGCTATTATTTTTCAATCTTTTTCATCTTTGCATTCTCAAACAATGCTCTTATGCCGGAAATGAAACGCCTTTTTGCTGCCATTAAAGTTGAACCCACCGATGCTTTTATCGAAATGTATGATAATCTGAAGCAAATTCTGGGTTTTCACATCATTAAATGGGTAGATACCAGCAACATACACATTACACTCAAATTTTTCGGGGAAACACCGGTTGAAGAAATTCCGGTTATTACTGCTGCTCTGCAAGATGCTTTGGAGGGTATTAAACCTTTTGAAATAAAATTAGCCAACACCGGAATTTTCGGATCATACTACAGTCCTAAGGTGATATGGGTGGGGATCAGTACCAGTGAAATGTTTAACAATCTTTCAAATAATGTGATTTCCTGTCTCGAAAAATCGGGTTATCTCAACGACCGGCAGAATTTTGTTCCACATCTTACCCTGGGCAGAATCAAGGAAATTAAAGATAAAAATCATTTTCAGGAAGTTGTTTCACACTTCAGCAATTATGTCTATCAGACTCAGATGATTAAAGGGTTTGCTCTTTATGACAGCATACTAAGGAAAGAAGGTCCTGAATATAGTGTTGTCGAAGAGTTTATCTTCTGATAGGCAGATCAGGAGTTGTTATTCACCTGATTCTCTGATGCCTTTTGTTTGTTTCTTTGCTTTGTAATACTTACTTCGAGCAAATAATCCACGATAAGTGCAATACCTCCAAACAATGAAACAAGTGAGAAGTAGGCTGCTTCTCTGTCCATAGCTCCGATTGAAACCAGGATATTGGCAACAAGTAATCCCAGACCTATTCCTGTAAAGAGCAAACCATACTTCAATGATGAAAATCCGGTATTCCCTTGTTCGAAAGATTTAGGATCAAGTCCACGGTCGAGCAATGCCATGCGTTCTTTCCTGCGGATACTCAGATATACAATGCCATAAATGGTGGCAAAAATTGAAGCTGTGATGAGAATTGGTTCCATAATGAGTGGGTTTTTAAGTGTTTGAGCGTTTTGTTTCCGTTTTGACGCACAGCAATAAAAGTGGTTACAGTATGCAATGATATTTACCTGAATATCCCGGATTCTTATTCTATCAATAATGTTACCAATCTGATAATCTTTAATTTAAACGAACTTTTTCTGCAATATAATATGATATTATCTAATTTTATACGTTGTATGTAACCACAGTCGCAGGACCACGTCTAAAAAACATTCATGAACCGGAACGACGACACAATTTTGATAGCCAATATTCTTGACGGACAAACCGGCATGTATGCCGTGTTGGTTGATCGTTACAAGGATATGGTATTCTCATTGGTGTTTAAAATTGTGAAAAGTCGTGAAGAAGCCGAAGAAGTTGCTCAGGATACATTCCTGAAAGCTTACCATGCGCTTTCGCGGTTTAAACATGAAGCACGGTTCAGTACATGGTTGTTCCGGATTGCATACAATACTGCCATTTCCAGAACCAGAAAAAAACAGATTACAACCCTGGCTATTGATGAGAATCTGGTTGAGAATTACAGCACCGACGAAGTGCATGAAAATGTAAATCAACTTGATGAACAACAACAGCTGGAACTAATGAAAAACGCTTTAAAAACCTTAAGTAATGATGATCAGATGTTGATTTCTTTGTTCTACAATAACCAGCAAACGGTAGAAGAAATCAGCGTAATTACTGGTCTTTCTGAGTCGAATGTAAAAGTCAGACTACACCGGATCCGAAAAAAACTCTATTCGGAGATGAACCAAAGGGTTGGACTATTACATGCCTGAATTACTTAAATATTGCTAACTTTGCACATTATGAAAACAATTCACGATACGGAACCGGATGATAAACTCCTGATGGAGCTTATGTTGAAGATGCCTGTTGAAAAAGCTCCTGAAAGCTTTACCAGCGGTGTTATGCAACAGGTGTATTCAGGTTTTGAACCTGTTCAGGAAACTCCCGAATTGAGGCGCCAGATGTTGTTTGGATATATTTCGTTACTGGCGGCAATTTTAATTGTTGGCGTTATGGTATTTGCTCAATGGCCTTTCTTTAATATCAACCTGTTTTCAAGTACCGATCAGTTAAGAAATTTACTCAATGCTTCCATGGGTATTCTAGATGGTATAAACAGCATCACTCAATTTCTTAAAGATTCTTCCACCGTTATCATTATCATGTCGTCAATAGGGCTTCTGCTGATTTTTGAAAGGTTTCTCCGAAGAGGTTTCCAGCAGAACCGGTCCTTTTTACTCTGATAATGTAAATCCTAATTTACGGGTTAATCCTGTTTCTGAATCCTTATAAGTCTTCTTCGGAATTTTATGATTTCCTTATTTGTATGATACCCGAATCAATCCGTGATAATTTTAATAAATGGCTGTTACTAGACAAAGGCGATGCAAACGGCATTACCTCAGCAAAATTGCTTTCGGGGGGATGTATAAATGATTGCCTCCTGGCATATGCCTCCAGCGGATCGTATTTTATCAAATACAACCTTACTGACAAGTTTCCTGGCATGTTTAATGCCGAAGAAAAAGGCCTTGAGTTATTAAGAAATGCGGATTATATTCAGATTCCCGAAGTGATTTATCAGGGAATATCAGGCATTTACTCCTTTCTTGTGCTTGAGTACATTGAAGCAGGTCAGCAAAAAGCAAATTTCTGGGATAATTTCGGTAAGAATCTTGCCAGACTGCATTCGGTCAGCAATTCATCCTTTGGACTTGATCACGACAATTATATTGGTTCCCTTCCCCAGAAAAATAAAACCCATGCATCGTGGGATGAATTTATGGCGGTTCAACGTTTTCAACCACTTGTAAAACAATCCTTTGATCTTGGTTTACTTGGCCGTGAGGACATTCGTGGTTTTGACAGGCTGATCGGAAAACTCAGAAATCTTATCCCTGAAGAAAACCCCTCATTGCTGCATGGTGATTTGTGGAGTGGCAATTATATTACTGCCTCAAATGGTGAAGCCTGTCTGATTGATCCAGCTGTATATTTTGGACATCGTGAGATGGATATCGCCATGACAAAACTTTTCGGTGGTTTTTCACCTGCCTTTTACCGATCTTACAATGATGAATATCCTTTGGAAAAGGGATGGGAAAAACGTTTGGAAATCAATCAGTTATATCCCTTGCTTGTTCATCTGATTTTGTTTGGCGCATCGTATGCAGGACAGATAAGGTATATTTTAAAATCTTTGTAATAGCAGATGGTTGATTGCTAAACTATTTCACCTTTCCTTCTCTGCGCTCTTCCCATAATTGTTTGAAATTCTTTTCGGTTACTTCCGGCAATTGGCGTTTCGAACCCCAAATGTTTCCAACAATATTCTTCAGAAGAAAATTCTTAAATCCTGCTTTTCCAAAATCCATCCATTTCCGGTTAAGCATCATCTTCTTCCAGCTCCACATCGATAAATTATCAAAAACCGTATAATAGCCTTCCTTAACGCTGTCATTGCGGTTATAGAGCAATAGTTCGTGGAGATTTATCTTTACCGGACAAACTTCAGTACAACTTCCGCAGAGAGAGGATGCAAAACTCAGGTGTTTGTATTCGTCCAGTCCTTTCATCCAGGGCGTTATTACTGATCCTATCGGACCACTATAGGTTGTTCCGTATGCATGTCCGCCAATGGTTTTATACACAGGGCAAGCATTCAAACAAGCGCCGCATCTGATGCAGGTAAGCGCAGCCCGTTGATGTTTTCGCGAAAGCACCTCTGACCGGCCATTATCGAGCAGAATAACAAACATTTCAGAAGGACCGTCGTATTCATTTTCCCGTTTGGGACCACTTATAATGCTGTTGTAGGCAGTTATTTTTTGCCCGGTACCATGCGTAGCCAATAATGGCCAGAAAGTATCAAGGTTATCAATTGATGGTATCACTTTTTCGATACCGGCCACCACAATATGAATTTCCGGAAATGAAACGCTCATCAAAGCATTCCCTTCATTTTCGGTAAGGCAGACTGATCCGGTATCAGCAACCAGAAAATTGGCTCCGGTTATGCCAACCTTTGCATTATAGAATTTATCGCGCAGTTTATTGCGTACAAATGCAGTAATTTGTTCAGGAGTGCTGTTGGACGGAAGTCCGAATTTTGACTGAAAGAGTTCAGCAACCTCCTCTTTGGTTTTGTGCATGGCCGGGGTAACAATATGGTAAGGTTGCTCACCGGCAAGCTGAACTATATATTCTCCCAGATCGGTTTCAATGCTCTCAATTTCATTTTTACCAAGATGTTCGTTAAGCCCGATTTCCTCAGTAATCATGGTTTTTGACTTCACTACATAATCTGCGCCCGAACGTTTAATTATTTCGGTAATCTGCTTCAATGCTTCTTCAGCATCTTCGGCCCAGATAACTTTTCCACCGTTTTTTTCAAAATTGACTTCAAATTCAATCAGAAATTTTTCAAGATCACCAATTACTTTATTTTTAAGGTAAGCAGCATTCCTTTTAGCAAGCTCAATATCAGAATATTGAAGTTTGCCCAACTTCACAGCACTATCATATTTGCCGATGTTATACCCGATTATCTTTCGGTGATTAGTATCGGCAGACTTGATTTTGGAATCCTGTATGAACTTGTTATAAATTTCTGTCATTTATCAGATGCGTATTTTGTTGATTTTATTCACACGGGTTTCATGTCTTCCTCCCTCAAAATCAGTATTTAAAAACAACTTAACGGCTTTCAAAGCTTCGTCAAAGTCAATAAATCTGCCGGGAAGTGCAATTACATTCGCATTGTTATGTCGGCGGGTTAATTC
>Ga0208243_1001117_pt1 | contig 10158 bp, 5 predicted proteins | sample Subbio2Aug_QV12A_FD_184826 | JGI IMG/M metagenome (GOLD analysis project Ga0208243, IMG submission 184826) | Serpentinite rock and fluid subsurface biosphere microbial communities from McLaughlin Reserve, California, USA - CR12Aug_QV12A (SPAdes) | ecosystem: Environmental > Terrestrial > Deep...
CGGGAGCTATGCACCGGCATTAAATACTTTTTTGAATCGATATCCATTGAAAAATAAAAAAATAGGTATATTTAGCTGCTTTGGAGGCTCCAGTGGAAGGACCCATGAAAACATAAAAGCTCTTATTCCACAAAATACCTTTATTGGTGATATGGGCTTTAAAGAGCCTAAAAAAAATAATTTAGTGGAGCAGAAGCAGCAGGCCAGAAATTGGGCTATGGGTATTATAACGGATTAGACGGTAAATCGGTGAGTTGGACAGTTTGACGCCACTGAAAAAGTCTAACAGATTATAAACTAAATATATTTGAAGTGGTCTAAGACAAAACCCCCTAACAGAAATAGTTTAGTAGAATTTCTGTTAGGGGGTTTTGTTTAGTTTTTTTGTATTAGAAGTCTAATATTTATTAGGCTTCAGGGTTATTTTGAATAAGGTCCTGTGAAGCCTTGATTTCTTTCTTTATGTTTTCAGCGAAGGCTTTTGCTTTTTCCTTTATATCAGGAACCTTTAATATTGCCCCCATATCATTTGCTATCTCCATTATGGAGAAGCCAGGTGGTAGCTGAAAGCCCTTATTGATATTTAGGGCATCTATTAATTGCTTTGCAATAGAGTCACTTCCAGAGTTTCCAGAGACAATTACGCCAAAGATGGATTTATCATAAAACTTAATCTTTCTATATAAGGTGGTGAGACGATTGATTACAGCTGTTAGGTTTGAGGATATAGCATCATTGTAATTTGGACATATCCAGACTAGTGCGTCAGCCCCTTCTATAGCAGGCAAGATTTCCTCTGTCATAACCCCTCCATAATAACAGCTGTCCTTCAAGCTATAATTAACACAGGCCTTAAAGCTACAGCCGAAGCAATCATATACCGATCCATTCTCAACATGAATTTCCTCAATATCATAGCCTGATAGCTCTTCCTTAATCATGGACCAAAGCATTAAGGTGTTTGAAGTGCTTCTGGTACTGGAGTGTAAAACCACAAGCTTTGGCTTTACTAAAATTTTGGGTTGATATTGAAGAAGTCGGGTTGCTAACTGTCGTGACTGCTGTTTAGAAATCTCCTCTAGGCTTAAGGCCGTTGCCTTCTGCCAGGTCAAAAAATTATTTAAACCTTCAGTAGCCTCTACCACTGAATGACCTATAAATCTGGCCCCCATTTGATTGGCAAGAAGGGTAAAATGAGCCGCAACGCTTTTAGTATATAATTGATTTGGACTACTTATAAGTATACCAGCAGTTGAGCCCTCTAAGGCGAGCGGACCCCTTTGAGATAATTCCTCAAATAACTCCAGCATAGGTAAATCAAAGCCGGAGGGTCCCACCTCAATTACAAACAATAGCTTTTTATAGGTGAGAGTCGGCAGTGATTTTTTATCCTGATGCAGCTTATGGTCTAAATCACTTATAGAATTCAGCATTCTTTTTAGGTTTATAGAGGGCAGGCTGGGCATTATAATCTCAATCATACTATACTCCTTAAACGATTGTAGGTTTTATTTAATCTCTCGATTAATTGTAGGGGAAGCTCAAGGGCCTCAACCTCAGTTCCTGTTGGTAATAATCTATTTTTAGCTCCCATATAAACGCCTCCCATGAAGGTTGCACTATAATGCCATTCACCCCTTATTGTACTTAATAAGGAAAGGGCGCCAGAGGACAGTGCAGGGGCTATGTAGGGCTTGAAGCCAGCCCTTCTGACCTCTAAATTAGCTGTTCTTGCCTTTTCAGTCAATAATAAGGATTTTTCTTGGTTATAATTTTTTATGCTATCAGCAATTACTAAGTCCTCTCCGTGGGGTCCATAGGATCTGCCTTCAAGCTTGAAGTGAGTCAATTCAGAAATTCTTTCTGCATAGTAAAGGGCCCTAGCATTCATTACACCTAGACCATAGCCTCTGATCTGCTCGGGGGTAAGGCCCATATAGTCTATGGTACCGTTGTTATCCCTGTTGCTGGCATCCAGAACAGCCTTGCATAGCGGATCCACTGGGTCCGATACTACAGCGAAGATACCCTTAAAGCATTTTTGTCTTGCCAAGGCAGCATATTCAGTAATTATCTTAGCATTGGCCTCAAACTGTACCATTCTGACATCCGTGCCCTCTTCACCGATAGCAGGTACTCTTGCAGCTATACAAAATACAAACATATCACAATCAAAAATATCTTCATACTCAACTGAGCCTACCGAAGGACGGATAGTCTGTTGGAAATCAGAAATTTGATTAATTTCGTATTCCCAGCGGTTCACCTTGTTAATATCTCTATCATAGATCCCAATACTACTAATGGAATCACCCCCCAGTAGTCTAAGACCAACTAACAGGGTACCACCCACATCACCTAAGCCAGCTAAATTAATACGCCACTTTTTTGGAGGCTTTGAACCCACCAGCTCCTGCCATTGCTTATAGGCAGTATTTATTACCGTTATATTCCGATTGGTAATTCTATGCTGCAGCCACTGAGGCAGCTCTATTGTAGAAGTATTGTTCTTAATTAATAGCTGCAGCCCTTCTGTTTTATTATAAAGCTGGGAGGCATCTGTCAATGAAAAGCAGCCTCTAGACTCCATTATTGGCATAGACTTTAAATAATAGATTGTACCGTCACAGGAGGCAACCTCCTCTTCATTAGCCAGCACCAATTCTGGGTATTCCTCTAAAGAAAATAAATAGCTATCCTTGCTTCGATAATAATGCATATTCTTCCCTCCTGATATCTCCGGTTATAACGCTGTGTTCCATCCTACGTAAAAGCTCTAAATCGTTTCTAAGATAGCTGGAGGGGTTTATGTTTAGGTCATAGAGCATATTCTCTCCATGGTCTGGACATCTAGGATACATGAAGACCTCACCCATAAAGGATAATGTGAGCTTCCTCTCGTTGGCCCTTTGATATTCCATTTCCAAAACCTCCAGTATTTCGATTGCGTTTTCTATAGCAACCTCTGACAAATGATAAATTGCCATACTTGAAACTCCCTTTATAAAATAAGGAGAGGTATAGGGCAGTATAAGATTTATAGAGGATAAAAGGTTTTGTTGAGGATTAACACCTCTCCATAGGGTATCTCCACCTATAAAAGGATATAAAAGATGCTCATTAAACCAAAGTCTAAGCTTTGGAATGAAATAGGCACTATCTACCTCACGATTCTGTATCTCCATTAATTCCTTGCCTCTGCCTGATAAAATACCAACAATAATCTTTTTAACCTTTATATCCTGCTGCTTCATCAATGGTTCTAGGGCCTTTATTCTATAGCCCTTATTAAGCAGGTCATCCACCAATATTACTGGTTTATTAAAGGACCTAATCATTTTTATTTGATTTTGCAGGTCTAAATAATATGGATATGCTGCTATACTGAAGCTAGTCATATCAGGTAAAAACATTTTCTCTGTATGCAAGGATTTAGTCACGGTATTTGGTACAATAGCTCTATTTAATATATTACCAAAGGGAACGCACATCATTTGGCCTAAGCTTCTTGGAACAAGCGGCACCGGTGGAACCTCGTTTTCCTTGCATATTTTTCTCACCAGAGTTTCATCAAGAATGTTCCTGTCAAAGGATAAAACTAGGTTGCCAGGATATAGCTTAGTTAAAGCCTCCTGAAGCCTTTTTCTAGTTTTAAATATAACCTTTTTTACATTGTAGTTTGTTCTAAAGGGCTGCTTAATAATAGTCTCAAGGTCTAGATTTAGAGTTACTGGGTTAGTCATGTTTACAACAAAGGTTGGATGCAGATAGTCGTTAAAGGGCAACAATTGATAACCATTTAGCTTTAATGTATCTAAGAGCTCCTGAGAATTGTAGCTATCTATTTTATTTTCATAAACACAATACCCAAAATCCTCCTTTAGGCAGTGAGCCAGAGTTTCTGTCAGTATTATCTGATATAAATTTTCTTCAGATTTATTTCTATTGACATAAATACCATCAATTAGAATAATCCTTCCGGAATAATTTTCTCGGATATATTCAGTAATTTTACTATTGTTAAATTCCTTATAAAGCATATCTGATGCTACCCAATGGAAGGCTGAATAAGCAAGGATATTTGTGCCTTCCTTTAAATCTTTAATAACAATTAGCTTTCCAAAGGGCTTATCAAACACAGCCCTCAGTTTTTCTATAACGTCAGGAGAGGCTTGATGCAATTCTTTATAAATATTATAGACCAGCTCTTCATTATAGCTTTCAACTACTTCAATTTCCATTGAAATAGTTTGTAGTAAAGATTTATATTGTGGCTCCTTACGATAAAGATTGTTTTCGTAAATATACTTTTGAGCCATTGGGTCTATCAGCTTAGATATATCTCTATTTTCATCAATATAGGTTCTTATTTGTGTTGAACTAATATCTTCATATTGAGGAGGCAGATTAAGTCTTATAACAGGTGCATTAATCTGATTTATTGCTTCAGCCAGTAGACTGGAATGCTCCGGTTGGTAGTCTCTATCATGACGCTCAAAAATTATATGAGGGAAGCTATGGATAGAGTATTCAGATACTGGCTCCTTATAGGCTGAGGCGTTTGTGATAACGTCGCTACCAACCACTATATAGGGACGATGCATATGGAAATTCTCTGCTAAACGCTTTAAGTCGTTTGAGTTAGCTAGGTTTGTTGGAAAATCCTCTGGATAAAGATATACATCCATCTCATCCGCTATAGACATATTAATTATGTTTTTTCGAATCAGATTAGGCTGCGTTCGCTTTGACCAAGAAAACTCGTCTACGGCAAGGAAAACCTCAAAGCCGAAGCTCTTGATTGCTCTAGCAATCTCCTTATGTCCCAGGGTAAAGGGATCAAAGGTACCTGGAAAAAATGCAATTTTTGAGGGACCTTGTATACTAATGGGACCCTGCAAAAAGCTATAATCAGAAATAAAGCGATAAATGTGATTAAGTCCAGCTGAGTTTGTTAAAAATAATAGCTCATTCTCCTGTGTATCTGCTAAAAGAGTAAGGACTTTTTTTCCTATCAATTGAAATATTGTGTGCTTGTTTTCTAAGGATAGCTTTTTTGAACCAAAGACCTCCTTACCAATAACTCCGAAGGAAATCTGACGTATCTGAATATCATCATGCACTAAACCATTTATCAGAATCCCTAGCAATTTTATGAGACGATTTTGATTTATATGCTCTCCTTCGGGAAATATCTCCCTGTATTTTGAGTAATTAGAGATCAATATACCTACCGTTTTAAGTAATAAGGAATTAATTTGGACATTGGACTGCTTTGTTTTTTCACCCAAATCCTCTATCAATTCATCTAACTCATAGGGCTTTAAAAACACTGTAATTTGTCCTAAGTAGCTAGGTATATATTTTGTAAATTGGTAGCCTTCAATCTCCAGTGCTCTGAGGAGCTCTATAGCGATATCATTTCGCTGCTCAAAGGGTAGCTGGGGAATTATCTCTACAAGAGCACTTCCTGCACTATTTCGAACACTCTCGATTGCACTTACCTTTAGAAGGTTGCAGAAATGCATAGCAGTATAGAGTCCATTGGCTCTAGTCTCAAGAAAATATTCTGTAAGCATTTGTACCTGAACCTTTTTCACAATCCAATTGGTTGCTGTTTTTAGATTGCTTAAGAATATATCAGAAATATTCTCTACCTTTTGAAAGGTTAACTCTCTAAGCTGTATTACTACACTAGCATCTAAAGAGAGCTCCTCTGCAATCTTTAATTTTATGTAGTTTTCAGCTGGAGTATCCTCAGATATAGGTTGATTGAAAAAGAGCTTGGTTATTCTCTCAACATAGGAGGGCTGCTCCTTGATTATATTTATAAGTCTATATATAGTTTCTAGGGAGAGGATTTTCAAGTCTCCATCCTTTAAATTTAATGCCATGTCTAAGTAATCAAAAAGAATACTAAGTGAAGGGTCATTAGATGACATAGGTATATGCTTGATAGCTCCTAATAAATACACATTTATATCCAGCTGATATAATATGTTTTGATCGTAATACTTTAATATTACAGCTTTGTATTCATCTATTTGATTCCTTTTACAGTTTTCGAAAAGGGCTTTAATTAATATTTGCAGGCTATATCCAATCCATTTTCGATGTAAAGGAATCATTTTATGGTCAGGAGTAATAAAAAGCTTCAGGTATTGGTCTAAGAGTTCTAAGCTATTTATTTCTGCCGGCTCCAGCATTAAGCCATCTGGAATTTCCTTTCTATAGTCCTCATCTAGCATAGCAATCAAATTTCCCATAAGCTCTGCAGCATGACGGCGTATATCCTCCTCATGATGTATCAGCTTTTCATAAAGAAACTTAACTGTAATGAGCTTTTGTTTTTGGGTCAGGTAGGTTGAATACTCCTGAAAGATATCAAGATACTCCCTAAGAATCTTAGGATCCTTCTGACTTCTTGCCAGCTCTAATATTTCGTTTAGGGAGGTTTCATCCCTTAGCTTATGCATTAGGTTAATATTATGGTGAATAGCCATATATTTTAAGTGTTGAGTAACCATAGCCTCCTTCATCAGGGGGTAGTATTGCTTACTATTATTTAATTCCATTGCTGCTGCCTGTTGAGGATCAGTGGAAACACCTAATTGAATAATATATTCTTCAAAATCCTTTAGCTTATTGTAGACCCTTCTATAGCGTCTCTCCTTTTTTTGGTCAAGGTTATCCAGCTTATTTAGAATAACTTCAAAGGATTCCTTTAGGCCTACAATGGTCATTTCGGTGTTATTGCTTTCATCTGTAACATTCTTAACTCTAAAGTCAGAATATATTAAAATCAAGGACTCAATAGGTAGGTTCTCCAGCTCCAGATCCCATACAGAGTGATTAAGTGCAGTATGACCGATATACGGTATATTGTGCTTTTTAAACCAGAGATCAGTATAATAATAATGAAGATATGCAACCCTTCTGGTTTCCCAGCTTCTACAGCCAAACTTACCTAAATCATGGCCTGCAGCAGCCCCAGAAACCCTACCTAGATCTACTGGAACCCCTGCCTTAAAAAGCTGTCTACCTATAAAAAGGGCTAAATGATGCACACCACAAATATGATCAAGGGTATTATGCTTAACTACCTCCTGATTTAGCTTCATCATCTCATAAATAAATTCTCTATTGAAGATATTGACAAAATGCTTATATTCATTAGAGACATGATATAAAGCTGTTTCTTCATCCGTTAGAAATTCAAGAGGAAACTTACTCTGAAGGGTGTTATCCCTTGATTTTTTCTGGTAATTACAAAAAATTCTTAGAATATATAGGTAATACTCACTGCCATTAGTCCATTCCTCACGTAGATCAATTTCTGTAGAATTAGGGAAGGATTTACTAAGGGTGTATTGATATATGTAGTATAAAGGATTTGCTGGAGGAGTGGAACCCCAAAGCTCATCTAGCATTTCTCTGCATAACAAATAAACCGCCTGGCAGCTAAAATCCTGAGTTGAAAAAATTATTGATAGCTGCTCAATAAAGCTGGTTCCTTCAATATATTGCTTAACCTTATCCTTGCTAAGGCCATATTGCTTCAGCAGGCTTGGATTAAGGAGTAAAGAGCATATTTCGTGATAGATTTTTCTTGTGGCAACGGTTGACATGGAATCCCCCCCAGAAGTGTTGGATTTTATAATAATTATATCTATTGCAGCGTAATTAATAAAGAAAAAAACCTATTTCTTTATAATACCCACATTATTAGTATATAAAAACACTTAAATTACCATTTATAAGCTGAAAAATACATCATCTTAAATCAGCTACTATATTTTTGAACCTTACAAAAATATTTGCAGTATATTTTGTATTAGCAGGCTTGATTAGCTGGAAAATAGAATAAGACTACTTAAATACATTCAAGATTATTATAATCGGAATAGCATATAAACTATCGGACATTCTAATATTAGTACAATATTAATAGATAGGATGATAGGAATGAAGGTTATACCGTTTCATAATAATAGGCTGTTGGAGATTGAGGACATAGCACTTGCTGATCAGATTAAACGAATATTGAAGAAGCCCAGAGGTGAAAATATTTACAAGGATGAAATAGCTAATATTAAAACCATGATTCTCATTCAAAAAGGAATAAAAAGCCTAGAGGGCTTACAGCACTTTAAAAATCTTGAGGAGCTTTACCTAAATTATAATTACATTGAGGATTTGACTCCTCTAGAGGGACTACATAATCTAAAGCTAATTAATCTCACTGGTAATTGTGTAAAGGACCTACAGCCTTTGATAAATAACATAAAAGCTGGAGGAATACCTATGGGCAGTGTAATTTTTCTTGCCGACAATGAATTAAGCATCGCCAATATGCAGCAGCTTATTGAAATTGCAGAAAGCGGAGTATATATAAAGCTGAGAAATTTGAACTTCAATGAGGAAATAAATTTCATTAGAAAAAAATAGGGACAAAAGTATAAAAATACAAAAACACCGTTGACACATATTAGTTTATTATGCTAAAATACATTAAATAAAAAAATACCTTTAAAGTGGTCCAGAGAGACCAGAAAGGATGATAAAGATGAAAAAATCAATACTATTAGCTAATCACATACTTACTAACTTAAATAACCCTAGGACAATACGGTATAGATTAAATTAATCTATAACAACTTGTCCTTTTTGTGTATGCTATTGCATACTGCGTAAAACAGGAGATTTAAGTCGGGGAAGAGGGTGAAATGGCTGAAGTACAGCTTTAGATCAAACTTCCTGCTGGAGCAAAAGGACCAATGGGGTAATATATTTACCGAAAATTAGGCCATATTGCATTCACAGGTTATATTTTGGCTTTTAATGCATAAATATACATTATAAATTATAAAATTACATTAATGAAGGTATAAATCGTAATGAAAGGGTGGAGAAAATGAAGGCAAAGCTAATTTTAGAAAATGGAGCCATATTTAATGGAACTGCATTTGGTCATATAAAGGATACCGTAGGTGAGGTTGTATTTAATACAGGAATGACAGGATATCAGGAGGTTCTTACTGACCCCTCCTATTACGGTCAAATGGTTGTAATGACCTATCCCCTAATAGGCAACTATGGGATCAGCCTTGATAGCATGGAGTCTGAATCAGCTAAGGTAAAGGGCTTTATCATTAGAGAGGGAGCAAAAAAGCCTAGTCACTGGCAATGTGAAATGGACCTGGATGGCTTTTTAAAGCAGCATAGAATTATGGGCATAGAGGGGATAGACACCCGTGCCTTGACTAAAATCATAAGAAACAATGGTACCCTAAAGGGGATTATAACGGTTAGGGAGCTTTCGGAGGCTCAGCTGGAGCATCATTTTAAAACCTTCCACAACCTAAATGCAGTAAAGCAGGTAACTTCAAAGGAGGCCTACGAAATATCAGGCAAGGGTAAGAGGGTAGCAGTTTTGGATTTTGGAGTTAAACAGAACATATTACGCTCTTTAAAGGAGCGAGATTGTCATATAACAGTATTTCCTGCCCTTGCAACAGCAGAGGAAATATTAGCAGCAGCACCAGACGGAGTATTATTATCAAATGGCCCTGGGGACCCAAAGGATTTATCTACAGTATTAGATACTATAAACGGACTATTAGGGAAAAAGCCTATTTTCGGTATTTGCTTAGGTCATCAGCTTCTTGCCCTAAGCTTAGGTGCCGACACTGAAAAGCTTAAGTTTGGTCATAGAGGCTGCAATCATCCAGTTAAGGATCTACTAAACAAAAAGGTTTATATAACCTCACAAAATCACGGCTATGTGGTTAAGCAGGATAGCTTACCAAAGGAGGTCTTTATAACCCACATAAACTTAAATGACGGAACTATAGAAGGAATACAGCATAAGGATTTACCAGCCTTTAGTGTACAGTTCCATCCTGAGGCAGCACCGGGACCAAAGGAAAATGCTTATTTATTTGACAGATTCATGAAGATGATGGAGGGGGACAAAAAATGCCAAGAGATTATCGCATAAAAAAAGTACTGGTAATAGGCTCTGGGCCAATTGTAATCGGGCAAGCAGCGGAGTTTGACTATGCAGGCACACAGGCCTGCCAGACCTTAAAGGAGGAGGGCTTAGAGGTTGTCCTAATAAATAGCAATCCTGCTACAATAATGAGGGATCAGGAAATA
>Ga0208243_1001118_pt1 | contig 10144 bp, 6 predicted proteins | sample Subbio2Aug_QV12A_FD_184826 | JGI IMG/M metagenome (GOLD analysis project Ga0208243, IMG submission 184826) | Serpentinite rock and fluid subsurface biosphere microbial communities from McLaughlin Reserve, California, USA - CR12Aug_QV12A (SPAdes) | ecosystem: Environmental > Terrestrial > Deep...
AGTTGGTTCTTCAGTTGTTGGTTCTTCTGTAGTTGGTTCTTCAGTTGTTGGCTCTTCAGTAGTTGGTTCTTCAGTTGTTGGTTCTTCTGTAGTTGGTTCTTCAGTTGTTGGCTCTTCAGTTGTTGGTTCTTCGTAATCGTTGTAGAAGGTTACTGATTTGTGTTTATCTGAAGATTTAATTTCTACTTCTTTGTCATCATCGACCGGAGTGTAATCATCAGGTACATCGATTTCTACGATGTCATATTCACCATATGCGAGCGGTGATAATACGACTGAGCCTTCACCAGTGATGGTAACTATTTTGCTATAGCCATAAGGGCCGGTTACTAAGAAGCTAAATACTGCATCTTCATCAGGGTTGCCGTTAATTTCTTTATTGATGGTGATCTTACCAACTTTGAAATAGAAGGTTACATGGCTTATACCAGCAGGATCTTTTTTGTTATTTGGTGCATATAAATCCGAATCTTCATCTGTTAAAGTCGGATAGTGATAGAGGTAACCGCCTTGATTGCCGCCTTTAACATATACATATTCAACTGGAATATTTGATTCAAAATCTACCTTTTTACCATCATCATGAAAATTCACTTCCACAGTTAATCCGTTCTCTGAATAAGTACCATCAGTAGGTGGATCAACTTTAAGTTCTAAGAATCCGTCTAAATCCGGATCATGCATGCTACCATTTAACGTCGGGGTTACGGTTGCTGCAAATGCACTTAAGCTGCCTCCAACGGTTAAGAGTGCGATCAGTGCTAACGCTGCTAATTTTTTAATTGATTTTTTCATATGGTGCTCCTTTCTTTAAACACTATGTCTAAAGAAAGGTCGGTTGCACTACTCGCTCTACATCTCTCAAGTGCCCAGATATAAGAAATGTTTCATCGCTCCCTCTCCTAGTTGCGGATAGGCCGGTTGCACTATTCGCTCCATTCATTTCAAGTGCCCATATACGAAATGAACTTCATCGCTCCTTCTCAAATTAATACTTAAAACATAATAACTATTACCCTTCTACTTCTTGGTTAATTGATACCCTTTCTCATTAAATACTAACATTTATTTTAAACTTTTTTTACATTTGTAATCATTCCATGTAACCTTCTCAAAAGCTTATTTATAGCGCTTTTAGTAATTATGATATATATTTTATGTTAACCATATATCAGTTTTTATCGCTTTGCGAAATGATTAATGGCAATAAAAAAGCTAAAAATCCTTCGATTTTTAGCTTTTTAATAATTTTTAAAATACAACTTTATTCCTCGTTATAAATCAGTTACCTGAAATTCTTTTAATCCGATTTTTCTCCATATACATTTTTGATTCAGCCATCGCAAACACGTCGTCCATCATATCTGAGCCAAAGTATTTAAGTTCGAAGCCTAAAGAAATGGAAAGTGGTTTAGGCCCAATCAACGCTTTTTTACAGTCGTCCTTAATGGCATCGATCATCGCTGTGAGCTTTGCTTCAGAGGCATTTTTAACTAAGATGGCAAACTCATCACCTCCCAGTCTAAACACAGGATAACCTTCAGCTCGTTTTTTTAGGATACTAGAAACTTCAGAAAGGTAAAGATCTCCTAACAGATGACCATAATTATCGTTGATTTCCTTAAGATAGTTCATGTCGCCTATGATGAGACCTAGTGGAAGTGACTCTGCGCTTTCTGAAAGTTGCTCTGACATCTGTGTGAAGAAACGTCGATTACTAAGACCCGTGAGCGGATCATTAAGACTTAGGTATTCAAGTTCTTTTGCTTTTTCGATAATGATGTTTTTCTTTTGCGCATTAGAAATGGCGATGGCCACATAAGAGGCTAAGGCTTTAATCACTTCAAAATCCACTTCTGTATAAGCATAGGCCTCATAGCTTTGGAGCGTAATAAAGCCGATACACTTACCTTCAATTATAAGACGGCAGTAAACCACACACTGGGTTGACTTATCCCGGTTATTACCGATGGAAACATAATAGGCATTCGGTAAATACTTTTCATATTCTGCTTCGAAGTCCTTGATGAACACATCTTCCTCGTGAACGATACAATAGGAAGCTAAGGAAACGCGGTTCTCCACACTGATCTCCATCAGCGGAAGCGGCTTACCACCCTCCTCGAAGTACTTATAGATAATCAGTCCCTCATCAGTATCTAAAAGCGCTAGCCCAAAAATATCCACGGGCATAAGCTCATAAACGGAACGCTTAAGAATTTCATAGATTTGAGCGATATCCATCGATGACGTTAAATTTCTTCCGATTTCACTGATATTTGAAAGATTCTTAAGTGTCTTTTCCAGTTCATCTGTCTTGCTTTTCAACTCGACGTTTCGAAGCATGTTAATTTCTTCTTCGCTTCGTTTTGATTCTTCCTCAAGTTTTGTTTTAAGCGCATCGAGTTCTTCTTTAACATGTTCGGCGGCAATGCCTTCGTTTATACCGACATGGCGTTTATGATGATAGAGTGCCGCTTTATAGTCCCCTTGTTCTTCATAAATCAGAGACAGGTTTTTATGACAGTCGCTCTCGATAAAAGCAATCTGATTCTCTTCAGCAAATTTTAAAGCTTTATTGATATAGGCTTCAGCATTATCGAAATCGCCTGAAAGTGCATAAGCTTCTCCGATATTACTGAGTACGATCAGAATGTTCGTTTGAATTTTATCGCCATAAATTTGACGATACACATCATAAGCATCATGAAGGTACTTAAGCGCTTCTTTAAACTTATTTTCGCTCATGAGAACAAAGGCGTAATTGTTATAAAGATCGCCCAAAATTTTAGAATTTTTCAGTTTATCCTTATACTGAAGGCCCTTTTCTAATAGCTCAATGGACTTCCCTGTGTTATCTAATGAGCTGTAAACAGATGCGATGTTTACCAGCGATAAAATGATAAAAGAAAAATCATCCAGTTCAAAAGCGATATTATAGCTTTTATTCAGGGATTTAAGGGCAAGTTCATACTGCCTTTCTTCACGATAAAGGATTCCTAAGTTGCTATAGCACTGAAATAGTGACATTTTATCGCCATTTTCGTTTAAAAACTGCAACGCCTGATTTAGCATACTAAGGGCCAAATCGTGCTTTCCTGTAATAAGATAGGCTCTTCCCATTAAAAGCGCGTGCTGCGCCTGCTCTAAGTTATCAATTGACGGCATTGAACCTAACTTAAGTATGTTTTGATCTATGTATCTTTTGGGGTTATCGTCAACTATGGCAATTTTTTCGAGTAACAATTTGTTCTTCATTAGCCGCCACCAATCGTTGTATTTTTATATCAAATGTTAACCATTTTTCATATTATATCATGGGACGGATTAGGTCACAATGCCTAATACATGCTTAAATCGAGTAGGAGGAAATTGATTACATCAATTTCCGTCCTCTCACACCACCGTACGTACCGTTCGGTATACGGCGGTTCATTAAACTAACTTTACTTTCTTGTACATTGCAGACATGCTAACAAAACCACGTTTAACCAATCTATCATTGGTAATCGCACGAGACAAAATTGGGCTGCTGGAAATTCTCCAGTAGCCTTTTCTAGTGTTAGCATATTCCCATGCCTTCTGACGCTCAATTCCGAGTTTACATAAACTCGTAAACCGAGTTCGTACCTTTTTCCATGTTTTCCAAATACAAGCTCTTAGCCTGCGACGAATCCATTTGTCAATTTCTTTCATCAGGTTTGACATGTCGGCCAGTTTGAAATAATTCACCCAGCCACGCGTTTTCTCGGTCAGTTTCATTAACCTCGCTTCAAAGTTCATGCTCACATTGCGGTTGGTCACTTCCCGGATTTTGTCTTTCAGCTTGCTTAGGCTCTTAGAATGCACACGAAGCTTGTATATTCCTTTAAAGAAATAGAAACTATATCCTAGAAACTTTCGTTCCGTCGGACTTGCTACTGCACTCTTTCCTTCGTTTATTTTCAGCCCAAGTTCGTTTTCAAGAAATCTTCGCACGGTTTCCATTACACGCATTCCTGCTCGACTACTTTTAACGTAGATGTTGCAATCATCCGCATATCTGCAGAATTTGTGACCACGTCCTTCTAGCATCTTGTCTAGTTCATTTAGCATGATGTTAGATAAGAGCGGACTTAGTGGTCCCCCTTGAGGTGTTCCTTCTTTAGATACGACACATATGCCATGTTCCATGACGCCGGCTGTCAGGTATCTCCTGATAAGACTCAGTACACGTTTGTCTTCTAACTTTTGTGAGATTAAGTGCATAAGTTTGTCGTGATTCACCCTGTCAAAGAATTTCTCAAGGTCCATATCCACCACAACCTTATAACCTAAGTTGACATAGGTTTCTGCTTGCTTTAGGACTTGATGCGCACTTTTGTTTGGTCTAAAACCAAAACTGTGCACTGAAAATTCAGGTTCAAATACTTCCGACAAAATTTGCGCGATGGCTTGCTGAATCACTCGGTCTACCACTGTGGGTATCCCAAGTCCGCGTTTGCCACCGTCAGGTTTGGGAATTTCTACTTTCCTCACTGGACTTGGCCTATACCGTCCTTCCAGTATCTCTGTGATAAGTGCCTTGCCACGCTCCGTCAGATTGGACCGAAGTGTATCAGTCTGCATACCGTCTATCCCATGACTGCCCTTATTCCTTTCGACTCGCCTCAGCGCTTTGGTCATATTTTCTGAACTGACGATACGCTCTAGCAGATTCTTTGTACAGATTTCGGTTCTGGTTTTCTCTGATGAACTCGCCAAAGTAGAACTATGACCTCTGCTGACTTCTCAGGATTCAGCCGTACATCACTGTACGGGTTGTTCAGTGGGGAGAAAATTCCTTACGAACTTGCATCTGAGATCTCCCCAGGTAAGAACGCACTCTTTCATGCCATGTAGCCGCTACATTTACTTTCCGAGTTTCGGGTAGTTATAGGATTTCGGTTTGTTTAGCAACCTCGTCCACTCAGATAAGCCTCAAATGTAATTCGTGTACCTCGGCTCGGCAATTTGCCTCCAGCTTCCTTCAGATTCCTCGTCACCGAGGACACCCTTGCTCTTGGCTAACGGTTGGCACTACCAGCCCCCGTATCGGACTTGCACCGACTAGAGTGCGCCCATGCTGGGCACACTAAAAAAGGTGGCTTTTCAGCCACCTTTTTGAATCATGATTCGGAATGTTTATTCAGTTATTGAAACCTATTTAACTTCTACTCTACCAGCCCAAGTTTTTAATAAAGCTTTGATGAAGTAAGAGTGATCATCTTGAAGTGACATAGTCGCTGAAGTTGTAACGTCCGTTAACATTTGCTTCTCAGCTTCTGTGAAAGTAGCAACAACTGCTTTATCAGCATCTGTCATTTTGTCTGGGTAAGCAAGCTTGTAAGGTCTACCAGCAGCATCAGTGTACTTGTTAAACCATAATGCAACTTCTGTTACTGTCATCCCTTTGAAAAACTCTTCATAGAAATCGAGTTGCTCAAACCATTCTTTTTTAGAATTAGCAGCTTTTGCCATGCCGTAACCGAAGCCTTCTTCTCTCTTTGATTCCCAAGCGAGAACTGCATCATTTTTAGCAACTTTTTCATCTGCTGTAAGTGTAGTTGGCAACCATTGGAACATAGTTGGTGTTACTTCTAAAACATCCCAATCAAGTTCAACGATTCTGCCATCTTTATCAAAAACAACAGATGCAGTTGTGATGTTAAGGTTGTCATTAGTACCTTTTCTAAATCTGTAATTAGGAACCATACCGATACCATGGAATAATTGCTTCTGAACTTCAACTGTTACAACTGTAGAAGCTGGAGCAGTAGTTGTTGTAGTTGGAGTAGTTGTTGTTGGCTTTGGTGTAGTTGGTGTTGTAGTTGTTGGTGTCCATGCTTCTGATGCAGAAGTTGTCGCATCTACAGCAAATACTGGAACAGCCATTGTGAAAATTACAACAAGAGTAAGTAACAAACTAACTATTCTTTTCATAATACCCCCTGATTGATTAATTTCTTTCCTAAACATTCCTATGTTACAATTTTATCATGTTTTTCAAAAATGTAAACATTCAAATCACACACTCTAGGGGAAATTTCTTAAAAGTAAAGTAAAAAAGTCCTAGATGAAATCATCTAGGACCTAACATAAAATACTTATTCTTATTTAACTTCACTTACGCCTGATACAGTCGAAACTGAGTCGATAATCGCAGCATCCATGATTTTTTGAGTAGCATAGTACACATTACCTGTTACAGTGGTTTTATCCATTTTAAAGCCTGTCGCAAACGGCCCAACGTAGATGTCGCCTGTTACTTTTGCTTCATTTAATCTGAAGTTAGCTTCTGAAACATAGATATCTCCGACGAAATCACCTTTTTCTATTCTAGTGTTAGGGCTATTGACCACTAATGCCGGTGCAGTTAACGTAAATCTTCTCGTAACATTTCTTTTGTCATCTTGGCTGTAGAGCGCAAGCTTTCTTTGAACTGTATTCTTGTACGTGAACTCACCATCAATAAAGAGTGGTTTGTCAGTTGTTAAATCGTTACCTGCATAGATAATCCAAGTGCCGTCTTTTGAAAGGTTCTTAGCAAGGGTCTCTTCATCTCTGTAAAGCGATGGAGATGCTACTGCATCAAGCTGCGTAAGAATCATTTCGCCAGTGATTGTGCTCTTTGCATCGTATTTGAAGCCCGCTTTTGCCGCTTCTGTCGTGAAGTAAATGTTACCATCTACGGTTGCGTCCACCAATTGGAAATCTGGTGTCGTTACATAGACATCGCCTTTAAAAATACCACCTTGGATTCTCGCATTTGCGCTGAGAATCGTTAACGAAGGTGCTGTAACCGTAAATCTTCTCGTTACATTTCTCTTATCATCTTGGCTATAGAGCGCTAATTTTCTTTGAACAGTGCCTCTTGAGTTTAAAATGTCACCGTTAAGCACTAAAGGCTCATCAAATGTCATGTCTTTTAAGTTCGCGATCAACCATGGACCATTTGCCCATAAAGATCTTTTGAACACTTCTTTATCATAAGTGAGTGATGAAGTCGCTACCACATCGAGTTCAATTAATGCCACTTCGCCAGTTACGACACTTTTCGCATCGATTTTAGCGGAGTCCTTAACTGCTTGAGTCGTGTAGTAAACATTACCTTCAACTTTTGCATCTACTAACTGGAAGCCTTCAGCGTTAACGTAGACATCACCGATAAAAGTACCGCTTTGGATTCTAAAGTTAGGTGAATTAACCGTCATTTTAGGTGCTGTTAACGTAAATCTCGCTGTCACTTTCTTGTTTTCATCTTGTGTGTAAAGGCCGAGTTTTCTTTGGATAAGATCTGCACCCGTTACTTTATCCTTCTTACCGTTTAAGAAAGTACCGTCAACCACGATTTCTTCTTTTGATACCAGATCTTTGATCGTCGTTACAATCCACTTGCCATCTTTGCTTAAGCCAGCTTTTAAAGCAGCCACTTCGTTGACGAGTGAAGCAGTCGTAATGACATCTGTTTGACCAGCTGCATCATAAAGCGCTTTGTTTGTGAGCTTGCCCACATAACCATCCGCCACAAGTCCTGCTTTTGTTTGGAACGCTTTTACAGCTACAACTGTCGTATTTCCGAAAATACCATCAACGGTTACCGTGTTGCCCACTTTGTTAAGATACTTCTGGAGAAGTGTTACATCTGTACCAGACGTACCGAAGTGAAGCACACGCGTAATCGTAGGAATTGCGAATTCTGGCGCAACTACTACCGGTTTTGTCGTCGGTGCAGCTGGTGCTGTCGTCGTCGGTGCTGTCGGCTTAGCAGGTGTTGCCGGTGCTGCCGGTGTTGTAGGTGTCCAAGTAGATGCTGACGTCGTCGCATCGGCTGCAAAAGAGCCCACTGGCATCGCAACTAAAGTAAACACTAAAGCAACTACAAGCACTAATGCTTTCATTCTTTTTGCCATGATTTTATTACCCCTTATTATTTAATTTCGCATCACTATGCGACGATTCGTCAATCCTATTTCTAAGTTTGTTAAGAATTGAACAATTGAACGTATTAACAAGTGATGCATCGTTATTATAGCAAATAAAGTGAAATAAGATAACATTATTTTTAACAAATGAACGAAATTTAATAATTGATTATGATAATCATTATACATAAAGGGTTTAAAAAGAAGAGACCGCTTGGTCTCTTCTGCGTGATTACTTTTGTTTTACATAGTCAGCATAAATCTTAATTCCCAAATCATTTAATATCTTCTTAATGGGTTCAATGTCCTCGTAGTTCACAGGCAGCGTCTCTTGACGTTTTGCTTTCGCACGTTTGAACGTGAAGTAGGTTTTCCCCGCATGAACCATGATGCCATAATACTCGGCCTGTGTGAGATTCGTAAACCACACCTTACCTGCATGGGTAGTCGTGATAAGACCATCGGCCAGTGAAATAAGTGTCCAAATGATCGCCATGAGTCCACCGAAAATCAACAGAATAACACGTGTTTCGACGGGATAATCAAGTGTCACACCTGATATGAGAATTACACCAGGAATGGATAATCCCATGGCAAAAATAAGATACTTGTTTTTCTTTTGTTCTTTAACACGATAAAGAATGGCCTCTTTATTAAACACGCGCTTTCTCAAATCGTTTACGATAATCATTACGCACACGACAACCATGGCCAAATAACTGTAAAAACTGCTGTCCATAACTTCCTCCCAATTGTTATCTATTATATCCCCTATTTTCTTTAGCAGTCGATGCCTTTTCTGGAAAGCACGCCTTCTTTATAATAATGCTTAATTTCCACCATTTCCGTGACGAGGTCCGCAAACGCAATTAACGGTTCTGGAGCGTATCGGCCTGTGATGACGACTTCCACGTGAGGTGCACGTGCCTTTAGCCCGGCAAGGACTTCCTCTAAGCTAATTAACCCATAATAAAGTGCAATCGTCATCTCATCGAGGATCATCACATCATAATAACCTGACGTCATCAGCTCGTTACAGTGTTTCAGTGCAAGTCCAGCCACGCGCTGATCTTCCTCTGTAGGGTCCTTGCTGATGAAGCATCCTTTACCCAGCTGCTCTATGGTAATGTTCTTTACAAAATCACTGATAGCCGTTTCACTGTATTTCATGTCCTTCACAAACTGTCCTATAAAGACGCGTTTCCCGCTTAGTGCTGCCCGGATGGCCAGTCCAAAAGCGGCTGTAGACTTACCCTTTCCATTACCTGTATACACATGAATGTAACCCTTTTCGGCCATGCGTCCTCCTAATTATTGTCATCCTAAATAGTATACCACAGGAACTCCTCAACCTAAAACGCAAAAAAGACGAAGGTTGTCCCTTCGTCATTCAAGCTTCGTTAAATCAAATGAGCTAAAGCTCGGTGTTTTACCTGATTCGTATGCTTCGATGAAATCGAAGCCCAGCTTATATCTGATTTTGTTTTGGTACATGCGGTCATCGGCGATTTTAAAAAGCTCGCCTAAATCCATACCGTCACTCCCGAACTCGGATATCCCGTAGCTGTACGAGCATACGATATCTCTTCCTTTATGATGAAGCGGCGTGTCGTGAAGCGCTTTCAAATGCCCATCGATACGGCGTCTTAGCTTTTCTTGACTACAGTTATAGAAGATGCCTACGAACTCATCGCCTCCATAACGGGCAAGGATGTCGCTTTTACGAATAAGGTTACGGCAGCTTTCTGAAAAGTATTTTAATAATGCATCCCCTGCGATATGTCCGTAATCATCATTAGTGCGTTTTAAATCGTTAAGGTCGAAAACCACTAAATTGAATCGCTCATTATATCTAGCTGCGCGTTCGACGATATGTTCAAAAATCTCTTCAAAGTAGTGCCTGTTATATAGACTTGTCAGGTGATCATACCGTGATAAAAACGCTTTTTCTTCGAAAAGTAGCTGGTTGGAAATAGCGATTTCCACATTGGACTTAATAAAGGACATCAGCTTGATATCGTCATCGTCAAAGGCACCTATCTCAGTGGAATCCACGTTGATGGCTCCGAAAAATTGATGATTGATATAGATGGGCGCTGAAATCGTCGAACGTATGTATGTGTCTTTGCCACTTACGGTATCAATTTTAAAATAATCACCAAATACCTTTAAATCATCTACCTTTGCAACATGATTTAGGT
>Ga0208243_1001119_pt1 | contig 10130 bp, 7 predicted proteins | sample Subbio2Aug_QV12A_FD_184826 | JGI IMG/M metagenome (GOLD analysis project Ga0208243, IMG submission 184826) | Serpentinite rock and fluid subsurface biosphere microbial communities from McLaughlin Reserve, California, USA - CR12Aug_QV12A (SPAdes) | ecosystem: Environmental > Terrestrial > Deep...
GTGCCCGGCATCAGCCATCGCGAATAGTTGCTTCCGGTCAATCCGACGTTTGCCTCCGCGATATACGCCCTCGGCCTTCGCCCGCTCGATACCTTCGCGCTGACGCTCCTTGATGAACCGCCGCTCCAATTGCGCCACCATGCCGAGAACGGTCATAACAATTCGACCGGTTTCGCCGCGCGTCGTCACGTGAGGATCGAGCACGGTCACGAACGCTTCTCGTTGGTCGCACTCGTGAACGATGTTGAGGACCTCGCGAGTGTCGCGGCCGAGGCGGTCCAGGCGCGTCACCACTAGCTCATCTCCAGGCCGAAGGAACTCAATGATGGTCGCCAGCTCACTTCGGCCGGCGCGACTTCCGCCTGAAACCTTTTCCGAGCGAATGACGCCGCAGCCTTCCGCTTTTAGCCTAGCGAGCTGGGTGTCGAGGTCTTGATCAATGGTGCTGACGCGGGCGTAGCCAATTCGAGCCATAGGGTGTCACCTCAGGGTGTTAAGCCCGACCCTACAGTGTCACTAATAGTCGCCGTCAACCTCGAAGTGACATGTCTTTTGATAGCGGATGTTAGGTCGCGTGAGGGTATACCCTGTTGTTGTGGGTTTCTTTCACGGCTAATGTCGGCTGAGAGATTTCAGGGTAAAATTTTTCAGTACGTTTTTACTAGTGTGCACTGAAGGGAAAAATCGGCTTCTCGAAATTTGCAGCGTCCGTTTTTGCGTGGGATGAGCCGGACGTGCGGTCGACGAAGGCGTCGAAGCTTTACCGCAATGGCTTTCCATCGATTGCGATAGAGCGGGAAGGCGTTGTAGCAGAGGAACGGTCGAGACTTTCCGCATGGCGACGAACGAGGCGGCGATCGCGCAAGAGTGGGGAACGAACTGGGTCCGGCTCTGCTGTGATCAAGCCCCTCTATCTCGTCGTTCTCTTAACTTCAGCTGCCTCGATTAAGCCCAGAGGATACTGGCCAAATTTGCGCACGCCGGCACAAGCAGAATCAGAACTCCTGCAAAGGCTGGTATGGCGGCCCAGTCGAAGAACCGAAATTTCCGAAGCGCGATCGCGCTATTTACAGCAATCTGTATTGAAAGGTCATCGATGTAGGTTTGGGTTACGCTGCGCTCTTTATCGGGAAAATAACGAGCTTGTGCAGAGCCTGCATACTCTTTTGGAGATATTTTTGCGATATCTCCGAAGTATATAAGGCAGCCGCGTCGCTCACTTGAGTTGATAAACGTCGACAATTGCGTAATTGGAAGGAAAGACAGTATAGAAACAGTTGAACTAAAAGCAAACAAAGGCACGCTAATAGAGAAAGCTATCCTCCATGCGCCGGACAAATGTTCAGTATTATTTAGAATGTTCACACTTGCGAGAATCCAAGCGGAAGAAAATGTCAAAATCGCAGCGTTTTTTGCTTCCGCAAATTTACTAAAGTCGATAGCTCTTGAAAGAGTTGCAGTGAGCACCCTCTCGAACGCCTCTTCTTGATCATCTTTCGCCATCTCAGATTTTCCCTAAATGCAATTGAACGCGCCCCTTTCTAGACGGGCAGCGAGGTTCTGCGCGAGCACATAGGCCCGATGAACTCATGAGGAAATCGGAAATCAAGCCCGAGTGCGGTTAATTCTCCCAATAATCCTCTACCCCGCTCGAAACTCTGGCAAGTATCGTTTTAGGGTCCAGACTCATAACCAATAGCTGATTGTCGCCGCGATGCACACGGCTGCGAGAAAGTTAGTCGCGCTTCGATCGTAGCGCGTGGCGATGCGCCTGAAGTCCTTTAACCTGCAGAACATGCGCTCGATAGCGTTGCGATTGCGATAGAGGAAGGGCGAGAAGCAGTTCTTCCATTTGCGATTGGCCTTGGGCGGGATGTTCGGCATCACGCCGACATTCTCGACCTGCCGGCGGATGGCGTCGCTGTCGTAACCTTTGTCGCCATGCAGGATGTCACAGGCGGGCATCTTCGACAGAAGCTCTGCGCCAGCGGCGCAACCGGCGACATTGCGCGTCGAGCTTCACTTTCGGCAAGGCGAGCTGCACACAGATGCTGGCGCGCATGCCGGAGCTGCCATTTTTGCGGCGCGACAACGCGAAAGTTGTATCGGCGGGGTGATCGTCGAACGCCAGCTGCTCGGCGGGCTCGCCGCCAGACAATTTACGGCTTGGCGTAGGTCAGGGTCGCGATCGGCGAGATGATGAAAATCTCAACGAGGATCAGCGCATCGTCGGCTCGGCGTTACCCGCCGCCGATTATTCTATGAGATTGACGTCCAGCGTTGAAGGCGCTGCCCGGTCGAGCCTTACGAATGGCGCTGCGCCGCGCCGACATTTATTATAATGTCGAGATGGGCCTGTCCTGAATTTCGTGTTTGACCAGGCCACAATGAGATGAAGGAGATTTCCCATGGCCCGACGCAAAGAGCCGAAAATACCGAGATAGGCCAGCATCTTTCGACCGGCGAATCCGGACTTCGATGACAAGATGATCTCTATTTATGCGTTTCGCATGAGCGTGCGCGAGATCGTCGGGCATTCGCGCGATCTTTAAGGCGTTGAGATTTCCCCTGATCTGATCAGCGCCACCGCCGATGCCGTTCTGGACGAAGTCCCCGCTTGGCAACCACGCCCGCTCAAGCCGGTTTACCCGATCGTCTTTTTCGACGCATTGCGCGTCAAAATCCGCGACGAAGGCCTGGTTCGCAACAAGGCTTCCCTATGAGACATCGTCCTGGGTCAACGCTCGACAACCATCACAGATTGTGGTGAAATTCTGTATGCGGCCCAATGCGCGCGCATAAGATAGATTTCTTATGAAACGAAACGAGGATTGATCTCGAAAGTGAATTGATATGAGAAGTTCTGAAATATCAGCGCAAAGAAGAAGCTGTTTAAAACATATTGCCGACACAACTAACTCCGAAAACGTTCTTCTGTGGTTGTTTGACCGTACAACCAACACTAGAACGATTTTACTATCGTACATTGTAAGTTCATCGTGCGATTCTAGTGCTGAGTTTGTAGGTCGGAGCGTCGATGTTGCGGGCTATAGGTACAACACAAAAACTCCATTGTTAGTTGATCCTGAAGCAGAACTAGAACTTCGAATTCAGCTCGAAAGTTTGGGCTATGATGATAGGCGCTTTGTTTTTTTTCAGGTATGTCTTCCTCCTGAAGCGCTTTTCGGGACGAGCGAAGAGGATATAGAGAGGTTTCCGATAGGAATTGTTGCGTTAGACGGTGACCCGCTTGCGGTTGACCCACAGTACTTGTTGCTAAAGATGCAGTTTTTAGCGCTTCAGATACAATATGGAAGGAAGAGACGAATAATTGATGCCGTCGATTCTACGCAGAAGCTTTTGAAAAACACATCGTCTGACACTGAAGGCATTGTGATTCCAATTGGTCTGGCCGCCATGCATGATATCGGGGCGAATAAGTTCTTCTTATCAAACAAAGAAGCTGGCAACGTTTGGAGGAGAGTTGATAGCTTAGATAGTAATGTGTGCCATATGGAAGAGAGTCTACATGCGATAAATGATTATTCCCTAAATGCCGGTAGTAATTTTATAGATCGGATAACTATATCTTACGATGAAAACGGAGAACTGCAAGAGGATGCCGTAATCATATACCTTAGACAATCAGCATTTGCGTTGCGGCCTACTCCATTAAGTAAAATTAGTGATTTTTTGGGCGAGCTTGACACTTGTATGACAGCGCAAGTTAGGATGATATATGCTACAAAATCTGGAGATGGGTATCTTCAGGAAAAATTTAGCGAAACGGACGTTGGTATACTGCGCGCGATATTCAATTACATTGAACAATACGTTGAGGCAAAGCTGTTTGATGAGCATTTTGCAAACGTTACCCGATATTCGACAGAGACTACTGACCCCTGTGATCCGACTTTGTTGCTAGCCATGCTTCGACGCATGTCGTTATCATTCACAAATGTTTATTTAATTTCTGTTGAGTTTTCGGATTCTGGCTCAGAGTTAGAGGTGACTTCCGCAGATAATGACGATAAGTTGTCAAGCAACTATTTGAATAGGATAAAGACAGATTATTTTGATAGATACTTTTCGGCAATACATGATTTTTCGACGGACATGGTTCGTATTGGTCTTGAGTGTCGCGACCACACAACCGATATCGAGGTCCATTTTCCAATTTCTCCTACTTATTCAAAATGCATCGTGATTCGGTATGATAGTAAGGTCGTTTCAGAATCCATCCTGAGATCATTGATGCAATTATTCAATGAACTACAAGTTTGGAATGTACGAAATAGTGCTGTCGTTGATCGAGCTAATTACCTAATGCAAGTAAGACACGCAGTAGTTCACCATTTTTCTGCAGCCAACAAGTCTATAAAGGTTGTTCGCAGAGTTTGGGAGAAAGGTGTAAAAAATAAATTATATTGGGATGCTCTCGTAGAAAACAAGATCGCCAATGAAGCACTTATGAGGGGGGTCTGGTCTCTTACCCAGGCTCAGCTTATAATCGAAAATGGACGATTTATTATAGGAGAACTACAAGCAAACTCTCTAAACAGAAAGCAAGTTAGGATTGTGGATATTGTAAATGACTGTCTTTACGCTCTTGAAGACCAGAGGTCTGAAAAATCTATTAGGATAATAAGCAGAATTGTTGGGAATATTCCCAGCACAATGAATGCAGACGAGTTATTGCTGAGAGTTGCATTGTTAAATTTATTCGATAATGCGCTAAAATACTCACTGACGGGTAAGCCGATGAGGTGGGTGCTGAAATTTTATGCCAAACATTATCGATTTGAAGTTTCTAACGCTGGAGAACCGCTTAAGCCATATATGCGTGCATCCTTATTCCAGTTCGGTGTTAGAGGAAAGCAACGGGACCGCTTAAATCAACGTCATGGTACTGGTTTAGGACTATCAGTTGCTGAAAAAATACTTAAAGCACATTGGCAGGAATGTGAGCTAGATTTTTACGGCACGGCGTACGATTCAGAGATCGGAGCACCAGCGAATACCTTTTTTTTTGAAATGCCTTACCTGACTGGACAATCGCCGCCAAAGGCGGAAACGGAACAGGGTTAACCAGCCATTCCGAACGGTCAGCCATTCCGAACGGTTCCACTGGCTTTGACAGGATTGGTCATGAATCACGTACGGTAGACCTGGTAGAACTTCACGCTTTAACGAACTTGCCGATGGAGAACGGGGGATCTCGGCTGGATTTGTTCATGCAGCTCCACGAGCTCATACGGGACAGGATAATTGATAGTGGATAAAATCTGTCCAACGAGTCCCTTGAGGCATTCCTATCGTGGACCGTAAGTGCTAGTTTGCGCGATCATGGAACCTGATGTGAACCGCAACGGCTACGAGTCCTTAGTTTCTATGCGAGTATCGCTTGGATCACGTCTGAAATCACCCTATCTGTGGGCTTACAGCCTTTGCTCAGGTCCTTGCGGATTTGGGATTTCAAGCCGGTTCAACGGGCGCAGGTGCATTTCGCGCCAGAATTCAGGCCCTGCGCACGCGAATAGCCATTACATTGTCGTCGGCAGGTCGGAAGCGGCTCTAGGCCACGAGCAACGAAGGATATCACGTGTTCAAGGCACTGCTAACCTGGGCGCTCTTCTTGCAACCACTTGTGGTTCTCGCTATCTTCAAAGGACTGAAGAAATAAAGAATTCGAGAAATTTCAAGCAGGCAGCGACGTGAAAAAAAACCTCTCGATTATACATGTTGAAGATGAATTTAGGGAGTTTGAGCCTCTCGTAATAAGCGTTCAAGTGCTTGTTGAAGATTTATTGGATGGGAAAGAAGGTGTTACAACTATTAGCGAGGTAAAAGAGTTCGCAAAAAGCTCAGATTTGCCATATAGTTGGATTGTATACAATATATCTGTTCCAGAAAAGTCGTGGAGCATAAATTATATTTTTGTTCGTGAGGCCAGTTTGCCTGACGAGGTAAAAGACATAATATCAAGTACTAATAATATTTTTATCTTAGATGTGCTTCGTCCACAGGAGGGCCAAACGAAACTGGGCGTTTCATTAAGGGAAACTTTAGACTCTATCTCTCCATACATCAAAGAACGCAAGGACGTAGTCCTTTATACAGCACATCAGGGTAACAGTCTTGACGGCATCGAGCCATTCTTGCCGAGGAAAATTAGTAAAGAAGCCGATGTCGAGCTTGACGATTTTATAAGCAAAACGGTGGTGGAGTTCCTCGAAGATGCCTAATGCAATTTCCCGCCTTCCAAGTAGCGCTGAAAGTTGCGGCATACAAGATTGGCAATCATATTATAGCGCTCCACTATATCAGCAACTGCGAATGGCCCAGTCCCTACGGGATCCACTTCGTCATTGCGTTTTCCGGGCACAAAATATCACTGCAGTTTACGGATACATAATTTCCGCGAACGAAGCAAGCCTTGTGTATTTTTGGTGTGATGACCTCAAAGGCATTAAATGGACCAATGCACAGAAGAAATCGAATGCATCGACGTTATTGAGAGTTGGAATACTACTTAGATCAATTTATTTTGTGCACCCAAATATGCACAAATTTAAGGCGCTGCTTGGGGACATGCTTTCTGAACAGCTGTCCGGTCGAATTGATATCCTAGAAGGAAAAAATATTTACTGGGCTAACCTAAACAATATACAATTTGCGTGCGTTTATACGGATGATGGGCGCAGCTCCAGTTCTATTCTGGAATGCTTGGCTTTTCATCTCGATTACTTTAAGCTACGCTCCCCAATTTGGAACGTCGCTCCAATGAGGTACCTATTTAAATACACAAACCACAGTATTGAAACCCTGGTTAGGCTTCATCTCAATCCGAAGTGCTTTAATCCTAAGGACGGGCCAATTGAACAGGCATTTCTTTGGCCGTGGCAGATTTGTATTCATCACGACGAACAAATGGAGTGTTTACACTATAAGACTGTTGAAACTACTTCGCTTGTGTTTGATCTTCGGCGTTCAACAGTCGCCATGGAGCAATTAAGGCGGAGCGACCTCGGCTATTTCTCACCTTTTATAAAAGATATCGTTAAAAACGCAAGAGAAGTAATTTTTAGCCATGGTGGATTTTTTGATAAAGAGACCGGTGACGGCTTAGTTGCGCACTTTATAGACTTTAATTCGCTTATCGACAAGAACGATTGTGGGAGTTCACATAAGCGGGCCTTCGACGCTGCAGTTGAGATAATTCGCTCAACGAGCGAATTATGTAATTCTTTCATGCGAAAGTTACGATTCGGAATTTCCGATCTTGGTGCGGCGGTTGGGATTCATACGGGAGAGTCAGTTTGGATATCGGAGGATAATCAAGTAAGAGCAATTGGAGAGAGTGTAATATTGGCATCTAGATTATGCAGTGAAGCAGAGTCAAGAAACGTATTCGTTTCAAATATCGAATTTGAAGAATTGGATAAGGAGATTGGGCCACAAGTAATGTCATTATTTTCGAAAAGAACGTATAAGGGAAAAGAATTCGATTCTCGTGCGACATTGTTTGGATATTCTATCCGTATAGAAGACAATATCTGAAATTCAAACTTTTTACTAGCTAGATACCTCTGGACCTCAGCTCTTTCATCTAGGGGTGTCTGTCTAGCAAAAATCCGGTGCGCCATCGAGAGCGATGACACCGCGGCAGGCTGCGTCGAGCGCCACCGTCGTGTCGCCTCGCTGAGCCAAACCCTCAGCAGCGTTAACCGAGCTGTCACCGTCGACGCGTACGACCGGCCTCCCCTGACGACCATTACGATGTTGGCACAGGAATTGATGTTTACTGTTCAGCCCTCCTTGGGCGTTTCCTCCCTAGACTTGGGCCGCTTTCGTTTCGCCCCCTTTTTTATGACGGGCTTCTGCGCGGAATGAGCCACGCTCGCAAGCTTCCCCTTGGCCGCTTTCGTCAGCTTCGCCATTATTCTCGATCCCTTCCCAACTCGAGAAGGGCGCACTCCCTTTCCCTGACTCCAGCGCCGCAGCGTTAGACAAATTGCTGCTAACTCGCTAATTGCTATTTCGACTTAGACAAACATTTTTCTCTTAAGTTATTGTTTTCTAACGCGTAATATCAGCCTTTTAATCAGGGGGTCGTGGGTTCGAGCCCCACCGCGCTCACCAACAAAATCAATTGGTCAAAGCGCCGGCATCGCAATCAGGCTGAGAATTTCGAGGGCCGAATATGGACGAATGGGTCGCGCATATCGCGGCGTCAGTCGGCATCGCGCCTGCGGTCGCGAGACTCGCCGTCGGTCACGTTTTTGGCTTCCTCCAGAAGCGCCATCCGAAAGGCCCTGCCGACGAGCTGATCGAGAAAATTCCTGGCGCTGAAGCCGCGATCAGGGACGCTGCGGCGGCGCCGCGGCGTGGTCTGCTCGGCGGCGTGCTCGGAGGGGTCGGCGGCCTGGTGGGCGGCGCGAAGGGCGACGTCCTTGCGCTGACGGCTCGATTGACGAGCCTGGGTCTCTCTCCCGACCAACTTCAAAGGCTCGCCAGAGAGATCTTCGGCGGCGCGGAGCAGGTTGTCGGCAGAGAGAAGCTGCGAAGCATGACTGATTCGATTCCCGGCCTATCGCAATTTCTATGGCCGAAGTCGTGATTGGCGCGTTTCAGTAAAGTGCGAGGCGAATCGCCGGCGCCGAGCCGCCCCCGCGCAAGCCGCCGGGGCGTGCGCCAAGACAAACAGCCTTAATCAAAGGTTGGCGCACATGCTCGCGCGCCGTTTCGACAAATCAACACGAAGCCATGTCCACGTTCAGGCATTTCGGTTTGCGCCCGTGGTCCTCCCTGAAAATCTCTGAGAGGCGGCCTCCCGCCGATGCCGGACGCGAGCAGGCGAGATCGAGCGCCGTTTAGCAAAATAACTCGCATGTAGAACGACGAATCTCGCCCGAACAGGAGCGTTAATGAGCTTTGCTCGAGCGAAATCCACGCCGGCAACTGCGCATCTTGTGAGTCTTGCAGCTTCCGTATCTGTAAGACGGCCGTGGTCTGAATGTCTCATCGCCAATCCCAGGCGGATTTTGCTCCTGCACCATGTTCTCCAAGACCACGGTCCCGATCGGGCCCATATCTCCTTGAGCTACAAGGGAAGTCGGACTTAGGACCGCCAATGAGACAAACACCGACGAAATCAGGCTAACCCCACGACATTTCATGCTTTTTCCCCAATTTACCAGGTAGAGCGCTCAGCTTATTAGCTATCATTGTATTTCGATCGAATACAAGAAGGCGTCTTATATTCATCTAAAGTTCATAATTCGGAATCGTTCCATAATTCTCATTTGCACTTCACCAACGACGTTAACCTCTCATCGCCGAGGTTATCCACATAGGGTCGAACGGCCATGTTTTTTCCAAGATAAACTGCAAATATCGATGGAACTTCTAGGTGTTAGCCATTCTACATTGCACTGCATGATGATGTTGCACTTTCGCCACAGTTATTACTAAAAGTGGTTATCGGGATATTTAGTGGCTGGACGGATCGAGCGCTCTTCGCCAACTCTGCGCCACGATGACTGGCGTGCTGGTCGTCTGATTAGAAAAAATCTCTAGAAGGATCCTCCCCATGAAGAAGCTCTCGCTTGTGGCCATCGCCGCCGTGCTCGCTACCCCCGCTTTCGCTGACCCGATCGGCGCCAACGTCGGCATCAACACCTCCGTCTCGCAGGGCGTGAACGTCGGCAGCGTCACCAACCTCGGCCTCAACAACGTTGGCGTCGTCAACCAGAACGTCGCCGTCGGCGGCGGCATCGATCTGGCGACCGGCGCGTTCAGCCAGGCCACGGCCAATTTTAACATGGACACGCATGCCTTCAGCGTCGGCAGCATCGTCGACTCCGGCAATGGCGGCGACGCCGGCGACGTCAACGTCGTGGCGATCAACGCCGCGGTGGCGGTGTCTGATACTGAAACGACTCAGGCCGGTCTTGCCGGCGGCCTCGCGATCCCGGTTGCGCTTTCGGCCAATGGCACGGCGCTGCAGGACGCGTCCGCGACCCCGATCGTTCCGATTAACGTTGGCGTCGGCACCGGCGACAGCACCACCGCGTCGGCCGCGAGACTCACCACGGTGCAGGCCAATCTCTCGTCCCAGCAGTCGGCCA
>Ga0208243_1001120_pt1 | contig 10123 bp, 7 predicted proteins | sample Subbio2Aug_QV12A_FD_184826 | JGI IMG/M metagenome (GOLD analysis project Ga0208243, IMG submission 184826) | Serpentinite rock and fluid subsurface biosphere microbial communities from McLaughlin Reserve, California, USA - CR12Aug_QV12A (SPAdes) | ecosystem: Environmental > Terrestrial > Deep...
AAGTTTGGCCTACTTATCACTGAATATATATTGGTATTGCTACCGCCGATAGTATATTTAGCCGCTAATAAAATGAATATAAAGAAGAATCTGAGATTGAATAAATTAAGTATACCCCATGGATTGATGATTATATGTATAACACTACTTATGTATCCTGTTGCTGTATTTGCTAATGCTTTTATGATGCTGCTATTAAGCCTGCTGGGAAACCTTAATATACCACAGCTACCTACCGCAAGCAACACCTCAGAATATATTGTCCTTATGCTAATAGTTTCTTTATCAGCAGGTATATGTGAGGAGGTATTCTTTAGGGGCTTTGTGCTAAGGGGCTATGAGGCTTTAGGAAAGAATAAGGCTATTGTTATATCAGCAATACTTTTTGGCGTCTTTCACTTTAACGTATATAACCTCCTAGGACCAATAGTACTGGGTCTGGTCTTTGGATATTTAGTGGTTTTAACTGATTCCCTCTATGCTGGAATTATAGGTCATATAGCTAATAATGGTTTTGCAGTAACCTTGGGCTTTCTAGTAAGTATTATTTCTGAAAAGCTCCCTATTCCTGATGCAGGTGCTAGTGCTGAAATACCTACTACAATGGCATTGCTGGGTAGTCTTGTATTTTTTGGAATACTAGCTGTTATAACTGGCTTCATAGCTTATCATTTTTTTAGGGTTATTAAAAGAGATATGGAAAAGCAAAGAAAGGCTGTTGAAGTGTATACTGAAGCCGAAGCTGAATATATTTCTTCTGATAAAGCTGTGGAGACCACTAGGGCAAGTGAATTTATACCATTGCTTTTAATTATCCCAATATTTTTATACGTGGCTTTTATTCAGATTTCTGAGATTATTAAGCTAGGTCAATAGCATTTTTCAATACAATAACAAAAAAGGACTGTGGGGACAGTCCTTTTATTGTTCTATTTCTTACGGGGGAGTGAGAAATTAGAAGTTTACGTAGCAAAATAAATTTATCATTCTTTTAGGGGATAAACAATTGAAATTTTAAATATTTCATTAATTTAACAATTCAAATGCAGTAGGACTACGATCTTGTATAATTTATCTCTATTCTCTCTATAATAATGTCATGAATAATATGGAGGGATATATATGGAAAATAATCAGATTAGAAAAGAATTTTCTGATGAGCTGTTAATGAAATATGAAATTGCTGAGGAATTAGGCCTTTTAGAAAAGGTTAAATGCGTAGGCTGGGGTGGTTTAACTGCGAAGGAGACAGGGAGAATTGGTGGGTTGATGACTGTACGTAGAAAGAAGGAGGCAAAGCAAGCCCAGAATAGCTAGCTTTTAGCTATTCTGAGCTTGTTTTGTTTATAAAAATTAAAAGAGGAGAAATGAAGCTATTTGTAACCCTCGAAGCCGATTTAAAATGCAGGCAATTCTATAATTCCCTCCGATAAAAAAATCTAAAGTCTGCAAACTCGCTTTGCTCAAACATGCAGCCTTCTTTACGATTTTTTTATCTGCTGTCATTAAGAATTGCTAGCTGCCTTTTAAAAGGCTCTCTCTTATACAAATAGCTTCATTTCTCTGGCATCACCTTGTAACCCTCGAAGCCGATTTAAAATGCAGGCAATTCTATAATTCCCTCCGATAAAAAAATCTAAAGTCTGCAAACTCGCTTTGCTCAAATACAATATTGTCTAAAGTTATTTGCTATAGTTATATTAATCTGTATAATAGTAGTTGAATTCTAATTTAAAGGGGAATTATCGGATGAATCAATATAGCGATTTTGCTTATGTGTATGATCGATTGATGGAGGATGTGGACTACCTTGGGTGGGTAGAGTATATTCTGAAGATTTTTAATAGAGAGGGCATTTCTCCTAAGAAGCTTCTGGAGCTGGCCTGTGGTACTGGTAGCATTACTATTCCTCTTAGTCGTAAGGGCTATGAGCTTACTGCTGTTGATATTTCTGAGGATATGCTGTCTGTTGCCGCTAACAAGGCCTCGGAGGCTCAAGAAAAGATTATGTTTATTCAGCAGGATATGAGGGAGCTGGAGCTGGAGGGTGAGGACTTTGACAGTGTTTTGTGCCTCTGTGATGGTATCAATTATATTACTGAGGATGAGGAGCTTCGAGCTGTATTCGATTCTATATATGGACTTTTGAAGCAGGAGGGGATTTTTGTTTTTGATGTCAGCTCCTATTATAAATTGAAAAATATTTTAGGGGCAAACACCTATGGTGAAAATTTTGGAGACCTTTGTTACCTATGGGAAAATTATTTTGATGAGGCTACTAATACCGTTGAAATGGATTTAACCTTCTTTATCCAGGAGGGGGCTTTGTTTAGAAAAATAGAGGAATTTCACCTTCAAAGGGCATATCTTATTGAAGAAATTGTTGAAATTCTAAAGTTTGCTGGGTTTTCAAGCATTTCTACTTTTGATGCCTTTAGCTTTTATAAGCCTAACAATAAAAGTGAAAGAATATTTTTTGTAGTAAAAAAATAATCGTATAACAGCTTCAAGAGATTGACACACATTATTCCCTATGTTACAATATTTGGGATGACAGCTTGGTTGTCATATTTAATTATTTTAGGAGGTTTTATTTAAGATGGAAAAAGGACAAGTAAAATGGTTTAATGCAGAAAAAGGATTTGGATTCGTAACTAGAGATAATGGTGAAGATGTATTCGTACACTTTTCTGCAATCAATGTAAATGGCTTCAAGACATTAGAAGAAGGCCAAGCAGTTGAATTCGAAGTAGTTCAAGGAGATAAAGGAAAGCAAGCTGCTAACGTTACTCCTATAAAATAGTTATTTTCACTAAGTGGCTAGATGACTATCTAAAGTTAGTATATTGACTTTATCAATAACAAGTTGGTTATCCAACTTGTTTTTTTGTAGAGAATTAAAAATAATTAAATTAATATATAAAGTGGGTAACAATAATATTATAGGAAAATAGATATGTTAAATGAGGTGTTTTAATGAAGAGCAAGATTTTAAGAGCAACAGCCGCCAATAATTATATTAGAATATTCGTCGCTGATACTACTGCAATGGTTGAAAAGGCAAGAAGCATGCATCAAGCATCACCTGTAGCTATAGCTGCCCTAGGAAGAACCTTAACTGCTACCTCCATAATGGGTGTAATGCTTAAGGGGGATAAGCATAAAATCACTGTAAAAATAAATGGTGGTGGACCCTTAGGACCTATAGTTGTGGTGGGCAATGCACAGGGGAATGTTAAGGGTTATGTTGCAAATACACAGGTTGAAGGTACCTTTTTATATGAAAACAAGCTGAATGTAGGTGAGGCTGTAGGTAAAAATGGTGAAATAGTAGTTATTAAGGATATTGGCTTAAAGGAGCCTTATTCAGGAACATATCCCCTTGTTTCTGGAGAAATAGCTGAGGATTTTGCATCCTACTTCCTATACTCTGAGCAGCAGCCATCTGCAGTGGGCTTAGGGGTATTGGTTGATGTAGATTATACTATTAAGGCTGCTGGTGGTTATATAATTCAGGTGCTTCCTGATATAGATGAAAATCTTTTGTTTATCCTAGAAAATAGAATTCAAGAGCTGGAGTCAATTAGTACCCTATTAAGCAGAGAGATGGGGGCAGAGGCTATCCTCGATTATATTATTGGAGACATGGAATATAAGCTATTGGAAACCTACGAGGTTGACTTTGATTGTGATTGCCATGAGGAAAGACTGGAAAATGCTCTTATTTCTATTGGTAGAGAAGCTTTAACTGAGATAATAGAAGAGGATGGCGGTGCTGAAATGGTTTGTCATTTCTGTAATAAAAAGTATTATTTCGATAAAGAAAGATTACTGGGATTACTAGAAAGAACGGATTAATTTCTACATACTGCAATAAAATATTATGTGCTTATATGCAGCCTGAGGAAGGTTGTTTATCAGTGTAAAATAAGTATTCTCTATTATGCAAGCTTATATATGATAAATTTTAGTAATAATGATGTTATTTACCCTTGAAAAATGTATCGAAATAGAGTATACTTTACTTTGTCATTACTGATGGCAAAGTATTATGCCCAGATAGCTCAGTCGGTAGAGCAGGGGACTGAAAATCCCCGTGTCGGTGGTTCGATTCCGCCTCTGGGCACCAAATATGCGGAAGTGGCTCAGTGGTAGAGCATCGCCTTGCCAAGGCGAGGGTCGCGGGTTCGAGTCCCGTCTTCCGCTCCAAATATGGCGCCATAGCCAAGTGGTAAGGCAGAGGTCTGCAAAACCTTTATTCCCCAGTTCAAATCTGGGTGGCGCCTCCAATTTATAATCATGACCTATACTTTAACTCTAGGAGTTAGAGGTGTAGGTTTTTTTGTATTGTGAAGGGTTAGAAATGAAGCTGCTTGTAACCCACGAGGCCGATTTACCTGCTACAATGAACCTAATAAACATGGTATTCAGTAGTCGGCATTATTATTTATACCATTGATTTTTCTAAACCTTACTCTGGCAGCTGGTCTTTTGGGGTTATCGGCTAGATATTTCAAGAAATTACAGAAGCTTAAAAAGACTAAGCAGCTCTTTGAATAATATAATAAATTTATTATTGAAAAAGGTAAATCAAGTATTTGAATTTTTTATTTTTTTTAACTAGCTTATTACCAAATATTATACTGTCACTAATTAATAAAGCTTCATATACTATAAAGAATTAAGAATTATATAGGATAACTATGCTTATAAATGCTTTAAAATTAAATTAAGTAAAGAACTAAAGTTAAAGCTGATAAAGGGAAAGTGTTCTAAATTGATTAATATAACCCTTGTGTTATAAAGAAATAAAAGGGTATTATTAAAATACAATTAATTCAAGGTAAATATTAGTAAAACCTTTAGGCTACGAGGTTTCATTACTTAAGAGGATATTTCTAAGAAACTTGGATATGTTTCAATTTAATGTAAATTTCTCTGCAGAATATCCTAGTTTATAAATCATATACTACTAATACAGCAGAAGGGAGTGATTTTATTGAATTTGCTGTTGCTTGCCGCTGATAAGAATATTGATATTATTAAAGATAAATTAAAAAGACAGGTAGAAACCTTCGTAAATGAAGGAGTTGTTTTAGAGGAAGAGGTTGAGTCAAAGGATGGCTTGGATTTCCTTAAGTATAGTGTAAAAATAGAAAGTATAAAGAACTATCCAATCAGTGATTTTATTAATATCTTTAAGTTTTGTGTTGCAAATGCACTGTGGGATTATATACAGCTATATGAGGAGCCGCATCTAATTCGTAAAATTATAGAGCAGGAGTATTATTATTTTGATATCAGGGAACGGATAGAGATAGAAAGAAATACTCTTCAAATTTTAAACGAAGAGGGTAAGCTTTTAGATTTTAATGAGAATATCACTAGAAAAAATAAGATAATCTCAAGCATTATAGCCTATTTGAATAATGATTTTCAGCTAAACCTTAAAGGCTTCTTGACCTTCAGATTAAAGGACTATTCGCTGGAGCTGGAGGAAACAGTTGAAAAGGCAGTAGAGGATTTTTTACTAGATAAGGAATATAATGAGTTTATCAAGCTTCTAAAGTATTTTGTGGATATTCAGGATTCAAAAATTGAAACTATACACATTATACTAGAGGCTGATGGCAAATATACACTTTATGATAATAATAATAGCTTAATTGACAATGATTATATTAAGGATATAGCCTCTGAAATCTCAGAAAACAATTTCCTTACCTATGATGATTTATTGATTAGCTCGTTAATTACTATAGCACCAAAATTTGTTTATATCCATCAATCTAATACCATTAAAAGGTCAGATGTGATTAAGACAATCACAAAGGTCTTTGCCAATAGAGTGAAAATCTGTAATGGCTGTGATTGGTGTAAGGTCAATGCTCATTATCACCAGGATTAGTATGTTCCCCAAGTATAGGGGAATTTTTTTGTCAAAAATAAGTATTGGTGTAACTAATAAATAATGATATAATTTTTCATATTTGGAAACGTTAAATATGAGGTGAGGCAGTTGTTAGCATTAAGACTATTATTTTTAGGAAGCATCGGAGCCTTGATTGGCTGGATAACAAATTTATTGGCGATTAAGCTTTTATTTAAGCCCTATGAGGCTATGGGAATACCCATAATCGGCTTCAAAATACAAGGACTTATACCCAAGAGAAAGGCAGAAATTGCAAAGAGTATAGGCGCAACGATACAGGAGGAGCTACTTTCCTTAGAGGAAATAATTGATCAGTTTATTTCTCATCAGAATAATCAGGAAATAATTGATTTGATTAAGGTTAAAATCAATGAAATAGTAGGAAATAGGTTGCCAGCTATTATACCTTCAGCCTTTAAAGAAAAAATCGTTAGCTACATAAATGATGTTATAGATGAAGAGGCTGGGGTATTAATATCTAAAACGATGGAAAATATGATTCACAAAGCGACAACTAATATTGACTTGGCAGGAATGATAGAAGGCAGAATATTGGATTTCCCAATGGAAAAGCTGGAGGAAGTTGTAGTTAAAATAGCTAAGGATGAGCTAAAGCATATCGAGATATTAGGTGCAGTGCTAGGATTTGCAATTGGTTTATTACAGGGTATAATTTTAATTTATATGTAAAAAATATATTATAGCCCACTTGACAATTCAATAAATTATGAATATAATGAGAACAAAAGTGGCTTCGCCACGTTTGTTTTCCAAAGGAACCCATGTGTTCCTTAGGACGCTTCGCTGTATCCTCCTTATTTTAATAAGGTGGGACACCCCCCTTAATAACCCCCCATTTCATAGGAATAAAACGAACTTTTCTATGAAATAAAAAATTAGATAGTAAAGCTGAGAAGAGGAAGAGTACATTAAACCCAATTCAAAGAGAGGAAGTATCATAGGCTGCAAGTACTTCTGAAGTTGGATAATGGAAAACTACCTCGGAGCTGATTCAGAGTAGCTAACGCGAAAAGGAATTCGGAGGACACCGTTAAAGTCTCAAAGCCGGATATTTAATATCAATTTAGGTGGAACCGCGGGAATATGCTCTCGTCCTATTATTTTAATAGGATGAGGGCTTTTTTATATTTAAAAATCAAATCACATAGGAAAATTACAACTTGTGGATACTAATGTTTTCAGAGTATGTGATAAAGAACCTTTAATCTTCAAAGGGAAGATTTTTAACCAATATATTGAAAAGAAAATAAAAAGGAGGTATAGGCTATGGAAAATGTAAAAATTATGTTAAAGGATGGCTCAGTTAGAGAGGTTGATAAGGGAACCACTGTATTTGATATAGCGAAACAAATTAGTGACGGCCTCGCTAGAGTAGCTGTAGGAGGAGAGGTGGATGGTGATCTAGTGGATTTAAGCTATCCAGTAGAAAAAGACTGCCAATTAAGCATTTTACGTTTTGATGATGAGGATGGAAAGGAATTCTTCCGCCATACAAGCTCCCACATCTTAGCTCAAGCAGTTAAGAGATTATATCCTGGAACTAAGCTAGCCATTGGACCAGCTATTGATAATGGCTTCTATTACGACTTTGACTCAGAGCATAAATTTACTCCAGAGGACTTAGAAAAAATTGAAGCAGAGATGGAGAAAATAGTTAAAGAGGATCTTAAGCTTGAAAGGTTTGAGCTTCCTAGAAACGAAGCTATAGAGTATATGAAGGAAAAGAATGAGGACTATAAGGTTGAATTAATTCAAGATCTTCCTGAGGATGTAACTATATCCTTCTACAAGCAGGGGGATTTCGTAGACCTTTGTGCCGGACCACACGTTCCAAGTACAGGCAAGGTTAAGGCTCTTAAGCTTCTTAACATAGCAGGCGCTTACTGGAGAGGTGACGAAAAGAGAAAGATGCTTCAAAGGATTTATGGAACATCCTTTGAAAAGAAAAAGGATTTAGAAGAATATCTTCATCGTTTAGAGGAAGCTAAAAAGAGAGACCATAGAAAAATTGGTAAGGAATTAGACTTATTCAGTATTCAAGAGGAGGGCCCAGGCTTCCCCTTCTTCCATCCAAAGGGAATGGTAGTGAGAAACGAGCTAGAGAACTTTTGGAGAAGAGAGCATGTTAAGCGTGGCTACGAGGAGATCAAAACACCTATAATTCTAAATGAAAACCTATGGAGACAATCAGGCCACTGGGATCATTACCAAAAGAATATGTATTTCACTGAGATAGATGAGCAGCAATATGCAGTTAAGCCTATGAACTGCCCGGGTTCAATCTTAACCTATAAGAGAAAAATGTATAGCTATCGTGATTTCCCGATTAGAATGGGAGAGCTTGGTTTAGTTCATCGTCACGAGCTATCAGGAGCATTACATGGTTTAATGAGGGTTAGGTGCTTTACACAGGACGATGCCCACTTATTTATGCTTCCAGAGCAAATTAAGGATGAGATTATTGGAGTTATTGATTTCGTAGACTTTGTTTACAAGAAATTTGGCTTCAAATATCATATCGAGCTTTCAACTAGACCAGAGAACTCAATGGGTTCAGATGAGGATTGGGAATTAGCAACATCAGCTCTAAAGGGTGCTTTAGACGCTCAAGGACTACCTTACAAGATTAATGAGGGAGACGGTGCCTTCTACGGACCAAAGATAGACTTCCACCTAGAGGATTGTATAGGTCGTACTTGGCAGTGTGGTACTATCCAATTAGACTTCCAAATGCCTCAAAGATTTGAGCTAAGCTACGTTGGATCAGATGGAGAAAAGCATGTACCAATAATGATCCACAGAGTTCTTTATGGTAGTATAGAGCGCTTCATCGGTATATTAGTAGAGCATTTTGCTGGTAAGTTCCCTACTTGGTTAGCGCCGGTACAGGTTAAAATACTTCCAATCACAGATAATCACTTAGAATATTCATTGAAGCTAAGAGACGAAATGGCTGCGAAGGGTATTCGAGTAGAGGTTGACAATAGAAATGAAAAGATAGGCTATAAAATAAGAGAAGCTCAGCTACAAAAGGTGCCATATATGCTAGTAATAGGCGACAAAGAGGTTGAGTCAAACCAAGTGGCTGTTAGATCAAGAGATAAGGGTGAATTAGGTGTGGTAGAAGCAGGTAAGTTCATCGATGATATAATGGTAGAAATCGAAGAAAAGGTAATGTACCAATAAACAAAAGGTGACAAAAGTTAGATTTATTATTGATGAAATATGCAGGGGTATGGTAATATATGGTTAAGGTAATCGGAAAAAGCAGGGTGTGGTTGCCACCTCAATTCTAATAAATATCACTTATCTCCTATTTAGATAGGAATAACAACTCAAAAAAGTAAATCACCCTGCCAGCCCGCAGAGTGATTAAATGAACATTTAATCCCTGTGGCAACCGCACCATGCGGTCCGATTACCTTTTATTATATTATATCACAAAGTTTATAAAAGTAAACAACAATATTGGAATTTTATGGTACTTAGTTTGCTTTATTTCTTTTCTGCTTATAAGCAGATTTAAATATGATAATATTACTAAAATGAAGGAGGGATCATCATTAAAAAGATACCTCAAATTAAGTTTTGGGTTTTAGTTGCAATACTTGCACAAATAGTGGTATATGTTTTATGCTTTTATGTATTTGGAGCTGCAGTTAAAACCTATCCTTGGTATGAACCCATCGGAGCAATTTTTGCGATATATCTTTTCTGGCCTATACAAGGTGCAATGTCCTTACTAATGTTGCATCTAATATTAGAAAAATGCATAACTAAAACCATAGGCTATATTTCCTTCATAAACACATCAATTTTGATTATTATCCTTATTTTTGTTAAAAGTGACGCTGCTTTCTTATCGATAGCAGAATTTGGTGCAACGGTACAGCCTGCTTTCATAATACTTACTATTTATTATTATATAAAGCAGATAATAGCCAAACCGACCGTGATATAGTGATATTATGATAGCTATTAAAAAGAAGGAAATTTTCACAAAAATCAAGTCGTTTACATAATAAAAGCCAAAGGACTGTCCCTTTGGCTTTTAACAACCTCTACACCACTACCCCCAGCTCCTTATTAGCACCCTTACTCAGAGGTATCGTCGGCAGCTCACCCACCAGCTCATTTAACTCATCGAAGTTCAAGGTTTCCCGTTCCAGC
>Ga0208243_1001121_pt1 | contig 10106 bp, 10 predicted proteins | sample Subbio2Aug_QV12A_FD_184826 | JGI IMG/M metagenome (GOLD analysis project Ga0208243, IMG submission 184826) | Serpentinite rock and fluid subsurface biosphere microbial communities from McLaughlin Reserve, California, USA - CR12Aug_QV12A (SPAdes) | ecosystem: Environmental > Terrestrial > Deep...
CCTGGTCGCGAGCTACAACGCCTTCGTCGCGCGCGAGAACGTCGCGCGTGCGGCCGGAGGGCTCGACCCGCTGCCGTCGTCGAGTGCCGCCTTCATCGAACACGCGTCGGGCATCCGCCAGCGCCACGTCCACACGCCCGACGGCATCCTCGACATCGACCGGATGGCGCCGCGCATTGCCGCACGCGACGACGACGACCTGTCGGTGCTGGCCGAATTCGGTGCGTCGGCCGCCAGCGCCGCGATAAAGGACGCGGGTGTCGATCCGGCGAGTGTCGACCTCGTCGTCTGCGCCTCCTCGCATCTGCAGCGCATGTATCCGGCCATCGGCATCGAGATCCAGAAGGCGGTGGGTGCGGAGGGCGCGGCCTTCGATCTGAGCCTCGGCTGCTCGTCGGCGGCGGGCGGGCTGCACGTCGCGTTCAACCTGCTTCGGGCCGGGGCGCACCGCCGCGCGCTCGTGGTCACGCCGGAACTCATCACCGCCCATCTCAATTTCCGCGACCGGCAGACGCATTTCATCTTCGGCGACGCCGCCACCGCGCTGCTGCTAGAGGCCGTCGACGACGACCGCGAGGTTCCAGGGCGCTTCGAGCTGGTCGATACGCGCAACTGGACACAGTTCTCCAACAACATCCGCTCGAATTTCGGCTATCTCAACCGCGCCGCGGAGGAGGATACCAGCCGTGTCGCGATGGACGACAAGCTGATCAAGCAGCAGGGCAACCGGGTGTTCAAGGACGTGACGGTGGCGAGCCACCGCTTCATCGTCGATTTCCTGGCCGACCACGGCCACACGCCGCACACGGTGCGCCGGTTCTGGCTGCACCAGGCCAACGGCCGCATGAACGCCATGATCCTGAAGCTGGCCTTCGGCGAGGAGGTCGGCCAGGACCGCGCGCCGATGGTGCTGGACGAGCTCGGCAACACCGCCGCCGCCGGCGCGGTCGTGGCCCTGCACCGCCACCACAAGGACATGAAGGCCGGCGAGTTCGGCCTCGTCTGCACCTATGGCGCGGGCTATTCGATCGGCGGCGCGCTGGTGCGGATGATGTAGGCCGGAGACCGCGGATGCAGCTGCCCCTGTTGCGCCTCGACGACGAAGCGGAGATCCATCCGGCGCGCAAGCTCCTCGGCACGGTGGAGGCGGTGCTGGTGGCGGGCGGGCGCGACTTCGTCACCGCGCCGGTCGATGCGCTTCACCTCGGTTTCGACGGCATCGACGGCGACCACCATCGCGGCGCCACGCGCCGGTCGGGCGGCCGCGAGCCCTGGTATCCGCGCGGCACCGAGATGCGCAACGAGCGGCAGCTGTCGATCGTGGCACCCGACGAACTCGCCGTCGTCGCGCGCCGCATGGATCTCGCCGAGGTCCGGCCGGAATGGATCGGCGCCAACATGGTGCTCGGCGGCGTGCCCGCGCTGTCGATGCTGCCCGCCGGCACGCTCCTGTTCTTCGCCGGCGGCGCGACGCTCAAGGTCGACGGCCAGAACGTTCCCTGCCGCATCGCCGGCCGGTCGATCGCCGATCATGCCCGCATGCCGGACCGCGAGGCCGGCGCGCTCCTGTTTCCCAAGGTTGCGCGCAGGCTGCGCGGCCTCGTCGCCTGGGTGGAGAAGCCCGGCCGCATCGCCGCCGGCGAGAAGGTCTCCGTGCGCATTCCCGAACAGTGGATCTACCGGCCCTGAGGGCGGGCGGCCGTCGTGCCGACGAGCGGGCGCCCCGCCGTCACGCCTCGTCGTCGGGATCGAGCAGCCGCGTCGCGCGCCAGCGGGTCAAGACCGCGTTGGTCTCGTCGATGACGAAGAAGCGCGCCGATTCGCGGTCGTATCCCTCGTCCAGCAGGGCCTCGTAGCCGGTGTGTTCGTGCCGCACATGCGCGACGGCGGCGAGCCAGACGGCGGTGGAGGCCGGCAGCGTCTTCATGTGCGGCTTCATGGCGTCGGCGCGGATCTTCTCCATGTCGGCAAAGGGTGCCGCCGGCAGCAGCAGTGTCAGCGCCTTCGCCACGGCGCGGGCGCGGCCGGTGCGGGCGATCACGCGCCGCTGCGCTCCGACGGGCGCACCGCTTCCGGAAAGGCGTCGATCGAGGCGTAGTAGGGCTTGAGGTCCACGACCGGCGTGCCGTCGAGCACGTCGATGGCATCGATGCCGACGAGGCCAGAGGCGACGTCGACCGACACGATCTTCGCCACGTGCAGGCCGATCGGGTTCGGCCGGGCAGGGGAGCGCAGGGCGAAGGTGCCGCGCGGCGCGGCGGCATGGCGCGGGAACTGCACGATCAGGTCGCGGTCGGAACGGTCGAGCCAGGTGAGCACGACGACGTGGCTGAAGCCCGAAACCCCGTCGAGGCCCTCGCGATAGGCCGCGTCGATCACGATGGCGGCCGGCAGGCCCCGCTCGCGGGCCTGCGCCATGTTCTTCGGGCAGTCGGCGCGCTCGGTCCACGGCGAGCGCACCTGGCCCACGAAGACGACGCCCGCATCGGCGGGAACCGCCGCCGGATCGAAAGGCAGCTGCCGTTCGCCTTCGCGCTTCATGCTCTGATCTCCCGCGTTGTCGAGCGGCGGCTCAGGAAAGGCTATTCCTCCTGCGGCGCCGATGCCCGACTGCTCGCGCCTGTTTCGACCTTCCGCGGCCGACAGGCAAGGGCGATGTGGTCCGGCCGTCATCAGCTCCGCTGCATTCGAGCGCCTGCAGGCGGCATCGATGGTCGGCCGGTGCCTCCCTCATCGGCGTCATTCCGGGGCCGCGCAGCGGAACCCGGAATCCAGAGCGCCGGCGTCCCGGGACGGGGCACGAGCGCCGCGCATGTCCGCGAAGGTCGCCTCTCTGGATTCCGGGTTCCGCTGCGCGGCCCCGGAACGACGTGGCGCGCGGCGGCGGCCGGATCGTGACGCAGCGCGAGGCCCGCCGCGGTGACGGCATCGCCGCCAGCGGCCTCATTGGCAGACATGTCGGCCGGCGCCTCCCTCATCGGCGTCATTCCGGGCCGGATGCCGAGCGCAGCGGAGGCATCCGGATCCGGAATCCATTCCGTGACGTCGGCGGCAGCGACCTGGAGCGCGCAGCGGAGGCGGCCTCCATGACGTGACCGCTGCGGCAGGGCCTCGACACGACCGCCGTGACGGAATGGATTCCGGACAGCCGCCCCGCGCTCCGCGCGGGCCGTCTTCCGGAATGACGCGGGCAGGGCGGCCGGCACCTGGACGCCCCCCGGCACTGTCGGCATCGTGCGCCGCGCCTGCGATGACCGGTTGCATCGCTCGCCCTTCCGATATAAACATATCTTTATATCGTTTGGAGTTGCCGATGCTGTATCGCCCCCTGACCGATCTCGCCGCCTTCGTCGACAGGCTGAAGGCCGTTGCCGAATCCAGCCGGCTGCGGATTCTGTTCCTGCTGTCGCGCGGCGATCTCACGGTTTCCGACATCACCGAGATTCTCAACCAGTCGCAGCCGCGCGTCTCGCGCCATCTCAAGCTGCTGCTCGACGAGGGCCTGATCGGCCGCTACCAGGAAGGGTCCTGGGCCTATTTCCATCTCGCCGACGAGGGGTTCGAGCGCGACCTCGTGGCCGGCCTCATCGCCCGCATCGACCCGGCGCAGCCGCCGGTCGACCGCGACCTCGAGCGCCTCGCCGCGGTCAAGCACCGCCGGCAGGAGCGCGCGGCGGCCTATTTCGGCGCCAATGCCGAGAGCTGGGACCGCATCCGCTCGCTGCACGTGCCGGAGGAGGCCGTCGAGAAGGCGATCGTCGATCTCGTCGGCAGGCGTCCGTTCCGCAGCATGCTCGACCTCGGCACCGGCACCGGCCGCATGCTCGAAATCCTCGCGCCCTTCTACCAGCACGCGATCGGCGTCGACCTGTCGCGCGAGATGCTGGCGATCGCCCGCGCCAACCTCGAGCGGGCCGGCATCGGCCACGCGCAGATCCGCCAGGGCGACCTGCTTGCGCCGCCGGTCGAGCGCGGCCAGTTCGACCTCGTCACCCTCCACCAGGTGCTGCACTATCTCGAGCATCCCGGCGCCGCGATCGCCGAGGCCGCGCGCCTGCTGCGCCCGTCGGGCCAGCTGCTGATCGTCGACTTCGCCGCCCACGAGCTCGAATTCCTGCGCGAGGAGCATGCCCATCTGCGCCTCGGTTTCGCCGACCGGCAGATCGCCGAATGGCTCGGCGAGGCCGGGCTCGACCTGGCGGAGACGATCGAGTTCGAGCCGCGGGGCGTCGCCGGCGAGCACCTGACGGTGAAGCTCTGGCTCGGCCGCGACCGCCGCCTCCTCATCGCAGACCAGAACACCACAGCCACGGAGCAGACCGCGTGAACCAGTTCCGCTTTTCCCGCCGTCCCGGCATCGGCGACCGCATCAGGGTGTCGTTCGAGTTCTTCCCGCCGAAGAACGAGCTGATGGAGGCGAAGCTGTCCGAGACGACCGAGCGGCTGCAGGCGCTGGCGCCGGACTTCGTCTCGGTCACCTATGGCGCCGGCGGCTCCACCCGCGAGCGCACCCAGCGCACCATCGCCCGCATCCTGCGCGAGACGCGGCTGGTGCCCGCCGCGCATCTCACCTGCGTCGACGCCCCGCGCGCGGCGGTGGACGAGGTCATCGCCGAATTCCTGGCGATGGGGGTGACGCGCTTCGTGGCGCTGCGCGGCGATCCGGCCGAGGGCGTGGGCGCGCGCTACCGGCCGCATCCGCAGGGCTATGCCAACGCGGCCGAACTCGTCGCCGCGCTGACGGCGCAGGGCGCCACCGACATCTCGGTCTCGGCCTATCCCGAAAAGCACCCCGAGAGCCCCGACTTCGCCACCGACATCGACATGCTGAAGCGCAAGGTCGACGCCGGCGCGACGCGGGCGATCACCCAGTTCTTCTTCGACAACGACAGCTACGAGCGCTACGTCGAGCGGGTGCGGCGCGCCGGCCTCTACGTGCCGATCGTGCCGGGCATCCTGCCGGTGCACAATTTCCGCCAGGTGGCGAGCTTCTCCGCCCGCTGCGGCGCCCACGTGCCGGCCTGGCTGGCCGAGCGCTTCGAGGGGCTGGAGAACGACCCGCAGACCCATGCGCTGGTGGCGGCGGCGGTCGCGGCCGAGCAGGTGCTCGACCTCGTCGAGCGCGGCATCACCGATTTCCACTTCTACACCATGAACCGCGCCGACCTCGTCGTCGCGATCTGCCACATGATCGGCATCCGCGGCACCGCCGCCACAGAGGAGACCCGGCCGGCGGCGGCGTAAGCGGCTTCGGAATGACGCCGATGAGGGAGGCCGCGCGACTGACCTTCGATGCCGGCCTGCAGTCACGCGGATGAAGCAGAGTTGATGACGAAGGCGGTGCCGCGCCATGCGAAGGCGCAGGCCGGTCCGGCGTCGGCCGCAAGACCCGCGTCATTCCGGAAGTCGAACCGCGCGGAGCGCGGAGCGGCTGTCCGGAATCCATTCCTCGACGCTGATCATGTCGAGGCCCTTGTGGCCGACGTCACGGAATGGATTCCGGATCCGGACGCCTCCGCTGCGCTCGGCATCCGGTCCGGAATGACGCATCGCGGGTGCCGGCCCGGACGCAGCCGCTTCGGCGGCCCTCACCCCGAAACGCGACCCAGAGCCTGACGAAGGAGAGACTCGACGGACGTGACGACCCGCCGGTGCAGCAGCGTCGATCACGGCGCGGAGGGCGGGGCCACCGGCGCGACGGAGTGCGGGGAGCGGTTGCAGAGGCGTGCGTCCTTCGAGGCTCGTCCGCGCAGCGTCGTGCTCCGCTGGCGGTGGGCGTGCAGGCTCGAACCTCGGGATGAGGGGCCGCGCCGCCGCTCGAAGCCAACGCCCTCCGCGCCGTCATCCCGGGGCCGCGCAGCGGAACCCGGGATCCAGCGCCGTGCCCTGTGCGATGCTCGCTCGGCGCAGGCGCGATCCGGCGAAGGTCGGCGATCTGGATTCCGGGTTCCGTTCCGCGGCCCCGGATTGACGCCAGCCCATCGTAGCCGCATTCGCCGTTCCGCCCCCACGGTCCTCGTCGCCGTCCTACGGGGAGAAGATGCCGGCAGGCAGATGAGGGGCGGCGCCGACGCTCCAAGCCGGGCGCAACCGGCCGAAAGCGCATCGCCCCCCCCAACGCAGAACGGCCGGGCGAGCGCCCGGCCGTCTGCTTGTCTCTGCTACCCGTCGGGCCGGCGGACCGGCCCCTGGCTCAGGGGATCACCCCGACGATAAGCGCTCCGATGAAGGCGAACGCACAACACACCATCAACGCGTTGATCGGTTTGGTCAGTCCCATGTCATAGCCTCCTCAGTAGACTATGCCAGAAGTGTAGGCGCATTTGTGCCACTGGCAAGCGAATTGTGTGCTGCAGCGCACAGTGCGGGTGGCACTTTCCGTGCCGGCTTGCGTCCTTCCCGTTGAAAATCCTTGCCTATCCGGCAGCGACCGGCCTGTGCACATTCTTAGCCGGGAGCGCGCCGGAGGAGGCTCTCCTACCGCGCTGCAGCATCACGGCTGCGGCGAAGCAGGAGGCGGCCGTCGATCACCACGAGGCCTGCCGCGATCAGCCCCATGCCGGCGATCTCGTAGGCCTCCAGCCGCTCGCCGAGGAAGACCGTGCCGAGCAGGACGGCGCTCGCCGGCACGATCAGCGTCACCAGCGAGGCGTTGGTGGCGCCGGCCGCCGCCAGGATGCGGAAATAGAGGATGTAGGCGAAGGCGGTGGAGACGAGCGCCAGCGAAAGCACCGCGCTCCAGGCGCCGGCCGACGCGTCGGCCACGCCGCCGCCGCCATGCACGAAAAACGCCACCGGCAGCATGATCAGCGTCGAGGCGGTGAGCTGCCCCGCGGCCATCAGCGGCGGCGCGAGCCCGCGGATGCGCTTCGCCACCACGAAGGCGAAGGCATAGGAGAGCGACGCGCCGACGAGCAGCAGCTTCGCCCAGGCCGGCCCGCCGAGCCCGGCGACCAGCCCCGGCGCCAGCATCACCGCGGTACCGGCGATGCCCACCAGCACGCCGGCCAGCCTGCGCAGGCCGAGCGGCTCGCCGGCGATCAGCCAGGCCGCCACCAGCGCCGTCCAGAACGGCGTCGTCGCGTTGAGCACCGAGGCGAGCCCCGCGCCGAGTTCGGTCTGGCCCATGAAGATCAGCGAGAAGGGGATGGCGTTGTTCAGGAGCCCCAGCAGCAGAAGCCGCGGCGCCTGCGCCAGTGCCGGCCCGAACCGCGTCCCCGTCGCCGCCAGCCAGACATGCAGCGCTGCCGCCGCGATCGACACCCGCAGCAGCACCAGCATCAGCGGCCCGATCTCCTGCACCGCGATCCGCGCAAAGAAGAACGACCCGCCCCAGATCGCCCCGAGCAGCAGAATCTGCCCCCAGACAGCGGCCGTCATCGGGGCGGCGGGGGAGGTGGTGGTCATGCTGAGTCTCTCTTCCGGGTCGCGGGGGGATGCGATAGGACGGCGGCGGGGAGGACGCCACCCGATTTCGGGGATCGTTCCGTCCTGCCGTCAGGCAGGACCGCGAAAACCCCGTCCCGCAACGAAAAACCCGCCATCTCTGGCGGGTTTCTTCCGATGACGATGAGGGGGGGCTTGCGCCCGCGTGTCTCAAAGCCTCTGATTGGATAGATATCCACCACGGAAGAAATGTCAAGGTTGGCGCGGCTATCCAGGAGGCATCGTTGCCGTTCTCTCCGGTCGAGTTGAAGGACCTCCCACACGTCATTTCAGCGCCACGCTTCGCAACGTATCTGCAAGCGAAAGGCAACCATCGAGCGGATGCTCTGGCCCTCTATCAGTGGAACCTCGAACTCTCGGCCGCCTTCATCGTGCCGCTGCAGGTCTGTGAAGTGGCGGCCCGCAACGGCGTCGCCGAGGTGCTGGAAAAGGTTCATGGCGCCAACTGGCCGTGGTCGAACGGCTTCATCCGCAGCCTGCCGGTGCCCAGGACGAACGCGCACTACAATCCCCAGACCGATCTGCGGAACGTCGCGGCACGCATGCCGACAGCAGGCAAGGTGGTTGCGGAGCTCAAATTCGCCTTCTGGGAGAAGACGTTCACGGCGGGGCAGGACACGCGCCTGTGGATCCCCCACCTGAACGCCGCCTTCCCGGGCATACCACCCGGCACACCCGTCCCAACGGCGCGTGCCGATGCGTTTGCCGCCCTGCAGGCGATACGGCAGTTGCGCAACCGCATCGCGCACCACGAGCCGATCTTCACGCGCAACATCGCGGACGAGTATCGACGTCTCCACGACGTGATCGGCTGGCGCAATCCGACCGCGGCGACATGGATGGACAGGGTGCAGAAGGTGACGGCGTTGATACCTCTCCGGCCGTGAGGCGGAGTTCTCACCTCCGTTTGGTGCAGCATCATGACGTCCTGTCTCGGAGGCCTACGCAACCGACCGAGTGGAGACCGAATCCCCCCACCCTCCGCTTTTCCCTCCCCATGCCCTAATCTCCCCCGCATCCGAATCGCCAGCGCGGGAGCCGCCCCATGCAGACCTTCGAAAACGCCCGCGAGGCGGCGCTCAGCCTGCGGCCGGACGTGCCGGTCTACTGCTTCCGCCCGGCGGTGCTGAAGGCGGATGCGCGGCGGTTCATGGAGATGTTTCCGGGCCGCACCGCCTATGCGGTCAAGACCAATGGCGAGCCGATGGTGCTGCAGGCGCTGGCCGAAGCGGGGGTAACCGCCTTCGACGTCGCCTCGCCGGCCGAGTTCGCGGCGGTGCGGGCGGTCGCACCCGGGGCCGAGATGCTCTACATGCACCCGGTCAAGGCGCAGTCCGACATCCGGCTGGCGCTCGAGACCTTTGGCATCCGCGTCATCGCCGTCGACCACGAGGACGAGGTGACGAAGCTCGCCCGCGTCGTCCAGGCGCTCGACATCGACCCGGGCACGCTGACCGTCTTCGTGCGCATCCAGACCAAGGGCGGCGCCGCCTACGAGCTGTCGAAGAAGTTCGGCGCGGGGCCGGCGCATGCGGTCGAGCTGCTGCAGCGGCTCCACCGCAACGGCTACAAGGTCGGCCTCTGCTTCCATGTCGGCAGCCAGATCACCGATCCCGACACCTACGAGCGGGCGCTGCGCACCGCCGACTGGGTGAGGAACCGCGCCGCCGTGCCGCTCGCCGGCCTCGACGTCGGCGGCGGCTTTCCGGCCGAATACGGCCACGACCCGAACCGCAAGGCGCCCGCCATGCCCTCGCTCGGGCAGCTGATGTCCAGGCTCCGTGCCGACATCGTCGAATGGGGGTTCGGCGACGTGCCGCTGGTGGCCGAGCCCGGCCGCGTCATCTGCGCCCACGCCTTCTCGCTGATCGTGCGGGTGCTGCTCCGCAAGGGCCGGCGCATCTACATCAACGACGGCATCTGGTCGTCGCTGTCGGATTCGTGGACCGGCAAGATCACGCTGCCGGCGCGCTTCATCCCCGACCCCGCGATCCGCAGCCGCAACGGCGACGAAAAGACCATCGTGCCGTTCAAGGTCTGCGGCGCCACCTGCGATTCGGTCGACATCCTGTCGCGGCCGTTCTGGCTGCCCGAGACCGTCGACACCGGCGACTGGATCGAAATCGGCCACATCGGGGCCTATTCGCTGTCGCTGCGCTCGCGCTTCAACGGCTTCTATCCCGACACCTTCGTGGAGGTGACGACGCCCTTCGACGAAGGCAGCGCCCCCGAAGGCTTCGCCAGCCTCGAGACCATGGCGGGAGCCGGCGAATGACCCCGCGCGTCCCCAAACTCGTCCGCTTCGTCGTGGTCAATTCGGCGACCGGCGCCCTGATCGGCTGGCTGGTGGCGGCCGGGCTGATCTGGTTCAACGTCGGCGGCTTCGGCGAACTGGTCTGGCATTCCAGCCAGCGCGGCGTCGCGCTGTTCATCCTGGCCATGTCCTTCGGCGTCACCTTCGCCTTCGCCTTCCTCGCCACGGCCCTGATGCTGCTGCCCGGCGACAAGGACCGCTTCGACCGGGTGTGAGCGAAGGCCGGACCGTCCCTGGCGGCTCGGCCGGCGCGCCGTCGCCGCGGCTCCGAACGCCGTCATCCTCGGGCTTGTCCCGAGGATCTGCCGAGCCCGGAGCGCCCGCCGCAGCCCGGCCGCCGCGCGAC
>Ga0208243_1001122_pt1 | contig 10104 bp, 9 predicted proteins | sample Subbio2Aug_QV12A_FD_184826 | JGI IMG/M metagenome (GOLD analysis project Ga0208243, IMG submission 184826) | Serpentinite rock and fluid subsurface biosphere microbial communities from McLaughlin Reserve, California, USA - CR12Aug_QV12A (SPAdes) | ecosystem: Environmental > Terrestrial > Deep...
CCACTCAGTAGATCATAATGAATGAAAATACATGACTATTTTATGGACAAATCTAAGATGACCTACTTATTTTTTCCAAGTTTTAGTGGATTTTCATGGCTTTATGAATAATTCAGGATTAATAATAAAATGATTTGATGAACTGACAAGAAAGAGAATAAGTATGATTGGTAGATAAAGCATTTTTTCTATTAGAAGTCTACTAAATAATATATCTTTGTTAACTAGGCCCTGTGCCTCCAAAATACCGCATAAGGAATATGCCCTTTTATAGCTTCTTTTTTCTATAGGGCTTGCTATTATTTTGTTAAGGCAATATGTAATTGCAATAGTGGCAATTAGCAGTATCATAGTCTTCTCCTAATAGTCTTTTATAAAATTATAACATATAAAAATAAAAAACTACTTTCTAAAGTATTAAAGTTATATTAAATATCATGGGTAATAATATCAAGCTAAAGGATGGACCCATGTGAAGCAAGAGTGATTTGACCTTCATTTTAACAAATAAGAAAAGAACTTCATCTCAAGGAAATGAAAGAGCCAAGGAATTACTCCTTAGCTCATTATTACATTAATACATTACCAGAACCATCCGCCACCAAATGGTCTTCTCCATATACTTACTAGTAATAAGAACCAAAGTAATAGACTTGAACCACCAAAATACTGTGATTCTACATATCTCGAATTGGAGCCTACATTTGATGCTAATACTTCCTTTGTTCTAGCTATTCTTTGTCTAGTATGATTATCAACAAAGCCTTGTAGTTGAGCAATTGCGTCTAGATTTGCAGTATGCTGCCTTATCACTTCTGGAGAAACCTGGCCCTTCACAATATTAATTTCATTGTATATTTGACTATCTGTCATTCCACCATATTTCTCCATATACTGATTAAATTGATCAAAATGCTGGCTTGGAAATAGGAAATAATCTAAGCTGTAATTTCCCCATGTGTTATTAATCTGTGCCACATGTTCCACCCCCTTTTGCAGTTCTATATTATGTATCACTGTAAAAAAGGTGCCATACATTCTGATAGTAGTCCACAATAGGGTGAACTATTATTCATCCTTTTCAACATAATTTATTAGAAACAAGCGTATGCTAACAGCGTATATGTTAAAAGAACAATGTTATGTCATAGAACGCTGGATATGCTTGACACATACACGTCTATTAAATGTTACGAAACTGAAAGGCAAGGACCGTTTTTACTTTCCAAGTAGGCTCTTAATTGCCTCTTCCATCTCCATTGGTGAAGTAGTTGGCTCTACTCTTGAGACTACATTTCCTGTTCTATCAATTAGGAATTTAGTGAAATTCCATTTTATAGAATCACCAACTAAGGTCTCTGGGAACTTTTCCTGTAGCATGCTACTTAATATTTTTCCAATTGGATGATTTAAATCAAAGCCCTCAAAGGCTTTTTTCTCTGTTAGATACTTGAACAATGGATGGGCATTTGCACCCCTAACATCTGTTTTCTCGAAAAGTGGGAAGGTAACACTACAACTTTTGAAGTTCCTCATATTGAGGTGTAAATCCACACTTACTAGCGCTATTTACTATAATCAGGACCTTTCCCTCATAGCTTGACAAAGAAACCTCTTCACCATCAATGTTTCTTGCGATAAAATCATAAATCATTAGTATGCCTCCTCATTTTAGGGTATTTTAATTGTATAAAACTAAATTTTATAAAATTATTATATTGACAATTTTAATCTATGTCAATATTTTTATTAGTTATAAACACTAAAATTAATTTCTTATTGCGATATTGACAACAAGGCATCTATATGGTAAATTAATTGCATAAAATCAATTTTATCATAATTCTATTTAAAATACATTTTAAAATCATGAAGGGACGGAGATATATGGATATTAAGATAGATACAAATGAAGCCTTGAAGCTAGATAACCAGCTGTGCTTTGCTATATATGCCTGTTCTAGAGAGATAATTAAGCTCTACCGCCCTCATCTTGACAAGCTGGATTTAACCTATACTCAATATATTACAATGATGGTGCTTTGGGAAAGCGAGTCTATCACAGCCAAAGAATTAGGCAATAAGCTTTACCTAGACTCTGGCACTCTTACCCCATTGCTAAAGAAGCTTGAAGGTATGGGCTTAGTTGAACGAAGAAGAGCTACTGAGGACGAAAGAAGCTTAGTTGTATCCTTAACACAGAAGGGCATTGAGCTCAAAGAGGAGGCTAAGGAAATACCCTTCAAGGTGGCCTGTGGAGTTAAGCTTTCACCACATGAGGGTGTTTTTCTAAGGGAGACCCTTAAGGAGCTTACAAAGAATATCAATAACTGTGATTAGCGCTTTCTCCTAAAGGCTTCTATATGATGATTAATCAACATTGGAAATTATTATTTCTGTAATTTCCATTATTTTTGCAAATATAAATTTTATGAAATATAATTTTAAAAAACCTAAATATCAAGGAGGAATTATCAATGACTATTTATGATTACACAGTAACAGATTCTGATGGTGAAGAGTCCAAAATGTCCAACTACAAAGGAAAAGTATTACTAATAGTAAATACTGCCTCAAAGTGTGGCTTTACACCACAGTATACTGAGCTTCAAGAGCTTTACGATCAGTACCATCAACAGGGTCTAGAAATCTTGGCCTTCCCCTGCAATCAATTCGGTAATCAGGAGCCAGGTAATGATGCTGAAATCGCTAATTTCTGTTCATTAAACTATGGCTTAACCTTTCCAGTCATGTCAAAAATTGATGTTAATGGCCCTGCTGCTCACCCATTGTTCAAGCACCTTCAGGAGAAATCGCCTGGAATTCTAGGAAAGGCTATTAAATGGAATTTTACAAAGTTTTTAGTTGATAAGGAAGGCAATGTAGTAGATCGCTTTGCACCTACAACACAGCCCTCTAAGCTGAAGAAGCAAATTGAAGAGCTTTTATCACGGTAAACCTGAGCCTGGGGTCTGTCCCTTTGGCTCAGGCTCTTTTTGGTGCTAATAATAAACAAAAATTACATTTCTATAAACGAAATAATTGGTTTACTTACCCAAAAATGATATATTTAATTATAGTAGATTATCAGTCTAGAGATGGGGGACTTCTATGTTAGTAATATCTTTAGTAATTTCAATTACCGTTATATTGTTTTTAGTAAGTAAAAAGATTAATATCGGTTATTCCTTAATAACTGGCTCTTTGCTTTTGACCCTTCTAAATGGCAGAAGCATTACAAGATTTCTTCACTTAGTATTGCGCACAGTTACTGATACAACAACTATCTCATTAACTACAACAATTCTTCTAATTGCAATTCTTGCTCATGTTCTGGATAAATATAAAATACTAGATAGAATGATTATTGCCCTTGAACAAATGCTTGGAAGTACAAAGAACACCCTCCTGGTTGCCCCTGCTATTATGGGAACCCTGACGGTTTATGGTGGTGCGCTTATGTCCTGCCCTATGGTGGGGAATTTAGGTGATAGACTTGATATTGCAAGCGATAAAAAGGCTGCTATCAATCTTATTTTTAGGCATGCTCTATACTTTGTTTTCCCATTGTCACCTAATATTATCTTAGCCTCACAATTAGGTGGCTTCAAGGTCTTCGACTTTATCAAGCTTCAATTCCCCATAGCCGTCGCCTTATATTTATTTGGCTATATATTTTTACTTAGGGGCTATAAGGATAATAAATCGCAAATGCTTAGTAAAGACAAATATCTAAGGGCTATTGGAGAATTTCTTCTGTACTCCTCTCCAATTCTAGTAAGCTTAGTGGGAGCTGTTATTTTTAAGCTTTCCTTCAATATTTCATTATTGATAGGTATACTTATCAGTGTAATCATTAATCAGTATGATATAAAACGTGATGATAGCTATAACACTCAAGAGCATCCTATCAAAACTATATTCAAGGGGATTAAATATCCTATGGCAATAACTATAGTTGGGATAATGCTTTATAAAAACACAGTAAATGACATCGATGAGGTTTTGGTATTCTTAAATACACTATTGGAAAATGGCCTTACTATTGAGCTTTTGATAATAATCGCGACGGGAATAATTTGTTTACCGTTGGCCTCTATGAATCCGGGAATAGCAATACTTTTTCCGATGATTTTACCCCTAGCTCCTACCTATGAAATGAAGCTATTATATGCAATGTTCATATTTACCAGCGCCTTTGTGTTTTACTTCATATCTCCACTCCATCTATGCCAAGTACTGACATTGGATTATTTTAAGGTTAAGATGAAGGCCCTATATACCCAGTATCTTTTCGTCCTCCCCCTTACCTTTGCAGTGATGGTGGTAATTTACACGGTGATGAGTATATAATAAAAGGACAGTCCTTTATGTGTTTGCATAAAGACTGTCCTTTTTCTATGACATTTTATTTATTTTTCAACCTTCGCCCCTGTTTTAAAGCACCTAGAGGGTTCAAATGCCCTTAGATTCAAGGCACAGCAAGCCTGACGATTGCAGCGTATAGGTTAGTACGTGAAAGAGTCAGGTGAAGCTGCAACGCAGAAGATGAGGGTATTTCAACCTTCGCCCCTGTTATTCTACACCTCTGTAATAATGCCCCCTAGTAAACCCACCCACCTTAATAAAGGTTGGGAAATCCTCCTTTACTTCAGTATTATCAGCCAAAGCCTCCAGCTGCTTTTCCAAATGCTCAAAAATCTCCTTAATTTCAGCTTCCGTTTCATCAGTAAAATCTAGGCGATAGCTTTTTATTGGTGTCTTTTTCAGATCCTTTAGCTTATCCAGCATGAATAACGGCTGAGAATTTAAAAATACAGTTCTTCCCCAGCAATCCTTCGCAAATTGGAAGGTCATTTGCTTTGCATCCTTTATACCCCAGTGGTATCTATAGGGTGGATAGGAGCATTCCTTGCATTTAAGATTACATTGCTTTTTATCCTTTAGAGGGCAATATTCCATAGTCATGATAGGTAGCTTTCCATAAATTATAGCTTCACCATCAATATCAGCATATGTCAGTTGATTTATTGACTTTAAATCCAATTCGGGAGAAATAACAACCCCTGCAGCCTCCATTTCCTGGACAAAGCTAATAGTGTGGCTATTCATTACATTTAGGGACATATCTGCTATAGCTGGTATTTGCAGAGCCCTTCTTGAATAATCCAGCATTCCAAGGTCCCCTGCCAATATTCCATCTGGCTTTGTGGTCTCTAGCTTAGCCTCCAGCCTTTTATAATCCGTATTTTTCATTATCCCTGAGGTTCTAAAATAAACTGAGACCTTAGCCTCTTTGCACAGAGCTATAGCCTCCTGCAGGGTGTTAATATCTCCATAATAAAGACGGTCTATTTTCGCTGCTAAAACTGCTTTAAGCTGCGATATAGTGTCTACCTTAACAGTTATAAAGGTATCCTTGAGCTCTATTTTATCTGACCTTGAGGCCTTGGCAAAAGCTGGCAGCTGCTGCTCTCCCCCTCTAGGCTCTCTGTGATTTCTATTCTCCCTAAGGGCATTGAGCTTTTCAATCGCATCCCTCCGCAACCCATTTATCATGGACAAGGGTACTGCTATTCCATCCTCTAAATCAACCTGAACCTCTTCGAAGGCATATGGAGTATTACCCAGCTTATTTAGGTTTTCCATTAGCTTTTCACGAGTAAGAGGTAGCCTTATAGCCCTTTCTACCGCCTGCTCCGATTCTACAAAAACAGTATTGCTATCATTGTCCCATAGCATTAGCTGAATAGGCTTTCCCTCATATAGTTTAATATCACCATTTATAATTATCTTTTTAGCTTCTATATTATTATCATAGGTTTTTTCTAGGTCCTTCATAAGGTTTATGTCTAGGGTTTTAAAAACCTCGTCACCCTTAGACACATCACCCTTGATTTCTATCTCAACAACCTGTCCCTTTTCCGCCTGTTTTACTGCTTCATTATCTACAAATAGCCCCACCACTGTTCCACCAGTATCGGAGGTTTTTGGTCCCCAGACCTCTATTCCATACCCTGCAGATAGCTTTGATAATAGTTTGAGCTTTAGCCTGTTTTTTCTTGGATTATAGTCTATAACTGATCCCAATAGTGTTCCTCTGTTATTTGGCTTCTCTACATTAACGATTTCATCCCTTGAACTCTCCAATATATAGCCCTTGGTGAACCTTCTGTTAAACATCTGCGTCATTTCCTGCTGCAGCTCTAGGCTTCTAAAGGGCTTTCCTTCAGTTAAATAGTGGTCTATTGCCCTTCTGTAGGCACCCACTATCGATGCAACATACTGAGGCTTCTTCATTCTGCCCTCTATCTTAAAGGAGGTAACTCCACTATCGATTATTAAGCCAATCTCATCGAAGGTGTTTAAGTCCCTCATACTTATGTGATAAAGCTCCTTCTTCTCATTTTCACCCTTGCTTGAAACTAGCTGATAAGCCCTTCTACAGGGCTGAGCACATCTTCCTCTGTTGCCGCTCCTGCCACCTATAAAGCTACTCATTAGACATTGTCCTGAATAGGAAACACATAGGGCTCCATGGACAAAAACCTCCAGCTCCATTCCTGTTTTCTCTCTTATTTCTTTTATTTCTGCCAGCGTAAGCTCTCTAGCCAAAACTACTCGCTTTATTCCAAGCTCCTTTATTGCCTGCACCCCATGGGTATTATGTAGAGTCATCTGAGTACTGCAATGCAGCTCAAAATCAGGATAAACCTCTCTTATTATCTTTAAAACACCTAAATCCTGAATTATCAGAGAATCAACATCTATGTCGTAGAGAAAGCCAACGTATTCTAAAAGCTTATCCAGCTCAAGGTCCTTCAATAGGGTGTTAACAGTGACATAAACCTTCATACCCCTTATATGTGAATAGCTTATGGCCTCCTTTAATGTGTCTCTATCAAAGTTTGAGGCATAGGCCCTTGCACTGAATTCTGTTCCGCCTAAATAAACTGCATCTGCTCCATTTTGCAGGGCTGCCTTCAGGGCTTCAAAGCTGCCTGCTGGGGCTAGTAATTCTATGTTTTGCATTAACAATAACAACCTTTCATAATAAATTTATATGTAAAAATTGAAGCTTATAAATCTAAGGGCTTTATGGAAGCTTATTGTCTTAGTTTTGAAAATACTTTGACTAAAGCCTTATAAAAGCAAATAGCTTCTAAAATAGACAGCTTCTATGTAAAGTGTAAGATAATGATTTTTCATTACAATAAAAAAAGTAGCAATATTATTATATCACTACTTTTCCAATTCTAATTATTTTTTCTTATAAGGGTATTTTTCCTCAGATTGTTGGACAAAACCCTCCAGCTGCTTTCTTGCCTCCACCAGCTTGATCTGGTTTTCAAAAAGCTTATTTTGAAGATCATTAATTATCTCCTCTGCCTTTTTCAAATCCATTTCCTTAGCTGTTAGCTCCTGTTGAATATCCTCATAGTTATCCTGATGGCTTTCCTGATGAGTTACTAAACGGGTTAGCTCCTCCTCCATCATGGTGCAGGCAGCTTCCTTTTCACCTAATTGCTTTAATGCAAGGTGTAGCTCTTCCTTCACCTTATCTAATTCGTTTAAGGGGGCAACTGATTGATTTAGTAGTCGTTCATGTTCTTCCTTTAGCTTTAAATATAGATCAGCGATATTGATGGAGGTTAAAACTGCAATCATGGAAGTACTTAATCGAGTATTTCCCATGGCAACCTCTTCCATTTTTTCATCAACAAAGCTACCCACCTTTAATAGATACTCCTTAGACTCAGTACCTGCGATAGGATATTCCTGCCCATTAATTTTTATTAGTACTTTATTTCTCCGTTGCATATAACTAAACGCCCCTTTAAAATCCATAAATATTTCTCAATATAAATACTTTCTTTATAAACGTGCATTTTCCTGCTTGATAAACTGAAATTGCTAATATTTATTTTTATAACACTATATCCTTGAAGTTAAATTCCATAACCAGCAAACGTGAGTGTAGCGAGATCAAAAATACTGCGAGCCCTTTGTTTTCCAAGGAACACATACCTCATGTCTATAAATTACCAGCATATCCCAGACATCAAGTAGGGTGGAAAAATTTCTCCACCCCCTTTATAGGTTGTTAAAATAGTTCTAAATCACTATAAGCTATTCTCTTAAGGCACCACCTAGGTTTTTGTTAATTTCAGCTACAATACCCTCGTGTACCTTAGTTACCTCTTCATCTGTCAGGGTTCTCTCCTTATGACGATAGGTTAGGGTATAGGCTATACTCTTGTAGCCAGCTGCAATCTGATTACCCTGGTAAACGTCAAATAGCTTGAAGGACTCTAATATATCTCCACTATTCTCCTTGATAATATCCTCCAGCTCCTTAACAAATACTGTATCCTTTAAAACAACAGCAAAGTCACGAGTAATAGCAGGATATTTTGGCAGGGGCTTATATAGCTTATCTATTCTAGTGAAGATTAGTACCTTGCTATAGTCTAGCTCAGCACAGTAGCATTTCTTTTGAATATCATAGTTTTCCATTACTAACGGATGAATTTCACCTATGGTTCCTATAATATGTCCGTCTAGTATAATATTTGCGCATCTTCCTGGATGATAGGTTGTATGATGCTTTTCAGCCTCAAAATAATAATTCTTTATGCTCAGCTCCTCCAATAAGCCCTCTACCGCACCCTTTAAGGTAAAGAAGTCTTCACCTTCACCATAAGCCCCAAGCACAAGATTTGGTATCTCATATGGTAAATCAACTGCCTCAAGGGACTTTGGTATGAATATGCTTCCTATTTCAAAGGCTCTAGCAGCTTCAACCTTACGGCTTAGGTTTCTGCTCAATACCTCCAAAAGGTTTGGAAGCAGACTAGTTCTCATTACACTTGTTTCATCACCTAGTGGGTTCAGTAGGCGTACAAAATTTCTCTTCATACTATTTTCTGTTACTCGTATCTTATCTACGCTTTTGGGACTAACGAAGGAATAGGTTAGGATTTCATTAAAGCCCATTGCATTTAAAGCATCCTTCGTACTGTCCTCAATCATTTGACCATTAGTTTTGCCACCAACAGCTACTTTACCGCGAACCATTGTTGCTGGTATATTGTCAAAGCCAAAAATTCTACCAACCTCTTCAACAAAATCCGCCTCCTGCTGAAGATCCTCTCTAAAGGTAGGAATAGTCGTTCTTATCTTACCCTCAACCATTTCACCCTTTATTTCTAGGGTTCCTAGCATTTTAATCATCTCATCAGTGGTTAATTCTGTGCCTAATAGCCCATTTATTCTCTCTGGACGTACGTCGAATTGTCTAGGCTCCTTAACCACAGGATACACATCAACTACTCCCTTAAGCACTCGGCCAGCACCTAGCATTTCAATTAACTGACATGCTCTGTTGGCAGCTATTAGAGCTAGATTTGGGTCTATGCCCTTTTCAAACTTTGAGGAGGCCTCTGTTCTTAAAGTCAGCTTCTTTGAGGTAGCTCTTATACGCTCACCAGCAAAGCTTGCAGACTCTAAAAGAATAGTTGTAGTATTTGGTGTTACCTCTGATTCTGCTCCCCCCATAACTCCAGCTATGGCTAAGGCCTTTTTACCATCTGCAATGATGGTCATGCTTTCATTTACTTTTCTTTCAACATCGTCAAGGGTTTTGAAGGTATCTTCTACTGCTTTTCTAACGATTATTTGATTACCTTCAATGAAATTCATATCAAAGGCATGTAATGGCTGACCATACTCCTGCATTACATAGTTTGTGATATCTACTATGTTATTGATTGGACGAATTCCAACCTTTCTAAGTCTTTCCTGTAGCCATAGTGGTGATGGCTTTATAACTACATCCTTAATAATCCTAGCCACGTATCTGTGGCAGCCCTCTTGGTCTTCTATAGTAACCTTAAAGCTTGGATCTATAGCCTCTTCAGACTCCTTCAAGGAAATCTCAGGATACTTTACTGGGTTACCTATTGTAGCTGAGGTTTCTCTTGCCATTCCAATCATACTTAAGCAATCTGGTCTGTTTGAGGTAATCTCAAATTCAATAACCTGATCCTTCAGTCCCAAAGCCTCTATTACATCAGCACCTAAAGGTAGCTCCTCGTTTATAAT
>Ga0208243_1001123_pt1 | contig 10102 bp, 10 predicted proteins | sample Subbio2Aug_QV12A_FD_184826 | JGI IMG/M metagenome (GOLD analysis project Ga0208243, IMG submission 184826) | Serpentinite rock and fluid subsurface biosphere microbial communities from McLaughlin Reserve, California, USA - CR12Aug_QV12A (SPAdes) | ecosystem: Environmental > Terrestrial > Deep...
CAGCTTTTCCGCGCGAACACCGGGCCGGAGGTCGATGCCATGCCCGGCGTAGAACTCCGCCGGCTTCAAGGGGAGCGACACGGCGCCAGCGCCGCCCCTGAGCCAGGCTTTGGACAGGGGCGGGCGATGATAGGGCGCAATGGGCTCCTCGCCCACAAGGGTTATGGACCCCCCAAACCCATACTGGCGAAGCAGGGCGGCGGCCGTTCCCCCGGCGTGGCCCGCGCCAAGGATCAACCCATGTGCTTCCGATCGGCTCATAGGAACCCCTCTCCAAAACCGAGCGCCTCGTGTGGACTTCCAGACACCAGCCGCGACTGCGCGCCTGTTTCAGATAGGGGGCTCGAAGGAGGTTAAAAACCACACTTTAGTGGGGTTGTTCCGTGACCTTGATGAAGCTCATTTGCTGGGAACGGTCAATTAGAACCGATTTTAGAACACAGTGAATGTGTCTTCATTGGGATGAGGAGAACGCCGGATGAGCACCATCGCACGAAATCCGTCCGCCGATAACGCGCCAGATCGCTATGTGGACAGGAAACGCTATCTATGGATGTTGTCGGTCGTCTGGCCGGCAGCGCCATTGATCGGCCTCTACCTTGTTAGTATGACAGGGTTGGGCGTGTTTTACGGCTTTACGCTTGTCGTCTGGTATGCCGTCATTCCGGCTCTGGACGTCTTGTTTGGGAACGATCCGAATAATCCTCCGGAGGCGGCTGTGGCGCGCCTCGAGGCGGATCGGTATTATCGAGTTCTCACCTATCTTACCGTCCCCGTGCATTATGCCTCGCTCATCGTCTCGGCATGGTGGGTGGCGACCCAGTCGATGGCCTGGTGGGAAGTTGTCGCGCTTGCCTTGTCCTTGGGCATCGTCAACGGCTTGGCGCTGAACACCGGCCATGAATTGGGACACAAGAAGGAAGCCTTCGACCGCTGGATGGCCAAGATCGTTCTGGCCGTGGTCGGCTATGGCCACTTCTTCATCGAGCACAACAAGGGTCACCATCGCGACGTTGCGACCCCCGAAGATCCCGCTACGTCCAGGATGGGGGAGAGCATCTATAAATTCTCGCTGCGCGAAATCCCGGGCGCCTTTAGGCGCGCGTGGAATCTGGAAAAGGTGCGGCTGGAGCGCGTGGGCAAGGGTGTCTGGAGCCTGAACAACGAAATCATCCCGCCGCTGCTGATTACTGTGGTTCTCTACACCTCCCTTTTGCTGGCGTTCGGACCCGACCCCAAGCTGCTGGTGTTCCTGCCCATCCAGATCGCCTTCGGATGGTGGCAGCTGACCAGCGCTAACTACATCGAGCACTATGGTCTGCTGCGGGAGAAAATGGCGGATGGGCGTTATGAACGAGCCCAGCCCCGGCATTCCTGGAACAGCAATCACATCGCCTCGAATCTGATCCTGTTCCATCTTCAAAGGCATTCCGATCACCACGCCCACCCGACCCGAAGCTATCAGTCGCTCCGGGACTTTAAAGACCTGCCAGAGTTGCCCACCGGCTATCCCGGCATGTTCTTCATGGCGATGATCCCGCCCGTGTTCCGGTCTGTGATGGACCGCCGCGTCGTGGAGTGGGCAGGCGGCGATCTCGCCAAGATCCAGATTGATCCGGCGCGCAGGAAGCAGGTCGTCCGCAAGTTCGGTGCATCGCGCCAATCTGCTCGGATTGCAGCCGAGTAACCATTGGCCTGAGTGGCGATCCGAGGAGGCGTGCGTGCCTTCTCGGAGAGCCGCTGCAGGTTTCGCGGCGGTGGTTTCCAGCCGAGGAACAAGGGCGATGGCGTTGTCGTCAGCGACCGCCCTCTCGGGGGGCATTTTCACAACACACGTCTATGAAGGAAAGCGGCGTCATGGCGCGATATCAATGTCCCGATTGCAGCTACGTCTACGATGAGGAAAAGGGCGAATCCCATGAAGGCTTCCCGCCCAATACGTCATGGGCGCAAATTCCCGAAGATTGGTCCTGCCCCGATTGTGCGGTGCGCGACAAACCCGATTTCATTCCCTTGGGTCCGGGCGAGGTCGGGGAAAAGGCGGCGGACAGCTCTAGCGTCAGAGCCGAACGATGACCCGGGGCGGCCAAGGGCTGGAGCCGTCGGAGTCCGCCGTGGAAACCGGGCCGTTCGCGAAATGGCACTGCGTGACCTGCGGCCACATCTACGACGAGGCGCTCGGTGATCCCGACACGGGCGTGCCGCCCGGCACCCGTTGGGCGGATGTCCCCGCCGACTGGTACTGCCCGGACTGTGGCGCGACCAAGGAAGCGTATGAACTTTATGGGTGATCCATTCGAGCGGGCGACCGTCTTCCGGCTCGGCAATCTGGCGAATTCCTTGGGGAGGGCCGAATGAGCGTTCGTGCAGTCACCGGCCTTGTGCCGGTTCATCCCGGCGTCGGGGATTCGATTGAGTCCCTATTCGCATTGCAGCGCCGATCGGCCGTCGAGAACAGGGCGAAATTCACGTTGAAGGCACGACTGGCCATGCTGTCGCGACTGAAGACGACGATGAAACGCCGGGAGGACGACATCATCGCGGCTCTCCACGTGGATTTCAGAAAGCCCGAATCCGAGGTGCGTCTGACCGAACTCTTTCCGGTCTACCAGGAAATATCCCATGCCCGGCGCCACCTCCGATCCTGGCTCAGGCCGCACCGGGTTCACGCCTCGCTGGGGATGTTCGGCACCGCCGCCGAGGTCCGCTACCAGGCCAAGGGCGTCTGCCTGATAATTGCCCCGTGGAACTATCCGGTCAATCTCAGTTTCGGACCCCTGGTGTCGGCCCTGGCGGCCGGAAACACCGCCATCATCAAGCCCTCCGAACTGACGCCGGCGACGTCCGCCCTGATCAGGGAGATCGTCGAGGAGACCTTCCCCAGGGATCTCGTCGCCGTCTGCGAAGGCGACGCCCGGGTTTCGCAGGCGCTGCTGGATCTGCCCTTCGATCACATCTTCTTCACCGGCAGCCCCCAGGTCGGCAAGATCGTCATGGCGGCTGCGGCGAAACATCTGTCGTCCGTGACGCTCGAACTGGGGGGCAAGTCTCCGACCATCGTCGACTCGACCGCGAATATCGAACACGCGGCCCGCAAGATCGTCTGGGGCAAGTTCGCGAATAACGGCCAGACCTGCATTGCTCCGGATCACGTCTATGTCGCTCGCGACCAGGCCCCGGCCCTGGTCGATGCGCTTCGGCGCGAGATCAGGCGGGTCTACGGGCAGACAGCCAGCCAGCAGAAAAGCGGTCCGGACTACTGCCGGATCGTCAATCGGCGGCATTTCGAACGTCTGAGCGCCCTGACCGACGACGCGACATCGCGCGGCGCGGTCGTCCTGGAAGGCGGGGTTCGAGATCCAGGCCAAAACTACTTCTCGCCGACCATAATCAGCGGAACCACGCCTCAAATGGCGATTTCCCACGAAGAAATATTCGGTCCGGTTCTTCCTGTTATAGAATATGACGACATCAGCAGCGTTGTCGATGCGATCAACTCCGGTCCAAAGCCCCTCGCCATCTACATCTACAGCAACGACGACACTATCCGGGAACATATCATCGATAGAACCAGCTCAGGCGGTGTCTGCATCAACCACAACGTTGTCCATTTCCTGCACCCAAACCTGCCGTTCGGTGGTGTCAACAACAGTGGAATCGGAACCGCGCACGGTTTCTACGGCTTCAAAGCATTCTCCCACGAACGCGCGATTCTGAGAGACAAATTCTCCGTCCTGCACCTTCTGTTCCCGCCGTACACCCCGACCGTACAGAAGCTGATCAATCTAACCGTCCGCCTTTTGGGTTGAATCCAGAAACAAGAGAGCGGCGTCGGTAGCCGCCGTCCGGAGACTTGGATGTTTGACTATATTATCGTTGGAGCCGGGTCCGCTGGATGCTTGTTGGCGGAGCGCTTGTCGGCCAATCCCAGGACACGAGTCTGTCTGCTTGAGGCGGGCCCGCCCGACCGTAGCCCGTTGATTCACATGCCCATCGGGATAGCGCTTCTCTCCAAGAGCAAGACGCTCAACTGGGCCTTCGAGACGCAGCCTCAAGCCAATCTTGACGGTCGACGGCTGTTTTGGCCGCGCGGCAAGACCCTTGGCGGATCGAGTTCGATCAATGCGATGGTCTATATTCGCGGGCACCGGGATGACTATGACGCCTGGGGTGAGGCGGCCGATCCGATCTGGTCATATGAGAATGTGCTCCCGCTGTTCAAGGCGATGGAGTCCAACGAGAGATTTGGAACCAACGCGTTTCATGGCGGTGATGGCGAGCTTCACGTCAGCGACCTTCGCACCCGCAACCGCCTCAGCGAAGCCTTCGTCGAAGCCGGGCAGCAGGTCCAACTTCCGCATAGTGTCGATTTCAATGGGGAGACGCAGGAAGGCGTTGGCCTCTACCAGGTCACCCAGCACAGAGGTCGGCGCTGGAGTTCCGCGCGCGCCTTCCTGTCCAAAGCCAAGAGCCGGCCCAACCTCAGGATCATCACGGGCGCACGGGCGACCCGCATCATTCTGAAGGGCCGGAAAGCCGTTGGCGTGACCTATGCCAAGCGGGGCAAGCTGATCGATGTAACAACCAAGGGCGGGGAGGTCATTCTTTCTGGCGGAGCCGTGAACTCACCTCAGTTGCTGTTGCTTTCCGGCATCGGCGGAGCGGCCGAATTGAACGCGCTTGGTATTCCGGTGGTTGTGGACCTTCCGGCAGTCGGAAAAAATCTGCAGGATCACCTTGATATCACGATCATGCATGAAGCGAACGACCGAACACCAATTGGCATCGCACCATCATTCATTCCGCGAGCCTTGGCTGGAGCGCTGTCTTATGCCTTCCTTCGAAAGGGTTTCTTGACAAGCAATGTTGCCGAGGCCGGCGGCTTCGTCAAAAGCTCCCACGGGCAGAAACGACCAAATCTGCAGTTTCACTTTCTGCCCACCCTCTTGAAAGATCATGGGCGGGAGCTCGCGCTCGGCTATGGCTATACCTTGCATGTCTGCGACCTTCTGCCCAAGAGCCGCGGTCGCATCGGGCTCAAGAGCCGCAACCCGCTTGAGGATCCGCTGATCGATCCAGGCTACCTGTCCGCCCCCGAAGACATCCAAACCATGATCTCGGCGGTGAAAATCGGCAGGCAAATCCTGTCTGCTCCGTCAATGGCGGCCTATTCGAAGACCGAACTGGTCCCAGGACACTCGGTCCAGAGCGACGCGGACATCGTGGCGGATATCCGCCGGAGGGCTGAAACCATCTATCACCCCGTGGGAACATGCCGGATGGGGCGTGATCCGCAGTCGGTTGTTGACCCGGCCCTTCGGGTGCGCGGCGTGCAAGGCCTTCGGGTCGTCGATGCCTCCGTCATGCCGACGCTGGTGGCCGGCAACACCAACGCCCCGACGATGATGATCGCGGAAAGAGCCGCGGAACTCATTCTTGGGAAAACGAAACTCGCTTCGAGCGCCAATGGGAGAGGGGGTGAACTCCACGTCGCAGAAAACGAGACGAACTGAAGCCGCGCCGGATAGCGCGGCTCCAGACATCGGAGCACCGTAGACCATCAACCAATGCCGATCCAGCGAATAGTGGCGGCGCACCGTAGGGAGGACAGTTCCATGAGTCAGACTGGCAAAGATATGTCTGCGAGGCTTTCGCAGTTCGCCGCCGCGCTCGCCGTCCTGAGCGCCTTCTCGCCTCAGGCTGCGTGGGCGCAGGACTCGGAAGAATTCAAGCGGTGGGCCGTAAGCCTGAATGCAACCCGGGTCTTCGTGGATGAGGATGCGCCCGACATCACCTTGGCGGGGGGGCCTGTCCCCGGCTCGAATGTGAGGATCGGGGACGCCACGTCGGCGACCGTTGATATCGGATATTTCTTCACGCCGAATATTGCCGCGGATTTGTTTCTCGGCGTACCGGCGACCGCGGAAATTGACGGCGCCGGTTCACTTGAGCCGCTCGGAACACTCGCCAAAGTCAACTATGGACCAGTCATCTTGTCGGCCCAGTACCATTTCAACAATCTTGGCAGGGTTCATCCCTATCTGGGGGTTGGCGTCGGGCGGATCGTCTTTCTGAATGAGCGTGACAGGGCTCTGGCTAATTTCAGCATCGACGACAGTTGGGCGCCTGCGGCTCAGGTGGGTGTTCGGTACGAGCTTGACACGGCATGGATGCTGAACGCTGACGTTCGATACGTTCCCTTCTCCACGCACGCTACCGGTTCGCTGGGTGGAGCGCCTGTCCGGACGAGTTTGGACATCGACCCGATCCTGGCGAACGTCGGAGTGACTTACCGGTTTTAGGTTCAATCGGGCGCTTCTTAACGGTGGAATTGAATATCAAGAGGGAATCCGAATGTTGGGTCTGATGATGGACCGCCCGTTGCTGATCTCACAGCTTATCGAGCATGCGGCTGAATATCATGGCGACAACGAGATCGTGTCTCGGTCGGTCGAAGGTCCGATCCACCGTCATACCTATGCCGACGCTGCCCGGCGCTCACGTCAGCTCGCCAAAGCGCTCAAGGCGCTGGGCGTCGCGCCGGGCGACCGGATCGGCACCCTGGCGTGGAACGGCTATCGGCATTTCGAGATTTACTTCGCGGTCTCCGGGATCGGCGCCATCTGCCACACGATCAATCCGCGCCTGTTCCCGGAGCAGATCGCCTATATCATCAACCATGCCGACGATCGGTTCATCTTCGCCGACCTGAACGTGCTCGCCATTCTTGAAGGACTCGAGGAGAATCTCGCCGGCGTGCGGGGAGTCATCGTGATGACTGATCGCGCGCATATGCCAGCCGACAGCGTCCTGCCCAATCTGCTGTGTTACGAGGATCTGGTCGTGGCTCAGGACGAGGCGTTTGACTGGCCTGAGTTCGATGAGAATACCGCTGCGTCGCTCTGCTACACCTCCGGCACCACGGGCAACCCGAAGGGCGTGCTTTACAGCCATCGCTCAACCATCCTTCATGCCTATGCCATCAACGGCGCGAATGCCCTAGGCCTGACGGTTGACGACGCGATCCTCCCGGTCGTGCCGATGTTCCACGCCAATGCCTGGGGCGTCCCTTACGCAGCGCCGATGGTCGGCGCCAAGCTTGTGTTCCCGGGCTTCAAGATGGACGGCGCCAGTCTGTTCGAATTGTTCGACAGCGAGGACGTCACCATCGCGGCCGGCGTGCCCACGGTTTGGCTCGAACTGTTGCGCTTTTGCGAAGCCGGTGGCCGACGCCTGGACAAACTGCAGCGTACGTTGATCGGCGGCTCGGCGCCGCCGCGCGCCATGATCGAACGCTTTGACAAGGAGCATGGGGTGCGGGTCTTGCAGGGCTGGGGCATGACGGAGATGAGCCCGCTGGGCACGATCACCTCGATGCGGCGCGGCGAGCGCGATCTGCCAGCGGAGGCGCAATATGACCTTATCGCCAAGCAGGGTCGACCGATCTTCGGCGTCAGTTTGAAGATCGTCGATGACGCCGGTCGCGAGTTGCCCAAGGACGGCGTTGCGTTCGGAAACCTGCTGGTCCGAGGTCCTTGGGTCGCAAGGTCTTACTTCCGTGGCGAGGACCCCTCGGCGTTCACCGACGACGGCTGGTTTCATACTGGCGACGTCTGCATGATCGATCCGCACGGCTATATGACGATCACCGACCGCTCCAAGGACGTTATCAAATCAGGCGGCGAGTGGATCAGTTCGATCGACCTGGAGAATGTCGCGATGGGCCATCCCGCAGTCCAAGAGGCCGCAGTGATTGGCATCGTCCATCCCCAATGGGACGAGCGACCGCTGCTCGTAGTTGTGAGACGACCTGCCTCGCAGGTGACGCGCGAGGCATTACTGAATTCGTTCGAGGGGAAGGTCGCAAAGTGGTGGATTCCGGATGATGTCGTCTTCGTCGATAGTTTGCCACACACCGCGACAGGCAAGTTGCTCAAAGCGAAGCTGCGAGAAGATTTTCGCGGATACAAAGCGCCCTCGGCCGATAGTTGAGAATCATCATGTCGTGTGCTTGTCATCGCCTTCCATTCGGCCGATCGCAGCGACTACCTGCGATCTCGACGTGCGCATCGGCATCCACTTCTACACCGGGCGTGGTCAGGGTCGTCCCAACATGGAATGGGCGGTGGCCAATCTCGACGCCAGGCGTTTGGACGCGTCGCTCGTTACAATCGAGATTGCGACGTTTGACGACACGCCGGAAGTGCTGGCGTCGGGGCCGATGAAGGCGGTGCTCGTGCGCGAGCGGATTCACGGTTAGCCGCGCGTGCAGCGACTTCGAATAGAACTCCGGCACCTAAGTTACGCAGATGCGGCCGAGCGATATGGCAGTTTCCGCAAGGCAGCCGTAGCGCTCGGACTCAAACAGTCTAATCTAAGCCGACGAGTCAGAGATCTGGAGGAGCAGCTCGGGGTCGCGTTGTTCGAACGGACCAATGGTGGCGTCAGGCCGACCCCGGCAGGCCGGGACTTTGTCAATGGTGTTCGCCGGGTCCTCAATGAGTTGCAGATTGTCGTCGATGGTGCGAAGGCCGTCGGCCGCGGCGAGGCTGGGTACTTGACGATCGGCTTCTACACCTCGCTATCGGCCGGCAATCTCAGGGCAAGTCTCGTCGAGTTCGGCCGTCGTTTTCCGCAGGTGGACATCAGCACAATCGAAGGGTCGCGCTCCCGGCTGTTCGACGGGATTCGGAATGGCACGGTCGACATCGCGGTTGTCACGGGGGAGCCGGCGTCAAACTGCAATCGCTCGATGGTTCTATGGAGCGAGCGCATCATCGTTGCGTTGCCGGAGGACCATCCGCTGGCGGCAAACGAGATTATCTACTGGACCGACCTGAAGCGCGAACGGTTCCTGCTGAGCGAGCGCGATCCTGGTCCCGAGATACAAGACATCCTCGTGGCCAAGCTGTCCTCGCCCGGCGACCTGCCTGACGTCGTACGGCACGATGTGAGTCCGGAGAATATCAAGAGCCTGGTTGGTGCTGGCCGCGGCGTCAGCCTCATGTGCGAAGCGTGCATGGGGGCCAGCTATGCCGGCGTCGTCTATCGCGAGGCCCGCGATGGCAACGGCTCGACTCGGATTGGGTATCGCGCGTACTGGCGGGACGGCAACGACAACCCCGCGCTTCGGAATTTCATTCGGCTTTTGGAGGAGCGCTGCCCGCCGGTTGCGAACGGGAACGGACCCCTTGGCGTAGCTTCGCGAACCCCCGATCCGTCGCCATGAAACGCGCGATCATCGGTGCTACCAGCTTGGCCGGCTCCACAGCTTGGCCGCTTTCGCGGCCAAGGATCTCCGCATACGCAAGGAGATCGCGGTGGAGTGCGGCGGGGAGCTCCACCGAAACCTTCACCGGCCTGTCGTCTTCGAGCGGTCCGAGCTTTAGCTTGCCCATCGGCTAACCTCCGTAGGGTTCGAGCACCAAATCCCGCGTGACAATCACGCGGACCGGGAAGCCGGACCGGATGGTTAGCGTCGGCGCGACATTGAGCTGCCGCCGGATGATCTGCTGGCCGGCATCGTTGATCGTGTCCTGGCCGCCGTTGCGTATCGCCTGGATCAGGCGGTCGTCGTCGTTGGTGGCGAGCTCGGCGCCGACGCTCAGCAACGTGGAGAGTCCCGCCGCCTTGGCCAGGTCCCACCAATGATAGTCGACGCCATCCTGAAGGCCGGCATAACCCTCCGCATCGGCGCCAGGCTGGCGCTCGAGAACGATCGAGCGTCCGTTCGGAAAGATCAGCCGGTTCCAGACCAGGAGCACACGGCTTTGACCGAACTGAACGCTGTTATTGTACTGGCCGATCACGCGCGTGCCCTGGGGCACCAGAAGAATGCGGCCTGTCGGGCTGTCGTAGATATTCTCCGTCACCTGCGCGGTGATCTGGCCCGGGAGATCCGAGTGGATGCCGGTGATGAGCGCCGCCGAGATCACGGCGCCTGCCTTAAGGATGTACGGCGACGCCGGTGCGACGACGCGATCGGGCGTGACCGTGCGCCGATCGGCGGCTGCGTTGAGGAATGCAAGTTGTCGATCCTGGGCCGATGGGGTGGCGGGTGGCGGCGCGAGGCCGAGGCCGGTGAGGTCCGGAGCCGGCGGCG
>Ga0208243_1001124_pt1 | contig 10097 bp, 9 predicted proteins | sample Subbio2Aug_QV12A_FD_184826 | JGI IMG/M metagenome (GOLD analysis project Ga0208243, IMG submission 184826) | Serpentinite rock and fluid subsurface biosphere microbial communities from McLaughlin Reserve, California, USA - CR12Aug_QV12A (SPAdes) | ecosystem: Environmental > Terrestrial > Deep...
AATCTTATGGCTATTGTCGTCAAAGTTCTATTGGTCATTATCTATTTGTCATTTTAGTTTTGTTTGTCTGTTCATTTCTTTTAGTCAGTTTGTGTTTGCACGGTCGCCCTAGCATGACGCATAACGTTTTGCAGCTACCCGAAGGTGGCGATTTCGAAGCACTTCACTGTCAACCAAGCACAAACTTTGATAGAAGCACAAAGCTTGATTTAACCACTGAACCGCCACTTTTGGGTAGGTGCTGTTACCTGCTGGCTTTTTATCTTTTTTCATTTATTTTTTCTTCAATTCTGTCGTGTAGATTAGTCTTTATCCACTCGTTCATTTTTTCTTTGTTGTCACCGTTTGAAGCGTGCCAAGGACTTTCTTCATTAATTAAAAGATAGTTTGATTTTAAATCATAAAGTGAATGATATAGGTCGCCACGCTCAAAAACTAAATAGTCGTTTTGTATGAACAGTCTAATATTTTCCATATTCTTCGGTCCTTCGTCATAGTTCCAAAATATTTTAGTCAATGAAGAATCTGTCTCCAGTCTTTCTCTGCTTAATTTGTCATTATTTTGCCAATCACTTTTGTTCCATTTTATAATATTCCACTCTACGTCATCAAACCCTGCGATTGTGAAATAAAGAACATAAACATTGTCGCCATATTCGAGGTGTTGCTGATATAAATAGTCTTTAAAGAAAGATTGGTAGACTTTCATTCGGGCTTCCATATATTTCATTGAACCTTCTTTATTCAGTCTTTTCGTTTCCTTGTCCAAATACTTGTCCGCAATTGTTATCGAGTCAATCAATACTCCTTGCTCAATCAGTTCTTTAAATTCAAGTTCGGCTATTTGATCAAAGTAATATTCAACACTTCTATATTCAAGTTCTTGGCTTTGACAACTAAATGTCAAGATTGCAAATATTCCTATAATTAATTTTCGCATTGTCGTTTTTTTTAAGCTTGCAGGTAACGTTCCCACGCTTGGCGAAGTGGGGGATTTTGAAAACGTATTTGTCAAGCAGTACAAAATTAGCAAAATACCCGGATTTTTAAATTTAAAAATATAGCCCCCATTTTGCCAAACGTGTGTTAGCAGCTGCAACTCACATCGTCAAACGGCTTAAGCCACTACAACTCACTTACAAATTAAAACTGTTAAACAAAAAAAATTAACATAAAAACCAAAATGCACAAAGCTTAAAGTAAAGCTGTCATGCCGCAAACACCAAAAGAAAACAAAACATTAATTAACTACAAAAGCCCTAAAAAAACTAAAAAGTAAAACGCTCAAAACACCCACACCAGCCAGATTTTTAATTGTAAAAAAAGCAACCTGTCAACTAACAATTTTTAAGCCGAGCAAAACCGCAAAAATGCAGTGTAAACATTAAAATCAAAACCTCACTGTCGACCAATATTTACCGTCTTAAAACTACCCAAAAACTGTCGCAAGAGTTAAAAGCCAGCCAGATTTTTAAAGGTAAATTATTGTATAAATTTTGAACCAACAAAAAACCGTCAAACCGAAAAATATTACTAACAACAAATTATTAAACAAACTGTCAAACCAGCACTTTACCAAAAACCAAAAACGATGTGCAACGACCATTTACCCAAATGTTCCTCTTCGCACGAGTTGTTGCTGCTAACGGTTTCACGCTTGGCGAAGTGGCGGATTTAGAACCCGAAACTGTCAACCAAGCAAAAAACTTTATTAGAATGCAAAAATTTAATATTAACCCGAAAGCCCGCCATTTTGCCAAACGTGTGTTGGCGGTTCGGCTTTCATTTAAAAGTTTAAAATATGATAGTTTATAGAGGTTCATCTCGCGATGATTTTAAAATTGAAAAATGGAAACGGTCTCGTTACGGTTTCAACGCTTTGTTTTTTGCAAGCGACTTATACCTTGCTCAGCTTTATGCACATCACAGAGCTGATGAAGAATACAAAAGAAGTGGTGGTTGTGTTTATAAGTTTGAAATTCCTGATTATTTATACTCTGTTGACTATGGTGGCAAGTTGTCATATAGCAGTGATTTTAGAAATTTGATTTTTAAACTTTTCAGGGAAGGTCATAAGGCGGTTGTTATTAAAAATGTTATTGATTATCCGTCTAAAAAACTTTTCCGTCCTAATTTTTCAGATGTCATTGTGGTTTTTGATTTTGATATTATCAAGTCATTTAAACTAATACAGAAAAATGTCAGGGTTTCCTAAGCTGACCGCCAACGTTTTGCCGCTTGCCGCAGTGGGGGATTTCGGAGCACTTCACTGTCAACCAAGCACAAATATTGATAGAAGCACTGCACTTGATTTAACCACGTCAGCCCCCATTGCGGCAAACGGCTGTTATAGGGCGTTGTTCTTCTCGTCACCATTGGTTTATCAGTTCTTTTTTGTCACTAAGTTGTTTTTCTATTTCTTCTAAAAGCCAAGTCCCGCCAAACGAAATTGTCCCTTCGTGTGAGCCGTAGATAATCCAATCAAAAGTCTTGTCTGTGTAAACCGTCTCGTAACAGTCAGGGTCAAATTCTATTTTATCAATTTCATAGTCATAGCGTTCTTCCGAAACTGAAAAAAGGCGGTCACTTGCTTTATTTAAAATAATCTGCTTTATTTTTTCAAAGTCATTGTCTGTTAGATTTGACTTGTCGAAGAAAATGAAAGGTTTTGGGCTACAATTTGTCAATGGTTCCCAATAACCACCGTCAAAGTTCCATTGCTCTAAAAGTCTTTGTCTAACTGCGTTTGCTTCTGTTTCTAAAATCCTTCGTTTGAACGGTAGCGGTTCAACTGTTCCAAGTTGTTGGTCTGTTAAACTGGCTATAAATTTTATAAACTTATTTCTCTCGTCTTGAATGGCTCTTTTTTCAATTTCGTTTTGCTTTCCTGTCGTGAATAACGTTTGGCTGTCTTGTCCGATATTTTTTAAAACACCGATACATTCGTCTCTGTCCGAAAATGATTGTCCAACAACTGTTTCTACTCCTTTTAAAATTGCGTCTAATGCTTGGTATCTTGGGAAAAGGTCGTAGTCTTTGTCGGTGTAGGTATAAGGAAAGTCATTGCCTGTTCTTTCGTTTTGGTATTTGTCTGACCAATAGCGAAAGTTGTCAATGCAATATCGTCTTGCCAATGTTATTATTTTCTCTGTTGTCGTCATTTTACAATGCCCTATAACGTTTTGGCGCTTGGCGCAGTGGCGGATTTCGAAGCACAAAACTGTCAATACACCACAAAAGTTGATGCGAGGTAGAATGTTCAATTAACCACGTCACCCGCCATTGAGCCAAACGCCTGTTGGGTGCTGGCCTTCCTTGTCTTTCGTTATGGTAAAGTCTTGATTTCATTCAGTTTATATAGTTCTCCTAAAAATTGAGATTTCATCCTGAATTGACTTCTCTTCTTTATTTTTGGCTTTGTCGAGACGTTTTCCATTTTTATTCCTGGGTCATAATAGATGTTGCCAAGAGCCATTTGTTTTAGGAAAAGTTGAAAGTCTGTCCCTGTGCCTAAAATTATTTTGTTTCCGTATTTGTATCTTCTGTTTCCTGATGTGTCAGAGAGTGAGGGAACGTAACAAGCCTGATTATGCTTTCTATTCCAATGAAGAAGCATTGATGAAAAACTCCAAGCGGCTGCTTCATTTCCATTTATATCAACCAAAGCTATTCGCCCGTTTGAATTTCTAATTTTTCCGCTTTCTGCATCATAGCCAATTAACTGCATTTCGAGATTTGTCGAATTATGTCTAATCCCTGCTTTGTGAACTCCGCCAAAATTTATTCGGTCTTCACGACCTGTTTTGTCTGCATAACCGTATTGATGTAAAAATTCTTCAGTTCCCTTTGTCTTATAAAGTCCATCGGTTGGTTCAGGTGTCATAAGGGTAATAACCGAAGATGTTATTCGGTCAAAATTTGTAACTCCGAATTGTTTTATTTCCCAACCTAAAAAGTCAGGTTCGGAATATCCATTGGGTGTTATCCCTAGTTCAGCTTCTAGGGTATAACCACCGCAGTTTGAGGAAAGGCAAGGCAATATGTTGCCGTCTCTGTCAAGGCGTTTAGATGTTATCCAATCTAATTGATGAATTCTTAAAAGTTCTGCAAAAAGTTTTTCTCGATTATTTACCGATTTAGGAAGTTCAATAACTTTAAAAATTCCTATTTCATCTGCAAATGTTGTTTTGTGAAATTCTTTTGCAACATCTGAATCGGGTGAAGTTACATAACCCAAAACTTTTCCTTTGTCTGTAACGCTCAAAAATAATAATCTGTCAGCAAGGCGTTGAGTCATTAACTCTGATGGTGGATTTTCGCACTTTGCTAAGAATCCTGAAAATCTTACTTCTGGGTATTTTGGATAAAGGATGAGTTGAGAATTGGGTGCTGGATAAACATTTCCGTCATTACTTATCCAAGAAAAATTGATTGAAGCCTTAAACCTTTCTCTATTCCAATCACCGGCTTCTTCTGTTTTTATTTCAGAAAGTGGTAGGATGTTTAAAATCTCGAAACTACCACCTAAATAGACTTGGTTTTTAGAATTGTCATTCGGGGAAAGTTTTTTTACATAGATTTTTTGACAGCCATTATCAATAAACAGCTTCTTTAGATTTTCGAGGTTCATTGATGGCTAAAATTGATTTTACTAATTCTTTTCCAACTGCTTGAATAAGAGGAACTGTTACTGAATTACCAAATTGTCTATATCCTTGATTGTCTGAAACTGGAATGAGGAAATTGTCGGGAAAACCTTGAAGCCTTGCACACTCTCTTGGTGTTAATCTTCTAGGATTTAAACCGTCTTGCGGTATTAAGATTTCAGAACCGTCTTTGTAATATCTTGCTGAAATTGTTCTTGAAATACCGTTTAAGTCTGTCATTCCAAATCCAAATCCGTTTCCTTTTGCTTTATGTTTTGCAGCATAATCTTGTAGGTAATTCCAAAGTTTATCTGAAAGCGTGTATTTGCTTTCAACTTCGGGTTCTAAAATGTCTTTGATTTTTGCTTTAGGCTCTGGAAGTTTAGGAAATCTAAAATTTTCTTTCTCAACAAAAGTGTCAGTTCTAAAACCAACTATGATAATTCTTTCTCTGTGTTGTGGGACAAAATGCTTTCCATCAAGGACTTGAAAGTGGATAGAATAACCCAATTCTGTCAATGTGTTTTTGATAACTTTAAAGGTCTTTCCTTTATCGTGAGAAACAAGGTTTTTGACATTTTCCAACATAAAAGCCTTTGGCTTTTTATGTTTTAAAATTCTTGCAATGTCAAAAAACAATGTTCCTTGAGTTTCATCTAAAAAACCGTGGCTTCTTCCTAATGCGTTTTTTTTAGAAACACCTGCAATTGAGAACGGCTGGCACGGAAAACCTGCTAACAAAATGTCGTGGTCTGGTATATTTTCTTCACTAATTTGAGTAATGTCACCAAACGGAACTTCACCAAAATTTGCTTCGTATGTCTTTTTTGCAAAATTGTTCCATTCACTTGAAAAAACACATTTGCCACCTAAATTTTGATATGCAAGTCGAATACCACCAATTCCTGCAAACAAGTCAATGAACTTGAACTTTGGATTTGGAGTCGGTGGAAAAGGAACATCATACTTGAACGGAATGTAAAGTTGGTCGGGTTCTTCAACAACGGATAAAATACTCTCGTGCAAATATTCTATTGCATAGGGTTTAAAGTATTGAGAAACACCGTTTTTATGATTTTGCCAATAGTGTGTCAAATGAGCAAAACCGTCATTTAAATGCTTGTCAATCTTAATGTTAAGATGTTCTTTTATGTCGTTGTATGTTGTCATTTTATCATTAAGTTGTCGTATCACAAAGATACTAAATTTGACCCTTTCTGTTCTTTTTCAGGGTCGTTTTTTGTTGCGCTGTCGGTTTTTTAGGCTTGCACCCAACGTATGCTACTTTGCATAGTGCTGGGTTTAGAGCCCGTCACTGTCAGTTTAGCCTTTAGTTTATTGTTGTAAGGCGTTTAAAGTTAGTAAATTAGTCAGCATTATGCAAAATAGTGGTTAACTGCTGGTTTTAATATTCGGTTCTAATGTAAAAATTTTTGCGTAAACTTCGATTCGTTTCTGTCTTTTGGAGTCCAAGTCTGTCAACTTTTTTCGTTAAGTCTTTCGATTTCCAATTCAACGTAATGTTGAGCTCGTGACTGTCTTTTGGAGTCCAAATTTGTCTATTAAAGCAAAAAGTCATTGGTTAATTTTCTAAACGCAAAAACTGGAAAATCTCAAGAGCATTGCTGATAAATAAACTAGCAGTTAACGTTTTGCGGCTTGGCGTAGTGGCGGAATTTTAGTACAAAAGTTCAATCGAAGAACTGCACTTGAACCTACCACAAAACTGTCATACGAAGCACTGAACCCGCCATTACGCCAAACCGCTGTTAGGTGCTGGCCTTCTTGTTTTTCGTCCGACTAAGATACTTTTTTTATGTTTAAGTCAGTTGGTTTTGAAGTCTAAAATGCTTGTCCGATACCGAAGTAAAACAGCCTGTCTTCTTTTGAATGTCCATAGTCAAATGATAAAACCGTGGATTGATTCCAAGCAATTCTTAGTCCACCGCCATAGGAAGTTTTTATGTTTTTAAAGTTTAAATCTTGCCAACGGTCTCTTACTGTACCTGCGTCAAAGAATGGTGCTACGCCAAAGGCAAATCTTTGCTTTCCAATTTGAGTTTCTGCAAGTCTTACTCTCAACTCAACATTGGTGAACCACATTGAACGAGCCAAAAATCGGTTGGCTCTGTAGCCACGCAATGATTGTCTACCGCCTAAAGCATTGATACTTCCTTCGGGACTCCATTGGTCTTGAAATTCAAAAAATGGGGCATTGTTTCCAAAAATGTTTCCTACACCAAATCGTCCTGCTAAAACGGTTCTTTTACCAACGGGTATTTTCTGATAGACTCGACCTTGAATAAAAAGTTTGTCAAAATCGAATTGCGAGCCTATGTATTTACTTGAATATTCATTGGCAACTTCAAAGTAATATCCTTTCGTTGGGTCAGGTTCAAAATCTCTTGTGTCAAAAATTAATGCGGTTTGAATAATGGAAACCCAACCACCGTCAACACCTGAAATTAATCCATCTTCAAAATCTCGTCTTAAAAGTGAAATGCCGTTAGGTGCGGTTGTGTTTTGTCCTGTAATTGGGTCAATTGCATCCGCTTCCATTCCTTCAAAAGTGGCGTAACTCAAATGCTGTATTTCATATCCACCCATTATTCGCCACTTACCGTTTCCAAGTGCGTAATCGGCTTTTAGGTTGAGCATATATTCGGTTTCCCTAAATCGGTTCGAGAGTGCATCCGTTACAAAATCAGCTTCTCCAACTCCACCTGGTCTTAATGTCTTTCTCGCTCTGTCAAATTCTTTATAAGTTGAAAAAGTTGTGTTTTCGTCAGAGGGCAATCGAAGTTGACCGAGAGTAGATTCAGTAAGTCCAAAATAAAGGTTGGCTGGATTTTGTTGTGCTTTGAAGTCCACTTTAAATCTCCAACGTGTTCCTTTGTAGTAGGGGACATCCAATTTTAAAATTAATTCTCTTGCATTTGAGGTGTAATAAGCCGCATTGGCTGTCAGTTTCATTAGGTAGGGCGTGTATGGAAACAAAGGGTTATCACGATTACCATTCCAATAGGTGTTCGTTCTTACTCCAAATCCGAAACCTGTTACTGGGTCGGAAGAAAAGTCTGGTATTCCTGTAAAAAACGTTCCTTCTCGCTTTTTAGCAAGGTCATCATCAGACATTCTTTTCGATTTAATGAATGAAAGACTATCTGTTTCTTGAGCCTTTACGATTGTGATTGAAAACAGAATAAACAGAGTTGCTATACTACGCTTCATAAATTGGATAAATTTTTAAGTTACCCTGCAAAACTCTGAAGCGATTTAGAAGAAATTTTGAATTGCCCTAAAAACTGATTTTAAATGTGTGTTTTTCTTGTTGAAATTCATAGTCTATTGTCCATTGATGTCTTTTGCAGATTTGCTCAACAATAGCCAATCCAAGTCCACTTCCTAAGCTTTCGTCAGAAGTTTTTTTAAACCGTTTGAAAAGCTGTTCTTGCTCCAATGCAGTCCTTCCTGAATTGCTAATAATAAAGCCCGATTTGCTCAACTTAACTTCAACTGTTCCTTTTAGTAAATTATGCCTAATTGAGTTGAGCAATAGATTGTTGATGAGAATTTCAATCAAAATACTATTTCCTGTTACCACACAATCTTCGTCTATTGATGATTTTAGGTTCAGGTCTTTGTTTGAAAAATGTTCTTGCAATTGCTCTATACATTCTGTGGTCAATTCGCTCAAATTTATTGTTTCACTATCATCAAACTGATGGTTTTCTATTTTGGCAAGCAACAATAGATTTTTGTTGATGCGTGAAACCCTTGTCAATGCTTTATTTATGTCTTCAATAATTTGGTACTGCCTGTCTGTTAAAGCTTCTTTTTGCAGCAGTATGTCCAATTTGTTTTTGATGATTGCCAAAGGTGTTTGCAATTCGTGAGATGCATTTTCTGTAAATTCTTTTTGCGATTTGTAAACCGAAACCGTGTGTTCGATTAATTTATTCAAAGCCACATTCAATTCTTCAAACTCAAGGATAGTTGATTTTTCAAACGAAATATTGCTTTGTGAATTGAGATTAAATGCTTTCAACTTCGCCAAAGTATTTTTAAAAGGTTGCCATAGTTTTACGGATAATCGTCTGTTTAGAATCAGAAAGCCGACAACCATAATCAGAAAAAACAAAAAGGTCAGAACAGCTATTGCAACGACCGTTTCTTCGGTTTCTTCAACATTGGTTTCTACGGTGAGTAAATAATTTTCTCCATTTATTTCAATCACTCTCGAAAGCCCCCGAAATCGGTCAATATCTTGGTGAGTTACATAGGGGTTTTTTCTTGATACTGTGTAGGTGCTGTCTTTTCTGTTTTTTTCTAAAGTGGTCTTTTGGAGGTTGGTTCCGGGTTGAATTTTGTTCCAAAGTAATATGCTTTGATTTAATTCAATTTCAGACAGTTGTAATTTATTGAGTTCGTTTTCCGTTCTGTCAGCAACAATTTCATTATGCTCGTCCAATTCACGAAGCCAAATGCTATCAACCAAATAAAGGTATGCAGGAACACTTGCCGCTAAAACAATAAGTGCGTAAATGGTGAATGATTTAAGCGATTTGTTTAGTAATCTATTCATCCTTCCCATTTATAACCTGTTCCGTAAACAGTTTTTAAATAACTTTCGCATCCAGCTTCACTCAATTTCTTTTTTAAGTTTTTGATATGAGCGTAAACAAAATCGTGATTGTCTAACATATCTGCAAAATCACCTGAAAGATGTTCAGCTAAGGTGCTTTTTGAAATTACTCTGTTTTTATTTCCGACAAAGTAGAGCAATAAATCAAATTCTTTTTTGGTTAGAATAACAAGTTGATTATGAACTGAAATAGTCTTTGCAAGCAAGTCTATTTCTAATTCATTTTGTCGAACGGTATTTGAATTTCTGAATTGTTTTCTTCGGATAACCGAGTAAATCCTTGCTGCTAATTCAGAAAGATGAAAAGGCTTTGTCAAATAGTCGTCTGCACCAATTTGAAGTCCTTTTATTTTGTCGTCTAAGGCATTTTTTGCCGAAATGATAATTACACCGTCTTGCTTGTTTTGCTTTTTTAGTTCTTCTAAAATTTTCATTCCGTTGCCGTCTGGCAACATAATGTCTAACAAGATGCAGTCGTAATTAAATGATTCAATTTTCTCCAATGCCTGATTAAAAGTTCGGGCAAACTCACACAAATAGTTTTCTTCCGAAAGATATTCGGAGATGCTGTCGGCAAGTTCGTTTTCGTCTTCTATAATCAGTATTTTCATTTGCCAAAGTTACCATTTCAATTTTGTAGAAATTTTGAATTGAGTTGTCGGTTTCTTAGGCTTGCACCTAACGTATGCTACTTTGCATAGTGCTGGGTTTGGAGCCCGTCACTGTCAGTTTAGCTACAAAGTTAATTATTGTAAGACGTTTAAAGTTTGTAAACTAGCCAGCATTATGCAAAATAGTGGTTAACA
>Ga0208243_1001127_pt1 | contig 10078 bp, 7 predicted proteins | sample Subbio2Aug_QV12A_FD_184826 | JGI IMG/M metagenome (GOLD analysis project Ga0208243, IMG submission 184826) | Serpentinite rock and fluid subsurface biosphere microbial communities from McLaughlin Reserve, California, USA - CR12Aug_QV12A (SPAdes) | ecosystem: Environmental > Terrestrial > Deep...
AAGCCGAACGAGCCCTTGAAGGTCGTCGACCTTTCGGCCGTGATCGGTGATGCGCTCGGGATCGCGCAGGCCCGGCTGAACGCCGCCGGGGCCGAGGTGGTGCTGGAGATCCCGCCGGATCTGCCCATGGTGCGGGGTGGTCCGGTGCGGCTCCAGCAGGTCATCGTCAACGTCCTGTCCAACGCCGCCGATGCCGTCGAGGCCAGCGCGGACCGCCGCATCCACCTTTCTGCCCATGCAGACGGGGACGAGGTGACGCTTCAGGTCCGCGACCACGGGCCCGGGGTGGCACCGGCCATCGCCGACCGCATCTTCGACCCCTTCTTCACGACCAAGCAGGTGGGCTCCGGCCTCGGTCTTGGCCTTTCGATCAGCTACAACATCATGAAGGATTTCGAGGGCGACCTGCGCGTCGCGAACCATGCCGAGGGCGGTGCGGTCTTCAGCATCGTCCTTCGCCGCGCCAGCCCGAAGGCTCTCGCCGCCGAATGAAGCAGACTGTCCTTCTCATCGACGACGACGAGGCGATGCGGCGGTCGACCGAGCAGGCGCTGGAACTGGCGGACTTCACCGTGCAGACCTTCGCCAGCGCCGAAGCCGCGCTGCCCCTGATCGGTCCGGGCTTCACCGGGGCGGTGATCTCGGACATCCGGATGCCCGGCATGGACGGGATGACCCTTCTGGAACGCCTGACGCTGGCCGACCGCGATCTCCCCGTGATCCTGATCACCGGCCATGCCGAGGTCAGCCTTGCCGTCGAGGCGATGCGGCGCGGAGCCTATGACTTCATCGAAAAGCCCTTCTCGACGCAAAGACTGACCGCCGTCCTGCGCCGGGCGCTTGAACGCCGGGCGCTGGTGATCGAGAACCGGCGCCTCCGTGCCGTCGCGGGCCAGCGCGACGATCTCGAGGCGCGGCTGCCCGGCCGCAGTGCCGCCGTCATCGACCTGCGCCGCCTTGTCCGCACCTTGGGTCCCTCCGAGGCCGATGCCCTGATCACCGGACCGACCGGCGTGGGCAAGGAAGTGGTTGCCCAGGCGATGCACGATCTTTCCCCCCGGGCGGGCCGCCCCCTCATCGCGATCAACTGTGCGGCCCTTCCGGCCCAGCTGATCGAAAGCGAACTCTTCGGACACGAGGCGGGGGCCTTTCCCGGTGCGCTTCGCCCCCGGTTCGGACGGTTCGAACACGCAAGGGGTGGCACGATCCTGCTGGACGAGATCGGCTCGATGCCGCTGGACCTGCAGGCGCGGCTGCTTCGCGTGCTGCAGGACCGGGTCATCACCCGGCTTGGTTCGAACGACCCGATCGCGCTGGACGTGCGCTTCCTGGCCACCTCCAAGGCCGATCTCGCCCAGGCCGCCCTGCAAGGCACCTTCCGCCAGGATCTGCTTTACCGGCTTGCCGTCGCCACGATCCGCATGCCCGCGCTGTCCGACCGGCGCGAGGACATCCCGCTTCTCTTTCTGCAACTGGTCCGCGAAGCCGCCGCCCGTCATGGGGTCCCGGACCGAATCCCTGACCCGGAACTGCTGGCCGAGCTTTCCGCGCGCGACTGGCCCGGCAACGTGCGCGAACTTCGCAACGCCGCCGACCGCTTCGTCCTCGGACTTGACTGGATGGAGGGGCCGGGGGCCGAGGTCCCGCGCCTGGCCGAGCGCGTGGCAGGTTTCGAACGCAGCGTGATCGCGGGGGCCATCGCGGCCCATCGCGGGCATCTGCGGAAGGTCTACGAATCGCTCGGGATCAGCCGCAAGACGCTTTACGAGAAGATGCAGAAGCACGGCCTCGACCGTCGGCTGATCGTGGACGGCGACGAAGGCGAGGGCTGACCGCCCGGATTGGGTGGAAATCCACCCATGCTCTGCCGCGCGATGGGGCCTTTTCCACCCAACCGCGCCACCCGGACCTCCGAATCCCTCCCGCCGGCCTTCGGTTTCCTTTGCCGACGCCCAGGTTTCGCGCCCCCCTGTCCGCAGCCCGGACGGAGGAGGAAAGCCGACCGGGGACACCAAGCCACGTCTGGGAGGACATCATGGCACTTTCGAAAACGCTTACCGGCCTTGCGGCCGGCGCGGTCCTGACCGCATCCGCCGCCTTCGCGCAGACCTATCCCGAACGTCAGATCACGATGGTCGTGCCCTTCGCGGCCGGTGGCCCGACCGACACCGTGGGCCGCCTGATCGCCGAGAAGATGTCAGCCGATCTTGGCCAGCAGATCATCGTCGAGAATGTCGGTGGCGCGGGCGGCACGCTGGGTGCGGGCAACGTCGCCGGGGCGGAAGCGGACGGCTACACCATCCTTCTGCACCACATCGGCATGGCGACCTCGGCCACGCTGTACCGCAACCTCGCCTACAACCCGACCGAGGCCTTCGAATACATCGGCCTCGTCACCGAAGTCCCGATGACCATCGTCGCCCGCAAGGATCTTGAACCGGCGGACTTCGCCTCGCTCATCACCTACGTGAAGGAAAACGCCGACACGATCACCATGGCCAACGCCGGGATCGGTGCCGCATCGCATCTCTGCGGGATGCTCTTCATGCAGGCGGTCGAGGCCCCGATCGTCACCGTTCCCTACAAGGGCACCGGCCCGGCGATGACGGAACTTCTGGGCGGCCAGATCGACATCATGTGCGACCAGACCACCAACACCGCCGAGCAGATCAAGGGTGGCACGATCAAGGCCTATGCGGTGACGACGCCCGCGCGTCTGGACATCTTCCCCGACCTGCCCACGGTGGCCGAAGGCGGCTTCCCCGCGATGGAGGTCTCGGTCTGGCACGGGCTTTACGCGCCGAAGGGCACGCCTGCCGAAGCGGTCGACCGGCTCAGCGCCTCGCTGCAGAAGGCGCTGGCCGACCCGGATATCGCGGCAAAGCTGGCCGAACTGGGCACCGCGCCGTCTCCGGCGACCGATGCGACGCCCGCAGCGCTGAAAGCCAAGCTCGAGGCCGAAATCGCCCGCTGGAAGCCGATCATCGAAACGGCCGGCGTCTACGCCGACTGACGGGACCACGGGGGGCGCGGCATCCGTGCCCCCCGGAACTCAAGGGCGAGGGGAGGCGCCTTCCACATGAAGAATCTCAGCATCGACTGGACCGACGCACTTGCGGGCCTGATCTTCATCCTGTTCGGGCTGCTCTTCGGAGTTCAGTCCCTGGGCCTCGAGATCGGCACCGCCTTCCGCATGGGACCGGGCTATTTCCCGCTGGTCCTGTCCGGCCTTCTGATCCTGCTCGGCCTCCTGATCGTCGCGAAATCGGTCCACGACCGCGGCAGCGACGGGATCGGAACGCTGGCCTGGCGCGGGGTCCTGTTCATCCTGCCCGCGCCGATCTTCTTCGGCCTGACGGTCCGTGGCCTGGGTTTCGTCCCGGCGATCTTCCTGACCACGCTGATTGCAGGCCTCGCCTCGCTGAAGATGCGCTTCCACTGGGCGCTCCTGCTTGCCGCCGGGGTCACCATCTTTGCCACCGTGGTCTTCTCCTACGGCCTTGGACTTCCCTTCCGCCGCTTCGGCCCCTGGCTTCCGTTCTAAGGTACGCAGATGGACCTCCTCTCCAACCTCTCCCTCGGCTTCGCCACCGCCGCCTCGCCGGAAAACCTGTTCTTCTGCCTGATCGGGGTGATTTTGGGCACCCTGATCGGCGTCCTGCCGGGGATCGGGGCCACCGCGACGATCGCGATGCTCCTGCCGATCACCTTCCAGCTGGAGCCTGTCTCCTCGCTCATCATGCTCGCCGGGATCTACTACGGCGCACAGTATGGCGGGTCGACCACGGCGATCCTGATCAACATGCCCGGCGAAAGCTCATCCGCCGTGACTGCCATCGACGGCTACCAGATGGCGCGCCGTGGCAAGGCCGGGACGGCGCTGGCAGTCGCCGCCCTGGGATCTTTCTTCGCGGGCACGGTGGCCACCCTGCTGGTCGCGCTATTTGCCCCGCCGCTGACCACCATCGCGCTGAAATTCGGCGCGGCTGAATACTTCAGCCTGATGGTCCTGGGTCTCGTCTCGGCCATCGCGCTGGCGCACGGGTCGATCCTGAAGGCGCTGGCGATGGTGGTCCTGGGCCTGATCCTCGGCCTCGTCGGCACCGACATCTACACCGGTACCCCGCGCTTCACCTTCGGCATCACCGAATATGCCGATGGCCTCTCCTTCGTCGCCCTTGCCGTCGGCGTCTTCGGCATCGCCGAGATCCTGCGCAACCTGGAAGGCGAACAGGACCGGACCGTCCTCGGCACGAAGCTCGGCGGCCTCTTCCCGTCGAAGGAGGACCTTCGCCGCATGGTCGCGCCGATGTTCCGCGGCACCGCGATCGGTTCGGTCCTGGGGATCCTGCCGGGGGGTGGCGCGGTCCTTGCCTCGTTCGCGTCCTACACGGTCGAAAAGCGCCTGTCGGACACGCCGCAAGAGTTCGGACAGGGCGCCGTTGCCGGGGTCGCGGGACCGGAATCGGCCAACAACGCCGGGGCGCAAACCTCGTTCATCCCGCTTCTGACCCTCGGCATCCCGGCCAACCCGGTGATGGCGCTGATGGTCGGCGCGATGATCATCCAGGGCATCGTCCCCGGCCCGAACGTCGCCACCGAACAGCCCGAGCTTTTCTGGGGCATCATCGCCAGCATGTGGATCGGCAACCTGATGCTCGTGGTCCTGAACCTTCCGCTGATCGGGCTTTGGGTGAAGCTTCTGAAAGTGCCCTACCACGTGCTCTTCCCGGTGATTATGGCCTTCTGTTCGATCGGGGTCTATTCGGTCAACTCGAACGTCTATGACCTCTATGCCGTCGCGTTCTTCGGCCTCATGGGCTATGCGCTTTTGAAGCTGCGCTGCGAACCTGCACCCTTGCTGCTGGGCTTCGTCCTCGGCCCCATGCTGGAAGAGAACCTCCGCCGAGCCATGATCCTTGGCCGGGGCGATCCGTCGATCTTCGTCACCCGCCCGATCAGCCTGACGCTTCTTCTCCTGACGGTCGCGGTCCTGGTTGTGATGCTGCTTCCGGCCATTCGCAAGAAGCGCGACGAGGTGTTTGTCGAAGCGGATTGATGCAGATTGCCACGGCCCGGGGCCTTCCTCCCGGGCCGTTCAGGCTGTCAGCGCAGGATTCCCCACCTGCCGAAGCATGTTGCGGTCGTGCATAGATGTAGTGATTTCTGGCACTAACAGCGCTAAACTCTGGGCGTGCGCGGAGTCTTCCGTTAACCTTGCGTTAATTTTTCCTGAATGCTCCCCGATTCTGACACATCTGGCCATCAAGGCGGGCGCGGGTCAAACGGGGCGGGAGCGGCCTGATGGCGACGATCAATGGAACGCCTAGCGCAGACAGCCTTTCCGGCGACATCGATTCCGATTTCAACGACGTCATCTACGGCGGCGGCGGCGGCGATACGCTGCGCGGGCTTTCAGAAAACGACATCCTCTACGGTGGATCGGGCGCGGACTCGATCGACGGGGGGACAGGCAACGACACGCTCTATGGCGGATCGGGTGGCGACACGCTCATAGGCGGTGACGGGTTCGACTTTGCCAGCTACGTCGGCGTCAGTTCCTCGGTCACCGCCAACCTCGGCACGAACTCCGCCAGCGGTGAGGGAACCGATTCCCTTTCCGAGATCGAAGGCGTCATCGGCGGAAGTGGCGGCGATTCGCTGACCGGCAACACCCTTGGAAACATCCTGCAAGGAGAAGCCGGCTCTGACACCCTGTCGGGCAATGCGGGTCTCGACACGCTTTATGGCGGCACGGGAACCGACACGCTTTATGGCGGGGCGGATGCCGACACGCTTTACGGCGGCAGTGACGGCGATCTGCTGTCAGGGAACGACGGGTCCGACGTCCTTTTCGGCGATGCGGGTATAGACCGGCTCTACGGCGACGCGGGCGACGATTTCCTGGAAGGCGGCACCGAGACGGACAGCCTCTTTGGCGGCTCCGGCGTCGACACGCTCTATGGTGGGGCGGGGATCGACTCGCTTCGTGGCGGGGACGACGGCGACATCCTTGGTGGCGGCAGCGAGAGCGACAGCCTTTTCGGGGACGGCGGCGCGGATACGCTGTTCGGCGATGCCGGGGCAGACACGCTGGACGGCGGCGACAACGCGGACCTCCTCTACGGCGGCAATGACGGCGACAGCCTGTTCGGGGGCGGAGGCATCGATACGCTCTACGGCGGGGCCGGGGCGGACACGCTGGACGGCGGTGACCAGTCCGACTTCCTCCTGGGCGACGAGGGCAACGACAGCCTCTCCGGCGGCGGCGGCGACGACACGCTGCGCGGCGGCGACGGGGCAGACGTGCTTATCGGCGGGACCGGGCTCGACGTCCTGGACTACAGCGATTCCAATGCGGCCGTCTCGATCAACCTCGCGACGGGCAGTTTCACGGGCGGCTTCGCGACGGGTGATTCCGGCACGGGCGTCGACGGCATCATCGGCTCGATCTTCAACGACACGCTCATTGGCTTCGACGGAGCCGCCACGATCCCGGCGGACGCCTTCACCAACCTCTTCTACGGCGGCTTGGGCAATGACAGCATGTCCGGCCTCGGCGGTGGCGACAGCCTCTACGGGGGAGCGGACAACGACACCATTTCGGGTGACGCCGGCGCAGACAGGCTTTTCGGCGGGACGGGACAGGACAGCATTTTCGGCGGCGCGGACAGCGATACGCTGTTCGGCGATGCGGGGCGCGACGTTCTCTACGGTGGCACGGGCACTGACCAGTTTTTCGGCGGCGACGACGAAGACCGGATCTACGTCAGTTTCACCGGCACCGCCAATGATGTCTCCGGTGCAGAAATCGTCGATGGCGGCATCGGCGGGACCGACGCGGACACCCTGACCGTCGACATCACCGGCTTCGGCTGGGGCCGGATCGACCTTGCGTACGATCCCCTGAACGCCGAGGCGGGAACGATCACCTTTTTCGGTCCCGATGGCGTCACGGTCCTCGGCACGCTCGCGTTCACGGATATCGAGACCCTGGAGATCGTCTGCTTCACCAGCGGAACGCAGATCCTCACCGACCGGGGACAGGTCGCGGTCGAGACGCTGCTGCCAGGGGACCTGGTGTTGACCAAGGACCACGGGCTGCAACCCCTGTGCTGGACCGGCCAGCGCCGGCTGTCGCAGCGTGAGCTTCTTGCACGCCCGGCGCTGCAGCCGATCCGCATCGCCAGGGGCGCTCTCTTCGGTTCGGGGCCGGAAACCCCGCTCCTTGTCTCGCCGCAGCACCGGGTGCTCATCGAAGGCGCGATGGCCGAGCTCTACTTTGCCGAGGACGAGGTTCTGGTGCCGGCGAAGCATCTTCTGGACTTGGACGGCGTCACCCGCGAATGCCCGGCCGAGGGCGTCGCCTATGTCCACCTCCTGTTCGACCGGCACGAGATCCTGCTTTCCAACGGGGCCTGGTCGGAAAGCTTCCAGCCGGCCGAACACTCGGTCGATGCTCTGGACGCGGCGGCCCGCGCCGAGGTGCTTGAACTTTTCCCCGAACTGGCCGATGGGCCCGCGGCCTTCCCCAGCGCCCGGGCGTCGCTGAAAGCGTATGAGGCCCGCGTGTTGGTCGCGGGCTAGATCAGGTCAGGCCCGCCAGATGCAGGGCCAGGCCAAGCCCCGCCGCACCGGCGAGGACGGTGGCCATTCCAAGCTTCAGCCGGAACACCGCCAGGATCGCCAGGGCCGAAAGCGCCGCCGCGATCCAGTTGATCGACTGCAGGACCGGCAACTCCATCGCCAGAGGGCCCGCCTCCACCACCGCGACTTCGCGCCAGACGACATGGATCGCGAACCATATTGCCAGGTTCAGGATCACACCCACCACTGCCGCAGTGACTGCTGACAGGGCCGCCGACAGGGCCGTGTTGCGCCGCAGACCCTCCATGAAGGGCGCGCCCAGGAAGATCCAGGCAAAGCAGGGGGCGAAGGTCACCCACGTTGTCAGAAGGCCGCCCAGCGTCCCCGCGAGGTAGGGGTCCGCCCAGCCCGCCTCGCGCAATGCGCCCATGAAGCCCACGAACTGCAGCACCATGATCAGGGGGCCGGGCGTGGTCTCTGCCATGCCAAGCCCGTCCAGCATCTCGCCGGGCTCCAGCCAGCCGTAGGTGCCCACCGCCTCTTGTGCGACCCAGGCCAGGACGGCATAGGCCCCGCCGAATGTCAGGACGGCAAGCTTCGAGAAATAGGTGGCGATGTCGGCAAAGACGCTTCCGGGGGCCAGAAGCAGGATGATCGCGACCGGCAGAAGCCAAAGCCCGATTGCCGCAAGACCCGCGCGCAGGGCATGTCGCCGCGCTGTGGGGGGCAGCGCGGTTTCCTCGCCCAGAAGGGTCTCGGCATCCTCGACATGTGCGCCGCCCATTGCGGCATGGCCGCCCCCCGCCCTGAACGCCGCATACCCCGCCTTGGCACCCGACCAGCCGACAAGCGCCGCGACGGCGATGATGAGCGGAAAGGGCACCTGCAGCGCAAAGATCGCCAGGAACGAGGCTGCCGCGATCGCCCGCATGACGCCGTTGCGCAAGGACCGGCGCCCGACCCGGACGACGGCCTGAAGCACGATGGCCAGGACGGCCGCCTTCAACCCAAAGAAAAGCGCCGAGACGACGCCGACTTGTCCGTAGGCCGCATAGATCCAGGACAGTCCCATGATCGCCACGGCTCCGGGCAGGATGAAAAGCCCTCCCGCCACCAGCGCCCCGCGCACCCCATGCATCAGCCAGCCGATATAGGTCGCAAGCTGTTGCGCCTCGGGACCGGGCAGCAGCATGCAGAAGTTCAGCGCGTGAAGAAATCGCCCGTCTCCCAGCCAGCGCTTCTCTTCGACCAGCACGCGGTGCATGACCGCGATCTGGCCGGCCGGTCCGCCGAAGGACAGGGCGGCGATCCTGGCCCAGACGCGGGTGGCCTGGCCAAGGGTCGGGTGCTTGGTTGGTGCGCTCATCTGGATTTCCCGCCTGTCGGCCAATCATGCGTTTCCTCGGTCGCATCCCGCGCCCAGCGGAAGAAGGCATCGTAGATCGCAAGTCCGGCCGCAAGCTGCGCCTGATCGTCCGCATACATCCGCGACAGTCCCAGCGACACCGCCAGAAGCCCGGCACATTCCGGGGCAAGCTCCGGTCGGGCCGTGTCGGCGCCCCGAACGATGGTGGCCAGCCGGTCAAGCGCCGGGCTTTTCAGGCCGAATTCGGCAAGCAGCGTGTCGAAGGTGCAAAGCCCGCCCCGGTGGCTCCAGAACGTGCCCTCGGTGTCGAAGGCCGCGGCCCCCGTCATCTCGGCCACCGCGGCGACCTCGGCCGGAGCGACAAAGAGAAAGTCCGCCCTCGGGTCGATGAACCTCCGGATTAGCCAGGGGCAGGCGATGCGGTCGATCTTCGGTCGCGACCGCGTGACCCAGAGACTTCCCGCCGCGCCCTGCGCGGGGAGTTTCCCTGTGTCCATCGTGGGGTGGCCTGCCGCGACCCAGGCCTCGTGACCGCCCTCAAGATACTCCGCCGCCACCCCCGCAGCCCGCAGCATGGCTGCCAGGCCCTGGCTGCGACCGTGGCCGGCGAGGCAGACCACGACGACAGGCTGGTCCTTCAAGTCTGGCAGCAGGGACAGCGCCCCGTCGCGCGAAAGATGGGCCTCCTCCAGCATCCTTGCCGCCGGCAGCGCCCGTGCATCCTTCTCCCGCAGGACAGCACGGCGCACATCCAGGATGGTCGGGGCCTTTGGGGTTCCGATCAGTTTGGCAAGCTTGTCGCAGGTAATGGCATCAGGCGCAGGCATCCGCGGTCCCTAGTCTGGAAGTGTTTCAGGCTTGTGAAACGCGACCTTCGGCTGACGCCTCGTGGGGAGCGCGCGGTCCCCATGCCCGATATGATGCGCCGCCGCTGCCGATTGTCAATGTCCCGGCAGTCTAGTCTTTCCATAGGCAGGGCTGACACCATCTGCCCGTCCCGTTGCCTGGTTCCCGCGGATCGTCGCCGGAAGCACGCCGTTTCCGACAAAACACTTGCCGCGATTGCGAAAAAAAGCAAGCTTCCGCCGGTAACGCAGAAGTTGGGGAACAATCCGGACTGGCTGC
>Ga0208243_1001128_pt1 | contig 10069 bp, 16 predicted proteins | sample Subbio2Aug_QV12A_FD_184826 | JGI IMG/M metagenome (GOLD analysis project Ga0208243, IMG submission 184826) | Serpentinite rock and fluid subsurface biosphere microbial communities from McLaughlin Reserve, California, USA - CR12Aug_QV12A (SPAdes) | ecosystem: Environmental > Terrestrial > Deep...
AAAGTGTTCAGCGCTGTGGATGAGCGTAAGCAACTCCATTGTGCTTTGATCCAGGTCATGGCAGGTATTTCCCTGGAGTAAGGTATGGACGTTGGCTCCCTTGAACGGAACAGAGCCAAGATCAAGAAGGCCTACACGGTTCAAGACGACCTTTCGGTTATTGCGAACCGTACCCTCGAAGTCCACATTCCTAAACGGTTTGTAGAGAACGGATTTACCACTTTAGATAACCATGTGTCGTCTACGGTGGTAATGGGTATTGTGATTCCGGGGGAGTGCTATACTCCCCTGATTGCTTTGGCTGATTTGATCCTGTCTCCGTCTGGTATCCGTGATGTGATGATTAATGGAGTACCGTACGTAATTCTGGAGTTTGAAGAAGGTGACACGTTGTTTGAGACGCTTCACTACATTCAAGACCCCAACAAGAACTACGGTTACTTCATGGAGTTTAACTTCTACGCTAAACTCCCGTGGTACATGAACGACGATGATTTCACGTCCCTGTATGACCATGCAGCCCAGCAGTGTGGTGCTGAAATGGGGGGTACTCCTGAGCACATGCGTGTTTACGCTTCGTTGCAGATGCGAGACCCTGACAACTTGGACAACCAGTACCGTAACAGTAAAGCAATGTTGGAAGGGCGCCCTGCGGTTATTGTAGGGCTTAATAACGGTGCCATGTTGATCGATGGTACTATTCCGAAGTTGACGGGTGGTTATCTGCAAGACAACACCATTGCAGCGATCGTTAATCCGGATACCAAAGTTACAGACCTCGAGAAGATTCTCAAAGGAGTTCCGGGATGAGTCAAATTATTACACTGGGGAACACTATCCTCGGTCCGGGTAAACGGGGGTCGTTAAAACCTCTCGTTGATCCAGACGGTAAGGTGAGCCCTTACTATCGCATGCCAGGTGGTGGCTTCAACATTCCTAACCGTCACGGGATCACGTATCCCATGAACGATTACTTGAAAGAGTGCATGGGTCCAGACAGCGACTTCGAGCGCCGTATTAAAGACGGTCAGATGTTCTCGGAGTTGGATCACCCCAAGCCTTACTACAACCTGGTTATCGGCGGGCAGATTGTCCGTAAAGAGATCACGGAACTGTGGGAGTGGGTGAACCGTCTGAAGATGATCGACATGGACAACATTGCCGGTCACATCCGCAAGATCCACTGGGATACCTCCAAGGGTATGAACGGTGCAGTACTGTGGGACGTCGAGATCTGTCCATTCGGCGACAAGAAGTGGTTCCTGGAAGAAAGCCTGCCAAACCCTGACATCAACACCGCCCTGAGTGTTCGTACAGTGACCGCGCCGTTGAAAGTGGGTGACACTACCCGTGACGTGGAATACTGGAGCACGGTGGACGTTGTTCCTGAGCAAGGCGTGCTGCGTGCCTGCAAACACCTCAGCGCTGGCATGGAAAGCTTCCTTTCCACGTTCCGTCCTGGCGATATCCAACAGGATGTCTTCGAGACTACTGTGGACGAACTGATCTACATCTGTGACAAGAAGATCAATAACCCGGCAGTGAAAGAGCAATACGCCGGTAACGAAAGCTTCAACCAAGTTGTCAAAATGGTTGAGCACTTCAAGAACACTGTGGGTCGTAACAAAGCTCCTGCTGTACTGGTTAAAGCCAACAGCCTGGGTGCATTCCGTTAAGCAAGACTACTTACCTCCTAGAGTCGGTTGCCCGACTCTAGGGGTTGAGTGTTCTTTTGCTGCAAATTCATTATATTGCGAATAATTACTTTCTAAAGGATTTGTCCATGATCAGCAAGAAACTCAACTTCATTTCGGGTGTTATGCGACTGCGCTCTGCTTTCCATGCGGTCAACACTGTAGTGGCTCTGCACGATATCTCGAAAGCTGAGTGGCTGCGTTGTGTCAACCCTGATGACGAAACCCACTACATCGCTGACTTCCAAGTCGACGGTCGTAAGGCCGATGCCATCATCAACTACACCACTCGTCTCGCTGCGGTGTACATGAACGCCACCGGCGCTCTGCCGGGTACTCTGTCGAAAGAAACCCTGGCTGCCGATAACGCCATCACCGTGGCCATCATGCGCCGTCTGGCTGGCATCCAGATCAAGAGCAATGAAGAGATGTTCATGCATGTCGCCACCCGTCTGCTGGGTATCGACAGCGCGCTGGTGAAGGCCGGTATGACCACTGACGAGGTACGTTACTCGTTGTTGGTTACTTATCTGGTGGACGCGCTGGGTGAAGAGTTCACTGAAGACGCCACAGCAGCCCTGAGCGTCTACGTTGTGAAGTTGGGGGTAACTGACCAGCTCAACGATGACTTCTTCACCAGTCTCCTTGCAGAAGGTGACAAGTACTACGCCGAGTACCCGGATAGCATCAGCGACGCCATCGACGTGATCGATGTTTTGATCGGTCGTGTTGTCGGCGATCTGAGCGCACTGCGCTAAAATATTTCAAGCCTACATTACTAGGGTGACCAAGATCGGAGCCATCCGACAAGGGAATACACCAATCCCTTGATTAGGTCATCCATTTCATTTATAGGGCAAAGAGATCACAATGACTACTAAGAAAGCACTGAACAAAGAATTCGGCGAATCGATGGACCTGGGTATCAAGAACTTGGTGGAGAACCACAAGTTCCACAAAGCCACTACCCACGTCGAATTCGATGCCAGTAAACTGAGCATGCCGGAAGGTATCACCCTGGACTCGATCGCCACTCACAGCGAGTACATCAACAACCTGGCCCTGCAAGCTGAATCGGCCACCAGCCAGATTGCTCGCCAACTCCACGGCGACAACAAAGAACTCACCACCCTGGACAGTACCCTGAAACTGGGCAATGCTCTGGACATCAACTCCACCCACCATCTGCGTCAGCAAGTGGGCGAGGAATACATCTACGGCGGTCACACCACCGCAGTCGATTTCCACCACAGCCAAATGCAAGCCGATTGGCTGAGCAACAACCGCGCTGCTGATCAAGATCTGGCCGCCAAGCTGTTCGGCTAAGCTTTATCGTGTAACGGGTAGTCAGGGTGACCTGACTACCTCTTATGCTGCATTTTAATTTTTGGAGCAGTATCCATGGCTCGTGTAATCTCGTTTGTTATGGCTCTGGACAAAGAGCCAGGGAAACTTCGTAACTGGGAATACAAGGCCCTGTCGCTGAAGATCTCCCCGAAGAAAGTTGCTAAGGGAGTTCGACCTGTCTTCCTCGTTGTTGAGAAAGGTATTGGGGTTACTCAGTTGACAGTTAAGCAGGACACCGAGGGTACTCACTTTATCCTGAGTGAGAACTCTGAGTTTACTCAAGCCGATGCCCAGCGCGCAATCGGTCTTATTGGTTCTGCCATGTTCCAGATCATGAGTGAACGTGGTGTAATCGACCAAGTTAAATGAGGCTGATATGTCTAACCATTATGTTTTGGGATGCACCCGCCTGTTCTTGGAGGTCCAACTTCGTAAAGAACCGCTAACCCTTATAGGTCGCCAGACCCGTCAGCTTTTAAATATGGCGTCTTGTGGGGCCATGATCGTTAACACGAATCGGCTGGAATATCATGTCGACCATAGCGTCCGGCTGACCGCGTTCAGTGTAATCATGAAGCGCCACCAGGATGGGCGTCTTGCCTTCATGGTACTAGGTAGAGCGGGGGGTAATTTCAGCATTGGATTAATGCAGGAAGTTGCTCTTAACCAGATCGTCTCTACTCCCTTGGATAGCTCTAATATCAACATCACTGAATCCTTGCTTCGAGCAGACTCCACAAACCGTTGCAAGGTTCGTGTTTGCAATGAGGGTGCAGAGATTGTCATCCCTACTGTTTACCCTATTGGGTTCGTGCGGGGTGGCTTTGAATTAACCCAGAGATACACCAGAAACATCGGTGTATTGTTCCCACACGTTATTAAGTTCAATAGTCTCATGCTTCATGAGCAGGATGAGGATGATTTTAACGGCATCACCTGGATGAGTTCAGAGCAGTTGAAAGATTTTCGGGCTGAAGACACTTTTGACCCATGGTCCGATGAAATTATCAAGCGCATTGACGAGTTTACAGCTTTCGTTAATGTTCAGCTTTAATCAACCCACCTAATTAAAGGAAGAACCCGTGTTCAACCATATCACCAAAGCAATGCAAACCGCCCGCACTAACGAAAAGAACGCCGAGTTCACTTTCGGGGTACACGCTCCTTCTCTGCTGGCACTGGTTCCTGATAACCAAGCCACCATCATGACCCAACTGGAATCCGAAGAGACTATCCATGCTCTCGGTAATGCAGTAATGGGTTCGGTACGTTCCCTGAACGAGAAGTTCGGCCTGCTGCGTCAAGCGATCATGTACAGCTTCATCTGGCGTCTGCACCCGGAGCTCGGTGTTCAGTTCTTCGTATACCGTCGTACCAAACGCAACAACGAAGGTCAGTTGTCCCAGCGCTTGAGCCTGGGCGTCGGTGGTCATTTCGAACTGATCGATGTCCCTCGTTACGGCGAGAGTGAAATCATCGACTTCCCTGGTGCCTGTGAAGAAAACTATTACCGTGAACGGGCTGAAGAAGTCGACGGTGATGACCGTACCATCAGTCCTTACGAGGGGCCTACCCTGCACGGTTTCGTGATGGACAGTCAACCAACTCCTGGTTATGTAGGTAATATCCACGTCGGCATGCTGGTCGGGTGCAAGGTCCATAACGAGAACATCGAGCTGAAGATGAAAGAAGCTCACAACGATGTGGAAGGTTGGATGACCCCGGATGAATTGCGTTCCGTCGTAACTGGCGAAACCAAGATCGTCCGCGAAGGCGAGCCGGTCAACTTCGAGCCGTGGTCCAAGCTCATGATCGAAAAGATCGAAGACCTGGTAGCTACTCTCGAACTGGAAGACGCTGCTTAAGTAATGACGGTGGTGGGCTTCGGCTCACCATCTTTCTTTTTTGCACATGACCCAATACTACGAAACCAACTAATTGAGGGCGTAGTCATGGGTGATGTAAAGATTGATCCAGAGATCCTGAAGAGTCTCGGTGCTGTACAGAAAGGCTTTCCTGAGGAACCGATTCCTTATAACCCTCGGAACCCAAAGCCGTTTAATATTCAACGGGCTAACGAAGCACCACGTCATTTTGATTATGGCATGGAACTCGGTCTCCCTAAAAAGGATTAAACAATGCTTAAGCTACATGGCGATTGTCGGCTCAACGCGTTAACGGTTTTTAATCAGACCTTTGAAGAAGCTGTTAAAGGGTTTGGACAGGTACCCACCAACGTGGTTATCACTACTGAACTTTGCGACGGTTCCATTACCTATGAAAGGAAACACCGTGAATTCGGTCTGCGTTCGGTAAAGGTAACCCCTCGCGGTAACGCTGAGTTCCGTGTTTCTTTAATCGGTGAAGGAGAAATCAATACCATTCTGTTTGATCACGATAAGCTTCTTGAGTCAAAGAAATGGTTTGATCAGTTCATCCAATTCTTGATCGACGGCAATCTTCGGTTATTAAAGGAACACAATTAATGTTTATTGCACTTGAAGGTATTGGCGGTACAGGTAAGGGGACTCTGAAGACTCGTTTGTTTGAGTTACTGGAAGAGAAAGGCATCCCTCATATCAAAACCCGTGAACCTGGCGGGACTCCTATTGCTGAACACTTGCGAGAACTGGTCCGCAGTGGGTTCAAGATTGATGGGACTGTACAGTTTGCCACCCCTATGGCCACCGCACTGTTGTTCAACGCTGCGCGTAGTGAGCACTGGGTTGATCTTATCCATCCAGCTCTGAAAGACGACTATTTGGTATTGACTGATCGTTTCTGTGATTCGACGTTTACATACCAAAGCGTGTTCATGGGGATTGAGGTCGAGAAGCTTCGAGAACTACACGACTTGGTTATCGGGGCATACCCGACCATGACGTTCTTGCTTGATTGTCCCGCTGATATCGCAATGGCTCGGGTTACTGATTTCGAGAAGAGTCGTGATCAGTTCGACCGTATTGGGTTGGAGAAACAAGAACGTATGCGCCAAGTGTATCTGGAACTCGCTGCTGCGGAACCTCACCGTTATCGAGTGATCGATGCGTCGGGTACTCCAGAATTTGTTTGGGAGCAGGTCAAGCCTCTTTTCCTCGAGACGGTACTCCCGGTAGGTGCATCCACCGAGTACATCTATAGCAGTTAAACAAGGAGTTAGCCATGGACAATATTTTCAGACCGTCCCGCGCTTTCCCTGCGGTATACGTAATCCCTGGACGAGTTAAAAACACTGGCATTTGTGACGGGAGACAGGTCCACAATGAACAAGACTGCTGAGCAGTACGCGATGAACGTTCAAACCCTTCAGCAATTTGAAGCTACGTTTGAAGCTATCAAAACCGAGATCAAGGTACAGGATCCTTGGGTAGACATGAGTTCTGCCATGAGGGAATGTAGCAAGGGTCTGAAGCCCGGCGCGGTTGTTAAAGCAACCACCTTGGCATGGCGCGGTAATAACAGCCAGGATACCAAGCTTATTGTTATCGGCACTGCCGCTGGTCCATTGTGTCTTTATCCGGTTACTCAGGGGAGTAGTTCTGGGAAACCGACTATTGAAGAGCGGACGTTCATCCAGCCGCACATCCCCGGCGGGATCTACCCGTTGATCAAGAACCGTATCGACCGACCCATGTGTCCTGAAGATCTTGCCTGGTTGGTTAATCCACAGATCCCCGAGGAGGATAACATTGGTCAGTCACTGGTCCACTTCATGACCAACCTTATTCCGGATTCCGGTAATGAGTGACCGACCGCTGTTAGAAATTAGCAAGTTGCGCAAAACACGAACGATCCATCTGGTTGAGGTAACCGGAGCGGGTCCGAATGAAGAGGTGTTAAAGGCTATTGTTACTGCGTTTAAAGCAGAAGCCATGGAATCCATTGACCGCCTTCACATGCGCGGGAAAGCCAAAGCAAGAAATGGAAAGAGACAGTCTCGTTACTAACCCTAACTTACCAGTACTCGCCTTTGGGCGAGTACTGGGGTTATGTATGCCTCTGTTTATTTTCACTTATAGGACTTCTCAGACCTATATTACCAATGTGAATTAAGGATTACCCTTTATTCATTCATTGGGAGAAATCTAATGCTTAAGGTACTTGACGAAAGTCTCGAGCTGGCTAAGAGATTCGAGAATGTTTACGCTAGCATCGACCGCGTGCTGGGCTATCAAGAAACATGGAAAAGTTCGGTAGGTCCTGGTTACGACGGCGCTGTTAGCCTGAACCTCAAACCAGGCGAGATGGCCCGTACCAAGGACCTCGATAACAACGTTCGGGTCATCCTTGTCGGCACCGATCTGGACACCGTAGTAGTTTATGAGAGAGTGACTGGTTCCAGCTACGCTCTTCTGTACAACGCCAACGCTGCATTGGACTTTCTGCTGGGCGGCAGTTTCTTGTCCATCGCACAATTCAGTTTGGTGGTTTGCGATTACGATATCAAAGAAAATATCGGGTTCAGCTTAGCCAACCTGTACAACCGTATCGGTCGTCGTAAAGTTAACAAGACTGATAGCGTAAGGGAGACTACCCCGGTCCCAAAGTAAACTCCCAGGTAGAGAACTTCTTCGGTAAGTTTCTTGCCTGGGCTTCGTGACACTTAGGACCGACAAATCTCAACAGGAGTTGCGCATGAAAACGTTGTTACTGGCTGCACTCGCGGGGCTTGCAGCTTTCACTCATACCGCCCACGCCGAAGACGAGGTGATTCTTTTCTGTAAGCTCGATGTACCCGGGGATGTATTACTCATTCTCCAAAACAATCCAGAAACAGACGTCTGGACTGTGCAAGAAATTTCTGATACATATCGCAAAAAAGAATCCCACCCCGCCACTAGTGTAGGTATTTCGGCAAGCGGGGCGGAGCCTAATGCAACAACGATCGAATTGAACTTCCCTCTATCTAAAGGCATGTTGGTAGTTGCCGCCAGTAAGAAGGGATGGGAGCTCAGCGGTCATGTGAAAGAGCTCGATCATGGAACTGAAACAAACTATAGGGAATGTATGCCCAACGGTATGCGCTTCTACATCAACAACAAGGCTCTGCAATCGGAGAACCTCACACACATTGATTGACCGAAGTAGGGGAGTGTTTATTCACTCCCTAACCTTCTTATTTTTTTTTGGAGTTTTTATGGCTAGTAGACCTGATACGTTAAAAGACATGAAGGTCTATCAGGATATTCGTTCTGTACTGTCGGAGTATTTCCCTGAACGGTTCATTTCAATCATCTGTGACCACATGCGGGGGAATGAAGAAGATAGCTTTGACCACGAATACCTGAGGGACAGCCTGTTCGTCCTACGACGCTTGATCGCCGTGACTGACGATCTTGAACCCGATGACATCAAGCTCCTGTACGGCATCATGACGTTAATGGAGTCGGGACGCCCCTACACCAGGGATAAACCCTATGAACTGTCTCCAGGCGTCTCGTGGGTCTTCCTGAGGCTATATGCACCAGAGGTCTTTACTCGAGATGACTTGGCGTTCATTAGTAAGTCCTGTAAACCTTTGATGCCCCAAACCTTACGCCCCAATCATCGGGTTAAGCTGCAATTATTGGTACATAATACCAAGCAGCTAACGAACGTCGTCAATTTTAAGTACCAACGACTTTACGATAACTTCACAGGAGGTAAAGCACGAAGAAACCCAGACGACAATATGCACGAGCTTTTCTTGGAGTACTACGGTCCTAACGGGAATGTATGGCCAGCTATTTCAGATTCTGCTAAACGGATCTTCAGCACTGAAGTCAGCAAATTTAAGCGAGAGGTAACCGCCGCAGTCAATCGTATCCGCTAGGAGAGAACTCTCATGTATAACAGCTTGCAAGACATCGGGATGAACCTCGTCCTACTAGTTGTATTAGCAGTACTGGTTCTGGTGATATTTTACAAGTATCTAGTCTCAAGAGAAATGGACTATACACTCGTAAAAATACGGAACGGTTTCGTCTTCAAGTTTAAGGTAGGGATCTTCGCAGGAAACCTCAAACTGGTGCGTGAGCGCGGTTGCGTGGTTCCTTACTTTATTAAACACATTGACGGGTGGGAAATAATCTTTCCCTTGTTCTATACCGACAAGCAGATCAATTCGTTCATCTTGAAAAATGACCCCCCTGTACCTCCAACGGCCTCTCACGCCAGAGACCTGGAAGTCTATCGGGAAGTGGTTATCAGGAGAAACGAAAACCTTGTCTGCAAGGCAGGGCAGATCTGCAAATTACGCTGATGCATACATAACCCCCTCCCAGCCCGAAAGGCTGGGAGGGGGTTAGCATTACGCTTGCTTCTTTGTGACTTAACCCAGGTAGCCAACGTCGCTTGCGGCGATAGCACCAGGCATTGCAGCTGCTTCCGCAGCGATACCAGCACCAGCAGCAACCTGTGCCTTCTCGACGGTCATCTGCGGAATGGTACCGCCTTTTGCCGAGTTCACAGTTGCCGATGGGTTGATGAAGCCGCTTGGAGCCGCAACAGCATCAGGGTTGTACAACGGCAGGCGCTTCAGGAAGGTCCGGGCGATTTGTTTCACTGCCAGGGTATCCCATTCGAGCAAGCCGGTGAACTCCATCTGGATGGAACGCATTTCCCGCTCGGAGCTCTTGTCACGCTTGATCTCGATCGGAACCAAGGAGCGTGGCATCATTCCGAGGTTCAGAGCCGCGTGAGCTACGTCGCGCATGTTCCGGGTCGGAGTGAAGTAGATGTTCGAGCAGGACTGGTCGTCCAACAGCATCGGGCCAGGATTGTCGAGGATCACAATCTTGGCGTTCTGGAGTTCAGGGTCCATGATCAACCAACGGCCCCAGACGTCGAACAGCTTGGTGAAAACTTCACCTTCAACGTCAATGGCAGTGTGGGTAACGGAACCCTGGCTACGGGTAGCGCCAGACGGAATGGACATGATGTGACCAGTCCACTCAACCGATTGGAAGCTGAAGTCCACGGTCAGACGGAGACCGTCGAAGCTCTGGGAGCGGTTCTCGAAGAACGCCTTGCAGAGCGACGCGAAGGTC
>Ga0208243_1001130_pt1 | contig 10068 bp, 11 predicted proteins | sample Subbio2Aug_QV12A_FD_184826 | JGI IMG/M metagenome (GOLD analysis project Ga0208243, IMG submission 184826) | Serpentinite rock and fluid subsurface biosphere microbial communities from McLaughlin Reserve, California, USA - CR12Aug_QV12A (SPAdes) | ecosystem: Environmental > Terrestrial > Deep...
ATATCAACACAAAAGACGATAGTTTTTGCAAAACGGTCAAAGCCTTTTAAAAATTCAGTGAGCTTTTTTGCAACCACCCCTGTGCGTTCATCAATCACCAGACTGCGGTCAAAATCCTTGCGGTTGTAAATCCGGTCTTCAACAACGTTTCCATCCTTATCGGTTTTCCCTTTTTCAGGGCGCCAACCTTCGGCATCCACATTCAAAGCCACGCGTATCACCCGGTAAGGAGCCAGAAAACCATCGTCAATCCCTTGTTTCAGCGAATAGGTATAAACAGGATCACCAAAATATTCCGTATTGCTGGTTTCATTTGTTTCTTTTGGCGTGGCAGTCAATCCAATATGGGTTGCATTGTTGAAATAGGTTAATATTTCCCTCCAGCTGCTGTCTTCCTTGGCACTGCCGCGGTGGCACTCGTCTATTACGATAAGGTCGAAAAAGTCGGGCGAAAACTGTTTGTAAACATTGGCTTCTTCCTCCGATCCGGACAATCCCTGATATAAAGCCAGGTAAATTTCATAACTCTTGTCAATCTGCCGGTGTTTAACTACCGTCATTTTATCTTTAAAATGCTTGAAATCACCGTTTCTGGTTTGTTGAATCAATGCATTCCGGTCGGCCAGAAACAGAATCCGTTTTTTAGCTCCGCTTTTCCAGAGCCGGTGAATAATCTGAAAAGCAGTATAGGTCTTGCCGGTACCGGTTGCCATTACCAGAATAATCCGGTTTTGTCCGTTTGCAATGGCCTCAATGGTGCGGTTGACAGCAATTTGCTGATAATATCTTGGTTTGCGTTTTGTGCCGTCGAAATAATAATCCTGCGCAACAATCTTCTCGGCAGCTGTGGTTGTAATGCCTTTGTATTTTTTGTACTTCTCCCAGAGTTGTTCCGGAGTCGGGAAGTTGTTCAGGTCAAGTTCAGTTTCAACATTACCTTCGGTAGCGGTTCTGTCATGAAACAGAAAACCATCTCCATTGCTGCTGAAAACACAAGGGATATCAAGTATTCTGGCATAATCCAATGCCTGCTGAATACCTGCTCTTACCGAATGTTTGTTATCCTTGGCCTCAATTATTGCAATTGGAATATTGGGTTTGTAATACAGAATATAATCAGCCCGCTTTTTATTGCCGCGTGCCGTTAATTTACCACGAACATAAATTTTACCATCCGTAAAAGAAACCTCTTCCAATAACTGAGAAAGCTTATTCCAACCCGATTTTTCAACCGCTGGAGTGATAAACTTGGTACATATATCACGTTCCGATAAACTTCTTTTATCCATTGATATTCATTTAATTTTCAAAAGTAGTGAAATTGGGTGAGTGGGGCGGGGAAAATGTGGAATTGCAGAGCGCTCAGAGTGGTATTTATTTTGTGTAGTCCTTATTCTGTTTTTTTCCATTCTATATGCTCTTCAATACTCAAAAGTTTAAAAATTTGAAATGCAAATTCTGAAAACCTTTTGATTAGTTTTTCGAATTTCCCATAATCTAACTCTATTAGAAGAAAATCATCAGATACACTTTTTGAATTAAACAAGTAATTGAAAATATCAGAATGATATTCTGATTTATTAACCAGTTTTAATTCAATCATTGATTCATTATGAGTTATTGCATGTCTTACTTCTGATAAGACTGTCCACAATTCTTTGAATTTGATATTTAGATTATTCTTTGATGTAAAATCCTTAAATGATGCTCCACCTGCTTTTTTTAAAGCTTTGAAAAGATGGTCTCCACCAGGCATTTTTGCTCTTGTAATTGATGAATTTTGATTTTTGGGAAGTAATGTAATTACAGATTTTCTAAAATTATCATCTTGACCTAATCTTTCAAAAAGGCAGTCTTTTAGGAACCTTTCGAATGACTCAAAAGATTGGGCGTAAAGTAGACAAAGTTGCCTTGAATGTATTTTTTCAATTTCCGATTTATAATTGTCTTTCGTCGTTTCCGTAGTAATTCCCGAATGAAAGTTTATATCCCAACCATTTTCATTTGGACCAGTCCAATCGCTTATAATAAGTGCTGAAGCAAAATGAATTATGGCCGTGTCAGAACTATATTGTTCAATTTCCTTTTGAAATACCTTATTAATACGTCCGCTTATATGACGGTAATAAAGAAGCTTTTCAAAAAGTTGGTCAAGGCTCTTTTTATATGAATTCGTCATTTTTCTTTGATTAGACACAACGCCCGAAGCTTTGCGCTGGCAGGCATTTAAAATTACCTATCTCCGCGGCTTGCAGAATCCTGGTTAAAAATACAAATTTCCCGGTTTCCACAATGCGCCTGCTTGCGTAAAGCTTCTGTATGTAAGCCATCTTTCTTCATCACCAAATCAGATCACCGCATCAAATATATAACTACTTTTTTAATATCCAAGCCTTACCTTACCACAGGAATACAGGCACATCAAAAAAATCAGGAAAGAGGCTTCATAGTAAAGTACACATCCGCCATTACGCCGGATTCTACTTCAATTTTGTCTGCATGGGAAAGGTGGAAACTCTTTTGCGAGCTTTGGTCTGTGCCTGGGCTTGTGTGGCCTGCAAATGTGCTTACACCTTTGCGATGGCAGTTAATATTGTCTGTATGCTTTTTCATGTGCTTGTTTTATATGGTCAGCCAGAGATTTAGGTTCAATAACTTTCATATTGTCACCAAAAGAAAGTAGTTCCATTACAAGGTCATGTGTCAGGCATAGTTTTAGTTTAATTATCATTTCTTCGTCATTGTCCACTAAAACCTGTTGAGTGTCGTGTAATGGAAGTGTCTTGATATACTTGCCTTGAAATGGGTCAAATGATAAAATGATGTCTTGCGGTTCTTCGTCATTTGGGTTAATAATACCAAAGCAGTAACGGTAGCTTTGTTCAATACTGTAATTGTCGGGATACTGGTATGTTTGATTTGTTATTTCAAGGTTTGTCAAACGGTCAAGTGCGAAACTCTTTATGTTATTGTCTTTGCTGTCTTTAGCCATGATATACCAGCGGTTTTTAAACTCCTTTAAAGCATAAGGCTCTACCAAACGCTGGCTTAATTCTTCTTCCCAAAATTTCTGATAAGTGAATTTGATTTGAAGTCTGTTTTTGATGGCATGAAGTAAACCATATAAATTCTCTGTTCCTTGTGGTCGGCGTTTTTCCAAATGAATAAAAGGTGTTAAATCTTGTGCAAGGTTTAAAGAATTAAACATATCAAATGCCTCCATCATTCTTTGGAAATTCATGTTTTCATTTTCGTTTTGGCTGATGAAATATCCTTTTTGAGATTTTGAATACTCAATGTCAATTCCAAAAACATTTCTGATTTCCTTTATATCACGTTGTAGTGTTCGTTTTGAAAAACCAATTTGCAAATTATCGTCTTGCATTTGCAAATAGTCAATCTGATTTTCAATATAGCCTTGTAATTCCTCATAAGTTGAATAAGGATGTACTTTCAGCTTTTTGAGAATAAGCAGGTAGCGCGATATGTAGCCTCGTTTTGACATTTAATTGAAAATATAATCAAGTATTTTTTGAGTTTCTTTTTCTTTACGGTATAAACACTTTCCCAAATCCCAATTCAAGTATTGGACAGGGTGATTTTTTATTCAAATACAAATTAAAAAGTTCAGCACATGCCCTAGCATCACTCAATGCATCATGGTGGTTCAAAGGAATGTTATATTCTCCGCAAAGGGAAGCCAAGTTGTTCCCATAAATTCGATAGGTGCAATGTCCAGTAAATTCAGGAGATGAAAGTCCATAGTATTCTAGAGTTTGTTTCATGCAATGAAAGTCAAATGCAAAACCGTTGTGAGCCACAACATTTTGATTTTTGATGAATGGCTCAATTTGATGCCAAATTTTATCAAATGTTGGTGCATCTGCCGTTTGTTCGGGAGAAATACCGTGAATATCAATAAAGTTATTCCAGTAATAATTATCAGGTGGTTGAACCAGAATTGATAATTGCTCTGTAATAATTTGGTTTTCTACACGAACCAAACCAACTTGACAAATGCTCCAACGTTTGCCCTGTGCGGTTTCAAAATCTATGGCGGTGTAAGAATTAAGCATTTTTATAACTTATTCTTTTGCAATTTTCATCATAGGTTTCAATAAGGCTTCCGTTTTTAACTGTAAACGTAATGCCTGCTGCACCTCTTACCATTTTGCTTCCTTGGCTCATGTATGAAATACGTTTGCATTTTTCGTCATACACTTCAATTAACGAACCGTTGATAATTACAAAAAAATTACTTGCTACACCAACAAGTTCTTTGCTTCCTGAACTCATGTATGAAATTCTTTTGCTGTTTGCATCATAAACTTCAATGAGGCTGCCTTTTTCTCTTACGTCTGAAATCATATATTATGTTTTTATTTTAATGCCTACTCTTTTCAGTTTTCGGCTTACCTGTTATTGTTTATGGCTTGAAATCCTATTGGATTGCTTTTTTTTGATTGGTGAAAATCATTTTCGTCTTGGTTGTAAATTGAAGTCAAAGTCATTGGCTTATTGATATTTGTTTCAAAGCCTAATTTATTAGAAAGCTGTTGTGCCTTTCCAATTTCTAATTCTTTAAATTCATACTTTGCAATCAATCGTCCTTTTCGCATTAAAGCACTATCAATTTTTGAAATGTCAGTGTTGAACGAGCAAATAATTTGAACATTCAAACAGTCGGCAAGAAGTCCGTCTGATATGTTTAACAAAGCAGATACCGGAGAATTTCCATCTTGCTCTCTGTCAGCTACAATATTTTCAGCATCTTCAATTACAAAAATTGAATTTGGATTGTCAATGAGAATTGAAATTAAACTCGGATTTGTAATAGCACTCGCCATATTTGGAGGTAAAAAAATTACATCCTTTTTAAGTGATGAAATCAGGTAGCGTATGTATGATGTTTTACCTGTTCCAGGCTTACCATGAAGAAGAACTAGCCCCTTGTCATTTTTTCTGGAAAGCCTTCGTAAAATAGTCTTGTGAATTTCTTTGAAGTCTTCGTTATAGTTGTCTTCTATATTCAGCTTGGGTTTGGTAATTTGCAATGATTTTGTTTCAATGCCTATTATGCTATTCACAAGCAATGAAATTTCAGGTTTTTGTTTCTGCTTCCTTTTCTTGAATTTATGGATTGAATTTATAATTTCCTCGACTTTTGAAATGTCAGTTTTACGGAATAAAAAGCGAACAGTGGAACCATTTGTATCGAAGTCAACAATTAAATCATCATAGAGGAAATAAAAAATATCATCAATTTCAACCTTCTTGCTTCTTTTAAAATAAAGCTTGTCGTAGTAAAAGTCCTTTATTTCTGATTTGTAGTTTTCAGAAAACCATAAATTGGCTTTTTTGCAGTCAATGTCAACTTCATGAATAAAGTTTGGGATTGAATTAAAGTGGGCAACAAATAGAGTTAACTCATTGAGGTATGAACCTTTCCGTTCTGCAAAAACATCTGAAATAGTCATTTTTGCTGATGTCTTAGCAAGTTCAAAAGGTCTGTCAGTTGTTGGGCTAAGTGTTAAATCATTTGTTTGCATACTTTCTTTGTTTCTAATTTCTGCAACAAAAGTAGACGCTTGAAACGCCAAAGTGTGTCGCTCTAAAAATTTCTTTCTTTGGGAGGCAAAATTTGGCTCTTTTGGTTTTGCGAAGGGTCGGCTTGTTTGTCAGGGCAAAACCAAATGTGCAAAATGTGCCGTTGGCCTTTTTTTCTTGGTCGGTTTATGGTCGCTATGTCGGTCTTTTAGAGTTGATTGTAACGGTGGCAAACAGGCGTATACTGCCAACCTTCAAATTTATTATCAAGGCACAACTTTGTCAGTCCGTTACGCTTGTTTGTGATTACAGGCTGGGCATTTTTATTTATAACTCAATATTCATTAATTTCTCATTAGTAGTCACATTTTTAACAAATTTACGGATCTTTTCTATTAGAACATCTCGTTCAATATCTAACCATCCGGTCGTGTCGTTTTCAAAATTTCTATAAAGATAATTCTCACATAAAAACCAGTTTGATACATTCCAATTACCTTCAAGTAATTCTTCTATTTCATTTTTTCGAGTTTTGTCTTTGTCCCAAGAATTTCTGCAAATTCCATATTTTAACGACCCCCTTTCAAAATAAAAGCAAATTGAATGATTAATCCAGTTATGTGGAAAAAATCTGAATGAGTCATAAAATTCTTGAATATCGTATTTCAAGTTTAATTCTTTCGCAAACATCTCACATTGTTTATAGAATTTATCTTTTAATATGCTTTTAATTTCACCTATTGTAAAGCCTATTTTAAGGGTCGTTTCAAGATTCTGTAAGTTATTTGTTGCGTAATCAACTATCAGACTTTGTTCGTCCATAAATTTTTCACCCATATACATTTGTTTAAGTGTTTTCTCAAAATCCAAAATAAAAGCACGAACTCTGTCAGATTCAGAATTCATGCTAAATTGATGAATACAAGGAATAATATCCTCCTCATAACTTATTTTCTTAAATTGACCTTTTTCAAGTAGTAATTCTCTTTCATTTTTAGAGATGCTTTCCTCGGATAGGATTTTATTTTTCGGAGCAAGATAAAAAAGGCAAAATTTATTATTTGAAATACTTTTCAAATATTCACAATAATGCTCAATTTGTTTGTATTGGTCGGCAGTTGTTTCATAAATTTTGTTTTCAATACCAATGACATACTCTCCTTTATTAAAATAAATTACTATATCAATTCTTCGATTTTCATTTGTTGAGAGTTCTCTTTTAACTTCAATAGAACAATTTTCACAATCTTGATTAATATTTACAGACTGTAAAAATTGCTTTAAAAATATTCTTCCTTGAGAGTGGGTTTCTTCAGGATTTAGCAAAAATGAAAGAATATCAGACACTTTATTTTCGTCTATCCACCAAAAATCGAAAGAATTAAATTTTGGAGAAAGAATTTTACCATAGTGATTGCGCATTTCCTCAGTCAACTTAAATTTTGTCTGAAGAATTTGGTAAAAATTATCAATTATTAGTTTATCTATCATTGGTCGTCATTTTTTGCCTTGCCTATAACGCCTGAAGCTTTGCGCTGGCAGGCATTTAAAATTACCATTCTTCGCGGCTTGCAGAATCCTGGTTAAAATTACAAATCCCCGGATTCCACAATGTGCCTGCTTGGATAAAGTTTTTGTTGACAGGTCATCTGTCTTCATCAAGAACTCATAATTTCCGCCTCAAATATAAAGTTTTTTTAAATATCCAAACCTCACCTCACCACAGGAATACAGGCACATCAAAAAAAACAGGAAAGAGGCTCCCATAGTAGAGTCCACATCCGTCATTACGCCGGATTCAACTTCAATTTCATCCTCTTCGTAATCGGCATAGCCTTTCAGTTCGGCCTCCAAAACCCACTTACCCGGGGCCAGCGGTTATGTTTAGATTCATGACAGGAATTACATAATGATTCAAGCCATTTGATGGGTTCTTTTCCAATGTTCCTTCTTGCATATTTTTTGTGGTGGACTTGTGTTGCAGGTGCACCACATTTCACGCATCGCCAATTGTCTCTTTTTAACACCACATAACGCTTGCGCTTCCATTCATCCGACTTTAAATACTCATTCAGGTAGTAATTTCTGCGGCGTTTACGTTTAAGCGTGAAGATTAAGCGAGGAATTGCAAAGGTTAGAACCAGTGTAATTAAAAGGACTATAACCTGATTATCCATCGAACAACAATTCAGTTTTTCGTTTCAAATATAAGTGAGTTTTAAATATCCAAGCCTTACCTCTCCACAGGAATACAGGCACATCAAAAAAACAGGAAAGAGGCTCCATAGTAAAGTCCACATCCGTCATAACGCCGGATTCCACTTCAATTTGTAAGATTAAAGCACTAGTACACAATAAGATATGTATTACATTTTCAGCACTGGCGAAATGTCAAATTTGCTCATGCTTTAGGTTTCCAGATTGGTTTCTGCGCTCTAAATAAAATTCCATTCGGTTTATGCATTTTAAACAGCCTTCAAATGCGATTTAAACGTGGTTTAAAGCTGAAATTATCTGTTGCCGCAATTTTTACACCTTATATATAGGTATAGCGAACTCCAAAGATCCCCCATATAATATGGTGTAAAACCTGGCTGTAAATTGAAATTTTGCTGCCGGTGCACAAAATCCGGTAAAAAACCTGCATAATGCAGCGGCTTGTTTTTGCAATATCAAATGAAGACAAAGTTCATAATATGTTGTATTGCGCTGATATGTTGTGTATTGTATCTTTCGGGCAAGGTTTAATGATAAAGACTTAAGAGATAATCAGGTTCCCTGAAGCGGTTACCGAAATCCTTGAAAGTGTTACCGAAATCCTTGAAAGTGTAATCGAAATCCTTGAAAGAGTTACCGAAATCCTTGAAAGAGTTACCGAAATCCTTGAAAGAGTTATCGAAATCCTTGAAGCGGTTACCGAAATCCTTGAAGCGGTTACCGAAATCCTTGAAAGTGTAATCGAAATCCTTGAAGCGATTACCGAAATCCTTGAAAGAGTTATCGAAATCCTTGAAAGAGTTACCGAAATCCTTGAAAGAGTTACCGAAATCCTTGAAGCGGTTACCGAAATCCTTGAAGCGGTTACCGAAATCCTTGAAAGAGTTATCGAAATCCTTGAAAGAGTTACCGAAATCCTTGAAAGTGTAATCGAAATCCTTGAAAGAGTTATCGAAATAAATGAAAAAATTACCGAAATAATAGAAAAATTCGACCAAACCCTGCGGAATATTAACCTATGCAGGTTCGCGTTTACTGTGAACTTGTTCGGGTTTACTATGAACTTGTTTGCGTTAACTGTGAACTTGTTTGGCATCTAGTTACGCCGATCGGGAGCTGGCGGCAGAACATCTGCAAAGAAGAGCTCAAAATTTCAGTATCTGCGGGAGCGACCTTCTAAAATTGACTTCAGGAAACGACGTCTGTTAGAAGGTCCTTCTCCTTGAGGAGAAGGTGCCCAAAGGGCGGATGAGGTGATGCCTGAATCACTACTGATAATAGCAATCTGGTCAAATTTTAGGTAGTCGTCCCGTTCCTGATCCTGATAGCTATACATATCAATAATATGAACGGTGCGGATACGAGGCCTAACGGCCTGAGTGACAGAAAATAAATAATTGCGACTCAAGCAATGGCCGAAGGAGGTAGAAACACCATAAAGCCGACGGAATATATTGAATTGCAAATTCAATGATGTTCAAAGCGGAATTGCAACTGAGGCCGCTTAAGCGTAAGAGTTGAAGTTTATGAAAGTAAAAATTCAGATTAAAACAATCCCTCAGCCACTTCCTGTTTGGAAATACCTAAATGCTGTGCTACCTCAGTGAGTATAGAATTCAGAGTTCCAATCCTTAATGGATCGTGATTCGGAATTGTGATATGATGCTGTCCGTTTTGGTGAGTGGTAAGCCGGATATGACTTCCAGTTTGTCGGGTGGCTTGGTAACCGTATTTTTGGAGGGCTTTGATTAACTGCTGAGCATCAACATTGCGCGGAAGTATCATAAAGAAAATGTTTCCTCACGGGTAACATGTAAATGAACATAGGCAGGCATTTCTTCTTCAACAAAATGGCAGCGTACGGCATCGGCAATCATATTTCGAAGTTCTTCCATAGTTTCACCCTGAGTAACAATAGAATGATTTGCAGCCCTGGCAAAATATCCACCGTCCTGCGATTCTTCTACTATAAAAACAATCTCTTTCATAAAGGCTTGATTTATTACAAAAGTACAAAAATCAGAAATAGAATTAATATTTCTGTGAACTTGTTTGCATTTACTGTGAACTTGTTAGGCATCCAGTTACACCGATCGGGAGCTTACAGCAGAACATACTTAAAGAAGAGCTCAGATTTTCAGTATCCGCGGGAGCGACCTTCTAAAATTGACTTCCAGAAGCGATTGTTTAAGATTCTAAAAACCTAAACATCAATTACTTTACGGTCAAATTTTAGGCAGTCGTCCCGAAGCTTCGGGACGGATACGAGGCCTAACGGCCTGAGTGACAGAGAATAAATAATTG
>Ga0208243_1001131_pt1 | contig 10064 bp, 20 predicted proteins | sample Subbio2Aug_QV12A_FD_184826 | JGI IMG/M metagenome (GOLD analysis project Ga0208243, IMG submission 184826) | Serpentinite rock and fluid subsurface biosphere microbial communities from McLaughlin Reserve, California, USA - CR12Aug_QV12A (SPAdes) | ecosystem: Environmental > Terrestrial > Deep...
AACCGCACATAACAGGACAAATATTTTAGCAAATTCGAGGCATGCAAAAGCCCGGAAACCATTGCGTGACAACAGTCTCCGGGCTACCTTAGAAACGAATTAGGGGGCGTTTGTCCTGAAGTCAGGAAATGGGCCTTGTGTTTGAAACAGCCGCGGTGACAATCGACGACAAGAAGCCGCTGGCCTATTGTGGACTTTGGTTTTCACCAGATTCGCGGATAATTCGCGGATAAGCTCTTAGAAGCCCACCGAAAAGACTCGAAAAACTAAACTAAAAAGGACCCGAAGGTCCTTGCTATTGCTGGCTGGTGCCGAGAGGGCGACTTTACCCTATCCGCACAGCTAGCGACGACCCGGCAAGGTCAAACTTCAGCACGACATCGAGGTCTTCTTTGCCCAGCACTGTGACCTCGGTTACGTACTGGTCTATCAGTTTACGCATCGCCACAGCGTCTGTGCGGTCTCTGGAGGCGTCGTAAGTGGCTAGGAGGTATTCACGTACCCTCTCCTGCGTGACGCTGTACAGAGGGCTTTTAATCGCGTCTAGATGCGATTCTAGGGAGAGCTTCTGGTTCTTAAGTTCCTTCAGGCGAGGGCCTAGCATGGCGTAGTCAATCGCTCCGTCTTCGAGAGCGCGCACTAAGTTAGCTATCTTCCTGTCGACTTCAACGAGCTCTGCTCGCGCCTTCTTGGCCGCGTCCTCTGCCGTGCTGCGCCTAGCGTTAAGCGCGGCCATGATGTACTTCGCCATGCTCTCGATGTTGGCGGGCGTAAGCAGGGCGTCAATCTGGTCTAGGACGTACTTCTCCGCGAAGTTCTTACTTACACGGTGACTAAGACAGTCGCGCTTGCGGAGCTTGCGGTTGCACTCATAGAACCGAGTGGGGGCTGCCCCGGGTGTCCGGCGCGTCGAGTTCCCGACCACTGCCGACCCGCAGACGCCGCACGACATCTTGCCGGTTAAGAGGTAAAGGCTTTCTTTGTTCTGGCGGGGCTGCTTTCTTCTGTCCATGGTTGCTTGCACCACCTTGTAGCGTTCTTCGGAGATTATCGCCGGCAAGGCGTTAGGTATGGTGATGATATCTTCCTCGCGCTTACGTGCCCGCCAGTTGCGCTTGCCCTCTACGCGCTGGGGCGCGCGGTTAAAAACGTATATCCCTGCGTACTTGGCGTTTCTTAAGAGCTCGTAGATGCCGTTCTTGCCAAACGCCCCGCCGCGCTTTGTCCTGTAGCCAAGAGAGTTGAGCTTGTCCAGGATAGCTATATACCCGTAGCCCTCGATGAACATGTCAAAGATAAGTCGTATTACCGCGGCTTCGGACTCATTAACGACGTACTGGCCGTCGACCACGTCGTAGCCTAGCGGGGGCGTACCGCCGTTAAACTTCGCCTGGAAAGCGTTCTCCCGAAGCCCCTTCATGGTCTCCCGCGCTAAGTTCTTAGAGTAGTATTCGTCCATGCCCTCTAGCACAGACTCAAGGATGGCAGACTCAGGCGAGTCATCGAGCGGCTGGGTAACGGACACTAGACGGATGCTCTTGCGCTTAAGCTCGCGCTTGTAGATGGCCGAGTCGAAGCGGTTACGTGCAAAGCGGTCGAACTTATGCACCAGGAGGTAATCCGTGCGCAGGAGGCCTCGCTTGATATCGCTAAACAGCTCTAAGAAGCCTGGTCTGTCATCTGAGGTGGCAGACCTAGCTTCGTCGGTGTAGACGCGCAGGACGGCAAGACCATGCTGCCGGGCGTAGTCTTCACAGGCACGCACTTGGGCTTGTATGCTCTCCTCGCGCTGGTTGTCTGAGCTGTAGCGCGTGTATATCACGGCGGTTTTCATTGGATTAGCTCGATTTATCCGTATCGCGCGTGGCAGCAGCTTCCTTACGCGCCCGGTCAATATCCTCATACTTAACTAGCCCTATGCCGAGCAACAGTCCTTGGTCTATCTCCTCCATGGTTTCCGGTGTCAGGCTGTACCTGTAATCTGTGAGGTCTTTAGCGCATAGGGTATGTATTTGACTGCAGATCACCCGAGCGCCGGCGACCGTTTTGCTTTCAGTAGCGCTGACCAGTACGTCCCATGGGTAGGTAGCGTTTAGGCCCTGCGTAGTCATATTCACGCAGACAACCGTAGGGCTGTTACGAACGATGATTCCTTCCTGCAGAACTACAACGTGCTTGCTGATCGGCTTTTGGGGGCTGTCTGGAGGGTGCCATTGTGCCCGATACACATCGCCGCGCTTCAACGTGCGTTTGGGTTTATTTGTGTTTGGCATCAACACGGCCCTCCGCAGACATGAAGCTATACCGAGCTAGCTCGGCGTTTTCGATAAACTCCTGCTCGGTTTCCGGGGATATCTCGCCATCCCATCTCGGTCTTTTCTGCAACGCAAAGACAGCGTGCTTAACCATTTTTTCTTTCGTCTCCTGCAGCGATTTCCTTTGCAGCGCTGTGAGAGGGGATGGAGGCTTTTTCATGTGTTACATCCTTTCTGGGGCGAGACGTTGACTGGTTCCCCTTCGGAGTCCCAATCCGTGACCAAGCCATTCGCAAGGCAGGTCGCAGGGAGAATGTGTACTGCTTACAGTGGCTGCAAATATGCGCCAGAGAATCAGGGAAAGGAATATCGTCGGATGAGGGCGCATACTCAGGGTCTATGCTTTTGACGAAACTGTGCTTCGTGCCGCACTTAGGACAGGTTCCGGCAATGGACACTGTAGAAAGTAGCTCGGGGTTCGATAGTATGGCCGCAACTTCATTAGAGGTGTAGCTGTCCTTCACTGCTTTCTCATAGACGAAGAAGGATAATGTATGCGCGCTACCCTGGCAGCTCAACTCGAATCGATACTCTCCCTGCATAGCTAGCGGGAGTCTTTCAAGTTGCACGACCACCTCGTACACGCCGTCGTTGTCGAGCGCCATAGGTATCTCCTGAGTTCCGACGGCGCTCCCGTCAGGCGCGTAGCAGGAGAGGTGTGCGACATATTGCCCAGATGCAGCAACGCCCCAGCCATACAAGACGGCCGAGTCGTAGATGATTGGGACAGCCGCTACAGGGATGTCCCGAAGAATGCCTACAAGATTCGAGCTGCCATTTTTACTCACCACATGTTTACGGCATAGTACTAACGAATGTATCTTCATTATGTCCTAACCCTCCACCTCTTACAAGATTTTTTTGCTGTTTTGTTTGTCTGTTTCGTTCAACTCTCTCCCGCAGCTGCGCGACAGGGTGTAAGTACCACTGACACCCTTGCCTCGTGCTACTTGTTTCAATCCCCGCCCCATGGGAAGGGGCGACATGCTAGCCAACGCCAAAGAGCGCCCGCACTCGGTACTCCGCCAATTCCTCGGTTACTCCGAAGTGCTCGGCAATAGCGCAGCTGTCTTGTGCGCCTGCGCCAATGGCCGCCAGCAAAGCGCTCTGCGGCAGCAAGAACTCCGCTGCCCATTTAGTGGCGGTGCGCTCGGCCTTACTTGTGGTCAGTGCATCGCTGTAGCAGAAGTGCCTGTTAGGCAGGCGGTTACCTACGGTGGTAAAGTGGTGCCCAATTTCGTGGGCCAGTACCACCCGCAGCAGCCTTGGGTCTTGGATGTGTGTGCCGATGGTTATGACTGGCCTTGCCCCGGGCTCACAAAAGTAAAAGGCGTCAATCGGCGGGTACAGGTAACTACGCTCGATGATGATGCCCTGGTCTGCGGCTAATTGCAGTAAGTCGTCCACCCGTTACCCTCCCAAAAACAAAATGACCTGACTATCGCACATGATAGCAGGTCATTTTTGTGCGTCTTTGTCTAGTTTGTATTTGATTCGGTACAGGGACTTAAGTTCCTCGATGCGCTCGATGGCCTCCTTTGGCAGGTCTCCGTACTCGCCGTCGGAGCGGTGCGCGGCCACTGTAGCAAGGTCATCGTCAGCGAAGAATTCGGCGAGAGTGACGTTTAGCGCAGCACAGATTTTCTCCAGGGTAATGATGTTTGGGCTTTTCTTCCTGTTCTCGATGTCGCTCAAAGTTGTCTGGCCGATGCCAGAGAGCTTTGCTAAAGAATTTTGGCTCAATCCTCTTGCTTCACGCAGCTTGATAAGCTTATCAACCAGATCCATCCCGCACCACCTCACTACCGCTATAGCAATCATAACACAAAAAATATTAGTAGAATTATCGCATAGGCGATTGACAACATACCGCAGAAGCGATAAGATGTTGATACCAACGGAGGTGATGACATTGATACGACTCAAAGAATTGCGCGATGCCCGTGGGTGGACGCAGCAGCAGTTGGCAGACGCATCGGGGGTGTCGCAGACATTCATCAGTGAACTGGAGTCCTGCAAGAAGCAGCCCACGGTAGCCATAGCAGTAAGGTTGGCAAAAGCCCTTGGTGTTGAGCTAATGGAGCTCCTGCAGCCCACCGACAAGCCCCCCGCGCCGCCCACGCAGGCCGCGGACTCCGACGATAACCTCATTGACCTGGAAGCACTGCTGCTATACGGCGATGGGGGGAGGTGAGGGAGATGGAAGATAGCAAGCCGCAGGTTAGCGCACTCAACGTTGACTGGCGAAGGCTAGAATGGCTTCTCCTGTATGTCGCAATGCTGCTAGAGAGCCGCATGGAGAAGCCAGACGCCTTCCGAGTCGGGCCACTATACGCCGAGTTTACTGCTTCTCTAGACCGCCAAGCTGCTCAAGAATAGCTGCGAGAAACTGAATCTGCACACGATCTGCAATCTCACAACGCTCGAAAACGAGCTGCGCCCCTTTGTAGCAACGATCCCACAGGCCGTCAGGGTTAACCAGTCCACAGACTTCTACCATGTCGCAATCCGTTTCCGCCCGAGTGTTGAAAGAGAGATTAGATTTCATGATGCCCTCCTCCTTTCCTAAAGATTTAACCCGAATTGAGGTGAAGAAAATGGAACCAAATCGTGCGTATTCGACTCACCCGAAAGCCCCTGAGCTAAGCGACTACTCCGACGAAGCTTTGGCACTGGAACTGACCAAACGCAAGACCGTGCGGCGGTATGATGTGGGGCTGTGGGCGCCGTACGACGTAGTGATCCGGCAGAGATACTACGCAGACAGGGAGCCTGTTGACCTGCCAAACTCAGCAGTCGTGCTAGTTATCGAGAGATTTTAAGTAATCTCGGTAGCAGCGTTTGAAAACAGCATGGGCTTCGGGAAAGTTGACGAGTTTGGTAGACAGATATGCGCGCGCATGCTCACTGTCCGCCGGGAAACTAGGATCGCGGCCTATATCGCGGGCTAGATCACCGCGAGGGCTATCTTGCTCCCGATACTTCAACATCCACTCTTTGAAAGTCATTACCCGTTCCTCTTTTCTTAAAGGTATTTAGCACGGTAGGGAGGTGACACAAATGAACATTAACGCGACCTCGCCTAGACTATGGCGGAGATTCGAGATTCTACAGTCTCACAACGAACAAGCGCTATGCCGGATGTTGGATAAGAAACGGCTGACACGCGCAGACCTGTATCTGATCTTGACCGTGCTTAAGGTAAGGGATGGCTGTGAAGATACTTTTGAGACGTGCTACGAAGAGCTTCAGTCACGCTATGGATGGACGAAAGACCCTCAATAGTTTCTACACGTCGGTATCCTCCTGTAGTGGCCCATACGAAGATTACAGCGTTAATCTTATCCCCTTTAGTGTTTAGCCCGCTGACTTCAAGCTCGTAATGCTCAAACTTGCGGTAGATAACCGGCTCGTTGTCGATCTCCCGAATCATGTAGGGTTTCCCTAGTAGTTTAAGAATCTCCGTTAGTTTCTTCCCTGGGTTAGTAACTGGTTTCATGCGACACACTTCCTTTCTCCCTAATCGGTGCCCCTAATATTCATTACCAGTATCACTAAATCCTTTCGAGGGTTAGCCTCTAGTCTGAACTGTCAGCTTAATTGTACGCCCGGAGGTGAAAGGGATAAATGGGAGCTCACCCTACGAAAGCGATGGACAACATCTACTGCCGCTCTAGGAAAGACGCTGCGAGGTACAACGACAAGCTAAATAGCCGCGAGGGCGCGGCTGAACTGCTCGGGGTTTCCGTATCTTCACTGGCAGACTACGAACTCGGCAACACCAAAGTCGTGCCGGTGGACAAGGTGGTGCTGATGGCCGACCTGTACAACGCGCCGGAGCTTAAGAACCACTACTGCGCGCACGAGTGTCCAATCGGGCAGGGTACAGTCCACAAGCTAGACGTTGCCGAGTTCGACCGACTGACACTAAAGCTCCTCGCGGCCATGCGCGGCATGACCAGTGTGCAGGATAGCATCATCGACATCGCGGCGGACGGCATGATTACCGACCGCGAGCTGCCGAAGCTAGGCGTTGTCCTAGATGCGCTAGATGCAGTAGTAAAGCACAGCCAAGAGCTCAAACTCTGGGCACAAAAGAACATCAAAGGGAGGTAGTCAAAATGCTCACACTGGTGAAGTGCAAAATCCGCGGCGGCAAGGTGGTGGGCTACGAAGTTGTCGGGCAGGTGCCCGGCGACGGCGAAGAGCAGCTACGCGAGACAGCCCTAGCTCTGCTGCCTCACGTCGCGGAAAAACTCAAGGACAAGGAGGCACCCCCATGCTAATACGCAGCCAGACCGGCGCGCTCATCATACGAGCGCACAACGTAGCCCTAAACCACTACGGCCCAACGGACAAGTACTCCCTACTTGCTGCCGATGGCCTCGACCCGGAAGGCGTCATAGTCGGCATCTACGCCACCAGGCAAGAAGCAGAGGACGCGCTCGACTACATATTCGAGCAAGCCGCGAAGGACAAGCCGGTAGACCTAAGACGTTTCGACCAACGGCCCGCTGAGAGATGTGACGACAAGCCCGGCCGGCGTTAGCATTGACTAAGTCAAGCGCTGAACGAAGGCGACGACGCGTACTGGCCATAAAAAAAGAGACCGCTCGAAAGCGGCCACAAAACAACACAGTTTCAGTATATCACAGTTCTAGAATTTGTGCAGGGTAGATGGGTTCGGCGGGACGGGAGCCGAGGACGTGGGAAGCTCGGCCTGCTCTGCGATATGAAAGCGAGGGAGCATGATGAAGATAAGTAAACGGGCGCGCCGCAAGCTAACCACCGCAGCGCTAACCATACTCGCGGCGTGGCTAGTCGCCCTCTGGGCCATACCGGCGGCCTACGCCGAGCGAGGCTACGCGGCAGCAGGTGGCGAGTGGATCCTTATAGCAGCTGCAGGTGCCGGTGTACATATGGCGCTAACGCCGCGGCCTAAGGCGCGCAGGGCCGCGTACTCCATACCAACGCTTAGGAGGGAAAGCCTTGAAAGACAGAGCGTTTAGTTCGATAGCCGCCGAGCGCGATGACGCCGACCTGAAACGTCAACTAGCTGAGGCTAAGTCCGCTAGCACCAAGGCAACGCTTAAGCCTGCTTCACTCGAAGACTGCAAGCGCCTTGGCATAGAAGTGGTGTGGTTTACGCCGACGTCACTCAGAGGCATGCCGCGCAGGCCGCGAGCACATATCTGCCGGTCACGCGTCACCCTTGACAAGCTCTGCCTTGGACTGCTCGGAGAAGTACCCCTCAAAGTAGACATAGCCAAGCAGGCTAAAGGGTTCTTGGTGATCCGCTTCTCGGAGCAAGGCTCGCTAACAGTGCAGCGGCGTAAAAACGATACGTACTGGATTAAGAACGCAGAACTTATGGAGTGGCTGACCGCACAGGGCGTACCGCTAGGAGCCTACCCGGTAGAGTGGGAAGCCGTGCGCAAGTGCTTGTACCTGAAGCTCACGGACGTCATACCTAAAACACCGAAGGAGGGTAAAGCGTGAAGATAACTATAGACCTTAACATAAACGCCACAGACTTAGCCGAAGCCCTGCGTGCGCTCGGAGCTGCCCTCTCCGGCGCGGCTATGCTCACCCCGCAGGCCTCGCCCGCGCAACCAATACCCGCAGCCATACCCCCGCAACCGCAACCGGCTCCTGCGCAGCCCGCAGCGCCGGCGCAACCCGCCGCGGCGTCGCTCCCCACCTCTGCCCACGCCTACACCATGGATCAGCTGGCGGTAGCCGCCACGTCAATCATCGACTCCGGCCGCAGACAGACAGTGGTAGACCTCCTAGCGCAGTACGGCGTCTCGTCCCTTATCGCCTTACCCAAAGAACACTACGGCGCTTTCGCTACCCAGCTGAGGGGCCTCGGGGCCAAGCTATGACGGCGGCACACGCGCTGCTGTCGGCCAGTGGGGCAAGCAGGTGGCTAGCCTGCCCCCCATCGGCGCGGCTTGAGGAGCAGCTGCCGGAGAGCCCAAGCGCATACGCCGCAGAGGGCACTCTAGCACACAGCATCGCGGAGCTTATAGTGCGAAAGCTCTTGATGGGTCTTCCGGCTAAGTCCTTTGTGGCCGCGCTAAAGAAGCTCCAAGCTGATCCGCTCTACAACGAGGAAATGCTCCGGCACACCTACACCTATGCCGACTACATCGCGCAGCTGGTGCACAGCTACATGTCGCCGCCTTACCTCGCTGTAGAAAAGCGCCTTGACTTCTCGCGCTGGGTGCCGGAGGGCTTTGGCACCGGGGATTGCGTCGTCATCGGCGGCGAGACGATGCACGTCATCGACTTTAAGTACGGCAAGGGCGTGCCGGTGAGCGCTGATGAGAACCCGCAAATGATGCTCTACGCAGTGGGTGCACTTGAAGCCTACAGCATGCTCTACAACATCCAGACGGTGCATCTGGCGGTCGTGCAGCCGCGGCTAGACACTATCAGTGAGTGGACTACGAGCGTAGCACAACTTAGCAGCTGGGCAGCGAACTACGTGGTGCCGCTGGCACAGCTCGCGTTCGCCGGGCAGGGCGAGTACAGCCCGGGAGATCACTGCCGCTTCTGCCGCGCTAAGGCTACCTGCCGCGCTAGGGCGGACAAGCACACGGCGCTAGAGGACTTTAAGGCGCTACGGCCACCTCTAATCTCAAACGATGAAGTCGGCCAGCTGCTAGAGCGCGCCAAAGACCTGGCGAAGTGGGCCGCAGACCTTGAAGAATATGCTTTAGGCGAGTGCTTGGCAGGCCGCAGCATAGCCGGCTGGAAAGCAGTCGAGGGTAGAAGTACGCGACAGTTTATTGACCATGACGCAGCGTTTAGTGTTCTGAGGCAAAGTGGCATTGAGGAAGCGATGTTGTACGAGCGTAAACCGATTACCTTGGCCGCGACAGAAAAGCTACTTGGCAAAGCGAGATTCCGTGAACTGTTAAGCGCACATGTGAACATGCCGCCGGGTAAACCGACACTGGTAACTGTAACTGACAAGCGTGAAGCGATAACTAGAACTGGCGCGACAGATGACTTCAAAATCGATAACGGAGGTACAGAAGAATGAGACCAAACACCGCACCGCAAGACCTGAAGAGAGTTGTGACAGGACAAGTGAGACTGAGCTACGTGTTTCTGACGAATCCGAGACCGGCGCGACAGGCAAACGAGAAACCTAAGTACAGTGTGACCCTGCTAATTCCGAAGAGTGACGTGGCGACTAAGCAGCGTATCGATGCGGCGATTCAGGCGGCGATTCAGGAAGGCGTTACGACGAAGTGGAACGGAGCGAGGCCGGCGCAACCGGCAGTACCCATTTACGACGGAGACGGAGTTAGACCAAGCGGTGAAGCGTTTACTGACGAGTGCAAAGGGCATTGGGTGATTACCGCAGCGAGCGAACAGCGACCGGAAATAGTGGACGTGAACTTAAACCCGATTGTGCAGCCGACAGAAATCTACAGTGGCATGTACGCCCGCGTGTCTATGCGTTTCTTCGCTTACGCCAACAGCGGCAAGAAGGGCATCGGCTGCGGTCTCGGCAACGTGCAGAAGGTAGCCGATGGCGAGCCGCTCGCCGGGCGCCAGTCTGCCGAAGACGATTTTGGCGGCCCGGCTCCTCAACCGCCACAGCAGCAGTGGCAGCAGCCGCCGCAACAGCAAGCCCCCGCGCCCCAGTGGCAGCAGCCGCCCTACCAGCCGCCAGCACCGCAGTGGCAGCAGCCGCCGCAACAGCAAGCCCCCGCGCCCCAGTGGCAGCAGCCA
>Ga0208243_1001132_pt1 | contig 10055 bp, 15 predicted proteins | sample Subbio2Aug_QV12A_FD_184826 | JGI IMG/M metagenome (GOLD analysis project Ga0208243, IMG submission 184826) | Serpentinite rock and fluid subsurface biosphere microbial communities from McLaughlin Reserve, California, USA - CR12Aug_QV12A (SPAdes) | ecosystem: Environmental > Terrestrial > Deep...
GAAATAACCAGACTTTCGAACCCATTGAAAACCGACAGCACAACAATCAGTGCCATGGTTCCGATGGTTACCCCGGCAACCGAAACACCTGAAATGATATTGATCACATTGTGTGATTTTTTCGATTTCAGGTATCTCCAGGCTATAAAAAGCGGCAGTTTCAATATTCGGAGTATTGGTTAATTGTAATGCTCAGGCTTTAAGAAGGTTGTCAATATTTTCAATATAATCGAGCGAATCGTCGATAAAGAAAGCCAGGTCGGGAATTATCCTCATTTGCTTTCCAACCCTGAGAGCAAGCTGATGCCTTATTTCTTTCTTGGTTTTGTTGATGCGTTTAAAGATTTCCTCCCGGTCGCCGGCGCCAAAAAGGCTCAGGTAAACTTTGGCAATTGAAAGGTCAGGAGAAATATAAACCTTGGTAACGGTGATCAAAAACCCTTGCAAATGGTCGCGGGCCATAAGTTGGAAAATTTCTCCCAGGTCTTTTTGAAGCAATCGCGAAATTTTTTGTTGTCTTGTACTTTCCATGGCACAAAGATAGAGAATAAATGAAAGAAGATAAAAGCATATAAATGCTTTAGCTTCTATGCATTCAATGCAACGAAGTTACTAATTTTGCTTAATGTCTTTCAGCATTTTAAACAATACCAGCATAAAAGCAACCACCAGCAATAAATGAATAATTGCACTAAAACTGAAGATCAGAAATCCAATAGCCCAGAGAATAATCAAAATAACTGAGATTGTATAAAGAGCATTTGCCATTGCCAAATTTATTAATGAAAACCTGTTCTGAAATGCAATCATAAATGTAACTTTCTGATTGCCATCCTCGATTTTGCTAAGACTATTGCATAAACAAGGTGACACAAATATGCAATCCATTCTGTTCAAAAGTGCAACACGATTTTTGTAAATCATTACATGATTCCCATATACAGCCAATGGGCAAGGAACAAAAATTAATGTACTCAGGCAGGAAGAAATACCGAAAATGTAGCGCCTTCGTTTGGTGTACTTTCTGCCAAAATAACTCCTGAATGATTTTCGGCTATTTTTTTACAGATTGAGAGCCCTATGCCTGTCCCGGGATAATCACCCTTGGGGTGCAAGCGGTTAAAGAGTTCAAATACTTTTTTTGCATAGTCTTGTTCAAAACCCATCCCGTTATCGGAAACTGAAATTTTATAATAATTCCTGCCTGTTTCAGAGAGGATTTCAGGATTTTCCCGGGGCTCAAGTTTCCGGCAGTTAACATTAATTACAGGTGCAACACCCTCTTTACTATATTTTAAAGAATTGCTTATCAAATTATAAAAAAGTTGTTGAATCTGAAATGGAATTACCTTTAAAAAAGGTAGGTTTTCTGAATGGATAACAGCATTTTTTTCTTCAATTTGTTGCGATAACTCCTGAATGGTGTTTTCGAGCAACATATTTAGATCTGTTCTTTCAAAACTTTTATCTGTTTTGGTAGTGCGGGAATACAAAAGTAAATCATCAATAAGTGTTCGCATACGATTAACTGAAGCCTGGATTCTGGCAAAGTATTCCTTGCTCTTCTCGTCCATAATTAAATTATCCTTTTCAGAAATGCGAGAAATAAATGTCTGGATTTTGCGCAATGGCTCCTGCAGGTCATGGCTGGCTACATGGTTAAATGATTCTAACTCCGATATGCTTTGCAAGAGCTCCTGATTTCTTTTTTCAAGTGCAATATTATTAAGCTGATATTGAGTAATGTCTTTGGCAACGCTTACATGCGTGAGATTCCCCCTACTATCGGTTATTATCTTGCCCATCGATTTGAAATAACGCAACTCACCATCTTTGCGGATGATTCTATAAGTTCGAGGAAAAACCAGACCCGATTGCCTTGTACTGTCCGACCCATTGGTAACTATATATTTGTCGTCAGGATGCACAAATTTTAAGAAATTTTCGGCCGTTGCTTCAAAAGATTGTGGCTCACAACCCAGAAGCCGATATAAATTATCAGAAAAAATAAACCGGTTTGATTTTAAATCCCATTGCGAAATAAAAAATTCTCCGATTGCTTCGGCGTGTTTCATCGATTCTGTTGATATCAGCAATTTTTTATTCGATCGTTTCTGTTCTTCAAGATCACTGTTAATTTTTACATAAGCCAAAACAAAAACAGAAAGGGAAAAAAGCATGATAAAGAGCGTAAACCAGGGCACAAAAAATGATTTGAACTCATATTTTTCCTGTCGTTCTTTCAGATTGCTTTTTTCAAGATCTATAATCTTATCAATTTGAATATCAATAAGGTTTGTTATTTCAGATCCCTTCTTCATATTTGCAGTAAGTTCCTCCTGATTCAGGAATAAGTCAGAACTGTATTTCAACGACAGATCATATTGCTGAAGCCTGAGATCGATTAACTGATTAAGAAACTTCAGATTATTTTGTTGTTGCGGGTTTCCTGTTAGCGATGAATCTAATTTTGCAAATGATTTTACCACGCTCTTCCGTGACTCTAAATAATTTTCAAGAAAAGCGCTGTCGCCGGCAATTAAGAATCCTCTTTGTTCATTTTCCGCATCTTTAAGCAACGAAAATAATTGTTCTACTTCTGTTTGGAATTTGTATGACTGAACCACCCACTCCATAGATTCGGTAAGGGAAACAGTATTTCTATATGTGATGCCTGAAATAAAAATGAGGATAAATAAGGAAGCAGCGAAAATACTTCTCAGGAAGATATGATTGGCAGTAATTGCCATAATTCTCATTCTATTTAGTTTAGAGATCATATGCTCATTAAAAAGTTGTCACGATTTAACCCTGAAGTCTGATATTGCCAGTTAATGGTTATCACTTCTGACAGAATTTTTTTTAGTGTGCCAAAATCACTTGGTTTTTTGATATAAATATTGGCTCCATTAACAAAGGTCTCTTCAATCTCCTTTTCAGATGCCGATGTGGAATAAATGGCGATTGCCAAATCCTTTAAATGGTTCATTTTCTTTATTTCTATAAGACATTCCAATCCGCTTTTAAATGGCATATTCAGATCAAGGAAAAGAATATGTGGCAATGTATTATCATTTCGGGAAAGGTATTCCATCAGCTCCTCCCCATCATTTACCATGTTTACAACGGTATTGATTTTTAATTCGTCAAACACATCCTTAAAAAAAAGACGGTCATCTTCATCATCATCAGCAAGCAAAATATGGATAGGTCCGTTTTCCATTATGAATCTTTAATTTTATTGTTTTTAGTATCAACAATCATTTCGTTGTCAGTTTCTTCATTCAATAATTTTCGTCGCTTCTTAATAATCCGCTGAAATACAGTAGGTGTAAGTCCTGTTACTCCCTTAAACTGAGTACAGAAATGTGCTACACTGCTGTAATTCAGCTCCCAGGCTATTTCACTAACGCTAAATTCAGTGGTGGTTATCAGCTGCTTTGCCCTTTCAATTTTTTGCAGGATGATAAAATTTTCGATTGAAGTAAAAGTAACTTCTGAAAACAGGTTAGAGAGGTATCCGTAGCTATACTGGAGTTTTTCGGAAAGGTAGTCAGAAGCTCTTAATGGTGATTGCGTCTCATCAAGATATACCATTTCAACAATTGTATCTTTTATCTTCTGAACCAGAATATTTTTTTGCGATTCAATGATCTCGATTCCATAATTGCCAAGTCCAACACATAGCAGATTCATTTTTTTTGTTGAAATACTTTGTTTGATCTCAACTTCACGCGAACCCAGCAGAGTATATGACACACCTGCTTTATCCAGTTGCTCTTCAAGGATTTTTTTGCAGGCTGCGTTAAAGTCATATTTTATGTAAAATTTCATGGTAAAAAATCTTCAATAAGTTGATTACCATTATATAAACAGGGGAAATATCAGAAGGTTCAGAATAAAATAATCTGAGCCCTAAAATGCAGAAAAAATGCAATTATTTCGATCATATCCGTTTGCCCATAAATTAATTTGTAACTCTATGCTGTCCGAGAGCTGGGTTCAATACTTTATAATTCAGATATTCATAAAAAAACCTATGGCTTAATAATATCAGATTTAGCAAGTTTGTTTTATAATGTGGGAATCATGTAATACAGATTCATAATTATGTAATGCATAAAGCACTACAGTGGCCGATCTTTGTAACAATAAATAATCTACTCACCTTTTAATACAAAAAAAAATGAACGCAGGTAAATTAATTTTAGGAGTTGTAGCAGGCGTTGCCGCTGGAGCTGCAATCGGTGTCTTATTTGCTCCTGACAAGGGCATAGCTACCAGAAAGAAAATTTCGAAAAAGGGTCATGATCTGGCTGATGAAATGGAAGGGCGATTCAACAAACTTGTTGATACTTTTTCCAGAAAATTTAACAAACTTCATGTCGAAGCCAACGATCTGGCTGATGAAATTAAAATGAAAGCCGATGAAGCAACCGGCAAAATTGCGAATGAAAAGAAGTAATTATTGCCAGTTAAAAAAAAACAGTGACTGAAAAAGTTCAATATCCAGTAGGCAATTGTCTGATGGATATTGCTTTTTCCGGTTGCAGGCATTTATTGTTAAAAATCAAAACATGGAACCACGGTCAGAGTTATTCGAAGTGCTGTTTGATAAAATTAAAGAATTTGGACTGAACACTTATGAACTTTCCAAGCTAAAGGCTCTGGATACATTTACTGTTGTTGCGTCGTCTTTGATCTCAAGGCTGATTGTAATTCTTGTATTTGCCATGTTTGTTCTTATTTTAAATATCGGGCTGGGTCTTTATCTGGGCGAAATTCTTGGTAAAGTTTATTATGGGTTTTTCGTAGTTTCAGCAATTGACCTTGTCGCAGGCATTATTTTGCATTACTATCTTCACAAGTGGATACGCAAGCCTTTGAGCGATTCAATTATTTCGGAGGTTTTTCAATCAGATATATCATGAAAAAAATAACGACAGCCTCTGAGCTCAAAGCAGCCATTCTTGAACTTGAACTTGAACAGTCACAACTGGAAATTGAATTACATGATCAATTCAATCTGGCTTATGAAAGCCTCAGACCAATAAACCTGATAAGAAGTGTTTTCAAAGATATTACGGAAACAGACGATACACACGTCAATCTTCTCAATAGAGTCCTCGTTATTGGAGCAGGTTACCTTTCAAAGGTTTTGTTTCAGGGCAAGAAGAAAAAACCACTAAAAAGCATGCTTGGTGCAGCTCTGGTATTTGGATTGCAAACATTTATTTCAAAGAATCCTGAAACATTGAAAGCAATAGTGGCTGGCTTGCTTGATCTTTTCAAACGCCGAAACAACAATCAGACAGATATGGAAACCAGCTAATTAGCCTATACGCCTATATTTCTAAGTTTTTTTGACATTATCTTTTTTCCCTATCGCATTATTTCAAGATCGAATATTCAACCTTATTTCAGGTAACAATTATTGACTTTGATCTTTCCCTTTTTGTTGACTGATGTTGAAATTATTAATAATAACGCTGTTTCTATAAGAACGTTTTGAAGAGATTCTCAAATGATTGTTTGTTGCTGATTGAAGTCATTATAGAAAAAAAGCATGAATATTCCATGCTAAAACTGACCCTTCCTCGCTCGCAGGTTGTTACATGGCCATTTTGGCAGGAGCACCTTTTTCCTGAGATAGTTATCAGGATTTAAAAGTGTGAATCCTGTAATAAGTTCTGCAAATTCTGTAATGGCAATTTTTAGCCCGTTACTTAATTTAGCTTTCTGGAAAAACTTCATACAACTGAGCTGCAGTTACTCTTTGCGATAAACTTTATGAGTTGTTAACTGGCAAATTAAACTATTTGATTCTCAAACAAAGCAACTATGGAACAGTACACGGTTAAAATAAAATCGATCAGTCTCATCACTCATGACGTGTTGCAGATCGTTACTACGAAACCCGGGGAATACAACTTTTTGCCGGGTCAGGCTACTGAAATATCAATCAATCAGGAAGGTTGGAAAGAACAGCTCCGGCCTTTCACTTTTACCTCGTTACCAGAAGATACTTACCTCGAGTTTATAATTAAAACATATATTGAACGAAACAGTGTTACTGCAAGGCTATTGACATTAAAAAAAGATGATGAGTTGCTGTTGCATGAAGTTTTTGGAGCCATTAAATACAAAGGTAAAGGTGTCTTTATAGCCGGCGGTGCCGGGATAACGCCATTTATTTCCATTCTCAGATTTCTTCAATCAAAGAATAAACTGGCGGGAAATAAACTCATTTTTGCCAACAAAACGAAAGCTGACATTATTCTTAAAAATGAATTAAGTCAATTGCTGGGTAACGATTTTGTTAACATCCTGTCTGACGAACAAACTGAAAAATATGCCCATGGTTTAATCAATGTGGAGTTCTTAAAAGCGCATATGAACAATTCTCCTGAAAACGTCTATCTGTGCGGACCTCCCCCAATGATGGAAGCCCTTGATGAGCAGTTATCCGACTTAGGAATTGACCGGAATTCAATAATTCAGGAAGAATTTTAATCTAGAAAACAATTACCGTGGAAAATAACACAAATAAGAAAACCGGCAAAAGCCCGGAAACCAGAAATCCGGATAAAGAAAATCAGCCATTGGTTGATGGGCGAGGCGTGGATCCAAAAATAAGTTTCGAAGAAATGGAAAAGTACTTAAATTCAAGAATTATTGAAATTACCTTAACCATACATAATAATTACCCGGAATTGTCGAAATATTTGGAGGAAATGCCTGTAACAATTCCTGCTGAAGCAGATAAACAAATCACAATAAATCACCTGAAATCATATTACGAATCACTTGTTTCAATGCTGGCAAGGTATAAGTCTGAACATACGAACGACGAAAAACAGGCATGAAAAGACCGGCGATTATATTCTCAATGCAGAAGCAGGAACTTCCGGTTCATTTGTTTGCTGCTATAAAAGGAAACTAATGTGCAAATAATGTAGTAATTACCCGAAATTATATAACACAATTTTATTTAAATACTGCAATCTTTGTTTTGCCCGAACCTTAACCCCGGATTGACATTTTTTTATGACTTGCTGAAAATCAATACCTGAATCTGGTTTGGGGGCATAAAATATTTGTCTTGAAATCATTTAAACCCCCGTTAATATGAAAACAAAAAATATCAAAAAAGTTTTGATCGCATTAGATTACGATCCATCTGCCGAAAAAGTTGCCGAATCAGGATATTCGCTTGCCAAGGCAATAAATGCCGAAGTTGTGATGCTTTTCGTAATATCCGATCAGGCGTTTTATTCAACAGCAGAAGCATTGCCAATGGCTGGAGTAGGATCTTATCTGGGTGTTATTCCAATGCAATTCGAAAACATCGAAAGCCTGAGAACCGGAGCTAAACATCTGCTCGAAAAGATAAAACATGCTTTGGGCAACGAATCAATTTCTACGCTGATCGAAGAGGGCGATACCGCTACTGCAATTCTGGATGCTGCAAAAGCCACAAATGCAGATTTGATTGTTATGGGCTCGCACAGCCGTAAATGGCTCGAAAACATTGTAATGGGGAGTGTTACCCAGGAAGTGCTGCGTAAAACAACATTGCCTGTTTATATTATCCCCGTAAGGAAGCAGGAATAACAATTAATCACCGGATGCTCTTTTGCAGAGCAACGCACGTTCAGAAAATCTTTCTTTCGGATTGTGTGAAAAATATAAAATCCGATTAAAATTGTGTAACACCTTTTCGGGTTCTTGTAACTAATTTTGTATGGTAAAATAGCCGGATAGCGATATTCCGGTTGTTTTGCCATTTATTAATTTTATGAACTGAAGCTGGCCTGAAGCTGACTTTAATTCTCTGAATAACATGACGGCCGCTTTCGTACTTTGGTTTTTTAGATTATTGTAATGTTGGTGTGAAAATCATAACTGACTTACTGCGAACAACTCAAAAAAACAAACACCGTCATGAACGAATTGGGTTACACAGCTACCATTGTTCTGATAATACTCTGGGCAATTGGATTTATGGCTATAAAAATATACGCAATCACAGCTATTTTACTGGTGATTGCTGTAATTGCCCTGCTGATGAAGATAATTCTGTCGAAGACAATGCTCAGATAAATATTTTCAGGATTGAAGTCTGATGTTCTAAATCAGATCATTTTCCATGCAGTATCTGGCCAATTCAGTATTTTTATTGAGCTCCATCTTTTCCATAATCCGTCCACGGTAGGTACTTACTGTTTTTGCTGAGATGCAAAGCATATTTCCGATCTCAAGCAGCGATTTCCCGTTTGCAAGCTGAATCATAATCTCAAACTCGCGCTGCGATAGTTTTTCATGTTTATGGTTCAGGGCTTTTCGCTTAAAGTGGATAGCCATACTTTCGGCAAGTGATTGTGAAATGTATTCACCACCCGCCGAAACTTTTTTTACTGCAATGAGCAATTCTTCCGATGCAGTGTCTTTGGTAAGATAGCCTGAAGCTCCGAGTTTAAGCGCCCTGATTGCATATTGCTCCTGTGGATGCATACTGAGCATAAGCACATTGGTGAACGGCCATTTTTCCTTGATCAGTTGAAGCACTTCAAGCCCGTTTTTATCGGGAAGAGAGATATCGAGCAGGACAATATCAAATGTTTTTCCCTTTAAAATGGAACAAACTTCGTTTCCACTTCCTGCTTCAATAATCAGTGGCACTTCTTCAATCTGCTGGAGTATCTGTCTCAGACCCTCCCTTACGATTTTATGGTCATCGCATATTAAAATTCTCATAACATCAGTTTAAGTCCAATGGTAAAGTCAATTCTATTATGCTTCCAACATTCTCAATCCCCGATATCTCACAAACTCCACCCATTGAAGCGGCTCTTTCCTTCATACCGATTAACCCGAATGATTTTTTCGAGTTTAATTCTGATTCTGAAATTCCAATCCCATTATCTGAAATCCTGAAATGAATTGTTTCATCAATAATGAGCATACTGATTTTTACTTCTGTTGCCTTTGCATGCCTCGCAATATTGGTGAGCGATTCCTGCATTATCCTGAAAAGGATAAGTGAGTTATCAGGTGAAAAGGAAATATTTGTGTCAAGATCAAGCACAACATCAATATTGTTTCTTTCGGCAAATTCGCTGGTAAACCATTCTATTGCGACTTCCAGTCCCAGATCATCAATAATTTCAGGCCTTAGCTGAGAGGTCAGGCGCTGCACTGTTTTTATCGTATTGCTGACAAGCGTTGAAACTTTATCTATTTTCAGAACTATATCTGGTTCTGATATTCTTTGCCTTATAATCCCCAGATCAATTTTTACTGCCGTCAGCGCCTGTCCGAGGTCATCGTGAAGATCGCGTGAGATTGAAACCCGCTCATTCTCCCTCACCTGCTCAATATGTTTTGATAACTGCTGCAGCTGTTCCAGCGAATCTTTCAATTTATTTTCAGCCTTTTCTCTTTCAGTTATATCGGTGCCAATGCCTATCAGATACCCTTGTCCGTTACTTTCAAACTTCACGCCCGAAAGCACAAAAGGAATTGTACTCCCGTCTTTTTTTAGCAGTTGAGTTTCTATTCCGTCCTGGTTTTCATCCATAATAACCTTTATCGACTCCATAACGGCATCCCACTTTTCAGGTAAATGCCAGGTCAGAACATGACGGTCTTTCATTTCATGAGGTTCATAACCAAAAAGGGTTTCATGCTGTTTATTCCACATTACCAGTTTAAGTTCCGGCAAGGTATAAAGATAAAAAATTCCTGGAATACTATGCAGCAGGGCTTTGGTAAATAATTGTTCCTGTTGCATTTTCTTTTCCCGGTTCTGCAACCGCCTGTTTGTTCTTTCCAGCTTCTCTGCAGTCTCTTTCAAAAGTCTGGCATTGTTCTTAACTGCTTGTTTCTGATTAAAAAGATCAAGAAAAATATTTACTTTACTAAGAAAAATCAGCCTGTTTACAGGTTTAAAAATGTAATCGACAGCTCCTGACTGATAGCCTTGAGCAACATTTGAATCGTCGAAATAATTAGCAGTAATAAAAATAACCGGCACTTTTTCTCCCTGTCTGCCT
>Ga0208243_1001133_pt1 | contig 10036 bp, 6 predicted proteins | sample Subbio2Aug_QV12A_FD_184826 | JGI IMG/M metagenome (GOLD analysis project Ga0208243, IMG submission 184826) | Serpentinite rock and fluid subsurface biosphere microbial communities from McLaughlin Reserve, California, USA - CR12Aug_QV12A (SPAdes) | ecosystem: Environmental > Terrestrial > Deep...
AAGGACTATTTTTAAGCTCTGCAATTGTAAGGAATCCTGATTATACAATGGAGCAGCTATTGAATACAGTAAAGCTTCTACGGGAGCTTTATAGGTTTAATGGATATATACATGTTAAAGCAATACCGGGAGCAGATTATAGGTTGATTTCAGAAACGGGTAAATATGTAGACAGAATGAGTGTAAATATAGAGCTACCCACCAGTGAAAGCCTAAAGCTATTGGCTCCACAAAAAAAGCGTGAAGCTATTATTATGCCAATGGGTTTAATTAATAATGAAATCCAACAAACTAAGGAGGAAGGACGACTGTTTAGGAATAAGCCCTCCTTTGTGCCTGCGGGACAAAGCACACAACTAATCGTTGGTGCAACACCAGAAAGTGATTCCCGAATAATCAGGCTGTCGGAAAGCTTATATAAGAAATTCAGCTTGAAGAGGGTCTATTATTCTGCCTATGTGCCCATTTCCAATAGCCCAAGACTACCAAGCATACAACAGCCCCCCACCTTAAGGGAGCATAGGCTTTATCAGGCTGACTGGCTATTGAGGTTTTATGGGTTTTCAGCCGATGAGCTACTAAGAAACGAGGATGAAAATTTTGACATAGATTTAGACCCTAAAACCGATTGGGCCCTAAAAAACATGCAGCTATTCCCTGTGGAAATAAATAAAGCTCCTTATGAGATGCTGCTTAGAGTACCTGGCATTGGAGTTCAATCAGCCAATAGAATTATTGTGGCAAGGAGAACCTCACCAATTCATTTTGACGGTATGAAGAAAATAGGGGTTGTTATGAAGCGGGCTAAATATTTTATCACCTGTCAAGGCAAGTATTATAGCGAGTTTGATATTGATAGCAGCTATTTAAGACTAAGCTTAACTGAGAAGCCTTTAAGGAAGGGTACGTTAAACGGTCAGCTATCCTTTCTAGATACCACTGCCCTGATTAAGGCAGAAGACCAATATTCTAAGCTGTTTGGAGAATTATAATATGAGGATATATGTTTACGATGGTAGCTTTGAGGGCCTACTGACCTCGGTGTATGAGGCCTACTACAGGAAGGAAAGACCTGAAAAAATAATCTCAATAGAGGACTATAAGCCGGATTTAGTTTCAAGCTTTGAGTTTATTGAAACCTCCGATAAACATTCTGATAGGGTTTATAATTCAATATTAGAGAAAATATCTAAGGAAGCACTGCAATATATTTACTATGTCTACATTTCAGAGCTAGAAGAGGCAGGGACAGTCATATATCAGTATCTTAGGTTAGGCTGGAAAATAGGGAGTAGTGTGAATCAGCATCTGCTGGACCCTAGAGTGCTGAGGCTTCATCAAATAAGCAGTAAAGTAACAAGAGAAAAGCATCGGATGCTGGGGCTTTTAAGATTTCAGGGAGCAGAGGACCTTTATTATGCTGAGATTGAACCAGACTTTAACATCGTAGGCTTGATTGCACCACATTTTGCTGAAGGCATGGCGGATCAAAATTGGATGATACATGATATAAAAAGGAGAATCGCTGCTCTATATGATAGACATGAGTGGGTCCTAGTAGACATAGCTGAAGTAAATATTCCAAAGCTTGACAGTAGAGAGACCAAGTATGAGGAGCTGTGGAGGGCCTATTATAAGCATATTTCTATACCGGAAAGGAAGAATCCTAAGCTACAGAAGCGCTGCATGCCTATGAGATATTGGAAGCACCTTACTGAGCTAAGTAAGGGTTAAATTTCAAAAATAATTAAGAATTTATTAACTATGGAACTTTTTCATTAAAAAGTGAATCTAATATAAATGATGTCGTTTAATATTATTGTGGAGAGAAGAATAAATTATTAAGAATATAACAATTTTGAAACAAGTATTATATTTGCCATATAATTATTTTAATAAAATATATGGCTGTGGTAATATTGTATTGAGGTTTTTTAATTATGGGGGGAGAAATATGTCTATTAAAGAGTACATAAAAAATAAATACCTTAGGAGGATAGCCTTCTATAATCTACTTATATTTCTGAAGCTTATAGTTTTTCATAGCTTTATTGATATTCAGTACAGAAGTCTGTTGGTATCCTTTTTAAACCTTTTAACCTCTATATGTATATTTGGAGTAGTAAACTATATTTTTAGAAGGCGCAGGGCTGAGGTTTTTTTAGGGGTGTATATGGCATTATCTGCCCTGTTATTCTTCGATAGCCTATACTTTAGTCACTTCTTTACTCTTATACCTATCAATGCTATATATCAGATAGGTCATCTGAGTGCAGTTTCCGGAAGCGTTAAAACCCTAATAAAGCCTGTTTATTTCTTGTATTTTATTGACTGGCCTCTTCTAATATATTTTTATGTAAAGGGCAGAGGTAAGGACACCATGGATAAAGCTCTACGCCGCAGACCACGACAGCTGGCTTGGGTTATGGTTTTATTTCTTTTTATTTTCTTTGGAAATCAGCAGATAAAAATAGCTGCAGGCGGCTTCTATACACCATTTAATATGGGTAACTATAACTATCATATATATGATATATACCATCTTTTTAGCAAGTCCCCCCTTGTAGATAATGCAGATGCCTGGATGGAAAAGCTGGATAATGATATTCCTACAAATCAAACAAAAAAATATCACGGGCTGCTACAAGGCAAAAACATAATTGTAATACAGGCAGAATCCCTACAGGCCTTTGTCATAAATAAAGAGATAGAGGGGCAGGCTATAACCCCCGTATTAAATGAATTGATATCAAAGGATACCTTATATTTTTCTAGGTACTATGAGCAGGTGGGGTGGGGTAATACCTCAGATGCAGAATTCGTAACCCACAACGGACTGCATGCATCAACTAAGAATTTCAGCTATAAGCAGTACGAAGATAAACAGCTACGTTCATTACCAATGCTCCTCAATAGGGAAAATTACGAAACTATTGTATTTCATGGTAATGAACCGGATTTTTGGAATAGAAAAAGCATGTACCCAACCATTGGATTTAATAGATTTATTAGCTCTGAAGAATTACAAATGAATGAGGTAATAGGTATCGGCTTGAGCGATAAGGCTTTGTTTAATCAATCTCTGGAGTATTTGAAGGAGCTGCCACAGCCCTTTTATTCCTTCTTTATTACCTTGACCTCTCATTATCCCTATGAAATGGAAGCTGGTCATAAGCAGCTACAGCTGAGTGACACTTATGAAGGAACTTTGCTGGGGGATTATCTGCAGACGGTAAAATATCTTGATGCCGCCTTAGGTGAATTAATTGAAGGCTTAAAGCGGGAGGGATTATACGAAAATACAGCTATTATTCTTTATGGGGATCATCATGGCTTAGACGCTAGAAATGAAGAAGTCTACCAACAGGTGACAGACTTCTTGGAAAAGCCTTACCTGGAGGATGAAATGTACAGAGTTCCGATGATGATTCATATTCCTCAATCAAAGCTTAAGAGGGAGATAAAAACAGTAGGAGGGCAGGTCGATTTCTATCCAACCCTCTTGAATTTAATTGGTCTCGATACAAATGATGATATAATAATAGGTAAGGATTTATTAAATGTGAAGGAGGGCTTTGCAGTCCAGCAGGTTCATACTGGAAAAGGCTCCTTTATAGATAATGATAAGATGTTTATAATATCAAAGGATGGAATATTTGAAAATAGTAGGGCGTGGAATATTGAAACTGGTGAGCCACTTGAGCTTGAGGAGGCCCGTATGGGCTATGAAAGGGCAATTGCTGAAATATTTTTATCAGAATATATAATTGAGAGGGTATTACCTGAGCTAGAAGAAGGTATCGGTACTGATTAAAAATATTGAAGCAGCTTAGATAGCTATTTATTACAAACTGATTAAGCTCTAGTTGGGCTAGACTGAATATGGGCACTTCATGAAAAAAGTAGCCATCTCAAAATGATAAAATCATTTTGAGATGGCTACTTTATATATTATTATCCAATTAAACCTGAGATGAAGATATATCCAATTGCAATAGGTGCTATATATTTTATAATAAAGCCCCAGATTGGTGCAATGGCGAATTTAACCTTACCATTGTTTGTAGCCTCTTTAACAGCGTTGTCAACACCCCAAACCCAGCCAATGAAGATACATAGCATTAAACCACCTAAAGGTAATAGGATTTGGTCAGTTAAGAAACCAAGTGCATCAAATACTCCTAAGCCTCTGAATAAAGTAATGTGTGACCATGGCCCCATAGAAAGGGAAGCAGGAATACCTACTAAGAAAATAGCTGCAGCAACGATTGTTGTTGCCTTAGAACGCTTCCAGCCCCAATCATCTACTACATAGGCTACAACAACCTCCAGTAATGAGATTGATGAAGTTACAGCAGCAAATAATACAAGTAGGAAGAAGATTATTGCAAATAATGCCCCCAATGGCATTTTAGCAAATACCGCAGGTAAGGTGATGAATACAAGCCCAGGACCACCAGTTGGGTCAAAGCCTAAAGCAAATACCGCCGGTAATATAGCAAGACCTGCTAGTAAAGCTACACCTGTATCAAGCAGGGGAATAAGAGTTGCACTTTGAGGGATATTTTCATTCTTGCTCAAATAGCTTCCATAGGTGACCATACAACCCATACCTAAGCTCAAGGAGAAGAATACCTGACCTAAAGCTGCTAATATAACCTTACCATTGATCTTAGAGAAGTCTGGCTGTAGGAAGAACTTAACTCCTTCAGCAGCCCCTGGTAAAGTAACTGAACGGAAAACGATTAATATAATCATTATAAATAGTGCCGGCATTAATATCTTAGAAAACTTCTCGATACCACCACTGATACCACCAATAACTATTGCTAAGGTGATAGCCATAAATATTCCATGGTATACGATAGGTGTCCAGGTACTGGAGATTAACCCACCAAACATATTTCCTAAGACATCCATGTCAGTTGTATTGAAGGCTCCGGTTGCAGCCTTAACTATATAGTTAATAACCCAACCACCAACAACTGAGTAGTAGGAAAGGATTACGAAGCCGGCTAAAACTCCAAGGCCTCCGACCCAACCCCAGCTTTTATTGATTTTTCTATAGGCACCAACTGCGTTAAGCTGTGTACTTCTACCAATTACTAGCTCTGCCAGCATAAGAGTAAAACCAACTAATAAAAGAATTGCAAAATAAACGATTACGAAGGCACCGCCGCCATTCATCCCGGCAGTATAAGGGAACTTCCAAAGGTTACCTAGTCCTACAGCTGAACCAGCAGCAGCAAGTATAAAACCAACCTTGGAGCTCCACTGATCTCTGTTTTGTGTTTCAACTGAATTGTTCATTGTAAATCCTCCTCACTGTAAATAAGATTAGCATAATTGTAGGAGCAAACGTTTTCAGACCCACTCCTATATACCAAATTTTTTAGTATGGCATACTAAAGTCAATTGCCCATAGCTTTATGTAGTAGGCTATAGGCAGAATAAAATACAATTTTTGTGAAATATAAAAGCTTTAAAATATTTAGATAACTTAAGACAGGATTAATTATTGCGCAATAATTATTTTCGACACGGAAGCTTAAGGCTTTACACTACAGTTTCTTATTATATAGGGGGTAAATAGCGATTGCAAGCGTTAGTTTTTTAACAATTTAAAATATAATGTCTATTCAAACTACAAAGCTATTGAAATTATTTAGTTCCAGTGTGTTTGATGGGCATATACGGAAAATATTGCTATTGGGTAATTTAGAGGCTCAAAGAATTTAAGGCGTACCTTTGTACGTCATTCAAATACAAATAAAAAAGGGTGCCCTTTTGGACACCCTATCTTTCAAATCATTAACCAATTAAACCAGAGATGAAGATATATCCGATTGCTAATGGCGCCACGTACTTAATTACAAAGCTCCAAAGTGGTGCAATGGCGAACTTAACCTTACCGTTGTTAGTAGCTTCCTTAACTGCGTTATCAGTACCCCAAACCCAACCGATGAAGATACATAGCATTAATCCACCTAAAGGTAATAGGATTTGGTCTGATAAGAAGCCAAGCGCATCAAATATTCCTAAGCCTCTGAATAAAGTAATGTGTGACCATGGTCCCATAGAGAAGGAGGCAGGAACACCTACTAAGAAGATAGCTGCAGCAACAATCGTTGTTGCTTTAGAACGGCTCCACTTCCAGTCATCTACTACGTAGGATACAACAACCTCCAGTAATGAGATTGATGAAGTTACAGCAGCAAATAATACTAATAGGAAGAAGATTATTGCAAATAATGCACCCATTGGCATCTTAGCGAATACCGCTGGTAAGGTGATGAATACAAGTCCAGGACCACCAGTTGGGTCAAAGCCTAAAGCAAATACCGCTGGTAATATAGCAAGACCTGCGAGTAAAGCAACACCTGTATCAAGTAATGGAATCCAAGCAGAACTTTGAGGTATATTCTCTTCCTTGCTCAAGTAGCTACCATAGGTAATCATACAACCCATACCTAAGCTTAAGGAGAAGAATACCTGGCCTAAAGCTGCTAATATAACCCTACCATTAATTTTAGCGAAGTCAGGCTTTAAGAAGAATCTAACTCCCTCAGCAGCTCCCGGTAAAGTAACTGAACGGAAAACGATTAATATAATCATTATAAATAATGCTGGCATTAATATCTTTGAGAATTTCTCGATACCACCGCTGATACCACCAATAACGATTCCTAAGGTGATAACCATGAATATTGCATGATATACGATAGGTGTCCAGGTACTGGAGATTAACCCACCAAACATGTTTCCTAAAAGCTCCATGTCAGTTGTATTGAAGGCTCCGGTTGCAGCTTTAACTATATAGTTAATAACCCAACCACCAACAACTGAGTAGTAGGAAAGGATTACGAAACCAGCTAAAACGCCAAGGCCTCCGACCCAACCCCAACCTTTACGGATTTTTTTATAGGCACCGATTGCGTTTAACTGAGTATGTCTACCGATAACGATCTCAGCAGCCATTAAAGTAAAACCAACAATGAGTACTAAAGCTAGATAGATAAGAACGAAGGCCCCACCACCATTTGATCCAGCCATGTACGGGAACTTCCATAAGTTACCAAGACCAACAGCCGAACCAGCAGCAGCTAAGATAAAGCCTATTTTCGAACCCCACTGATCTCTTTGTTTTTTTTCATTTAAATCCACCATAACAGTCCCTCCTTTTTAATTAAAAAGATTATAAACATCCCTTCCTCAAAATCGAAATATTCCTTCAATAAAATATCCCCTGTTGAATTTAACTTATGGAATTAATACACATAATTGCTTAAAATAAACAGTTAAATCAACTAAATGTTGAAATATTTTTATTTTAGATAATATTTTCAAATCTGAGAAAATTGCAAATATTTATATTTCATTATTATACAGACCAATATTCTAACTTGCAAGTGTTATTTTTCTAACTATTAAGAATATTTAATGATATGTATAAAAAAAATTTACCATAAGTCAATGAATATGTGATATAATCAAGCTTTTTTAGGGTTAAAAAATTTTAAGGCTTCAAAAAAATAATTAAGACATTATTTCTATTTATATATTAAAGCTTTATGTTGTCTTAGTAAATTGTCAGTGGTATGATAAAATATATTCATGAATTATGTCTAACCACGAAATTAGGGGAGGTTAAGAGTATGAAGCTATTTATTGATACAGCCAATATTAATGAAATTAGAGAAATAGCAGAATGGGGAATCTTAGATGGTGTTACAACAAATCCATCCTTAATAGCAAAGGAGGGAAGAAATTTTAAAGAGGTTATAAAGGAAATAGTGCAGCTGGTGGATGGACCAATAAGTGCTGAGGTAATTTCTCCAAGGGCTATTGAAATGATACAAGAGGCTGAGGAATTAGCTGCAATTCATAAAAACATTGTTATTAAAATTCCTATGACGGAAGAGGGCCTAAAGGCTGTAAGGGTACTTACACAAAAGGGTATAGGAACAAACGTGACATTGGTATTTTCAGCTCTACAAGCATTAATGGCTGCTAAGGCAGGTGCAACCTTTGTAAGCCCCTTTGTAGGTCGTATAGATGATACAGGACATGAGGGAATGATTTTAGTTAAGGATATCGTTGAGGTCTTCTATAATCATGATATAGCAACGGAGGTTTTAGCTGCAAGTATTCGTACTCCACTTCATGTATTAGAGGCTGCCAAGGCGGGCTCTGATGTTGCAACAGTACCTTATAATGTATTTAAGCAGATGGTAAAGCATCCACTTACTGATATAGGAATTGAAAAGTTTCTTAGTGATTGGGAAAGGGTCAAGGATAAGTAGATATAAAGGAATTAAGTAGATATAAAGTAATAATGAATAATGAATAGTGAATAACGAATAATAGCTTTAGGGGTGTTGCTATGCAGATAAGGCTTCACTCTAAGAATACTTTTTAAGGGGTTCGGGGACAATGCCGTCCCCTTTATTTATTTCATAGGAAGGTTTGCTTATAGGTTCCATTACTAGACATAGGGGTTTCAAAGTATTTCTTACTTATTACTTTAATTATTATGCTTGACTAGATGGATTGACTATTAGTATTAAAAAGAAATATAATGATAGGTAATAGATTAGTTAATATGAATTGGAAAAAGAACTATGTTCTTATTTATTATTCATTTATAAATCAGTGAGGTGCAAATATGGATAGAAATTTGGCAATGGAATTAGTGAGAGTAACTGAGACGGCTGCACTGGCTGCAGCTGGATATATGGGACGTGGAGATAAAATTGCAGCAGACCAAGCTGCAGTTGATGGCATGAGAAGAGCCTTTTCAAGTCTTAGTATCCGAGGAACAGTGGTAATAGGAGAAGGGGAGCTAGATGAAGCTCCAATGCTGTATATTGGGGAGGAGGTAGGCTGTGGTGATTCAAATGCAACTGAAGTTGATATTGCAGTTGATCCCTTGGAGGGTACAACCCTGATTGCAAAGGGCCTGCCAAATGCAATTGCCGTTGTTGCAATAGCACCAAGAGGCTGTCTTCTTCATGCTCCTGACACATATATGTTAAAGCTGGCTGTTGGACCTAAGGCCAAGGGTGTTATAGATATAAAGGCACCTATTAAAGACAACCTTACTAGAATAGCAGCAGCTCTAGATAAAAATATAGAGGATCTAACAGTTATAGTTCAAGACAGACCTCGTCATGATACCTTTATAAAGGAAATCAGAGAGGCGGGAGCTAGAATTAAGCTTTTCAGTGATGGAGATGTTGCTGCGGCGATAGCTACTGGCTTTGAGGAGACAGGAGTTGACGTTATGCTTGGCATAGGTGGTGCCCCAGAGGGTGTTATTGCAGCCGTTGCATTAAAATGTCTCGGAGGAGATATGCAGGCTATTCTTAACCCAATGAGCCCGGAAGAAATTGAAAGATGTAGGGAGCTGGGCTTCACTACAGATGAAGAGATATATAAGGTATTGCTGCTGGAGGATTTAGTTAAGGGTGAGGATTGTTATTTTGCTGCAACTGGTATTACTCAAGGAGATCTACTAAAGAGTGTTGTATATAAAGGAAATAATATGGCTGAGACACATTCTGTTGTAATGCGTGGAAAAACTGGGACAATTAGATTTGTTGAAGCACTACATCGTCTGAATAAAAATGATGTATTAGAGGAAGTCCTAAAAAAGCATCCTAGGAGATAAGCTTTATATTGCTTCAATTAGTCATTATTAGTTATTCACTATTAGTTAATTTAAAAGAGAGGTGTATATAATGGATCGTAACTTGGCCATTAATCTTGTTAGAGTTACTGAAGCCGCTGCCTTAGGGGCTGCAAAGCATATGGGTAGGGGAGATAAAAACGCAGCAGATCAGGCTGGTGTAGACGGAATGCGTAAAATGTTTGATACTATTAATATAGAAGGCCTTGTTGTAATAGGTGAAGGTGAAATGGACGAAGCTCCAATGCTTTATATAGGTGAAATAGTAGGAGCAGGTGGTACAAAGGTGGATATAGCAGTTGATCCAGTCGAAGGTACTAACTCTGTTGCAAAGGGCTTACCTAACTC
>Ga0208243_1001135_pt1 | contig 10010 bp, 9 predicted proteins | sample Subbio2Aug_QV12A_FD_184826 | JGI IMG/M metagenome (GOLD analysis project Ga0208243, IMG submission 184826) | Serpentinite rock and fluid subsurface biosphere microbial communities from McLaughlin Reserve, California, USA - CR12Aug_QV12A (SPAdes) | ecosystem: Environmental > Terrestrial > Deep...
GAGCGGATGTCTTTGGGCAGGGTAATCTGGCCTTTGGCCATTACCTTTGCATTATCAACTAATGGAGCGGTCATCTTGCTACCTCCTTAAGTAAACTCTGATGTAGGGAAAGTCCTACTTACCCTACACTCAGTATATGCAAGAAGAAGACAAAATACAATAGTCGATAGTAGGGGGCAGAATTACATGCAGGAATCCGCCAAAAAATGGCGAACATTGTACGGCGTGATAGCCAGATATTGCGACCACATTGTCATCCTCGGGAGGCGAACGCATGAACCTAGCCAAGTTTCCGCGCCGCAGCTACTCTTACGGCCCAACTCCCATCGAAAAGCTAAGTCGTCTTTCAAGCGTACTCGGCGGCCCTAGCATTTACATGAAGCGCGACGACTTGCTTGGCTTAGCCGGCGGCGGCAATAAGACACGCAAACTCGAGTTTCTCGTGGCCGAGGCCCTAGCGCAAGGCGCCGACACCCTGATTACCTGTGGCGCAGTGCAGTCAAACCACTGCCGTCTCACCTTAGCCGCCGCTGTGCGCGAGGGCTTGCGTTGCCGCTTAGTGCTAGAAGAGCGCGTAGCAGGTAGCTTCGACCCTGCAGCCGGGGGCAACAACTTCTTGTATCAACTCCTTGGCGTCGAGGCGATAACCGTCGTGCCGGGCGGCAGCGACATGCTGCAGGCGATGCAGACCGTCGCCGCGGCAGTGCGGCAGGAGGGGGGTAGGCCCTACATTATCCCGGGCGGCGGTTCAAATCCCCTCGGTGCGACAGGTTACGTTGCCTGCGTGCAGGAGTTAGCGCAACAGATGTTCGAGCAGGGGCTAAGCTTCGACTTCCTAGTCGTGCCTAGCGGCAGTGGCGGTACCCACGCCGGCGTGCTAGTCGGCGTAGAAGGCACACACCTAAACATCCCCGTCTTAGGCATAAACGTAAGTCGTCCAAACGCTCTGCAGGAGAAACTGATTTTTGACTTGGCTGCGGCGACTGCGCACCATGTTGGCTGCCCTGCGCCGACGCGCGACAAGGTGCGCTGCTTTGACGGTTACGTAGGCGCAGGTTACTCCCGCCCCACACCGGCAATGGCTGAGGCGGTAACACTCCTAGCTCAGAGCGAAGGCATCCTGCTTGACCCCGTCTACACCGGCAAGCAAATGGCAGGGCTAATCGGCCTAGTACGCGAAGGCTTCTTCACGCCGGACGACAAAGTTCTGTTTCTGCATACCGGCGGTTCGCCCGCGCTTTACCACTATCGGGAGCAGGTGTTGGGGCTTCAGTAGGAGATTGCCTTATACTGAATCTCAGTGAGTAGTTAGGATGAGGTGGTTGCTATGTTTGATTTTCTTGGTGACATACTGCGCTTGGTAATTGTCCTCTGGCCCGCATTACTCTTCTGTGGAGTGTACTTGTGGTGGCACTACCGAAATTTTCGGCAATCCTCGTACAGCTCCGCGACAGGAAATGGCTTTTTCAGGACGATCACCGATAAAGGCTTGTACGGGGAGTATTTGACCTACGTGATTCTTGAGGCATGCCCTGGGTACAAAAAGATTTTGGCCAATGTGTACGTTCCAAAGGACGATGGCACCACCACCGAGGTCGATGTAATCATGTTGCATGAGGCGGGCATTTATGTGTTTGAATCCAAAAACTTCAGTGGCTGGATATTCGGCCGTGAGCGCGATTCGCAATGGACGCAAATGCTCAACAAACGCACAAAGAAGAAGTTCTTCAATCCTATTTGGCAAAATAAGGGGCATGTGGCCGCATTGCAGAAGGTCCTGGTGAACAAAGAGGTTGACCCTTCAACATTTCGTGCTTACATAGTTTTTAGCGAACGCTGCGACCTCAAGAAGGTCACAGTAGACTCGCCAGACGTCTGGGTTCTAAAACGCAATGAACTAAGGAAACAACTGAAGATTGATACTCAGGCGACTTCAGGGGCAATTTCGCGGCAGACAATTCATATGTTTAATGAAATACTTGCTCCATACACTCATGTCGATCACGCCACCAAAGACAAACATATAGCGAACGTGCGACGTAAGTCCATAGTTAGGTGACAGCTGGATACAATGGCTCAAGCAACTTGGTGAACTGGATAAATGCATCAGCGGCAGCACGAAAATGTCTACTATAGTCACAACCGGAAATCACAAGCAGGAAACTGCACCGCGGTGGCGAAACACTAGCATTACCTATGCGAGCGAGGTGTGCTTAGTGACGGCTGTAACCAATACCGAGCGGCAGATGTCGGCCGTGCTGGCAGAGCAGTGCCAACGGAGCACCGCCATTAAGTTCGCGGTCTCATTTGTGATGGAGTCTGGGGTCAAGGTGATGCTTGACCCGCTTTTGCGTGCCGCCGAGCGCAATACCCCGATTGAAATTGTCACTGGTACATACATGCAGGTAACGGAGCCGAGCGCCCTCTACCTGTTGAGGCACAAGCTAGGGGACAGGCTGAAACTGCGCCTGTACTATGGGTCGGCCAAGAGCTTTCACCCTAAGGCTTACTTCTTTGAGCATCCCAAGGATGCCGCTGTGTTTATCGGTTCATCTAACATGTCGCGTTCGGCACTAACCACAGGCGTGGAGTGGAATTATGGTCTGCTGCGGTCAGCCGACCACGGATCTTACGCTGAATTTGAACGTGCGTATCAGGCGCTAAAGCAAGACTCGGTTTTAGCAGACGACATCGTATTGCGTAAGTACGCGAAGAGCTGGCGCAAACCAAAACAGCTTTACCAGCTGGAGGATCCCGCAGACGAGAACTTCAGGATACTTCCAATCGTGGAGCCGCGCGGCGCACAGATCGAGGCCCTTTATGAGCTGGAAAGGACGCGCGAGGACGGCTTCGACAAGGCCTTGGTCGTGGCGGCCACCGGGCTTGGCAAGACCTATCTCGCCGCATTCGACTCGCTCGGCTTCACGCGCGTGTTGTTTGTCGCGCATCGCGAGGAAATCCTTCGTCAGGCCGAGGCAAGTTTTAGATCAGTTCGCCCAACCGCGAGTACCGGCTTTTTTATGGGCCCCAATAAAGACTCCCGTCAGACTCTTATTTTTGCCACGGTGCAGACACTTGGGCGCGCAGAGAACCTTAACCCCCTGTATTTTGAGCCGACCGAGTTCGATTACATGGTCGTTGACGAGTTCCATCATGCTGCAGCCACCAGCTATCAGAGCATCCTGAACTACTTTAAACCGAGGTTTCTGCTTGGCCTCACAGCTACGCCGGATCGCATGGACAACAAGGACATCTATGCCTTGTGTGAACACAACGTGGCCTACGAAGTGTCGCTCAAAGGGGCCATAAACCGCGATTGGCTTGTGCCGTTTCGCTACTACGGCATATACGACCCCACCGATTACGACCAAATAGATTACCAGAACGGCAGGTATGACATCGAGCAACTAGAACGTAGCCTCTCACAACTCGACAGAGCGAATCTTGTGTATGAGCGGTATGTTCGCTACCCTAGCAGCCGTACCTTAGGCTTCTGTGCCAGCATCAAGCATGCCGAATACATGGCCGAGTACTTCAGCCGTAAGGGTGTGCGGGCAGTGTGCGTAACAAGTAACGGCACTTCCTCGCATAGCATGGACAGAAGTGAGGCCATTGCGAGATTGAAGGACAGGATGATTGACGTCATCTTTTCTGTCGATATGTTTAATGAGGGCGTAGACATTCCTGCGGTAGACATGGTCATGTTTTTGCGTCCTACCGAGTCCTACACCGTCTTCATGCAGCAGTTGGGTCGCGGTTTGCGCAAGGTAGAGGACAAAGATTATCTTGTGGTCCTCGACTTTATCGGCAATTACAGGAAGGCGCACTTTAAGCCTAGCTTCTTGTCTGGGGACGTGAGTTTTGAGTCCGAGCGCGGCGCCGTTCGCTTGCAGGACATTGCCCTGCCTGACGGCTGTATTGCGGATTTCGACTTTAAGCTTGTAGACCTCTTCACGCGCATGGAGCAGCGAGAGCCAATCAAGGTGCAGTTAGTCAACGAATACCGTGACTTGTGCAAACGCTTTGGCCGCAGGCCCTCTCGCGAGGAGGTGAACATGCGCGGTGGCTTGCCGTTTAGGCTGTACTACCAGCGTTTTGACAATTGGCTGCGTTTTCTGGAGGAAATGGGTGACCTCACTGATGCCGAGAAGCAGTGGCTGGGCACACCGGCCGAGAAGTTCCTGCGCGAGATGGAGCGCACCAGCATGTCTAAGTCTTACAAGGTGCCAACTATTATGGCTTTCTTGCGCGGAGATAACATTGTGGGCCAAGTCTCGCTTGAGGCAATCGGGCAGAGCTTCAGGGATTTCTTCGCCATACCTAAACACCAAGTGGATATGCAGGATAAACGTCATGCCGCGTGGCGCTCTTGGCCGCTAGAGAAGTACATGAAGTTGGCAGAAGAGAACCCGGTACACTTTCTCTCCCAAGGCCGCAATGGCTTCTTTGCCTATGACCAAGCGACGCGTCTCTTTAGCATTATCCCTGCCGTCGTGCCGTATCTGTCGCCTGTTATGGCGCAACACGTGCGGGATGTACTGCAGTACAAAACGGCGGACTACTTCCGCCGCCACTATTAGAAGGGGTGTGTATATGTCGACCGTCATCTATAACAAAGCCGTCAGAGACCTCATTCCAGACATTATCCGCGCCACGGGCAAGGAGTGCGTGGTGGAACAGGTCGCGCCTGAGGAGTTTTTGGCCCTGTTGCGAGAGAAACTCGCCGAAGAAGTGGCCGAATACCAGGCCGCGCCCTCTGTCGAGGAACTGGCAGATATTGTCGAAGTCATACGGTCTATCCTCTACCTAGAGGGAGCAAGTTGGGAGCAGCTTGAGGAACTGCGGGTGCGCAAGGCCGTTAAGCGCGGGGCGTTCGCGGAGAGGTTAGTGCTTAAATCGGCGGATGCCTAAGACGCCTATTCACCTTCTCCCCAACCGCTCAAACCTAATGCTGCCGTTCACAGTGTTGACATCAAGCTGCAGTGCGCCGTCGCCGAGGGTGGCGTTCACGTTACGGCGGCTGATTTGGCCCCCCTGTAGCATCCACTGCCCGTAGTCTAGCGTTACGCCGCCGTTGACGGCATTCGCGCGCAACGTGACGCCTAAGTCCTCCGGCAGTGCGACCAGTATAGAACCGTTGACGGTACGAAGTTCGTACTGGCCTTGCCGGGGAGCTACCTTTACGGCTATGCCGCCGTTAGTCGTGCGCGCGGTGAGCTTACTCGGGCCGGTTTCGCCTATCACCTCTACGGGGCCATTAGTGGCTGTTACATCTACCATCCCAATTAACTCATGGGCGTCGACCCGTCCATTGACAGTAGAGGCATTGAGGTTTATGGTGCGGGGGACGATTATCTCATAGCGGATGGCGTCGTTAGCCATAACTCGGGTCGGAAACACCGCGCTCACCGCGAGCGTGTTGCCTTGCATTGCCGTGTCGGTTCTTAGCTCGTGCACGCGAGCTGTGGCATTGTGACCGCGCGAGCTGTAGTATGCCCTGATGGTAATCTCCGCTGTGTCTGCACCGGTCACAATAATAGAGCCGCTGATGGTTTGCACCTGTAGCGTATTAATGCCGGCCGCAGGCTTCGTTATTACCTCTTCGCGCCTCACCTCGTCGGCTACTTGGATAAGCTCTGGCATTACGTTAAACAGGAAATTGTGAAAGGGAACTGCCACGAGGGCGCCAAGCAGAACCCAAAGCCCCGCTACGACAAGAAACGCCTTAATCAGTTTAGACATTGCCTCCCTCCTTCTTTGCTGCCCGTTGTGCCAATAGAGTCCACACTACGGCTCCAAAGCCGAGCAGGCTGTAGAACAAGGACATCAGGCCGCCTACGACCGGGATAAGCGTAAAGAGGCCAAGCGTCAACAGCCCAAGGAGCACATGCGCTACGCCGCTTGAGCTTAGGTTCAGCCGCTCGGCGATGAGCTTGCCCGCGAGCAGGCCGAGTGCCACTTGCCCTAGGAAGCGGCCAGCGAATACAGACGCCCACAGCAGCGGCAAGGCCATTATCCCGACAATAGTGATAATCAGCATGATGGTGAGGGGTATCACCGCCAGATAGCCAAGCAGGCCGTAGAGCACAGATTTTAGCGGGTCGGCACTGGCTGTACCAGCCACTTTCACTACGGGAGCGGGGAGCAACCAGTAGAGCACACAACCCAGAAACACAATCGACAGCAATCTCCATACAGAACCTACACCGACATGTCGGCCAAACGAGAAATTCATGTGCGGCATAAAGCGGAAGTTGCCAGCGCCAAGGCTTACGTTCTCGCCGCCGATACGGGCCGTGGGGCTTTTTATTACGCGGCCGCCGACTGCGACAACATTGCCGTCGACCACGGCTTCCTGTTCGAGGTAGATATCTCCCATAATCACAACCACGTTCTCGCGCACGCGGCCGCGCACGGTGGCATTGCCGTTAAAGACAACCACGTTGGTGTCGACCGTGGTTCCTTGGGGCACCTCGGCGTCCTCGCCAAATCTGACGATGCTGTCTTGTGATGCTGCGCCGGCTAGCGCCGGAAGTAACAGCACAGTAACAAACACCGCGACAACTAAATACTTCTTCACGCAAATTCCTCCTTACTAAGTAGAACCATGCCAGAAAGAGCTGCGGTCGCGAGGCCAAAGACAAGGGTGAGCGCGAGTGCGCTCAGCTCGTAGAAGCCAAAGGCGGTTACTATTAACCTCAGTACTAGGGCCACCGATTGCCACAGCATTGTCAAGTAACGCAACGCATCCGCCGCGAGCCCAAGTGTTGGCGAGAACAGGAGGGCCGCAGTGCCGCCGAGCACAAAGGCCATGTAGACCGACAAAGTTGCCAGTACCCACATTAGTCTTGGCTGGCTGGGCGTGTGTATGGCCTGCATGACTCGAGATGTCACATCGGGCGCTTCGCGCATGTACCAGTCTGAGGCTAACAGGTTGTCGAGCAGAGGGTCATCGCGTAGCAGGAGGGCAGCGCAGGCGGGACACGACTCGAGGTGCTGTTCTACGTCTAGGTTGTCCGCAGGGGTTAAGTCGCCCGCGAGGTACGCTTCAAACTTGTGCTCTAGTTCAAGGCACTTCACCTGTCGTCCCTCCTTCTATCTTAAGATAAGCGTCTCTTAGCAGCTTCTTGCCGCGGAAGATGCGGTTTTTAACGATTGATAGTGGCTGATTGAGCAGCTCTGCTATCTGCTCGTACGAATGCTCGCAGGCGTAGTGCAGTATAAGGACTTGCCGGTACATGTCTGGGAGTGAATCTATGGCTTTCTGCAGCAGCTGGTGTTGGGTGAGCTCTATGACTATGTCTTCCGGCGAGGGGAACTCGGTCTCATTGGGATTTACGTTCATTGCCAGGTACTTGGCCGCCGTTTGCTGTCGACGCAGTTTGTCCTTACATGAGTTAGCGACGGTAGTTTTAAGATAGGGGAGGAAGTTAAGGTCGGGCATAGCCTTAAGGCGGTTATACACCTTGACAAAAGCCTCTTGCGTCACGTCCTCTGCCTCTTCGCGGTTCTGCAGCAACTGCCAAGCAATGCTGTACGCAAGGCGCTGATAGCGCGCCACTAACACTGAATAGGTTGCCGCGTCCACGAAACCACCACACTTCCTTTTTCACTTACTATAACGCACAGCTTAGGCGTTTGTCTGAAGCTGTTGCACCACGCGCGGCATGGCGAGGGCAGGAGGATGCATGTGCAGTGTGGAAAGATATAGTCGCAGGACGCAATAAGAGCTGATTCAGGACGGTGACGCAGTGCGAGAGAGCAGCATATTAAGCGGATTCACCCTAAACGAGGCGCAGCGGCAGGCGGTAATGCACCGCGACGGGCCGCTTTTGGTTGTGGCAGGGCCGGGGAGCGGCAAGACGCGGGTAGTAACAGCGCGGGCGGCGGTGCTCATTGAAAGCGGTGTCAATCCGGCAGAGATTACGGTGGTGACTTTTACGAAGGCCGCCGCGCGGGAAATGCAGTTGCGTCTGGTGCGGCTCCTGCAGAAGGCCGACCAAAGGGCGGGGACGGTTAACATCGGTACGTTTCACGCTTTGTTCTGGAAGACGCTACGGCGCTTTGGCTTTTCCGGCGAGCTTGTAGACGACAATCTCAAGCGCAAGTGGATAACTGAGGCGTTGCGGAAGCTCGGCGAAGAAGTGCGAGACGACCAGATAGACGAGCTGCAGCGTATAATCAGCTGGCACAAGAACAACCTGCAGTCAGTCGCGGACGTGCCACCTGAGAAGAAGCTGCTGCGAGAAGTGTGGGTGCGTTACGAAGAAGTAAAGACGGCTGCCGGCAGGTTAGACTTTGACGATATGCTGTATGAGACCCATGCCCTGCTGCGCGAGAACCCACAGGCCCTGCGCCATATGCAAGCGCAGGCTCGCTACCTCCTGGTGGACGAGTTCCAGGACACTAATCGCGCTCAGTTCGAAGTGCTAAGGATGATAGCTGCCGCACACGGGAACATCTGCGCCGTGGGCGATGTCGACCAAGCTATTTACGCTTGGCGGGCGGCCAAGCCAGAGTATCTGCTTAACTTTGGCAGCTACTTTCCGGGTGCGCGGCGCATCGAGCTGACGGCAAATTACAGGTCAACCCCGGCGATTGTCGGGTACACGAATCGCGTGATTGAGCGCAATTCTTTGCGCCACGCGGTTGTCGGTCGCGCCGCGCGCCAGGGCGGGGAAGCTCCCCTCAGCCTTAAACCCAGTAGCCAGCAGGCTGAGGCGTCTAGCATCGTAACTATGGTTAAGAAACAGAGCCAAGCCGGCACTGCTCTAGAAGACATGGCTGTGTTTTACCGCGTCAACCGCTATAATCATCATCTTGTAGGCAAGTTGGTGGCAGCAGGTATTCCGTTTGTAGTGCGCGACAAGGAGCGTTTCCTTGAGGAACACTGGGTAGTGCGCGAAGTGCTATCCTTTTTTGAGTTAACGATAGACCCAAATCGGGCTGAACCATTCTCGCTGGTGGCGCGTCGTCAGCTAAACTTGTCGGCGGAACAGAGTACAGAGCTACAGCGCTTGTCGCCAGGCGAGGGTGTTTGGCAGCGGGCGGCGAAACTAGTTTCGCCGGAGCGTGTTTCGAAGTTCAAACTGCACTTAAGTACAGCGGCTCGTTTGGCACCTGCGGCGGCCTTGGACTACTATCTAGAGGAAATGGGGTTTCGCCGCTATCTGCAAAACTATGCGGCGCATCGGGGGGTAGCACGCGGCGAGTACACCGAAATCTGCGAGGAGCTAAGGCTAGAAATGGAGTCCTTTAGCTCCGTACCCGCATATCTGCAGCATGCCAAAGAGCGCGCGCGGGTGTTAGTGCAGGCGCGCAGCGAAGATGCCGTGCCGGGGAAGCTAAACCTCATGACGCTTCACGGCGCCAAAGGGCTAGAGTTTGAGGCCGTGTGGATTATAGGGGCTGTAGAGGGCCTGTTGCCGCACAGCTTAGCAGAGCATCCCGAACAGCTCGAAGAGGAACGCCGCTTGTTTTACGTCGGCTGCACGCGGGCAAAAAACAGACTATGCATAACTTCGCCCAAGCAGATTCGCGGCCGCACCGTGGCGCGGTCCCGCTTTGTGGCGGAAGGGTTGACCCACGTGCTCCCACGCCTTAGGCGCGGTTAGTCACCGGAATCTTTAGCGGAGGGGGAGTGTCATGCGCGAACTTACGCATGCGCTGCGTTCGCTAGCGCTATTGCTACTAATCGCGGCTATCCTGTTCATTATTAGCCAAGTAGCGCACGTTGTGTCGCTCGCTTACGCCGTGCATCCTTTGCTCGGCCATTTTGTCTTGGTCGCACTGCTTGTAGCTTTCGCCCTCTTGGTCGTTTTACCTATAGTAAGGCTCTTTAGCCTGTCGCCTGCGCTTAGTCCACCTGCCGAAACAAGCGGGCCTAAGCATAGTGCGTATATGCAGAGCCTTGCGGCGAGGCTACGGCGAAACCCACTCACTAAGCACTTAGCGATTTCTGCCGCTGACCCGGCAAGCATCGATGCTGCGCTGGCTATCCTCGACCGCGC
>Ga0208243_1001136_pt1 | contig 9993 bp, 9 predicted proteins | sample Subbio2Aug_QV12A_FD_184826 | JGI IMG/M metagenome (GOLD analysis project Ga0208243, IMG submission 184826) | Serpentinite rock and fluid subsurface biosphere microbial communities from McLaughlin Reserve, California, USA - CR12Aug_QV12A (SPAdes) | ecosystem: Environmental > Terrestrial > Deep...
TGAATTCCTTCAAATTAATAGAGGAATTACACTTTGTAGAATTTTTAAAGCAAGTAATACAATTTTAGTTTTAGAAGAACTATTGTTGAAGGTTATTAATACGAAATATAAAGAGTTAGCTTGGAAGATATATAAGCTGCTGGGAGAGGCTTATTTGAAGGTCCAGGACTATTACAAGGCAGCCAGCTGTTTTTTAGACGCCTTGGAGGCTATACAGCAGCTATTAAATAGGGTTCCAGATGAGTTTAAACGAAGCTATCTACTAAAGGATGAAAAATATAAGATAAAGCAACGATTATTACTTATGGAAAGAGCTATTGGTAATAATCAGTTGGAGGATTGCAATGTTTTAGCTCTTGAGAGCCTTCAGGAGGATAGCTTTGATTTAAATGACTTTTTTGATAATACACGCTTTAAGGAGCTATTCCAAAACGAGACCTTTTACAACCTAGCATTGGAGCAATACAAAAAAATGTTTCCAATAAAGGTGGATAATGCAGGGCAGCTATTGGAGTCCTTTACACGCGATCCTGTATACAATCTCGATATGCTGTTAAGGCTAACTGGTAAGTATGTCCTTGCTACGAAGGGTGTATTCCTAGGGGTAACGGAAGAAGGCTTCGAAAAAATAACCTCCTTTGGAGAGGATATTAAGCTTGAAGAAATAACACATATTATAGAAAAGCTATCAACAACCTCCTTTGGGATTTTGATTGATAATTCAACCGATAACAGTGGAGAGCCTTTGGTTAATGATGCAAAGGCCCTAATATGCATACCTATTCACGAAAAGCATAACAGCCCTAAAGGGATTTTTCATGAACAGCGCCGCTGGAATTCTAAGGAGCAAAACAGAATTGAAGGCTATTTATACTTAGAGACAAATAAAGTGTTTAATAATTTTTCCTATGAGGCCTTTTATGAATGTAAGAAGCTAACTAATCTAGCAATGCTGCTGCTGGAAAATTATTTCTTAAAAATATATTCCTCGATTGATAAGCTAACTGGAGCCTATGTTCGTAAGTATTTTGAAAAGGTCTTTAAAGAGAGGCTGGAGACAGCTAAGGAAGGTAATCAGGTATTCTCAATAATTATGGCAGATATTGATCACTTTAAGAACGTAAATGATACCTATGGACATCAAAAAGGAGATTTAGTACTCTCTGAAGTTGGAAGAGTTGTTAAGGAAAGTATTAGAAGCACAGATTATTTTGGACGTTATGGCGGGGAGGAATTTATTATACTGTTGCCAGATACCTCTAAAATAGACGCCTTTCATGTAGCCGAAAAGATAAGAGAGAGGTTTAGAAAATCAAATCTCTTAGGTGATGATGTAGAATTGACCATAAGCTGTGGTATTTCAACCTTTCCAAAGGATGGTATTAGTAAGGAAATCATAATCGAGAAGGCTGATAGAGCACTATATACAGCAAAAGAGGAAGGTCGTAACAAGACGGTTGTTTGGGAGGAAGGCTTAGGCTTTTCTGATAAACGCATAGATAAGCTGGCTGGTGTAGTTACTGGTAATCCAGTGCAGGATCAGAGGAATGTATTAGTACTGGCGGAGGTTATTGAGCTTTTAGCAGAAAAAAGAAGCTTAGAGGAAAAGGCCTTTAATGTAATGGGCAGACTAATAGAAATACTGGAAGCTGATGAATGTATGCTTTTCCTTTTAAAGAATGATATTATAGAAAAGGTTTTTTGTAGGAAACGCTTTTATGATGAATGGTATGGTCAATCAAATTACAATGATAAGCTCCTCAGAAGGGTCATACAATTGAAGCAGGGAGAATATTTGATAGACTGGGAGGATATTAGTCATATAGATATTCTGACAGGCACGCCGAACTGGAAGTCAGTTATGCTGATACCAATCTTCTTTGAGGGGATTTTAAAGGGGATAATGTATTTCACTGTACCTGCAAAGGAGAAGGAATTTGACTTTGCCAGCTATAATCTTGCAAAAATTGCAAGCAATGTTATGGGGGCCTTTATAGCAAATAAATATTAGCATAATATTTTATTCAACACCAAATAATAAAAGTGATTCATCGATTATACTTTTAGGAGGTGTTGATTTGAAAACTAAAATTGCGGTAGAAGGCACTTTAACAAATGTGAAGGATTATCTGCGAAAAAAAGGCTATCAGGTGACTAATTTACAAAATACTGGAAACCTAGACTCCTTTGATGCTATTGTAGTTACTGGCCAGGATTCAAACACTCTAGGAATTGAAAATACTCAGACAAAAACCCCAATTATAACTGCTAGAGGTCAATCTGCAGAGCAGGTTTATGACGAGATTAGAAGAAGATTACAGTAATAAAAAGCTAAGCTGAGACAAAGTCTCGGCTTTATTTTTTTCTTTTCATTTAGTGCTTTAACAGAGTGCACCATTAGATTACTAAAATTTGTTGAAGAGTTCAAAAAAAATAGTAAATAATTGCAGGAATTTTCATATTATTGTTGAAATGAATAAATAGTATATTTAAGTAATCATATTATATATAAGCAATAATATAGGAGAGTGAATAAAGTGAATAAGGTTTTTATCGATGGTAACCATTTGACTCTAGAGGACTTTATAAACATTGTACGTAATGAATACAGAGTTGAATTGACAACAGAAGCACTGGAGAGTATTAAGGCAAATAGAAGAATCGTAGACAAATTTGTTGACGAGGAAAAGGTAGTTTATGGTATAACAACTGGCTTCGGTAAGTTCAGTGATGTTGCAATTTCAAAGGAAGATACCGAGCTCCTGCAAAGAAATCTGATAATAAGTCATGCCTGCGGTGTAGGAAATCCTCTAGATGAAGAAATGGTCCGAGGCATAATGGTACTAAGAGCTAATGCTCTAGCTAAGGGCTATTCAGGTATACGTCATGAAACAGTATTAACTTTATTAGATATGATAAATAAGGGTGTTCATCCAATCATACCAGAAAAGGGCTCATTAGGAGCAAGTGGAGACCTAGCACCTCTGTCCCATATGGTGCTGGTAATGATAGGTGAGGGTGAAGCAGTATATAAGGGTAGGAGAATTTCAGGTAGAGAGGCCATGGAGAAGGCTGGTATCCCAATAGTTCAGCTAACCTCGAAGGAGGGCTTGGCTTTAATAAATGGTACACAGGTAATGACGGCAATAGGAGCATTAACGGTATACGATAGTAAAAAGCTATTAAAGCTGGCGGATATAGCAGGTGCCTTAACTGTTGAAGCGCAGAGAGGAATTATTGATGCTTTTAAAGAGGGAGTCCACAGAGTAAGACCCCATAAAGGACAAAGACAAACAGCGGCGAATCTCCTTAAACTAGTTGAAGGCAGTACTTTTGTGACTAGACAGGGAGAGATAAGAGTGCAGGATGCTTATACCCTAAGATGTATACCTCAAATTCATGGAGGTAGTAGAGATGCAATTGATTACGTACTTGAAAAGATAAATATAGAAATGAATTCTGCAACTGATAATCCACTAATTTTCACAGAGGAGCGGCAGGTTATTTCTGGAGGTAACTTCCACGGACAACCAATGGCCTTGGCCTTTGATTTCCTAGGAATCGCATTAGCAGAACTGGCTAATGTTTCAGAGAGACGAATTGAACGTTTGGTGAACCCTCAGCTTAGTGGACTTCCTGCCTTTTTAACTGCAAAGGGAGGCTTGAATTCAGGTTTTATGATTACTCAATATGCCGCTGCTTCATTGGTGTCAGAAAATAAGGTATTGGCCCATCCAGCCAGTGTAGATTCTATTCCTTCCTCTGCCAACCAAGAGGATCATGTGTCTATGGGTACAATAGCTGCCCGTAAGGCTAGAGAAATTTACAAAAATACAGTAAACGTTTTAGCTATAGAGCTTATGGCAGCTGCTCAAGCGATCGATTTTAATAAGCAATATAGCTTAGGGAGAGGAACATCAGTGGCATATGATGCAATTAGGAGAGAAGTAGCTACACTGCAGGAGGATCGTGTTATGTATACTGACATAAATGCCTGCAGCAAAGTAATTTTTAATCATACTCTTGTGAATAAGGTTGAAGAGTTTGTAGGTTTAGACTAATTATTATCTAAAAACAATATTTGCCTCACATTTATTATTTGTTTCTATGTATTAAATGTGCTATATTATTTAATATAACATTATAGAACAGTGGGGCGAATATATTGAAATCAAGAGGTTTGGGAAGTATTCTTGTGTTGCTATCTGCACTGGGCTTTGGGGTTATGCCTATATTTGCCCTTTATGCCTATAGGGGTGGTATAAATACCATTACCCTTCTAGCTTTAAGGTTTTTATTAACAGCAGCTATGTTTTTTACTTATATATTTGCCAAGGGAATTAAAATTAAAATTACCAAGGACTATTTAATTGCAGTTATACTCTTAGGCGGTGTTTTTTATACAGCTATGTCCTTTAGCTATTTTACAGCAATAAAACACATTAGCCCTTCCCTAGGTTCATTGCTTCTATATACCTATCCTATTTTTGTAAGTTTGCTTACTTTTATTTTTGAAAAGCAGAGGCTCAGTAAGAGGTTGATTTTTTCAATGCTCCTATCTCTTGTTGGATTAATGCTGGTATTATATGATGGATTAGGAAAGGTAAGTTTTTTAGGTATTGCGTTAATGCTTTTTGCTTCTCTTGTATATTCCTGTTATATCGTATACGGTAATAGAGTAGTTAGGCAGCATTCCTCAGTAATAACCAGTGGGTTTGTAGCTTTATTTTCTGCCGTTGTCTTAGGGGCCTATGGGTTAGTAGCACAATTAATCTCCTTTAGCTTTAAACCTACTACCTGGGCTTCGATACTTGGAATTGTGTTTTTTTCAACAATATTAGCAATTCTAGCCTTCTTTAAGGGCATAGAGCTTATTGGTGCAGCAAGGGCATCAATTATTAGTATGATAGAGCCGTTATTTACCATCCTTTTAACAACTATTCTCTTTTCTGAGGTTATGTCTATAACTCAGTGGATAGGGGCCCTAGCTGTATTAGGTGGGGCAATGATTGTAGTTATGGGTAAGGAAAAGCAACAGCAGCAGGAACCAGACCCTGAATTATTAGAGAGCCAGGCAGAAGGAATGACTAATAATGAATAATGAATAATGAATGATGAATAATGAATAATGAATAATGAATAATGAATAATGAATAATGAATAGTAAACAATATCTATAGGAATAATAATATGTGGATATAAGAATTCCGTATAAAATTGTATCTAAATGTAAAAAAGTAAGGACTGACTTCAATTAGCCCTTACTTTTTCTTTGTAGTAGATTATTCATTATTCACTATTAAATTATTAATTGCTCCTATTATTGCTCATCTAAGTATTCTAAAACTCTTTGAAGCTTTTGTTTTTGCTCTTCATTTAGGAATGGAATTATTTTGTTGATTATTTCCTGTTGGTTTGGTACTACATTTTTAAGCTTTGCTAATTCCCTCATTATTTCTGCTTCTGACTTCCCACTATATTCATTAAATAATCTCAGAGCCTTTTGATAATCATCATCTGATACATAATTTTTTATTTCTTCTAACTTTGAATAATCACCTGCTTTTGCAGCAGCTATTAATTCATTTAGTTTTCTAGTATCCATTAAATTCCCTCCTTATAATTGATGGCCCTAACAGGATGATAGTGCCATTTTTAATCTATCTCTATAAAATATGCAATAAGGAAGGAATTTTGCCACTTTTTTTTCAAAATAATGAAATTAGCACAAAGTTTTAATAATTGCATAATATAAACATATATTATAAATGAAGAATAAGGCTGTAAAGGGGGAAAAAAATGAATAAGGAAAATAATTCAGTAAAGAGTGATAATATATTAAATCTCCAGAATCAAAACATCTTGTTGTATTTATTGCCGATATTGTATTTTGTTATGAAAAAGGGTCCTAGCACCCTGAGCTTTTCAGGTATAGATCATGTATCCTTAGAAAAGAAAACTAAGCTATTGAATCGTATCAAAGGCTATATGAGCCCTGAAGAGCAGTCTATCCTTCATAGAGCGGAGACAATACTACTGACTCTAGCGAGGATTAAAAGTGTATTCGAGGGGCCAGAGCTTAGAGGTGCTCAAACCTATTATAACTCTCTTTCTGTGGATGAAAGAAAAAGAAATATGCTAATGGATATTAGCGAATTCGTAGACCATGATAGGAGAGAGGCTATTTACAAGGCAGTAGAGCTTCATACAAAGGCAAGAGAAGTGGAGGATAGATTAGGTAGAGCCCGATCAATGTCAAGTAATGAAGTGTCTATAGATACAATTGAGCGCTATATAGATGTTTTTGACCCAATTCTTGAAGGGGATTTAAAGCAGAGGTCCTTGGAGCTGAGAAAAATTATAGGAATGCTGAAACTCATGAAGTCTATAGGCAGCAAGAATAGTATTGACGAGATGGATCTAATAGAAGCAGTAAAACCCTTTATGCCACCAGAGCAGGCTGAAAGCTTAGGAAGAATGATACAAATAGTGAAGGCTGTTAGCACCATTGGAAATGATACAAACAAGGCCAATGTCACCAGTAATGATGCTTCTAATACCAGCCAAAGCAAAAACAATGAAATTAATAATGCAACCGCCGAAGCTAGCAAATACCAAGGGGAGGGTAATAGCAGCTATAATGCAGGGGCTAGCTTGAATAATAATATGCCAAACAATAATCCATATTACAGTTCAAATAATTATCAAGTAAATAACTATAGGAGCAGTTATAATAATCCTGGCATCATGCCACCAGCAGTACCAGCAATGCCAAGCACCACGGAGGCTCCATCAAAGGATCAAGAGAAAAAGAATACCGATAATTAAGATATAATGAATGGTTTATTGATGGAAGGTATTATTTATGGTATATTTTAATACATAAGATTTTATAAGGAGTGTTCTACATGTTATCACAGGAAAAGATTTCAAGAATAAATGAATTATCAAAGCTAGCTAAAGCTAGAGGGTTGACTGAAGAGGAAAAAACTGAACAGGAGGATTTAAGAAAGGAATATATCAAAGCTTTTAGAGAATCCTTTAAGAGGCAATTAGACAGTATCGAAATTGTGGATTAATTGTTGACTATAAAAACAAATTTTTACGAATAGAAATTAGAGTTCTTCTAATTTCTATTTTTTTTGACAAATTAAGCTATTGTAATAAAGGAGTTTTATTATTTATATAGAATACATATTTAAGTTTTAAGATTTAGGAGGGATAAAATGGCAGAAAGACAATATGTAATCTTTAAGCTAGATAAAGAAGAATACGGTGTAGATATAATGCATGTTAAGGAAATTAGTGAATTTAAGGAAAGCACAAAGGTCCCAAGTGCACCAAGCTTTGTGGATGGTATAATCAATTATAGAGGAGTAATAACCCCTATTATTAATCTTCGGAGAAAATTCAGTCTTATTGAAAAAGAAGTTACAACAAGCACTAGAATAATTATTATTAACCTTAATAATAAGCAAGTAGGTTTCTTGGTGGATGATGCATCACAGGTATTGACAATCGATGAGAAGGATATAGATCCAGCACCAGAATTAATAACAAGGGTAGAAGATAAATATATTAATGGTATAGCAAAGATAAATGAACGTATTATAATTATTCTTGATTTAGAAAAGGTACTAAATGAAGAGGAAAAAACTAAGCTTCAGCAATTATAAAGGAATCCTGCGAATTATATAGTGGATGCTAGAAAATTGGCAGTAAATGTAGGTGAATTAATTAGTATATCAGCAAAAACAAGCAAATTTTTCGTAGCTCTTTGTTTATAATTAGCTTACAATTATAGACAAGCAAAGGAGGAGCTTATGAAAAAGATAATTACTGGATTTTTGCTGATAATACTATTGTCAACCCAATATCCAATAATTTTTGCTTCCCTGCAGGAGCAGGAGGCAGAACTAGATATAAAGGTGCGTATATTGGAGATTTTTGAAAACAGAGCAAATGTATGGAATGATTTTCTACTGTATGATTATGAATCCTCAGAGGATTTGATAAGTAGATTGGAAGGCTATAGTACTGAACCAATGATATCAAAGGACAAGCTGCTCTTTGATCAGTTAATTGAAAGCCCTTCCTCCTATGAGAGGATTAATAAGCTTAATTTTCATAGTCTTAGGGTACTTAGGAGTAAAAAGGATGAGGTTATTTTAAAAGGAGATATAGTGTGGGAAATAGGTGACCCTAATAACAGCTATATTGAAAAGGCCACCTACAAAATTAGTCTTAAAAGAACGGATGATAAATGGTATTTAAGTGACTATTATATTTCAGATTAGAAGGCATTAGGCCTTCTTTTTTTTTATTTCATAGGAAAGTTCGTTTTATTCCTATGAAATGGGGGGTTGTTAAGGGGGGTGTCCCACCTTATTAAAATAAGGAGGATACAGCGAAGCGTCCTAAGGAAGGCATGGGTTCCTTTGGAAAACAAACGTGGCGAAGCCACTTTTGTTCTGTATAGGAGCTTATGGTTTTCTACTTACTATACATGGGTTTTTAATATCATACCCTTTGCTTTGAAAAAAATAGGTACAAAGTAGCATATTGAGTATTACTAGTTATTTCCTTATCAAAAATAGAGGAAATTGCTTTTAAGACGAAGAAATATCTTTAGGATTATTATTAGAAAAAAATATAGAGAGCACATGTAAATGGTTAAAGATGTACTGATAGAGGTGTGAAGATGACTAATGAAAGCTTTAAGCCCGAAAATATTAACACGATATTAACTAAGACTATAGAGGCAATTGAGGAAAGTAAAGAAGCAATTTTTGAGATTGCGGAGAATGCACGTAAGGAATGTGCAAAGATTAAAAAACAATTGGATGATATTAAGTATAGGATTCAAGAGTCCATGAGGGAAGTTGAACAGCTAGAATTAGCAGAAAAAAATAGCAGGAGGCGTCTGATCGAGGTTAGTAAGGATTTTAATAAGTATAAAGAAGTAGATATAAAGGTTGCCTATGAAAAGGCAAGTGAGCTTCAGATAAAGCTACTCTTTCGGCGTCAAGAGGAAAGTGACCTTATGAGAACAAGAAGCGAGCTGGAGCTTAGATATAAAAGTTCAGAGGATATACTACGTAAGGCAGAGGACTTAACCTCAAAAATTGGTGTGACCCTTGAGTACCTAAGTGGAAGTCTGCAAGGAATTACAAACACTTTAGAGGATATTCAAGAGAGACAGGCAATCGGAAAAAAGATTATCAGAGCTCAAGAGGAGGAGCGCCAAAGGGTAGCTAGAGAGATTCATGATGGACCGGCTCAATCCTTGGCAAATTTACTTTTAAAGGCAGAGCTTAGTGAGAAGCTAATAGATATAGATAAGGATAAAGCAAAGCATGAGCTGCAGGATTTACGAAGGGTATTAAGGGAGGGAGTAAAGGATATTCGTAAAATTATTTATAATTTACGACCAATGTCTCTAGATGATATAGGGTTTGTACCCACAATTCAACGCTTTGTTGAAAGCTTTCAGGATGAAACAAGGGTGAAGGTGGATTTTACAATACTATCTCAGGTTAACCTAGAGGATCCTATAAAAAATCTTACTATTTTTAGAATAATACAGGAGTCTCTAAATAATGTTAGGAAATACGCAAAGGCTGAAAATGTAAAGATAATATTGGAGATAAGTAAGAAAAACATAACTTTAAGTATAGTGGACGATGGTGTAGGCTTTAACACTGAGGAAATTGGATATCAGCTGAGGGAAGATGGTGGCTTTGGACTATTAAATATTAAGGAAAGAGTCGATCTTTTAAAGGGCTCTGTTCAAATTAAAAGTGAAGTAGATAAAGGCACCCAAATATATGTAACCATACCAAATGAGGATTAAGGAGGCAACACAACAATGAAAAAAATTAGTATTCTGATTGTTGATGACCATTCTCTGGTTAGACAAGGCCTTAAGCAAATTCTAGAGCTAGAAAAGGACCTGGAAATAATTGGGCAGGCTGGTGATGGTGAGGATGCCAT
>Ga0208243_1001137_pt1 | contig 9990 bp, 9 predicted proteins | sample Subbio2Aug_QV12A_FD_184826 | JGI IMG/M metagenome (GOLD analysis project Ga0208243, IMG submission 184826) | Serpentinite rock and fluid subsurface biosphere microbial communities from McLaughlin Reserve, California, USA - CR12Aug_QV12A (SPAdes) | ecosystem: Environmental > Terrestrial > Deep...
GTCGTTCCGTCCAAAACGACTCGCAGTCCACGCAGTAATGGCCTTCGTACTGATGTTTGTAGATATCGCCCTGTTCGTAGAGCTGTGTAAAGATGCGCTGCACTTGCTCTACGTGCTTGCGCTCGGTAGTGCGGATGAAAATGTCATAGGAGATATCAAGCGTAGCCCACGCTTGCTTGATGTCAGCCACAATCTCATCGCAAAAGGTCTGTGGGTCCTTCCCGGCGGCTTTGGCCTTGCGTTCTACTTTTTGCCCGTGCTCATCGGTCCCCGTAAGGAAGCAGACGTCTTTGCCGAGCATGCGCTGATAGCGCGCTAGCGCATCTGCGATAACGGTGGTATAAGCGTGGCCAACGTGAATGTTGGCGTTAGTGTAGTAGATTGGTGTCGTGACGTAATACTTGTTGTTCATCGGCGTTTCCTCCTGTCCGCACAAGCGGCGCGACAAATACTTCCCTTATTATAACCGGATAAAGGCGTGGGCGCTAGCTTGTGGGAGCCGCCGGGCGCCAGCCGCCAGGCGCCAGCTTTGAGCGGTGAACGGTAACGGGGTAATCATCAATCGTCAATCATGAATCATGAACTGGGTGGGAGTGCTATCAGCGTTGAGGGGAGGGGTGGAAAGGTGGAAAGGTCAAAGGGGCACGGCACTCCGCTGTAAGCTGTAGGGCACTGGGCACTCCTCTCCTGGCGGCTGGCGGCTGGCGGCTGGCGGCTGGCGGCTACACCTATAAGCAAATTTTATCGCTTACGCCTATTGACAGCTATTGGTAGTGTTGGTATACTATTTTCTGGGTGTAGAAATATGTCGAAACATGTAAGGAGGGAAATTTAGCAATGAAATCTACAGGTATTGTGCGTAAAGTTGATGAACTCGGCCGCGTGGTTATCCCCATCGAGCTCCGTCGTACTCTAGACATCAGCGAAAAAGATGCGCTTGAGATCTACGTTGACGGCGAAAAAATCATCCTCAAGAAGTACGAACCCGCATGCATTTTCTGCCAAGACGCAGACGATGTCACCACTCACATGGGCAAGAGAATTTGCCAAGGTTGCCTAAAGAAACTAGCAACCCACATCCATCCATAATAGACAAAGGCGCCTCGCAGGCGCCTATTTTTTTTGCATTTGTGCTCCACGCGCCACGGCCAGAGCATAGAGCTCCGCGCGCGGCAGCGCACAAACTTGCGCGGCGTGGCGCGCCGCCTGAGCCGGGGAGAGCCCCTTAGCAAGCAAACGAGCCACTACCTCCTCACCGTCAAGGTCGGAGGACGTATCGCCGACCTCCGCGCCTCCTACTACCAGAACAATCTCGCCGCGCACGGGCTCGTGCCGGGCAGAGGCTAAGAGCGAAGACAGCGAACCGCGCTCGACTTTTTCGTAGACTTTCGTCAGCTCACGCACTACGGCCGCCGGCCGTTCACCAAACATCTCCAGTAAATCCGCGAGCGTTTCCGCTAAGCGATGCGGAGCCTCGTAGAAGATGAGCGTGCGCTCTTCATACTGCAGCTTACCGAGCACGCTGCGCCGATCTGTGCGTCCCCGCGGCAGGAAGCCTTCGAAGGCAAAGCGGGCGGTAGGCAGCCCCGCTATAGCCAAGGCGGCAATTGCGGCCATGGGGCCGGGGATTACGGTAACCTCTGTCCCCTGCGCGATAGCGTCGCGGATAAGCTCTTCGCCGGGGTCACAGATGCCGGGCATGCCTGCATCGCTAATCAGGGCGATATGCTTGCCGGCAGAGAGCGCCGCAAGCACCTGCGCGTGTTTGGCTTTGCCGCTGTGCTTGTGGTAGCTAATCAGCGGGGTATGGAGCGAGAAGTGGTGCAGCAACTTCGCACTATGGCGAGTGTCCTCGGCAGCAACAAAGTCGACTTCTTTGAGGGTGGCCAGCAGTCGGGGAGAGACATCGGCAAGATTGCCAATCGGGGTGGCGCAGACGTAGAGTTTGCCGCTCACGCTACTCATCTCCTCTATAGTAGACCTATCTTAACTGCAGCAGCTGCAAGCGGTGATTGTAGGTGTCGACGACCCATACTTGCCCCGCCTCCTGTGCCGGAGCCAGAGCAGTGGGCAGATACAGCTTCCCTACCTCGCTGCCGAAGCTACCGACGGCATAGAGCGGCTCACCGGTGTGCGCAAACTTAAGGATGCGGCTGTTGTACGTATCTAAGACGTAAAAGCTGCCGTCAGCCGCTACGATGATGTCGCGCGGCCCGCCGAGCAACCCACGGTCTTCCACTACGCGCAGCTGCCCAAAGCCGCGGCCCGGGGAGGCATAAACGGCCAGCAACTCCCCGGCGGCATTAAGGCGCAGCACCTGCCCGCCAAAAGTGTTAAGCACCAGGAGTTGCCCGTCCGCGGTGAGAGTTAGTGCGGCTGGCCACACGTCTGCGGTGAATGGTATTTCCTGCAGGAACTCGCCGAGAGCCGTAAACGCCACTATGCGGTGGTTAAACGTATCTGCAACCAACACGCGGCCTGTAGCATCGACGTATATGGCTTGCGGGCCTTGCTCTTCCCCAAACAGGTTAACTTGTTTGAAGCCGGCCCATTCCCCCAGCGCTTCGCCAAAGGTGCGCAGCTTTTCGCCTTCTAAGGAGTAAACGTCGACCCGATCCCCCTCTAGCACATAGAGCACCCCATTGCCGCTGGCAAGGCGCACTGCGTTTGTGCTTAACCCTACCAGCACGCGGCGCAGTTCTCCTCCTTGCGCCGCACGAAACCACACTTGGCGCTCTCCGTCAACGGCGGGATTAGCCGCTAACACGTACATGCCCGTGGGGGTTATCGCCACGTCTAAGGGATAGGCGAACTCGGCGCGGGACCGCACGGCAACGGCGGACACCCGCAGGCGGCCGGCCGCTAACTCAAAGCGTGAAACTGTCCCGGCCAGCGCGTTGCTGACAAAAATCTCTCCGCCCGGCGACACGGCGACATCGGCGATTTCAGCCTTGGCTAGCTGTTCGTTGGTTGTGAGGCGGTGCTCGGCGAGCAGCCGACCGGTGTAATCGAGTGCCAGCAGCATTTGACGGGCACTATCGACCACAATGAAGTTGCCTAGCGCATCTACGGCTAGGCTGGTTGGGTAGGGAGCTACACCCCTTACTGCTGGCAGGGTTAACACGCCGTCAAATTTGGTGCCCGCGCCTAAGCCAAGCAGGCGCCCGTTCACAGCGTCGCCCACCCAGACTACGCCTTCGCGCACCGCCAAACCTGACGGCCCCATATAGAACTCCGAAGCCGCCGTGCCAAGTTCGGTTGCGTCACCTGCCGTCGGATAAGCAGTCACCAGGCGCCCCGATAAGTCTAACTTAAGCAGCCGATTGAGCGTTAACACATAGTAGTGGTCGGCAGTGGCAACAACGCTTTTGGCCCACATAACCTCAAGCTCAGCGGCAAGCGCCGTTAAGTCTAAGCGCTTCTCTAACGCGCCGTCCGCGGTAAAGACATGCAGCGTCGGCGTCGCGTCAAGCACGACCACGTTGCCGACCGCATTAAGTGCGATATCGACTATTTCTGCCAAACCGTCACTCGCTAGCGTGCCAAAGCTGGTGACAAAAGTGCCGTCAAAAGCAAATACTTTAATAACCCCGCGCGTAGCCAAAGTATCCACGACAAAAACCCGCTCGTCTGCGGCGACAATATGAGCGGGGCGTCCTAAGCTGCCGCGCGCAATGCCCTCAACCACTTGCAGCGCGACCACCGGCGTGGCGTGCGGGTCCGGCTCTAGTTCCGCAGGGTCATTGGGCACCCTAGGGGTGGCCCAGCCGTCTAGGGTGATGGCCCATACTAATCCTGTCGCCATCAGGGCTAAGGCTACGACTACTAACGCCCACGTTCTCCTATGGCGATTAAGTCTCGTCACTGCTCCCCGCTCCTTCGCAGTTCCGGTGGCACGCCTCGCACTTGCAGCGATTATCTGCGCGGAGTGCCTCGAGGACTTCAGGGAAGTTGCTCTCGTAGCGGAGACAACACATCAGGCGCCCGCACAACCCCGAAATCTTGGCGGGGTTTAATGACAGGTGCTGTTCTTTAGCCATCTTAATCGAAACCGGAGCGAACTCCCCTAGGAAGCTAGTACAGCAGAGGACTCTCCCGCACGACCCCAGCCCGCCTATCATTTTTGCCTCGTCACGCACGCCAATCTGCCTAAGCTCAATGCGCGTGCGAAAGATGTGGGCCAGGTCTTTCACCAGTTCGCGGAAGTCGACGCGGCCGTCTGCCGTAAAGAAGAAGAGGATTTTGGTGCCATCGAAAGCGACTTCGACGTCGATTAGCTTCATGGGCAGCTGATGAGACGCAATTTTCTCTAGCGCCACGGCAAAGGCTTCTTCCTTAAAGCGCTGGTTCGATTCGACGCGTTGTTCGTCGACGGCCGTAGCCTTGCGCAGGACGGGTCTAAGCGGCGTGCGGCAGCTCTCGTCACTTGCGGCGCGCGGCAAGCTCACTACTTCACCGTACTCTTGACCGCGCACGGTGTCTACGACGCAAAAATCGCCCGGCACGAGCGGAATATCGCCTGCGTCAAAATGGTATACTTTCCCACTGCTCTTAAACCTAATGCCTACTAGATTCGGCATATCACTCACCTCTATTTCAGCGCCAAGAAAAGTTGGTCCAGCACTAGGCGCTTATTAGTGCCGGGACTCCACCGTGTGAGCAACTCCTGCAGGTGCAAAAGGCGTGCCACAATCGCACCATGCTCTAAGCGCCTTGCCTGCGCTTCGATTTCCTCGACGTAAGGCAAGGCGAGATGCTCGCGCAGTCCTAGCTTTAACCATAACACATCTCGCATCCATAAAGCGAGAAAACTGACGTAGACGTAGAGGTCATCCTTTTTATCTTCCAGGCGAACCATCTCGCTTAGCTTCGCAGCGCCGGTCAGGTCCAAGATAGACTGCGCTAACGTCGCCATTTCCCGCTGACGCTCCAAAGCACCGGGGTCGAGTAGACGCAGCGCTTCCCCGGGCGAACCGAGGCTCTGCCTGGCAGCAGACTCTAGCCCGGCTGCCTGCGCGCCTACGCGCTTTAACACCAACAGCGTCTCAGGCAATGTGAGAAACCCAAAGCGCAGCACTTGGCAGCGCGAAGAAATCGTGCCAAAGACATTGGGTCTGTCCGCTAGCAGGATAAAATGCGTCGCCACGGGCGGTTCTTCAAGTAGCGTCAAAAAGCCGTTAGCCGCCTCGATAGTAAGTGATTCGACGTTGTGGAGGATATAGACTTTACGCTTGGCTATGGCCGGCGCAAGCAGGGCTTCTGCGCTAAGCTCTTTAATTTGGCTAAGGCGCAGGCTATTGCCTTGTGGGCGTATCTCCCGCATATCCGGGTGTAGTGTGCCCTCTCTGCACTCCGGCCCGCCGATTATGCCAACGGCAAAGGCGCGGGCAATCGTAGCTTTGCCAACACCAGCGGGGCCAAGAAACAAGTACGCATGGGGAATACGCCCTGCCTCTAGTGCGCGCCGCAGTAAGCGCAGTGCTAAGCTATGCCCGACAATATCCGAGAACACAGCCTTCCTCCTAGCTAGAAGCGTACAAACTGCGCAACGTCCACCACAAAAACCGTCGCGCCTCCCACTACCACTTCTATGGGATAGGGAACGTAGGACTCTACTGCGTTGCTGCCGGCAGGCGCCATCGGCGTCAGCAGCTGTTCACGCGCTTTGCAGGTCTCGCCGATGACGGCTAGGGCACTCTCTACCTGACTGTCTTCTACGCCAATAAGTAAAGTGGTGTTGCCGGACTTAAGGAAGCCACCGGTACTAGCGAGCTTGGTGGAGCGCAAACCCTTTTGTATGAGTTGTTCAATTAGGCGTTGGCTGTCTCTATCCTGCACGACGGCAATAACCAGTTTCATCCCCTGACGCCCCTCTCTAACGCCTGTATTTTATCTATTATATCACGTGTTATGCTGGAGGGGTCGCGCTCGGCATCAACTTCTACCACGCGCTCCGGAAACATGGCGGCTAGCTGGCTGTACCCAGCCGCCACCTTCGTGATGTACTCGAGGCCGCGAGCCTCAATGCGGTCGGGGCCGCTGGCAGTCTCGGTTTGTTTGGCTTGCAGGCGCGCGCAGGCGGAAGCTACGCTCACCTTAAAGACTACCGTGAGGTCAGGCAAACACCCCTGCACGGCCACCAAGTTCACGTTATAGACATCCGGCAGCGGCAGGCCTAGGCCGAGCCCCTGATATACAAGGCTAGAATCGATAAAGCGGTCGCAAATGACAAATGTCCCCGCCAGCAATTGTGGGAGAATTACTTCTTCTACATGCTGTGCCCGGCTAGCCGCATACAGCAGCATCTCGGCGCGGGCGCTCATATTAGTGTGGCGATAAGAGAGGAGCATGTCGCGAATTACCTCCCCAAGCGCCGTACCCCCGGGCTCACGCGTGAAAAGCACTTCCTTGCCTTGCTGCCTAAGCGCCTGCCCGAGGGCTTGCGCTTGCGTCGTCTTGCCGCAGCCGTCGGGTCCTTCCAGAGAAATAAACAGTCCTCTACGCACTGCTTTCACCTGCAATCACCAGTATTTTTCCGGCGGGAGAAATGCCGGTGCAGCTTCCCCCTGCCGCCGAGAGCTCTGAGAGAAAAGCGATATCTGCTTGCTCGATACATTGTCCGGGCCACAGCAAGGGTATGCCCGGCGGGTTGGGGACTAAGGGCTCTGCACATATTCTACCCTTCGCCTCTCCAAGCGGCACCCATACGCGCTGACTATAGAAGGCTTGCCGCGGCGCCAACACCTGCGGCGCACAGGTCTTCGGCCTTGGTGCGACTTGTGCGGATACGGGAACGGCCTTCTGCGGCAAGCGCTCGGCGAGGGCGGCCGCTCTCTGCCAGCCTTCATCGCCTTCCGAGAGACCTACAACCAGCGTTACCGTATATGCATCCGCCATTTCCGGGGCTAATCCGTGTGCCTGCATAACTTGCTCTAAGGCAAACCCACTCATGTCAAAGTAGCGAGCATCGACTACTACACGCAAAGGGTCCTGTTTCCAGGGCGGCGGCAGCAGTACTGTAGGCAGTGACGCCGAGAGCTTGTCCGCATGTCGGCGCGACAAACTAAACCGCGCCGCGCCTTCTGTGGCCAGCATTTTTCGCGCTAGGTCGAGGGAAGCAAGCAATAGATACGAGGGGCTGGTAGACTGCACGAGCCTAAGCGCCCGTTTGAGCGGTTCCTTGAAGTGCGGATTAAAGCAGTGCACCCAAGCCGCCCCCGTCAGTGCCCCCGCAGTCTTATGCACGCTCTGCACCACTACATCGGCACCCGACCGCACCGCGGACTGTACCTCGGTATCGCTGACAATCAGGTGGGTGCCGTGCGCCTCGTCTACTAACAGGGGCACGCCGTGCTCCCGGCAAAGCTCGGCTATAGCGGAGGTATCGCTGCACACCCCATGGTAAGTCGGCGTAGTTGCTACCACTAGGCTCGGGCGGCATTTCGCTAGGCTGTCGCAGAGAGTCGACGCCGTATAGCAGAGAGGAAGCGCTACTTCGGGCTGAAACTCCACCGGTAAAAAGACGGGTCGCAGGTCGCCTAGGACACACGCGCTAAAAAAACATTGGTGAGCATTCTCCGGCAAAAACACTGTGCTGCCCGGCGGCGCCATGGCCAATACCCCCGCCATCAGGCCGGCTGTGCTGCCGTTAGTGGTGAAATATGTGGCCTCTGCACCTACCAGTGAGGCCGCTAACGCTTCGGCTGCAGCCAAAGGACCGTTTGGGGCCAGCAAATTGTCGAGCCCCGGCAACTCCGTTAGGTCAAACTCGGCCATATGCGCGGCAAAAGAGGGGTCGAGGCCGCGTCCGCCCTTGTGACCCGGCACGTGATAGGGATAAAGGCCTTGTACTCTGTGCTTGGCCATGGCGTTCCACAACGGAGCCTCTCTTTGCTCAGCCATCCGCTCCCCTACCTCTCCCCTAATGGCACCTCTGTCCACAACTTCCTTAGTTTGACTATGAGTTGCCCGTAGCCGGCGTCTCTGGCCCGCGCTTTGACGATTCTACGCTCGCACCGCGGACAGATTACGAGCTCCCGCACCTTAAGGCCCGCCGTGCATGGCTCTTGGCAGACAAGACATCTTTCGTCTTCCATGGGCACAATCCCTACCTCTTAGGCATTTCTACACCATGCTATGGCAACAGCTAGCGTTCGGTGCCTGCGGCAAGTATGGTCTGCCAAGGGCCCCGGTAGTATCTAAATGTGCTTAGACCAAAGCGCAGGAAAAGGTCGACCGTCATGGCTAGCCATACGCCTTGAATCCCTAGCCCAAAGCCAACGCTGAGCAACCACGCTAGCGGCAGTCTAACCGCCCACAAGCCCACAAAGCCGATGACCATCGGCGCTTTCGTGTCGCCTGCGCCGCGCAGCGCGCCGTTTAACACGCCGGCGATTTGTTGCGGCAACTGCGCTAAGGCCATCAGCCGCAAATAGATGGCACCTAGTCTAATTACCTCGCCCTTATTAGTCAATACACCCATAATCGCCTCGGGCAGAAAAAAGAGAGCGCCGGCGGTAACGACGGTCAACACGGCGCACACTCGCACAATCTCGCCGACATACCGCTCTGCTAAGCGCGGGTTCTTAGCCCCGAGACTCTGTCCTACTAGTGCGGTGGCGGCAATGCCAAAGCCCACCGCCGGCATGTAGCTTAGCGACTCGGCGGTAAGGCCAAGCTGATGCGCCGCAAGCTCGTGCGCGCCAAACCGGAGAATCAGACGCATAAGGACAATGGTAGCGGCTTGCCAGAAGATCATTTCAAAGGCTGCGGGCACACCGATAGCGAGAATGCGTTTGACGACGTCAAGCTGCGGCCGATACTGCCGTACCGCCCCTACTGAGATAATCGCGTGCAGGCGGGTCAGCGCAAACAACGCCGAGGCGGCGCCTGCCGCCTGCGCAATGACGGTCGCTAAGGCTGCACCGCGGAGACCTAACGCCGGTAGTCCGAAGTGCCCATAGATCAAAGAGTAAGTCAAGCCGACGTTTATAGCATTGACTAAGAAGGCAATCCCCATTGGCGTGCGCGTATTGCCCGCGCCGCGCATTATGGCCCCCGCTACCTGCATAATAGCCATAAAGGGCATGCCGAGCGCTACTATGGATAAGTACATGAAACTTAAGTCAAGAACTTTGCCTTGGGCCGTAAACAACCACATCATTAGAGCTCTCGCCTGCCACACCACTAAGGCTGTAAGTACGCTGACGAGAGCAATCGCGAGAACAAGTGCCTGCAAAGCCGTGCGCTCAATGCCCTCGCGGTCGTTGCCTCCTACCGCCCGCGCAATCAGCACCGTCGCTCCGGTGCCGGCGGCAGAAAACATGGCCCAGACAATCTGCGTCACCCGGCTAGATAGACCGACGGCTCCTATTGCCTCTGCACTTAGGTGCCCTACCATCGCTGTGGCGACGATGCCTACTAACATTTGCAGCACGCTCTCCGTCGTGGCCGGCCACACAATACGGAGGATGTTGCTTCTTAACGTCGGCAACGCCACTTCATGAGGCTCCTGTGTAAGTTGCATGTCTGACGCACCTTCTTCCAGTCACCGGCTTTTCTTCGGCATGCTAAGATTATAGCACCGCGCGGCAAGCACAGAAAGCCTGTCCTTTTTCTCACGCTTCTCACGAGCGGACGTAGACTGGAGTGAGCGGGGAGTGCTCAGTGCCCAGTGCTCAGTGCCCAGTTGAGAACACGTACTTGTACGCTCATGAATCGCAAATCATGAACCATGAGTAAGGGTGAATCATGAACTAGGGGAATCGTACCCCGCTGGGCACTGGGCACTGAGCACTGGCACTCTACCAGAAGTTAGCAGCCGCTACGCGTCCCCAAAAGAAAAGGAGGCAACCCTATGCGCTTAGTAAGAATCCGCGATTGGCGCAAGGCCGGCCTGGTCGCGGCCGGAGTCAGGCGTTACAACGGCGTGAGCGTAAGCCGACAACGCATCTTGTCGCGCCCGCACTTTACTATTGAGACGGGTTCGCG
>Ga0208243_1001138_pt1 | contig 9988 bp, 2 predicted proteins | sample Subbio2Aug_QV12A_FD_184826 | JGI IMG/M metagenome (GOLD analysis project Ga0208243, IMG submission 184826) | Serpentinite rock and fluid subsurface biosphere microbial communities from McLaughlin Reserve, California, USA - CR12Aug_QV12A (SPAdes) | ecosystem: Environmental > Terrestrial > Deep...
AGTGAATGTAAACATATAAACGAGAGCCTTTATGGAATAACTGATGCAAGGCCGCTGCCACTTAGTGCGTCCCCTGTGTTCTCGTATATCGGCGATGATTTCACCCCTGATGTAATCGAGTACGAGGGGTTAAGAAGAAGCCTTGATTCTTTAAAGAATGTGTTCACATTAAGTTATGCTGAAACAAATCGACAAAACTACAAGGAAAAAGTTAAAGAAATTCTTTCAGGTTTTAAGATTCCTATTGATAAGAATGTTGAAATATCAGTGTCGGATGATTCCATTTTGATGAACTATTATTTAAACGGAATAAAACGTCGTTACCATAGCCGAATGCTAGTTTACTCAGGTATCTATAAACCAAGCTATACCGGACTTGGATTACTTGGCACACTGAAGGACTTCTTGTCAGAAGCTACTGAACATGTTATTGGAAAACCAAAAGAAAAATACAGTGATGGTGAGGCTGCCTACGGGATCATGCCAATGAAAGATTTAGCAAACCATGGACTAAAAATTGATTTTGAGAGAATTGATGAATCAAAGCGGCTTGTAGCAAAAGAGGCACAATCGGTTAATCTGATCAAAGAAACACTATTTTTAGGTGACCACCCCGTTACATCAACTTCTTACGGTGCAGACTCAGTACTGGTCCAGCATCTAGTAAGCAAGGTCTATCCTAGCATAGATGTTTACCATGGTAAGACTGGTCTTGATTTTCCAGAGATTTATGAAGTCGAAAAGAGACTAATTGAAAATGGGATCATCAATCCTAATCGCCTTTTCTACGGGAAGAACAAAACGTCATACTGGAGTTTAGTTGATGAATATGGGTTTAACTTTGAGAGAAAAGGGAAACGTCAAAGCAATGTGAATCGATCGGAAAAGTGCTGTATGGAGCTGAAGCACATACCATTTTTAAACGCGATTAAAGAAAAGCACTGGAACATTAATTTTGCTGGACTAAGAGCAGACGAATCAAGAGCAAGAGAGCTTGCTGCAAAACGTGATGGTCCGATTTATTTTGCAAAGTCCTGGAACCTTTTTAGAGTTAATCCGATCATCTTTTGGACAGATGAAGATGTTTGGCAGTATACGAAGGCTAATGACATTCCTTATGCGAGCATCTACGATATGATTCTTTTAAACGATAAAGGCGAAGAGGTATTTAAACCTCGAATTGGTTGCTGGGCATGTATGCTTTCTGCAAAGTATGGCTATTTGAAATGGTTAAAAGAGTTCAAACCAAAGCTATATCGTCATATTATGCTTGATAAAGGGCTCCTAGAGCTCCTGTACGCGAAAAAACTCGGATATGGATTCAGCACTAGCAAGACTGGCAAAGAGCAAATAGAGGGCAAAATTGAAGGTTTTGACCCTGATTACTTATTTGGGTTTCTTGAACAACGACCATGTTTTTTCGATGATGTTATACCATAAATTTAGTTAGTTGAAAAAAGGGACTTTCGTCCCTTTTTTTAAGTACAATCGGTTCTTATTAAACTGATCAAATTCTGATTAAATAACTATGTGTAACTAAAAAAACGGAGGTAAACATGAAGGGAGTTCTTAGTAGTAAATTAGTCTCATTGTTATTGTGTATTACATTAGTAATTAGCGGTGTACCAATATCCTATGCAAACAGTTTCACGTCAATCCTTACGAGCAAAAACGACGCATTATTCACCAATATTGAAGAAGTAAACGACAATGCTATTACTATCAATGAAGAATCAGAAGTTATTGAAACAAAGGAAATTGAGAGTAATATAGACTTAAGCAATATAACAAATAGCTATCGCTTCATAAATAATGCTGGGAAATATGATAGTTCTGTTCTTTGGTATGGTAACTTTGGAAACAATATGATTTTTATAGACAACTCAAATACCATTACATACCTACTACCCTTACCAAATAATGAACAAAACATTGATGAAGTTTTGATTAGAAATCTTAATGATGCAGAGTCTTTTCAATCAAAACAAGAAGCATGGGTTCTTAAAGAAGAGTTCCTTGGATCCAATGACAAAGCACAAAAAAAAGGCATCAAAAAAATTGAAAGTGACGTTCGTTATTTAACTAGTAATAAAAGTCGAAATCATACTGAAATAATGCAACTGAACGAAGAAATTTTATTTGAAGGGTTATATAAGAAAATTGACATGAACTTACTTCACAAAGGTGAGTCTGTTGAAAAAATATTTAGTATTCATAAAAATGGTAACCCGAGTGACATCAAAGTAAAAGTTAATGGTTCAAGTTCTTTAGAAGTAAACTCAAAAGGTGAGCTAGTTGTAAAAACTCAAAAGGAATCATATACTTTTTCGAAACCAGTGGCCTGGCAGGGAACTGAAAAAAAGCAGTTCGTTGATGTAGAGTACTGGACAGATGGAACCACGTATGGGTTTTCAGTTGCGAAATACGACACTTCAGAAACCTTATATATTGATCCGGAAATAGTATCAACGTACCTTGGGAAAATGACAACTTACACAAGAATAAAAGATATTGCTACAGATAGTGAGGGTAATATTTTTGTTGTAGGTTCAGTTATGTACAACTCGTATCCCGTTGTGGCGGGCTCGTATGATATTACATTTGATGGGAGTCGAGATGGTGTTGTTTCAAAACTTAATAGCAGTTTAACTCAGATTATCGCATCTACCTTTATTGGTGGTGCAAATGCGGCTCATGAAGAAGCATTTAAGGTTCTAATTTCTGAGAATAATGACATTATAGTTGGCCTTGAAACTAAATCAGGTACTTTTCCAACGACTGAGTTCGCTTATGATAGGTCTCATAACGGATCAGCAGATACCGCATTGATTGTGATGACTAATGATTTGTCACAATTAAAATATTCAACATTTATCGGAGGTTCTGGTAACGAAACTTTAAGAGACATTAAATTTGATGGTTCAGGGAATATAATTTTTGTCGGAAACTCATCATATAGTACTACAAATTATCCAACAACAGCAACGGCTTATCAGAGAGTGAATAAGGGTGGAGCAGATGCGTATATCTCCATTATCAGTCCAGATCTTTCGACACTATTATACTCAACTCTGTTAGGCGTTGGAAATTTATATGATTATGCATCAAGAGTTACAGTGAAACCAAACGGTGACATTGTTGTAGGGGGGAGTACTGAAAATGCAGGCTTTCCCACAACTGTAAATGCGTATGACAGATCATATAATGGTGGTCTCACGGATTTTTATGTAGCTATATTTGATTCGCAATTATCCACTTTAAAGGCCTCTACTTTGCTAGGAGGCAATAATGGTAATGCCTTTGAGACACTCACTGGACTTAAAATACTGCCAAGTGGGGAAATTGCCATTTCTGGCTACACTCAAGCATCCGATTATCCTACAACATCTGGAACTTATGATACTTCATATGGCGGTGCTGCCGATAGCGTAATATCAATTTTTAACCATGATTTAAGTAATCTTAACCGATCTACTTATTTTGGTGGTTCTGGAACTGATGTAATCAGTCAGTTAGAAATGGATTCTACTGGTATGCTTTATCTTACCGGCTATACTGCATCATCCGATTTCCCGCTATCTTCAGACGCTTATGACAGTACCCTTAGTAGTACAGATGTATTTTTGACTAAGCTATCAAACAACTTAACTGCTATTGAATATTCGACCTTCATTGGTGGTTCCAAGTCAGATTCAGCAAGCTCAATCTTTCTTGATGAAGATGGAACATCCTATTTGTGCGGTTCAACCGATTCTCTAAATTTTCCTGTTACTCAAGGAGCTATTCAAACCACTAATTACACTTCTATTGCATTCGTTTTGAAAGTTCCAAGAAACTTATCAGGACTTAGCGCTGCAAACTGGGTAAAGTATACAGATAATACCCAAGATGATAACAGTTTGGGCTATGGTGGAATCGAGCTCTCCAAGCATGTACTGTCTGTTTTTGGAGCCCAAGAAATTGACTTAAATTTATCTTACAACTCGATATTACTTGATAAGGGTAATATGGGAGTAGGTTGGAGCCATAATTTTGAAATTAGCCTTAATAGATTTGAAAGTGGCAATGTTTCAATAATGTGGAACCCAAACAAAATCAGCAACTTTTTCTTAAAAGCTGATGGTTCATACTCACCTGATGTATTATTGAACCCTTATGAAAAATTAGTCAAGGTGAATGATGAATATCACCTTTATGATAGAGAGCTTAATCATTATGTGTTTAATAACAATGGGCTACTTCTATCTAAAGAAACTAAAGAAGGATTAAGAATCGATTTTAGCTATAATGCCAATGGTAAACTATCACAAATTCTAGAACCAATATCGCAAAGATTTATTAATTTTGAGTACAATAGTGAGAATTTCTTATATAGAATAACTGATTCTCTTGATCGATATGCTACCTTTACTTATGATGAAGGTGACAGATTGATTCAGTTTTCTGATGTTGAACAAAATACATTTAATTATGAGTACAACGCACTGAGTCAAGTTATTAGTATTAAAGATGCATTTGGTAAAGCCTTAACCGCATATGAGTATGATACAAAAGGTCGAGTAATTTCGCACGATACAGACGATTTATCATCTTCAAAAAGCTTGTTCAGCTATACTGAGAATATTAATAACAAAACTGTTAATGTAACTACGGTTGATGAGCGAGGCAATAGTACTCTAAAAGTTTATAATGCAAAGTATGATCTTCTAAAAAGTACTGATTCACTAAACAAATCAATCAACTTTAATTATGACAAGTTTGGGAACATTGTAAAATCAATCGATGCAAATGGATTTGAAACTTATTTTGAATGGGACACTAATGGAAATCTGATTGGTGTCACGGATCAGAACAACAGGTCTAGCCAATTTGAGTATGATAACAACAAAAATATAGTTTCATTTACTAATTCTTTAGGTGCATCTAATTATTATGAATATGATACGTCGAATAAACTAACAAAATTTACAGATACACTCGGAAATGAAACATCCTATGTTTATGATGCCAATGGACTTTTAAGCTCAGTTCAAAAACCTAGCAACGCAGTTATATTGTTCGAAAATGAGCTAGGACAAGTAAAAAAAATCAAGCAAAGTGGCACAGGTGACATTACTTTAAATTATGATAATGCTGGTAGAATCATAAGCAAGATTGATGGTACAGGAAATTTTACTGAATATCATTTGAACAACTACGATCAAGTAGAAAAAATGGTAGATGCCAGACTCTATGAGCAGAGCTATGTTTATAATCATTTAGCGCAGTTGACGAGCACAACAGATAAGAACGGGAATACTACCTATTATGCTTACAACAATAAGGGCCTGTTAGCTTCTAAAGAAGATCCAACAGGCGGCATTACAACATACGAGTATGACGATCATGGTAATCTTACTGCTGTAGTTTCTCCAATGGGTAATACCAAATATTATGAATACAATGCTTTGAATCAACTCATTGAAGAAAGAGACTATTATGGAAATCAAAAGAACTATTTTTATGATAACTACGGCAATGTAAACAAAATAACCGATTCAAACAACCAAGCAATATTTACTGGAACATACGATTCTTATGGGAATTTGGTAACTAGTAGCGATGGTTTAAACCGTACTTACAATAACTCATATGACAGTTTAAACAGATTGATTTCAGTTAGTGATAACGCGAACAATGTCAAAACATACTCGTATGATTCAGAGTCGCAGCTTATAGGCGCAATTAACGAAATGGGATATCAATCTGGCGCATCGTTTGATGAAGATGGTAACTGTATTTCGATTACAGATCAGAGCAATAATACAACAAATTTTGACTACGATACTTTAGGTCGCCTGGTTAGCATTATAGACGCTTCTGGTTACTCTAAGGTGTATAGTTATAATCAATCAAATAAGGTATCATCATTTGAAAATGGTAGACATCAGGTTACAAATTTTACGTATGACGAGGTAGGTAATTTAGCATCTTTAAGTGACAATGAAGAATTTACAACATTCACTTACGATCCAAATGGAAACCTTTTGACTACTACGTCAACTTCAGGAAATAAAAGCAGAACATATGACAACATGAATCGTCTGATAAGTTATACTGATACAAAGGGTGATACAATAGAGTATACCTATAATTTGGACAGTGCTATTACCAGTATAAAATATCCTGATGGTAGACTAGTAAATTATGAATACGATCTTGCTGGTAGATTGGTTCAGGTCAAAGACTGGGATAATAATACAACCACTTATGCTTACGATGGAAACAATCGATTAATTGTTATTAATAAACCAGATGGGTCATATCAACACAATGAGTACAATGCTGCGAATCAAATTACTCATATCAGTATTTATAATAAACTTGACCAGCTGATTTATGACGTAGCATACAGTTACGATGCAATTGGAAATCTGATTAACGAAAATGAATCAACCACATCGTTAGATAGGGTAAATAATTACAATTACTCTAGCCAGTTATTATCACAAACATCAACCCTGAATCAACAACCAAGTAACAATTATAATTACACCTATGATAGTTCAGGCAATATCGTTTCACAAGAAAAGAATGGAATTACAAATGTTTTGGAGTATACTCTCGGTAATAGAGTTCTCTCGATTGACGGAGTTCAAGTTGTGCATGATAATGATGGCAATATTACATCCTATCAGTTAAACGGGGTTCCAAAAACATTTATCTATGATAGTAGAAATAGGTTAATAAGTCATTCATCTACTGAGTATGAATACGATTCAGAAAATCAAAGAATAGCAAAGACTTATGGAACTAACCTTACTGAATATACAATCGATATAAATGGGACTTTGCCAAAAGTATTGGTGAAAACAGAAAATAATGAAAGCACATATTATGTTTATGGGATTGGATTAATCTCACAGACAAAAGGTACGAGTTATAATATATATCACTTTGACAATAGAGGTAATACTGTTCTCTCATCAAATTTAAACGGTGATGTAACGGATACTATTAGTTATGGACCTTTTGGGAATGTTGAATCTAGGACAGGAAGCAGTGATATTGACTTTTTATTCTCAGGTCAGTTTGGAATAGAGACGGATGAAAATGGACTGATATACCTCAATGACAGGTACTATGATCCAAGTATTGGAAGATTTTTGAATGAGGATCCTTATTCTCAAAAGTATCAAGATATTCTAAAACTAAACTTATATGCATATGGAGATAATAATCCACTTAGTAATGTAGACCCAACTGGTAACTTTCTTGAAACGGTCTTTGATGCTTTTGCGGTATTATCTAGTGCAGTAGCCTACTTTAAAGACCCAACTGTATTAACTCTTACTTTCTTGTTGGCTGACACTGCTGCAGTCTTTATACCATTTGCAGTAGCTCCATCAACTGGCTCAAAAATTTTTAAATTTGGCGATAAGATTATCGACACATATAAGGGTGGGACAGCAAGTGGTCTACTTGATGAATTAGCAAGTAGTGGAGTTAAGTATAATCCAAAAGATTTAGTATCCGTTACAAAGACCGCAGATGGTAAATTAGTCTGGTTGGAAAATGGAACTGAAACAGCAGGTTTGAATCATATTATTAAAGACCATGGTGTTGATTTTGCAAATAAAGGAATTGCTCAAAGTGAAATTCCCGATTATATCACAAAGGCTTTGAGTGATGGAAAAGTAGTAGGTTATCAAGGTAGGGGGACAGGAAGACCAATATATGAATTTACGTATAATGGAGTTACTCAAAGAGTTGCTGTAACTACAGGTAGCAATGGATTTATTGTTGGAGCGAACCCGGTCTCAATGAAATAGGAGAAAAAACGATGAAAATTAGAATTAGGTTTGAGTATCGTTGCTTTCCAGTCTGGCAATATGATTGCAATGATAGTTTAATTGAAAATGAATTGCCAAATATTCTTTTAGGGGACACGGTCATCGATCCATTATTTGTTAGACTGCAAGAAGAGTTTGATTCTCTATTTAAAGACGATGGTATTGAATTTAAGTACATTGGATTTGGAGAAGATGACTTAAAAAATCAATTTATTCGTAGGGTTGATGATGCTATAAAATTACTTCATGATAAACTTGGTGATAGTTATGTAATTGAAAAATGTCTTGACGTTGAAAAATTGTAATTGATTTTGAAATCATTACAGAGCATCAAAGTCACCCAATCAGCATTTACAAAAGAGCTTGAAATGGCGGTTAGTAAGCATTGCCGACCACCTATCTGACACACAAAGGGTCATTTCGACCACGTACCAAGAATCATTAAATCGTCGGCACTGCCGGCGAAAGTCACTGGAAGGTGGTCGCGTGCGACCACCTTCCTTTATCCTGCACCAGAATAATATTCAGAGCAGACAGGGTTTTGACCTAAAAAGCCGAAGTGGAACGCTCGCCAAATTCGCCCCAAACAGGCGTTTCTCATCGCCAGTGGTATCTTTAATCCACCTGGGATGAGAAAACGCAACACAGGGCGAACGTGTGCGACAGGTGGGCAAGCAAACACCTAAGCCAGTAACGGCAGTGCTTTAGTCATAATCGAGTTGAGTGGCTGCTCACAAAATAATCGGTCACAAAGCTCCAAATTCGGCTTTGATTACCCTCAGCGGCATCTTTTCTCGACTCAGGACTAGAAAATGCGACACAGGGCGAACGTAGGGCACAGGATTGTAAGATTAACTCTTAGCCTAGTGATGTCAGTGGTTTAAGATTAGAAATATCATTACTTCTCAACTAAAAGTTCAGTCCTCAATCAATTGGACTAAATAGTCATTTCCGATACCCCTCTGCTCATGGTGAACCCACCCTTTATGATTATTTTGACTGTGGTAAACTGTGACGCAATAGTTTCTTCAAAAATCATGACCGGACTGGCCAGAATAAAATTTATAACACATTCATCAGCAGAGAATAAAAAGTTTTCAATACTTTTCTTTCTCTGCTTAAATTATAGTATTCGATAAACTAAAGATGGACCGGAAAGGTGTTTAAACCTCGAATAGGACGCTGGGCTGTATGCTTTCTGCAAAGTATAGCCATTTGAAATGGCTAGAAGAGTACAAACCATAGTTATTTCGTCATATTATGCTTGATAAAAGCCTCCTAGAGCTACTGTACGCAAAAAAACTCGGATATGGACTCAGTCTAGTAAAACTAGGAAAGAGCAAATAGAGGGCAAAATTGAAGGTTTTGACCCTGATTATCTATTAGGGGTTCTTGAACAAAGACCATTTTTTTCGATGAAACACTTGTAAACTTCTAGTAGCCTTTCTCATGGTTACTTTTTTTATTGCGCAAAACTTCATAAGACACGATCAAAATATTGATTTTGACATGCACGAAGTTCTCCTAATGTCTATACCCACAGAAGTAAGTTGAGTTCAAACAAAGATAAGTGGTAGAATGAAGTGTATAAAGATTAGATTCGATTCTGCAGGTAAGGCTTTTAATGGTGATTTATCAAACCACAAAAGGAGGTTGACGATGAGCAAATACAGTTTTTACTATGATGAATCTGAGCATAGCAGGAAAATCAATCATAAAACCATAATTGCGGAGAATTACTTCGACAGTTTTATTGCGGTTGTCGTCGGATGGCTCTCCAATGATCAGACAGGATTGTTTGAAAGATACGAAGCGTTTGAGTCTAAGTATCGGCACAGGCAATCAAATGGTGAACTTAAAAGCACTACTATCAAACAAAGTCAATTAATAAGTGGTTTTGCCTCCTTAAACGCTGATAACATCTCCTTGCTAGAGGACTTCTTGATGCTGTTTGATGAAAAAGTCCTAGTTTATTATGCTGTCACAAGCAAAATTGAGTACATCATACTTCAGCTGTTTGAGGGTTACGAAAACAGTCTTTTTGTGGACATGGATGCGATGAAATATAGCATCACGAAGGCATTAGTCTTATATCAGCCAAGCGTAGTTTTGGAGGGGATGTATAACAATACAGGCGAACTTATTGGATTATTAAA